>Ga0116174_10004942_pt1 | contig 10367 bp, 10 predicted proteins | sample AD_UKC087_MetaG_FD_89801 | JGI IMG/M metagenome (GOLD analysis project Ga0116174, IMG submission 89801) | Active sludge microbial communities of municipal wastewater-treating anaerobic digesters from USA - AD_UKC087_MetaG | ecosystem: Engineered > Bioreactor > Anaerobic > Digestate | place: USA...
CGAAACATCAATCTTCTGTAAATCAAAATCCTCAAACCCGCCGGCACCTTCAAATTCAAAGAGATTTTCTTCTGAATCTCTCCAAACGGAATAATAAATAACTTCGTATCACTCTGAAATCGAGCCAAAATCTTCACCAAATCCTTCACATGCTCGGTTTCTTCTCTTTTTGTATAAGGCTGTCCTGAAAAATGAATAAAATGAACTTTCGCTCCGCGTTTCATCATACGAAAAGCTGCAACAGGGGAGTCGAAGCCTTTCGAAATCAAAGCCAAAACATTTCCGCCGGTCCCTGCCGGAAGCCCGCCAAGCCCTTTGAATTTTTCATAGCACACGTAAGCCTTTTCCCCAAAAATTTCTACATTCACAATTATATCCGCATCATCCATTTTCACTTTTAATCCAATATCGTTTTTCAACAAACACGCCCCGAACTTTTTCTCCGATTCGAGCCTGTCAAAAGGCAAATTCTCTTGAGATTTCTTCACTCTCACGCAAAAAGTTTTATATCCGCGTTCAGCGACCAACTCGAAAGGCCAAGTCTCCTTCAAAACCTCACAAATCTTATCGAAATCCAATTCGCATCTGTAATAAAAACCAAAATTCTCGATGCCGGGCACATTCATCATCATTTCATAAACCTGCCCTTCATCATAATCAGCAGGCATCTTCACGACAAACCTGCTCAACACCAAATCAACGCCCGATTTCACGTCAATCAATCGAAGTTTTCGGATCAAATCATTCCTCAAAGTTTTCTGGAAATGCTCTTTGTTCCCACCTTTCAACGCCAATTCACCGTAATGCAGAATCAGATACTTATCCATACGCACGCTTAAAAACAAATGGTGCCCAGAGAGAGAATTGAACTCTCACCTCCTTGCGAAGATGGGATTTTGAGTCCCACGCGTCTACCAATTCCGCCATCTGGGCATGCAAGAAAACTGCGAGTGCTAAATTAGCAAAATCGGAGAAAAGAATCAAATCATTTCAAAACATCTGGTAAAAATCACTTCTTCCAGATACAATACGCGCATGTTCTGCGATGAAACAATTATTACGGTAAAAGCTGGGAAAGGTGGCGATGGAGCCATTGCATTCCGTCGTGAGAAATTCGTAGCTAAAGGAGGCCCCGAAGGTGGAGATGGAGGAAGAGGCGGAAGCGTAATATTAATCGCAAACGAAAACATAAACACTCTCTCAGATATAAATTCAAAAAAACTATACAAAGCCAGCCATGGAGAAAATGGCAGTAAAAAAAATATGGCCGGAAAATATGGAGAAAATCTTTATTTAAAAGTGCCGGTAGGAACAGTCATCTGGGATGAAAGTAAAGAAAAGATAATTGTAGATCTCAGTAAACACGGTCAAGAATTCATAATCGCAAAAGGCGGAAAAGGGGGATTGGGCAACCAACATTTCGTATCCTCAATTCACCAAGCCCCAACATTCGCAGAAAGTGGCGAACCCGGTGAAGAAAAAATAATAACACTCGAACTCAAACTCGTAGCTGATCTCGGCCTTGTCGGAATGCCGTCTGTTGGTAAATCGACTCTCATCTCGGTCGTGAGTAACGCAAGGCCCAAGATAGCAGCATACGAATTCACGACTTTGATTCCGAACTTAGGTGTGGTGAATATGACTAGATTCGGCGGAGCGCATTCAGATGCGTTTGTAGTAGCAGATATTCCGGGATTGATCGAAGGCGCTCACGCAGGCAAAGGTCTTGGTATTCAATTTCTCAAACATGTGTCTCGTACTTCGGTACTTCTTCACATGATCGACCCACTTCGCGAGGATCCGATTGGTAATTTCTTCAAAATTCAAAAAGAACTAGAACTTTTCGATAAAAAATTAGTCAAAAAACCGCTGATAATTTCGATAAACAAAATAGACTCAGTTTCAGAAAAAGATCTCGAAAAAATTGAAGATGAATTAAAAAAACGCCTCAAAAAGAAAACACTCAAAGTCTACAGAATCTCCGCGGTAACAGGAGAAGGGTTGAAAGAATTATTATTTGAAGCGCTTAAACAAATCAGAAGTTACAAATTAAAAGAATCAAAAAAAGCAACAAAACAAAAAGAAAAACTGAGTTTGGAAGTGCCGATACTCAAACCTCACGAAGAATTGGTAAAATTCAAAATCGTAAAAGTCAAAAAAACGAAGAAAAACAAGGTGTTCTTTGTATCTGGAAAACGTATAGAGCAACTGTTAAATATGACTAATATTGACAATCTGGAAGGACTCGAGCGTATCTATCATTTCTTGAGCAAAATGGGTATACTCAAGGCCGTGAAACGACTCGGCGCGACACACGATGATCAGATTGAAATAGCTGGAAAACGCATTCCTTACAGAGAGTAGTTGTCACCAAAATTTCTGTAAATTTCGCATACAATATGAAAATAATAGTAGGACTCGGAAATCCAGGCTCAAAATATCAGAACAACCGTCACAATACGGGTTTTATGGCGCTCGATGCGTTACAAGAGAAACTCGAGGCAACAGACTGGAAAGAAGAATCGAAATTCAAGGCAATAATTTCGGAGACAGTCACAAAAGGGGAAAAAACTCTTCTGGTGAAACCTATGACTTTTATGAATCTTTCGGGAGAAGCGATCGTTAAAATTCTAAATTTCTACAAAGCCGATCTCCAAGACTTGACCGTGATCTACGATGACCTCGACCTACCAACCGGCACGATCCGCATTCGCTCTAAAGGCTCCGCAGGCACCCACAACGGAATGAAATCAATTATTCAACTCCTAGGCTCGGAAGAATTCAAAAGAATTCGCATAGGGATCGAATCTCGTGGAACACTCGCCTCAGAACAGCAGGACACCTCGAGCTTTGTCCTTTCAGACTTCGGTAATGAAGAAAAAGTTTTAATAGATAAAGCAATAGAGGAAGTCATAGACGAGATAATCAAAAAATCACCTTGACCTTTGGAGGCCTTTTCCGTAAATTACACTAGCAAAATTAATCTTATTTAATATGTTCGCAATAATCGAAACAGGAGGAAAACAGTACAAAGTAGCTAAAGGAGACAAACTTGAATTCGAAAAAATTGACGGCGCTGACGGTGCAGATGTCACATTTCAAGAAGTTCTTTTAGTATCTGATGGCAAAACTACAAAGATCGGAAAACCTTTAGTAGAAGGAGCCACAGTAAAAGGCAAAGTTCTCAACCAAATGAGAGCTGAAAAAATCATAGTCATCAAAAAAGAGTCAAAGAAGAGATATCAGAGAAAACAAGGTCACAGACAAGACCTCACAGTAGTCGAAATAACTGAGATAAAAGCTTAAAATGTTAGTTTGGCCGTGAAACTTAGGCGCACGCCTCAGTCTAGACTATCCACTACAAATTTAATATCTTTCGGGAGTTTACTTTCGAAAGATATTTTTTTGCCTGTCTTCGGATGAGTAATTGTCAATTGCGCCGCATGCAAGAATTGTCTGCACAGACCAAACTTTTCTTGAAATTTTTTGTTAACTTTCGGATCACCATAAACAATATCGCCCACCACAGGATGTCCAATAGCGGTCATGTGTACACGAATCTGATGAGTTCGGCCTGTTTTCAAATTCACATCCAAAAGAGAATAATATTCCATCAAATTTCCAGTTCCCATTTTAAATATTTTTGAAACTTCATACTCGGTAATTGCATTTCGTCCACGATCCTGGATGGACATCTTTTTTCTGTCGCGCAAACTTCGCCCGATAGGGGAATCAATCACGGCTTTGGTAGGCACGACCTCTCCGCGAACCAAAACAATATATTTCTTCTCAACTTTTCTTTCGCTGAATTGTTTCATGAGAGACTGCATCGCATCGTCAGTTTTCGCTACGACCAGCACTCCGGAAGTGTCTTTATCGAGCCTATGAACGATCCCAGGCCGGAGTTCACCGGATATGCCGGTCAAACTCTTCCCACAGTGATGCAAGAGCGCATTAACGATCGTACCTTCGGTATGCCCACCTGTATCGGATGGATGCACGACCATCTTTGCCGGCTTATCTATCACGATTATTTCTGAGTCCTCAAATAAAATTTTTAATTCAATGTCTTGAGCCTTGGCTTCTATCACTTTCGCCTCAGGCACGCTCACCTCGACAACCGTCCCAGCCCTCAAAACCGTCCCAGCCTTATTCGCAACCGCAACTTCACCAGCATTCAAAACTTTCACATTTCCCTCCTTAATCAACTTTTGCAAAAAAGCCCTCGTTCTATCAGGCATCGAAACAAGTAGAAATTTATCCAACCTAAATTTATCAAAATCCTTTTTTACAACTATTTTCATATTCTTTGTTATGAATCATCGCACCTTTCCACGCCAGATCAAAAATACTCCTTTGGGTTTTTGCAAATTCCTCACTCTCTATTAATACCCCAAACTCGAAACCTTTTTCAAGCGATACAACAGCAACTTTGTTATCATAAATATTAACGTCATTATCAAAAAGCTGATCGTTATCCTTTACATACATTACATCAGAATACAATATATCGCCACGATAAGCCTCTTTTAAAAAACACCTCGTTTCCTCAGTGTCTTCTACCAGTCCTTTTAATTGAATTTTATTAATAAAAATTCTTGAATGAATATAGTCTTGCAAACTTTCTTTCATATCCGAATTCAGCCATTTTTCAACAGATGCTATACACAAAATAGGGCCTTTAGAATTTAAACTATCATTATTTACGGTTTCAACTCCGTTTCTCCCTTCAAAATAGTGAACTTTTGGCTGAACAATACAGGTTTTTTTTAACATTTCCATTTTTGGAATTATATCGATCACATAGTCGCGATGATGTTCCAAAAGCCGTTTTTTGCGGTCAACATAACAAACAAGATTTTTCAAATCATTAACTGCAAAATAAATAATTCCACTTCTTAAAAAAGAGCCTATTAAGCTCTTCCTTTGCAAACTCTTCAATACTGGATAAACTGTTGGCCTTTTTAAATCTGTTTTTTTGGCGATTATATTCGCCGGCTGAGGCCCTATCTCCACAAGCGTTAAGTAGATTTTAGCCTCATTTGGGGTCAGTCCGATTTGACAGAGAGTATCTTTGAGCATCAATTCCTTCTTTCTTAATTGGTAGTTAATTTCACATGTTTATTCTAATCCATGGAAGGAACTCAAGATTATAGACGGATTTCTGCGTTTGTCAAGCTTTTTAAACGTTTTAAATGGTAATTAAAAGCTGTTTTGACTATATTTAACCTGTTTTAAAACCTTTAATTTAAAGAAAATTAAAAATAAATTTTATGAAAACCGATAATAAAACTATTTTGGAACGCGGGGTTGCAGAGGTAATTATAAAAAGCGAGTTGGAGAAGAAACTGAATTCGGGAAAAAAATTAAGAGTAAAACTTGGAATTGACCCAACCGGATCAGATTTACACATTGGACACGGAGTAGTCTTACGAAAACTTCGTCAATTTCAGGATAGAGGAGACCAAGCTATCTTGCTCATTGGTGATTACACGGCTCGCATCGGCGACCCCACCGGCAAATCCGAATCCAGAAAAATGCAAACAGAAGCTGAAGTGAAGAAAAACATGGAACACTACATTGAACAAGCATCCAAAATTCTCGACCTAAAAAAACTCGAGATCAGGTACAACTCCGAATGGTTCGGCAAGATGAATATGGTTGATATCCTAGAACTCACTGCAAAAAAAACAGTGAACCAAATGCTTCAAAGAGAGGACTTCAAAAACAGAATGAAGAACGCGCAGGAAATAGCCGTCACTGAATTTTTGTATCCGTTAATGCAGGGATACGATTCTGTGGCTTTGGAAGCTGACGTAGAGCTCGGTGGAACAGATCAAACATTCAACATGTTAGTCGGTCGCGATTTACAAAAAGCATTCGATTGCAAAACAATTCAAGACGTAATTACATGTCCAATACTCGAAGGCCTTGATGGAGTAGAAAAAATGAGTAAATCACTTGGTAACTACATTGGATTTAATGAATCTCCAACCGAAATTTTCGGCAAGACAATGTCTATTCCGGACAACATGATAATAAAATATTTCGAACTAGCGACAGACGTTTCAGATGATGCATTGAAACAGATTGCAAAAGATCTAAAAGCAGGCGAAAATCCGCGAAATCTAAAAGTCAGACTAGCAAAAGAATTGGTCAAGTTCTTCCATTCGGCAAAATCAGCAGACGAAGCTGAATCTGAATTTATAAATATGTTTCAAAAGAAAGAACTTCCGGATGTGATCGAAGAAAGAAAATTAAAAGCTACCAAATGGAAACTAGTCGATCTTCTCGCGGAAACCGGCATGGTCGCCAGCAAAAACGAAGCTCGCCGCATGATCGAACAAGGCGGAGTCAAGGTAAATCAAGAAAAGACAACCTCGATTGATTTAGAAATAGATATTTCAGAAGAGACTTTGCTACAAATAGGAAAAAGAAAATTTTTGAAAGTCAGAGGGTAAAAAGTTAAAAATTATTGATTTTTTATAATAAACAGCATAATATCGGCTCTAATTTTAACCATATAAATATGCCACCATGTGAAAGATTTGATCCGGCTGATAAGCGTGAAGATGCTCAGATTCCATTTCCGGACGTCTTACATCGAACTACTCCAGTAGTAGTGTTAGACAAAGATGCGCGTCCAATACAAATACATGTTGCGGGGATATGCAGAGGGGTTAGAGGAGGATTATTTGGGTCAATAGCGATATCACAAGAACTTGCAGAAACTCATTGTCGTAAAGGAGGTGAAAAATGCCCAAGAAATAAATAACACATATTTTACTAGTCAAGATCTTTTGGTTAAGAGATTAATATAGTAGAATCTTGGCATGAATACTCCATTACTTTCACAAATCCTTCGTACCACAAAAAAACATCTCGACTTACTGAAATCTCTGGGAATTCAAACAGTCGAAGATTTACTTTTGTATTATCCACGTGGATATACGGACTCGTCTGAATTCACACGCATTATAGACATGAAGCTCGACGAGGCGAATACAGTACTCGGAACACTCACAACACTATTTAACACACGCACACGCGGTGGCAAATCGATCCAACGCGCGACATTTCGAGACGAAACCGGCTCGATCAATGTGATGTGGTTCAATCAACCGTTTCTCACACGCATGCTCCCGCGCAACAAAGAGATAATCCTTACAGGTAAACTAAAAATGTCCGCCGGCAAGCTGGTGTTCCAGGCTCCTACATATGAGATGGTAAATAAGTCTCAAGAAACTGTTCACTCAGGTCGTATCGTTCCTGTTTACCACGAGACCGAAGGCTTGAGCTCAAAATGGCTTCGGGAAAAAATCAAACCACTTGTAGATGAATGGGCGAACCATTTTGAAGAATATATGCCGGAAGAAATTCTTCGCGCCGAAAAGCTCATTGATCTGCCAACAGCAATCAAAAACATTCATTTCCCGGAAAATGACGAGATGCTAAAAAAAGCGCGAGAGCGTCTGAGTTTTGATGAACTTTTTTTATTACAATTAAAAGTACTTCAAAAGAAAAAAACATGGCAAAAAGTGAACGAAGAAGAAATCAAAAGAATGAAAATAGAATCAGAGGAGATTAAAAGATTTGTAGAAAAATTACCTTTCGAACTCACGGAAGCGCAAAAAAAAGTTATTAATGAAATCCTTTCAGACTTAAACCAGCCGTTTCCAATGCATCGTCTGCTACAAGGAGATGTTGGCTCAGGGAAAACGATAGTAGCAATCATCGCTGCGTTAAATGCCATACAAAACGGATTCCAAGTCGTAATAATGGCACCAACAGAAATTCTGGCAAAACAACACTATTATTCATTTACAAAATTTTTCAAAGACCATTCGCTAAACATCAAATTCATCTCAGGCAGTACATCAAAACCAGAAAAAGAAGAGACCATCAAACAGATGAAAACAGGAACCTGTGATATAGTCGTCGGCACTCATGCGCTAATCCAAGACTCAATCGGATTCAAAAATCTCGGTCTCGCAATCATCGACGAACAACATCGCTTCGGCGTCAAGCAACGCGCGACATTAAAAGAAATAGGCAAGAGTCCTCACTTACTCAGTCTATCTGCTACCCCGATCCCACGCACTCTCGCGATCACTATCTACGGCGACCAGGACCTCTCCATCCTCGACGAAATGCCAAAAGGCCGTCAACGCATCATTACTCGTGTCGTCCCGGAAGAAAAACGCATGGACGCATATCGCTGGATAGACGATCAGATCCTCAAAGGCCGCCAAGCATTCATCATCTGTCCATTGATCGACGAATCCGACGTTCTCGAAGTAAAATCCGTCATAAACGAATACGACTACCTATCAAATCACATTTTCAAACGCGATACGGTCGGCCTACTACACGGACGCATGTCTCAGGACGAAAAAGACCAAATCATGGCGGATTTCAAAGACAATAAAATCAATATTCTCGTTTCCACTTCTGTTATTGAGGTCGGTATCGACGTCCCGAATGCGACAATCATGATCATCGAAGGCGCTGAACGATTTGGTCTTTCCCAGCTTCATCAATTTCGTGGACGTGTGGGCAGGGGAGAGCACCAGTCATACTGCTTCCTTTTCACGAACAAACTCTCCCTCGAAGGCGCAAAACGCATGCAAGCGATGGAACAACATCACAGCGGATTTAAATTAGCAGAAATTGACCTTGAGTTAAGAGGCCCAGGCGAAATTTATGGCGTCAAACAAAGCGGAATCCCTGACCTCAAAATGGCAACATTAACAGATTCAGAGCTCATAGCACGAGCACGCCACCAAGCAGTAGAATTACTAAAAAAAGATCTCGACTTAAACCAACACAAAAAACTTTCAGAGAAATTTGAAAACCTTCCGGAAGTTTACATTCAAGACTAAAGTTTTTCTACACTCCATCCGCCTTCCTGATTGGCATCAGCAAAGATTCCCACAACATTCACTTCGTTACGAAGGTCTTCAGGAATCCAACTTCTTACTAATTCAACAGTATCATTCACGTCTTTAAGGTGCTGCTCATTTTCAACAGGATTCCCAGCGCAATGATTTCCGTGACCAACAACAGCAACATTTCTTGAACCATGTCCTTGTATAGAAACATTAACCACCATAAATTTAGCCCAATCTACTAATATTTGATGAATAGTTTCCGGAGTCACATCACCGCCAAGTTTTTCTACTTCTCCAGAAATCCATCCTTTAAAAGCAGCATCTCCACCTTTCAAAAAAAGACCATCAGCACCAGGTCCCGTGATTTTGTCAATTTTTTCAACTCCAAACAATTCTTTCAAGAATTTCGTCGTATCGTCGTCTGGACGACCATCCATACATTCTATAGCAGTTCCGAACGTAATTTGCTCATTTGACATAAAAATTTTGGTTATTTATTAATTTTATTTGGAAGAATCCTACAGTCAAAAAACAAAAAGTCAAGACTGGAAAAAGCATTTTTATAGAATACAACGGAGCTTTTTACAAAACACAGCCGACCTAAATATCAACTTTTCTTACAAAACGCGTTAAATCGCGAGTTTTTATTTATGGCTCACAGAAGCCCATATCGCCACAATAATAAATATTCCCATGATAACGAGAGCCGAAATACCTATAAATAGCATCATGAAGGAATTTTAACATTAAAAAAATATTCATTAAAACAAAACGAATGCTAACGTAATAAAATGAAGCAATAAATTAACATAAGAATCCTAAACCAGAACAAAATCATAAAACCGCCTAAAGTCAACTCGGTACAGTAAAACGCTTTGCACAAGATACATTGTGCAAACTAACATGTATTTCTTAATAAAACCTAAGGCCTATTCCCTTTTTGGTATCTACGCAACGCACTCGCTTGTCTCAATCTTGAATGGTAATACTGTCTCATTTCATTTTGTACCAGCGGATTCACGAATCCTTTATACCTTGGATAACATGTATGTAAAAATCTATAATAATCTTGATCCCCTCTTATGTAACCTTTTCTTTCAGCCACATCTATTTTCTCATCAGCGCAATCCAAAAAACCATCACTTCCAAGAGCAAAAAACAATTCAGCTCGTCTCACAGACGAAAGCTCCCAAACATCACATTCAGAGAGTTTTTCAAAACTACGCGGATCAATCAAAAATTTATAACCACTTTGCCCCGAAGATTGAATTGAATCAGCAACACAACTGATCACACGATCTCGATAAGAATCGGTAAGTGTTAAAACCTCATTACCAAGCATTCCACCCAAAAACAGCAAAACACCGGTCACAAAAGCCTTATCTTTGAGAGACAAAGGTTTTGAATCACAAACATTTTCATTGTATTCAACAAAAGACATCAAACCATATTAAAGTTAAGGAAGGATCTTAAACG
>Ga0116174_10004950_pt1 | contig 10356 bp, 9 predicted proteins | sample AD_UKC087_MetaG_FD_89801 | JGI IMG/M metagenome (GOLD analysis project Ga0116174, IMG submission 89801) | Active sludge microbial communities of municipal wastewater-treating anaerobic digesters from USA - AD_UKC087_MetaG | ecosystem: Engineered > Bioreactor > Anaerobic > Digestate | place: USA...
CTCCTTTATGGTCTCGCAACTATACAAACCCTACTTTGGTAGGGGGAGGCAAGTCTTTTTAAACGAACAGTTGGAAATTAAAAACATTTTGTGAAAAAGAAACAAGAATTTTTGACAATACGAATTTTGAATCAAGGAGGAAAAAAATGAAGAAAACCATTATTACGGTATTTGCTTTTTTGGTACTTTTCGGTTTCACAATCACGGGGGCCATGGCCCAAACGTGGACATGGCAGTATGCTGATGTAACAAATGGACCCGTTGATTTATTTGCTGTCAACCCGTCCACTGATGCTCTCTACGGTCTTTCTGGGGGATCGGCCGTTGAAATCGCGACCGGAACCTCTGTTACAACAGGTGAAACTTTTGCTGCACCTGATCTATCAAATATCATTGGCATTGCGGTTGGTTACCAAGGAGTTGTTTATGCAATAAGCTCCAATGCATTCGGGTCATGCACACCTGTTTGCGCGACGTTAGAAGGTCAGCAGCCAGTGATCCCAACCACTTCAGGTGGATTCACGAATATTGCTGCCGGGAAAAATGGCAAACTATATGTGCTCTTCGAGACTTCTGGAGGAGTTCAGTATATCCTTACCGGTAACCCGCCTATCACAGAGGGACTCGTTGTTAAGTTAAGCCCACAGAGCCTCAACCTCGGCAGCAAGGGTAATTGGGTAACCTGTAATATACAGATTCCAGGGCATGACATACAAGGCATCGACCTGGCCTCCATCGTCATAACACAGTTTGTGATCGATCAGGTTACATATCCTGTCAATATCCCAGTAGATGTCACTGCCCCTTCTGATTTTGGCAATGACAAACTGATGGTAAAATTTGTCCGTTACAACAAGACAACCCCTGACGATCCCGAATCCTTTGTTGGGGCGTTGTCAGCACTTCTTCCATCGGGACCGAGCAAAGGCAAGGTCGATGTTACTGCAACCATCCAGGTTACTCATACGACAGATGGGGCATTCTCTGGTGAAGCAACGTTTAAGGTAATTGTTCCGAAGGCAAAAAAACAAAAATAGCATCAAACTATTTGACAACAGTGGGGGGCTCAAGCCCCCTTTTTTTTGTGTGTTTTTGTCCCAATAAATCATGAGAGCTTGTGTCGGGTTTCCCTGAAGCAAACCGTCGAGAGGCAAGAAAGCTCGGTCTTTTGCATAAGCAAAAGTTTCGCAGCCGAACGCGAGCGAAGTTCTCCGCTGGAGAGAACAAGCGTGTTTGCGGGGAATGCCCGACACAAGCTCTCATCCTCATGGAAAGGCCGGTTTTATATCTTGTTTTTAGAAAAACTCTTTGATCGTCTCGCGGAGTTTTGATTTTAAGCCCTCTATTGATACCGGTTGTTTGACAAGTGTCAGCTCGTTTATTACTGGCACCCTCTCTTCGAAGGTAGGTCGATTGTTGCGATAAATAACGCCGATGGGGATCCTGTCCCCCCACTCAAGGGCCTTCTGAAAGGCCGCCACACGATCTTCAGGATTGTAATCATCCTCTATGTGGTAGACGCGCTGGCTATACCATGCATACGTATTCACCCGGTTAAAGGTAACACAGGGCTGGAAGATGTCAACGAGGGAGAAGCCTTTGTGATTTACCGCCGTCTTAATCAACCCCTTTAAATGCTCGTGGTCACCGGCATATCCCCGTGCCACAAAGCTGCAATCGAGGGCAACAGCCAGGGCCATTGGGTTTAACTGCTCTGACAATACACCAAAAGGCTGGTTCTTAGTAACCATCCCCTCCATGCTGGTAGGCGAAGCCTGGCCCTTCGTAAGACCATAGATCTGGTTATCGTGAACAAAAAGCTTAACACCGATGTTGCGCCTGATGGCATGCATCAGGTGGTTACCACCCTCACCGTAACAGTCGCCATCTCCTGCTACCGCAACAACAAGCATCTCGTGGTTTGCAAGCCTTGCCCCTGTTGCAACCGGGAGGGTACGCCCGTGAAGGCCGTTAAAGGTGTTACACTTCAGGTAATGGGGAAACTTACCGGACTGGCCTATACCAGAGACAATGAGAAATTGGTGCGGTTCAATGTCCATTTCCACAAACGCCTCCTTGAAAGCCCTGAGGATGGGAAAATTTCCACAACCAGGGCACCAGGCTGGCTCCTGTCCTTTGTAATCATCCAATGTAGGCACTTATCTCTCCTAAAAGCTCTTCCACGAGGAAGGGCCTGCCATCGTAGCGATTGATCTTTCCGGTAAACTCAAAACCTGTCTCCGCTTTCATAAGCCGTGCAAACTGGCTTGAGGCATTCTGTTCAACAATAATTGTCATGTTTGCTTTTCCCAGTATTTCCAGATAATCGAGTTCCTGGCTGGAAGGAAAAGGGAAAATCTCGCTGAAATGGAGCATCGCGACTTTTGTTGTCTCTGAAAGGATATTGACTGCCTCTTTCATGATGCCGTATGTTGAACCCCACCCGGTGAGGATAATGTCAGGTCTGCTGTTGCCATAAAAAACAGGGGGTGTAATTTCGGATCGAATAAGGGGCATTTTTCTAAAAAGCCTCTTATCAACCATCTGAACCCTTGTGGCAGCATCTTCAATAAGATGTCCATCTTCGTCGTGTTCATCGCTGTCCGTCACAACGAGATGTCTCGAAGTGCCTGGCCTGGCAAAGGGAGATATGCCATGATCTGTTAGAAAATGACGCTTGTAATCTTTAACCCCTTCCAGTTCAGACTCAGTTGCCCGCCAGTCTGTCAAGGTAAGCTTATTGAGGTTAAACCCATCATATGTCCACTGAGAGTCTGAAAGGTATTGATCAATGAGGATAAAAACCGGTATCTGGTATTTTTGTGCAAGGTCGAAGGCTTTGTTTGTGAGGAGGAATGCTTGTTCAGGTGTTCCTGGCGCAAAGATCACCCTCGGAAATTCTCCGTGGCCGGCATGGAGAGCAAAGAGGAGATCTCCCTGCTCGGTTCGAGTCGGAAGTCCTGTTGCGGGTCCGGGTCTCTGGGCAAGGGCAATAACAATGGGCGTTTCTGTCATGGCAGCAAGAGAAAGGCCTTCTACCATGAGGGCAAAACCACCCCCTGACGTTCCGGTCATAGCACGAATACCTGCGAAAGAAGCTCCGAGCGCCATATTGATGGCTGCAATCTCATCTTCAGCCTGCTCGACAATTACTTCAAATTCCTTGGCTTTGCTTGCAATGTAGAGCATGATGCCTGTCGAAGGTGTCATGGGATATGCAGAATAAAACTTGCAACCAGATGCAAGAGCTCCAAGTCCCACTGCTTCATTAATGCCAATAAGCATTTTTTTTGTGCCAATTGCAGGCGTAGAAAACTCACACCGCAAACATTCACGCCCTGCAAATTCATGTCCTGCCCGGGCAGCATTTGCATTTGCAGAAAGCACAGCTTCCCCTTTTTTGCCGAGAATTTCCCGGAGAATATCCAGAAAAATGTCAGTTCCAAGGCCAAGCATTCCCAGTACAGTCCCTGTAGCCACTGTGTTGACCATGATCTTGTCGCCACCATTTTTCAACGCAAGATCAAGGAGAGGGACGTCAAAAAACTGTGATCCATCATGTTTTTCTTTCAGCGCTGCTGAATCATAAACAACAACACCTATGGCAGAAAGCTCTTTACTATGGGAAGAAATACTGTCACTATCGAGTGCAACAAGAATATCCACCGGTCCTCTTGAGGCAGAAATCTCTTTATCCGAGACACGCATCTGATAGAAGTTGTGACCACCCCGGACACGCGACATGAAATCCTGGTGAGTGAAAACGTGATAACCGCAGCGTGAAAATACCTTGGACAAAGTGTCGCCGATTGTCTGGATGCCCTGGCCTGCCTCACCGCCAATTTTTATTGTATAATCCAGAATTCCTCCTCATGCCGTAATATAAAGCATAATGAATGTTGTTATCAAGCTACATTTTGCTGATTGATGGGTAAATGATAAATCAAAAGGAAGGCTAAATTATGAGTAAATGGGATGGGGAAGGTCACCATTAACTTTTTACTTCTCCTGCACCATCAGCTTAAAGCTATATGCTTTGTTTCTTTTCGCTCCTTGCCAGAATAGCATACTCAAACCCATCGAGTAGGGCAAGAAAGGATCCCATATTAATATTTGCCGAAATAGCGGCAACGCTCCATATCTCCTGCCCATCCGTGAAGATTATTGATACCTCAACCTGTGCTGCTGTCCCAGATTTTGCCTCGTGAATCCTCGAGGAATAATCTACGAGTTTAATCTGCTGGATGACAGGAAAGATAGATGCAAGAGATTTCTTGAGTACGTTTGCCAGCGCATCAACAGGACCTACGCCTGTAGATGCTTCATGGGTCTCGTGGTCATTTCTTTTTATTATAACAGTTGCTTCTGGTCTTGAACCATCATCAATCAATCTATACGCACCGACGATTTCAAAGGGTCGCTTATAATTTCGTAAGGATCGAAGAATGTTCAATTCTTTTGTGGCATCCCTGATATTCAATAGTTTCTTCAACGGTCTTTCTCCTCTTCGATGAGCAGTTTGTAGTCTATTCCATCAACAAGGGCCTGCCAGCTTGCTTCAATGATATTCTCAGACACTCCAACCGTTCCCCACGTTTGCTTCCCGTCACTGCTCTGAATTAGTACCCTCGTTGCTGCCTTTGTTCCGTCTCTGGTGCTCAACACCCTAACCTTGTAATCCACTAAATTCATCTCTGTAAGTTTAGGATAGAACTTGTGGAGAGCCTTTCGGAGAGCATTATCAAGGGCGTTAACCGGGCCTGCACCAAGGGCGGCCGTATGTTCTACCGTGTCCGCAACTCTGACAAGGATTGTTGCCTCTGAAACAGGGTGGTTCTTCTCCTTTTTTTCAACCATTACTCTGAATCCGATAAGATCGAAATACTTCTTATGGATGCCAAGGGCTTTCTTAATAAGGAGCTCCAGAGAGCCTTCGGCACCTTCAAACTGGTAGCCATACATTTCGAGGTCTTTGACATTTTTCATCACTTCACGGGCAAGTTTTTTATCTTTCTCAATGTCAACGTTAAACTCCTTTGCCTTGTATAAAATACTGCTCTCACCAGATAAATCTGAAATGAGCACCCTTTGCGCGTTTCCAACAAGCTCGGGTTTAATGTGCTCATAAGTCTCTGGGTTTCTTCTTATTGCACTAACATGGATCCCACCCTTGTGAGCAAATGCGCTGTCGCCAACAAATGGCTGGTGTTTATTGGGAAGGAGATTTGCCATCTCATCTACAAAAAGGCTCAATTCCCTGAGATGGATAAGCCGTTCCGGTTTTATTCCCCTGTGCCCCATTTTTAGTACCACATTTGGTATGATTGAACACAGGTTTGCATTACCGCACCGCTCGCCGTATCCATTAATTGTCCCCTGTACATGCCTGCACCCAGCTTTGACAGCCATCAACGAATTTGCGACAGCGTTTTCTGTGTCATTGTGGGTATGAATACCCAGCTTTGCCTCGGTCATATTGGTAACCTTGGCAACAATATCACTTACTTCGAAGGGCATACTGCCGCCATTTGTATCGCAGAGCACAACAACGTCAGCGCCGGAGTTAACAGCCACCTCCAGAACCTTCATCGCATAAGCGTTGTTTTTCTTGTAACCGTCGAAAAAGTGTTCTGCATCAAAAAAGACCTTCTTTCCATGTTTCTTTAAAAAGGTTATTGTCCTGTCAATCATCCTGAGGTTCATGTCCAGGCTTACCTTCAAAGCATCGATTACATGAAGGTCCCAACTCTTGCCGACAATGGCCACAAACTCTGTATCAGCGTCAAATATAGCTTTTATAATCTCGTCCTCTTCAGGCTTTGAGTGAGGTTTCATAGTACTGCTGAAGGCAACGATCTTAGAGTTTTTTAGGTTCAGCCTTTTCACATCTTTAAAATACGAAAGATCCTTTGGGTTTGAACCAGGCCAGCCCCCTTCAATGAAATGCATCCCGAACTCATCCAACTTCTCAGTAATTCTCAGTTTGTCTGTAAGAGAAAAGGCAATGTCTTCAGATTGTGCCCCATCCCTCAGTGTGGTGTCGTAGAACTCGACCGTCACATCTCCTCCTTAATTTCTTCCTTGTCAAGACCAAATGCTTTATGAAGGGACTGGACTGCAAGTTGACCGTATTTACTCTCAACAACGCACGAGAGCTTTATTTCCGATGTGGTAATAGCCTTTATATTAATCCCTTCATCTGCAAGAACTGCAAACATTTTAGATGCAATTCCTGCATGAGAAATCATACCAGAACCCACTATCGATACCTTGGCTATATCTTCGTCGATGGATACTCCAGCTGCCCCAATCTTCTTTGCCATTTCCTCCATAATTTTATATGCTTTTTTGGCATCCGTTCTTGAAACGGTAAAGGTAATATCGGTTTTGTCCTTTTTGCTCACATTCTGCACAATTACGTCAACAACAATTTTTGCATCTGAAAGAGCTGTGAATATCTTCGCTGCCATACCTGGTTTATCGGGCACCTTTCTAACAACAATCTTCGCTTCATTTTTATTATAAGTAACACCCGCAATTACAACTTTTTCCATTGACATAGTCGCACCCTCCTTACATACTAATGTTCCTGGTCCATCTCCAAAAGAAGTCTTAACTAGGATCGGAACGTTATATTTCTTCGCAAGCTCAACTGACCGTATTTGCAGAACCTTTGCCCCAAGGCTTGCCATCTCGAGCATTTCATCGTAAGAGATTTTGTCAAGGCGCCTTGCCTTGTGGCATACGCTCGGGTCAGTTGTGTAAACGCCATCAACATCGGTATATATTTCACATATATCAGCCTGAAGGGCTGCTGCAAGGGCCACTGCAGTTGTGTCAGATCCACCTCTCCCAAGGGTTGTGATATCGCCTTTCTCATCTATTCCCTGAAACCCTGAGACAACGACCACCCTTCCTTTATCAAGCTCCGCGGCAAGGCGATCTTTTTCTATAGTTGCAATCCGTGCTTTCGTGTAGCTCGAATCAGTTACAATACGAACCTGATGGCCTTGCATTGAAACAGCATCACAGAGCATGTTTTTCAACATGATTGCCAACAGGGCTGAACTAACTTGTTCACCTGTTGATATAAGTACATCTACCTCCCTTTCGTCGGGAAACTTGTCTATGCTGTATGCCAGATTGAGTAATTTGTCGGTCTCTCCGGCCATAGCAGACAGCACAACAACAACCTTGTCGCCTTTTTCCCTATAAGATATTACCCGTTTGGCTACATTTCTGATCCTGTCAACATCTGCTACTGAAGTGCCGCCGTATTTCTGAACAACAAGCATGTTTTTGACCTCCATTGTAATATTGAAGACGTTCACGGCTCATCGTTAACCGCCCATTGCAAACCGTGAACAACCTATGTTTTTGTTATCCTAATCCTGCGTTCTCCTTCTCCAATAATCTCGATATCTACCCGTATTATACCATCCCACCAGCACGCTCTTTCCGCCCACTCAACAGCTACTACACCTTCTTCAAGAAACTCCTCTATGCCGAGGGGCGCAAAATCATTTTCCTCAATTCGGTAGAGATCAACATGACAGAGCTTTGTATCTTTTCCCTCGTAAATATTCATAATGGTAAAAGTGGGACTTACAACATATAACCAGTCTTCTACCCCTAAGCCTTTTGCCACACCTTTGACAAACTGGGTTTTTCCTGCCCCAAGTTCTCCGTAAATTGCATATAAATCACCACGCCTTGCTGCACTGCCGACCTGCTCTCCAATGTCCCAGGTCTCAGAGGGACTTCTCGATATAAACTCTATCCTTGCCATCTCTGATATCTCGTAAAGCTTTGCCTATACCACTTACAAGGTCTCCAGCGAGGAGATCCATATCGGTGTTGTTTTGAACCCACGTGTCTGCAATATATCCGTGAAGATAGGTCCCTATAATGGACGCCTCAATCGGGGCATGCCCTTGAGAGAGGAGGCCACCTACAAAACCTGTCAGAATGTCACCGCTGCCGCCTTTGGCAAGGGCAGGATTGCCGGTTGGGTTAATAAAGAGCTCCTCTTTATCGCTCACGATAACCGTCCGCGCACCCTTCAAGATAAGGTTTGCCCCTGTATGACGAACAAATCGCTGTGCTACCCCTACACGATCATTGTTTATATCTTTCGGTGTCACTCCCATCAGACGGGAAAGCTCACCAGGATGAGGTGTAAACACTGCTTTCCTTCCTGATCCCTTGATAATATCTGTTTGGCCTTGAAATGCATTAATTCCATCGGCGTCTATGACAAATGGTTTATTTATGTTTTGATAAAGCTCCCTCACGAGCATCGTAGTATCAGACTCCTGAGAAAGCCCCGGCCCCATGACAATGACATCCTTGTCACTGACAAAGTCAGAGATTTCTTTATAAGCTGACAGGTGAAAATAACCAGTTCCTCTGTCTCTGACCGGATAGGTCATTACCTCTGAAAGCTTCGAGGCAACAATGCTGTTAAGGCTTTCAGGTATAAGAAGCGTTACAAGACCAGCACCGATTTTTAGGGCTGCTTGTGATGTCATGCATGCAGCGCCTGTCTTGCCCGGTGAACCTGCAATCACTGCCACATGACCAAAAGTGCCCTTGTGGTCCCAAGGCAAACGTTTTTTGAGAAGTCCTCGAACCATAGACCCCTCGATAACACGACCATCAAAACCTAATTTTCCCTCAATCAAAGAAGGCATGGAAATATCTATGACCGTTAATTTTCCCGTATGATATGCCCCTGGCTGGAGTATCTGTCCGATTTTTGGATAGCCGTAAGTAAAGGTATGGGTTGCACGAATAGCAGTACCAAGTGGTTGGCCTGTTTTTCCGTCGATACCTGAGGGAATGTCAACTGCAATTACTGGTTTTCCTGATATGTTAATATCTTCAATCACTGCCTTTTCAATCCCGCTCACTGGTTTTGAAAGGCCTGTACCAAAGATAGCATCAATAATTATGTCTGCATCTCTGATGCCATCTGTGATCCCTTTTGTCTTATCAGTACACTCGGAGACCTTACCACCGATTGACTTGTAAATTCCCATGTTAAGGGCTGCATCACCTTTGAGGTCTGAAGCTTTGCAAAGGAGAAAAACCCGCGTCTGAAAGCCATCCCTCAGGGCATAACGGCCGATCACAAAACCGTCACCGCCATTATTTCCCCTTCCACAGAAGATTGTCACCTTTTCTTTTCCGGAAAAATAACGTTCTTTTGCCAACCTGTAGGTGCCTCTTCCTGCATTTTCCATGAGCACAGCAGAGGGTATCCCCAATGTATTTATAGCATACCTATCATATTCGGCCATGCGTTCAGGCGTCAAAACAACCATGCGTACCTCCGAAATTAAACCGTTTGGAGCCTATCATTTCGTGTTTGAGTTGAGAGGGAACACAAGTACCTGTGACAGATAACCAGGATTCCGACTCATCAATGTCAACGTATCACCACTACTGCCACGGCGAATCTTCGTTCGTGGGAAATGCTTACTTCACGATAAACCTTACCCCTGAATACTATATAGGGTTTCCCACCCTGTTGAAGTACCTCGATCTCCTTCCAGCCTGCTGATTCTCCGATGGCTTTCATGAATGCCTCTTTTGCTGCAAAACGTCCGGACAAAGTCTCCTGTATCCGTACCTTTTTGCCCGCATATTCAAGCTCCTGACCTGTAAAAACCCTGTGCAAGAAGCGGTCGCCAAATCGCTTCACAATTCCTTCCATTCTCGACACATCTACAATATCTATGCCAACCATGGTCAGTTCCCCTGACGCTGTTCACTTTTTAGCTCTCAGGTGTAAGTTTTCCTCATCCCTCAGTACACCTTGACCTTGAGCCAAACACTATTGATTTATCAGCTCAATCATACTCCTTACAGCCATGTCCAATCCAACAAATACTGCCCGGGCAATAATTGAATGTCCAATACTCAACTCATCAATTTCCCTGATAGCAGCTACTTCTTTAACGTTATGGTAGTGAAGGCCATGCCCTGCATTCACTCCCAAGCCAAGCTCTTTAGCTCTCATGGCAGATCTGGCAATTTTTTTTAGTTCTTCTTCTTTTATCTTTTCGTTGACAGCATCGCTATACGTTCCCGTGTGGATTTCGATCATATCAGCGTGGATTTTTTGTGAAGCCACAAGCTGTTCCTCGCTTGGATCAATAAAAAGGCTGACAAAGATGCCTGCAGATCGTAGGCTTTCAACAGTTTTTCTAAGCTTACCGGACTGCCCGACAACATCGAGCCCACCCTCTGTGGTAAGCTCCTGGCGCTTCTCAGGTACAAGGGTTACCATATCTGGCTTGATATTGGTAGCTATCTGTACCATCTCAGGTGTTGCTGCCATTTCCAGGTTTA
>Ga0116174_10004953_pt1 | contig 10355 bp, 7 predicted proteins | sample AD_UKC087_MetaG_FD_89801 | JGI IMG/M metagenome (GOLD analysis project Ga0116174, IMG submission 89801) | Active sludge microbial communities of municipal wastewater-treating anaerobic digesters from USA - AD_UKC087_MetaG | ecosystem: Engineered > Bioreactor > Anaerobic > Digestate | place: USA...
CTAAACCAGGCGCTATTTAAACCTTCGGTTTCCGGATAAATTGGTAGAATTTGATTGGTATTAAAAGGGCCGGAGAGAGGGTTAAAAATTGTGAGTTTGTTTTTATAAAGAGTGGGGGTACCGGCAAAAGCAAAAGACTCCCCTACCCTAAATTTAGAAGAGAGATAACTTTGGTTAAAAAAAATAATTTCAATGGAAGCGGTGTGATCAGTGACAATTAATTTTTGCAGACTCTTGCCACCGCGAAGATAGAGATTTTTAAAATCGCTAACTTGGGCTTTAAAGGAATAATTTTGTCCGGGATTTAGTTTATTAATTGTGGAAATATGGGAAAAATCAATATAGCGGTGAGGCAGATGATAGAGAAGATCACGGTCACTATAGAGATTGAGACGAGAGAGTTTTTCCAGGGTTTTGGGTCCGAGGCCGGGAAGAGTGAAAGCCATGGCTTATGTTATCATTATTCATGCGTCTTTTTGGTAAAAAAATTAAGCGGAAGCAGTGGCAAACAGCGTTGTTGGTTTTAGCTTCGGTGGGAATATTATTATCAACTTTTTTACCGATGTTAAGTGTGTTTATAAAATGAAAAATTTTTGGGAAAAAATCAAGTACAAATTGGTGGTGTTTTGGCGGAATTTAAAAATAGCGGTAAAAAGTAAACAGTTTTGGTACCGATTTTTTAAGATCTTTTTAATATTGATGACTTTGGGGGTGGTGGTGATAACGATTATGTTTGCCTATTATTCAAAGGATTTGCCGAGTCCGAATAATGTGGTTAGGAGAGAGGGTTTTTCCACTAGAATTTATGATCGTAATGGCAAGGTACTTTATGATTTATTTGCTGATGCCAAGAGACAGCCGGTGACCATGGATCAGGTACCGGAGACTCTAAAAAAAGCGACGATTGCGGTGGAGGATAAGGATTTTTACAAGCACCGAGGTTTCGATCCATTGACTCCTTTTAGAATTGTGAAAAATTTTTTCTATTTTAGAAAGTTGACCGGTGGTTCGACTTTAACCCAACAGTTAGTCAAAAATGTATTGTTAACTCCGGAGGTAAGCCTAACTAGGAAAATCAAAGAGTTTATGTTAGCGGTTCAAATTGAGGCCAAATATAAAAAAGACGATATTTTATTGATGTATCTAAATGAAGCTCCTTATGGAGGGATGGCTTGGGGAGTGGGGTCAGCGGCGGAGCAATATTTTGATAAGCCGGTATCAGAATTGAATTTAGCGGAGTCGGTAATTTTGGCCGGTTTACCACAGCGCCCCAATGTTTATTCGCCATTTTCCAGTACCCCCAATGCTTATATCAGTCGGAGTGAACATGTATTGCGACGGATGAAAGAAGATGGTTTTATTGATGAAGAGGTGGCAAAAAATACTTTAGAAGAAATTAAAAATTATCAATTTAGTGAAAACAAATCGTCGATTTTGGCACCCCATTTTGTGTTTTGGATTAAAGAGATTTTATCGGAGAGATATGGTGAGGAGGTGGCTGAGGGTGGCGGACTAAAAGTAACCACTACTTTGGATTTGGAGTTACAAAACGAAGTGCAAAAGATTGTGGCTGAGGAAGTGGAGAAGGCGGAAAAACTGAAAATTACCAATGGTGCAGCGGTGATAGTTGACCCCCGAGATGGACAGGTATTAGCGATGATCGGTTCACGGGGTTATAACAGTGACAAGACCTCAGGAGCTTTTAATGTAGTGATACAGGGTTTGAGGCAGCCGGGATCATCGATTAAACCGGTGACTTATTTAATGGGACTGAGAGAAGGGATGACGGCAGCCACTTTATTAATGGATACGCCAGTGGCTTTTCCAATTCAAGGTAGTCGGGATTATACCCCCAACAATTATACCGGTAAATTTTTAGGACCGATAAGTTTTCGTGATGCTTTGGGAAATTCTATTAATACAACGGCGGTGAAAGTTTTAGCCAAAGTGGGAGTGAAGAATTTTTTGACTCAGGCCTATGAGATGGGTTTGAAGACTTTGGAGCCGACAACTGAGAACTTGAAACGTTTTGGGTTGGCGGTGACTTTGGGAGGGGCTGAAGTGAGGATGATTGATATGGCTGGGGCTTATAGTGCTTTTGCTAACGGAGGTTTAAAAGTGGAGCCGGTGGGAATTCTTAAAGTGGAAGATAAAAATGGTCGGGTGTTGGAAGAATTTCAACCGGTAAAAGGTAAAAAGGTGATGACAGAACAAGAAGCTTTTATTATTTCTAATATTTTGATGGACAACAATGCTCGAGCGATTACTTTTGGAGCTCGAAACAGTTTAGTGATTCCTAATTATCAGGTGGCGGTGAAGACTGGAACTACCAACGAGAAAAAAGATAACTGGACGGTAGGATGGACACCAAATTTTCTCAGTGTAGTTTGGGTGGGAAATAATGACAATACTGAAATGGGGACAATTGCTTCAGGTGTGTCTGGAGCGGCACCAATTTGGCGACGGATTATGCTTTATGCTTTGCCAAAACGAGATAAGCAGGACTTTCCTATTCCCGATAAAATTGTAAATATAAGTGTCGATAAGGTATCCGGTTATCCCAGTCATGATGGTTTTGAGAGTAAAAATGAGTATTTTATTGACGGAACTCAACCAAGTATTGCCGATCCGATTCATTTGAAATTAAAGGTTTGTCGGGATAAATTTGGGATGGCTACTCCTGAAGATGTGGCGGGAGGTAATTATGACGAAAAAGAATATTTTAATTTTAAGGAAAGCGATCCAGTGAGTCAAGATGGACGCAATCGTTGGCAAGAAGGCATTGATGCTTGGATTAATACCTTACCGGATAAGAGTAAATATATAGTTCCTAGTGAATATTGTCGAAATGATGGTACAGTGGGAGTTAGTTTTGCTGAGCCTCAGGATAGACAGCAGGTAAATAATAAAAATGTTAAAGTGGTGATTAATACCAGTTCGGTAAAAAAGATTGTGGAAGTGAAGCTATGGATAGACGGGACTCAGGTTAAAACGTGGACGGAGCGACCTTTTGAAGATCATTTCCAATTAACTGATGGAGTGCATACACTTAAAGTGGAGGCGAAAGATAGAGATGGGGGTAGTGCTGACCGAGAAATTAAAATTGGAGTGAATGTGCCCTGGGATTGGTCCCCTACCCCGACTAAAGCACCAGTAACTAATACTCCAGTACCGACAATTCAAATATCACCAACAATGGGAGTGACCATAACACCGACAGGAATTTAGATAAGATTGAAGGCGGAAAGATGGGTTTTTTTAGCAGTTTTATCGTCGCAGTTGTAGTATTTGACTTGAAAAGTATAACGATATTTACCCATTTTTTTGTCATGATAAATGTCGGCAATGGTAATGTTCCAAAGAATTTTGGGACCGATAATTTTTTTATATTTTTCTAAAAGAGTTTGAGGCTTAACTTTTTTATCCAAAAGGAGATTGGCATCCAAGGTAATGATTTGGGAATTGAGTTCAACGGCTGAAGTTTGAGGTGAAAATTTAGCCTGATAAAAATCAGGATGTTGAAGGTCATCGGGAATAATTTGAGCAAAAGAATTGTTAATCTGACTCTTTAAACCAAGAGTTTTAAGATCTTTTTTAAGAATTTGTGGATTATGATGATACAAACCCAAAGCGTATTTTTCAGAGTATTTAGAAGCTTTTTTAAAATAGATTTTACCGATTTCAAAAAACTGAGGTTGTGGAACTTTAAGACGGCGATAGTTGTCCAACTGTAATTTAAGAGTGTCGATAAGTGAAGTTCGAAGATAGGTGTACTCACTATTGATACTATTTTGGGTGCGCACAGCGTTTTGGTCGCCAGGTTTAGAGACTAGTGGCCAAGTGAGAACTTCATCATAACCGAGTTGTTTAAGTTGGTCTTTAAGAGAATCGATGGTATAAAGAATTTTTGGGGTAATATCGGTAACTTTTTTGTAACTTAAGGGTTGATTAACCGGAATATTTTGATATCCCCAAAAGCGAAGAATTTCGTTGGCAATACCTTCCGGATTAGTAATATCGGGACGCAGAGTGGGAATCAGACCTTGATGAATATTTAACTTTTTTAAAGTTTTGTTAATAAAAGTGTGGGGTACTTTCAAAGCACTAATTTGGAAAACTAAGTCCGGAGAGAAATCAATTTTTAAAGGTTTTTTAATGTGAGGATAATAATCAAAGAGTTGAGAAGTAATTTGACCTCCACAGATATCCAAGACTAAATTAACGAGATGAGAAAAGGCTAAAGGAATGAGATTAGGATCAAGTTGTTTTTCTAGACGAGTGGCGGCTTCGGTTTGAGATCGAAGTAAACAACGGTTTTGGCGAACAGTGGTGGGATTATAAACAGCCATTTCTAGAATTACTTCCTGACTGTGAGTGTCGATAGCCGCATTTTGACCACCCCAGAAAGAAAGACTGAGAGCTTGAGTGGGATTGTTAATCATTAAAATACTTTTATCGAGAATGAGTTTACTTTTATCCAGAGTGATAAATTCTTGGTAACCGGGATTAAGTTGCCAAAGGAGATGGTCGCCTGATTTGCGAGTGTCGAAAGCATGGGCGGGAATGGAGTAAAGTAGCATAATGTAATTAGTCAAGTCGACAACAGGATTAATAGAATGAAGACCGTGGAGTTTAAGAAAATTTTTAAGCCAGGGGGGAGAAGAAGTGTTTTTAAGGCCGGTAATTTTCAGAGCTTGGATACGAGTGACGGTGTCGGTGGTAACTTGAATAGGTAAAGGAGTGGAGGTGGTTTGAAGAGGTGAAATATCAGCCTTTGTTAATTCAAGATCATAGAGAACAGAAAGTTCCTTGGCTAAACCGTAATAACCTAAACAGTCACCACGATTAATTTTAATATCCAAATCAAAAACAATTTCTTGACCAATTTTTTCGTAAAAATTACAAAAGTGGCCGATAAGAGTCAGGTCGTCTCGAAGTTGATGAGGAGGAACCGATAGGTCGGGTAAAAAGTTTTTTAAATGAGAATAGATTAATTTCATTTATTTATAAGGTAAATAAGAGAGGTTTCCACCCATAAGAGTGCGAATGTCTTGAATATTATTTTGGGCCATAGTCCAACGATCAAGTCCCATACCAAAGGCAAAACCACTCCATCTTTTAGGATCGATACCAGCTTTTTTGAGGACATTGGGATGAATCATGCCAGAACCACCCATTTCAATCCAACCGGCAAATTTACAGAGTGAACAACCTTTACCATGACAACTAAAACATTGCATATCGGGACCAATACCCGGTTCTACTTCGGGGTAATATTTAGCACGATAACGAACCACGACTTTGGGGCCGTAAAGAGTTTTAAACATTAAATCCATGGTGCCAATCAAATCTTTTAAAGTAATGTTTTTATCAACAACGACAGCTTGATATTGATGAAAGGCAAAATGATTACTGCGATTGACTTTTTCATTACGATAGACGGTGCCAGAAAAAGCAGCCCGAAGAGGCAAGGATTTTTTGGCCGCTTCTAAAAGATAACTTTCAATAGTGGAAGTTTGGGTGCGCAGTAGATATTCTGGCTCTTGAATATAGATAGTGTCTTGCATGTCGCGGGCCGGATGGTCGGTGGGGACATTAAGACGATTAAAATTATAATCATCGGTAACGATTTCTGGGGCTTCGTAAAGAGAAAAACCTAATTTATGAAAAAGTTGATTGAGTTGGCGTTCAGTCTGGGTTAAAGGGTGGAGATGTCCAACTTTCGCTAAAGTGGCGGTGGGTAAATCTGTTTGAGATGGTGAGGCTGTGTTTGCTGGATAATCTTTAATTTTTAAAGTATAAGATTTAATCAAAGATTCAACTTCTGTTTTAAAAGCGTTTAATTCTTGACCAAAACTTTTAGGATCAGAGTGGTTTTTTATTTGCGAAAAAAGAGAGTTGACTATCCCCTGTCGACCCAAATATTCAATGCGAATTGACTCTAACTCAGTCTGATTGGTGATTGAATTTAATTTGTCTTGAAGTTTTTGTAAAAGTTTTTTGAGGTCCATTGCTTGACTTATTATAAACAAAAACCTCCCGTGTTGCGGGAGGAATTATTTTAACAATGAGACATCTCCCGCCTATTTAAGGGACTCGAAGATGCTTTTAAAGGTGCCAGGATCTTTAATGGCAATTTCGGAGAGCATTTTACGATTGAGCCCAACTTGATTGTCTTTCAATTTTTTGATGAAGGCGGAATAGCTGATATCAAAGGGTCGGAGAGCGGCGTTAATTCTAACTATCCAAAGTTTTCGAATATCGCGTCGACGGCGACGGCGACCGATGTAAGCATATTGACCGGCGTGGAGGACAGCTTCGGAAGCAACTTTATAACGCTTGCTTCTAGTCATCCAATAACCTTTAGCGCGTTTAAGCAGTTTTTTGTGGGCTTGGCGACGAACAGTGCCAGTTTTGATTCTCATATAATTAGGTGATTAGATAAGTAATAATTATTTTTTGCCAAGAAGTTTTTTAACTCTGGTAGCCAAACGACCGGTGACCAGTTTTTTGCCTTTAAGTCGGCGGAGTTGTTTTTTTGATTTTTTGCGACGTAAATGGCGGTTGAAAGCAGATTGACGGAGAACTTTACCATTTTTAGTGACCGTGAAACGATTGCTGACTGATTTTTTAACACGGTGTTTTTTACTCATTTTTTCCATATTATTTGTGTTTTTTGATGGGGGTAAAAGTGATAAAAAGTCTTTTACCAACAAGTTTGGCCTCTCCTTCGGGAGTACCAACTTCAGCTAAATCGTTAGTATACTTTTCGATTAGCTTATGGCCAAATTCAGGTTTTTGAATCTGACGGCCTAGGAATTTTATACTTAATTTGACTTTATTTCCAGTAGTTAAATATTCTTTGGTCTTTTTAACTCTGGTTTCATAGTCGGCATTACCGATGAAAGGAGTCATTTGAACTTCTTTAGTGTCTCTACCTTTGATACCTTTTTTCTCAGCTTTAGCTTTTTTAGCTTCTTGGTATTTAAATTTAGAAAATTCAATCAGTTTAACCACGGGCGGTTTAGCTTTGCCGTTAATTTCGACCAAATCCAGGCCACTTTCCTGAGCTTGATGAACAGCTTCACTGAGAGAGACAACACCGATTTGTTTGCCGTCTGCAGAGAGTAAACGAATTTCCGGGGCAGTAATTTGCCGATTGATTTTGTAAAATTTTTGAGCCATGTGCTTTATTTTATCAAAGTCAGAGACTTACTTTCAATTTGTGCCTTGATTTGGGCTAAAAATTTATCAAAATCCATGGCGCCCAAGTCTTGACCATCACGTTGGCGAACAGAGACTTGATGCTTATCAACTTCTCGAGCACCGATAATAAGCATGTAGGGAATTTTTTCCAATTGAGCATCACGAATTTTAGCTTGCATTTTTTCAGAGCGGTCATCAACTTCCACTCGAATCCCCTCCTCTAAAAGTTGAGTTTTTAATTGCTGAGCATATTCGTGTTGAGCGTCGGTAATAGGAATAAGTTTAACTTGGACGGGAGAAATCCAAAGCGGGAAAGCACCAGCAAAATGTTCAATGAGAATACCGATAAATCTTTCTAAGGAACCATAAATGACACGGTGGATAACCACAGGAGTTTGCTCTTTGCCATCCTTATCGGTATATTTTAATTTGAAGTTTTTAGGAAGTTGGAAATCGAGCTGGACAGTGCCGGTTTGCCATTGACGACCGAGACAATCATCCATAAGAATATCCAACTTGGGACCATAAAAAGCACCTTCACCTTCACCGACAAAATAATCAAATTTATTGTCTTTAAGGATTTTTTCTAAAGCCGCTTCAGCTTTATTCCAGGTATCAATGTCACCCATAAAATCTGTAGGTCGAGTACCGAGACGAATTTTGAATTTTAATCCAAAAATGGAATAAAACAGATCGGCAATGTCCAAAATTCTTTTATATTCATCGGCAATCTGATCTTCAGTGACGAAAATATGAGCGTCGTCTTGACTGAATTCTTGAACACGTAAAAGTCCGCTCATTTGACCAGATTTTTCGTGACGATGAAGAGTGTCACAATCAGAAAGGCGTAAAGGCAAATCACGATAACTATGAATACCTTGTTTGAAAATAGTCATAGCATTGGGACAATTCATCGGTTTGAGGCAGAAAATACCTTCATCACCCATATCGGCGATAAACATGTTTTCACGATAATGTTCCCAATGGCCGGAGGTTTCGTAAAGAGCTTTTTTATTAAGGAGTGGAGTTCTGGTTTCCAAATAACCACGTTTACTGTGTTCTTGGCGCCAGAAATTTAAAAGCTCATTAATAATAACGGTACCTTTGGGGAGCCAGTAAGGCATGCCGGGGGCGGTTTCATCGAGAAAATATAAACCTAACTGTGGACCTAATTTTCGATTATCTCTTTTTTTAGCTTCTTCAATTAAATTGAGATATTCATCTAATTCTTTTTGACTGTTAAAGGCGGTGCCATAAATGCGGGTAAGCATTTTATTTTTTTCGTCACCATGCCAATAAGCACCGGCAATAGAGAGAAGCTTAAAAGCTTTGATGTCGCCGGTATGGTCAAGATGTGGTCCGGCACAGAGGTCGACAAAGTTGTCGCCGGTGTAATAGACAGAGATAATCTCTCCCCTGTCGGTAATCGAATTAAGCCATTCCATTTTGTAAGGATTATCGGCAAAGAGTTTTTTAGCTTCATCTAGAGTTAATTCTTTCCTAATTATAGGTAAATTTTTCTGGATGATTTTTTTCATCTCGGCTTCGATTTTAGGAAAATCAGCTTCAGAGATTTTGAGGTCACCCAGGGGTTCAAAGTCGAAATAAAAACCTTCGTCAGTGGCCGGACCCATGGCCATATAAAATTTATCGATACCATAGAGATTTTGCATAGCCTCGGTAAGGACATGCTCGGCGCTATGGCGCATTTTAAAGAGTTGATCGTCTGAATGTTTTTGAGCCTCTATTTGTGACATATGGGGATTATAGAATAAATACGGCAAAAATTCAGCCTAAAAGAATAAATTTTGTTAAGATTAAAGAGTGAAGAAAAAAGTTTGGTGGATATTGGTTGTTATTTTGTTGTTAGGGATAGGGTTGAGATTGAGAAATTGGAATTTGGGGCCGATAGATGCTCATCCAATGCGACAGACCGATGTGGAATGTGTGGCATATTTTATGGCACAAGGTAAGGCTTCCCTGCTCTACCCTAAGGCGTGTCTGATGCGACCAGTAACTAATACTGAGGGGTATTTTTTCCTGGAGTTTCCAGTCTATGAGGCATTAATCGCTCTTGGTTATAGAATTTTTGGCGTAAAAACGGTCATATTTAGAGTTATCAATATATGTTTGTATTTGATAGCCAGTGGTGGCTTGTATATTTTTGTGAAAAAAATCTGGAATGAAAAAATGGCTCTGGCGAGTGTGTTTCTCTTGGCTACGGCTCCAGGAGCAATATTTTTTATCGGACATGCTTTGCATCCGGATGTGTTGGCTGTGGCGATGATGATGGTTAGTTTGGCGATATTAAGAGTGAGGACTAGAGGTAATTTAGGTAAATTGTTGAGTGGAGTATGTTTGGGTTTAAGTGTGGCCACCAGACCTTTTGGACTGATTGTACTGCCAGTTTATATTTACTTTTTATTAAAGGATAAAAGTAAATGGTGGCAATGGTTATTAATCTTGGTGCCGGGGATAGGAATTTATGCTTTATGGCGATGGTGGATCTGGAAAAGTGGCATTAGTGCCGATTGGGAAAATTGGGTATTATCGGGGAGGGAAAAATTTTTTGATTTAAATTATTTAAGGATTTTAATTGGGAAAAATATATCAGGAGAAGTGGCAGGGAGAGTAATTACTGTTTTGGCGGGAGTGGGATTATTGACAGTAATTATTAGAAAAGAGAAAAAAATGTGGCCGATATTTTGGTGGCTTTTAGGGATACCGATTTATTGGTATGTGGCTTTTGAAGGCAATTTAATTCATCAATACTATGCGGATATTTATTTGGTACCGATTTTAATACTGGCTGCCTATGCTCTGATATTTATTTGGGATAAATCGAAGATTTTAGCCTTAGTGCTGGGATTATTAGTCATTTATAACGGTTATCGGACCAGTGATTATTTTTTTAAAGATGTAGTTTATCGAGACAAATTAAAGTACGCTGCGGAGATTAGGGAAAATATCGCTCCCGGTAAAAAGATAATTTATATGGTTAAAAGTGATCCGGTGACTTTATCATTGTCTCATCGACAAGGATGGATGTTGGGAGAGTGGCCTACCGATGTGGCCCCGACAATCTGGGCTTTTATGGAAATGAAGCATACGGATTTTGATTATATTGTGGAGCCAAAAGAAAGTATGGA
>Ga0116174_10004954_pt1 | contig 10353 bp, 13 predicted proteins | sample AD_UKC087_MetaG_FD_89801 | JGI IMG/M metagenome (GOLD analysis project Ga0116174, IMG submission 89801) | Active sludge microbial communities of municipal wastewater-treating anaerobic digesters from USA - AD_UKC087_MetaG | ecosystem: Engineered > Bioreactor > Anaerobic > Digestate | place: USA...
CGCCGCGTACCGACTTCGTGGATACGTTTTATCTGCTCAATCAGGTGAACTCCGCGCGCCAGCTCTCGCAGGACATCCTGCGCGTGCTGCGCGAGGCCTTGCGCGCGCGAGCCCGCGATGCACAGCGTCAACTGCACGCGTCCTTCCGCGAAATTCAGCCGGTGAAATCCGGGCAGCAGGCCCTGCCAGGCCTCGCGCAGGGCCGCTGCATGGCGTCTCAGTGGCGCCAGCTTGGGCACCTGGGCGATGGCGTCCAGCAGGCTTTCCGCAGCAGGAGGCTGCACGGTGAGCGCAACGTGGTGCAGCAGTGCCGGCCGGTTTGGGTCCTGCTGCCAGGTGGCCCACAGGTCCAGGAAGTGGCGGCCGTCGCCGAAGTTGGTGTCGAGCACCCGCCACAGCCGCTGACCAGCCCAAACTGCGGGCAGGCCAGATTCACACAGCAACGTCTGCGCTGTCTCGAAAGTCATGGATTGGCGCGCCGAAAGCCGGCGAATTGCGATGGCGCGTCAGGCCGTCGGCGGCACGTAACCCTGCGCGGCATCCGCACCAGAGCCGAAGAAGTGATTCTCCATCTGGCGGGCCAAGTACTGGCGCGCGCGCGCGTCGGCCAGATTCAGGCGGTTTTCATTGACCAGCATGGTCTGGTGCTTGAGCCAGTCGGCCCAGGCCTGCTTGCTGACGCTTTCCCAGATGCGCTTGCCCAGTTCGCCGGGGTAGGGGGGAAAGTCGAGCCCTTCGGCTTCTTTGCCGAGTTTGATGCATTGAACGGTGCGTGCCATGGGTTTCCTTGTGTGAGTGATTGCTCAGATGATTTGGATATAAAGAACTGAAATCTCAGTAGTTCCAGTTTTGAAGAGGGCCTTTCAGAATGCGTTTCATCGGTCATTTGCACCGCAACGCACCCATACAAAAGAGGCTCCCCAATGAACTTTCGCCGCGACTTTATCAAGTTTCCCTTCGCCGCCGCCCTCGCGGGCAGTTTGGCCCTGACGGCATTGCCGTCGTTCGCACAATCCGTGACCTTGCTCAATGTGTCGTATGACCCCACCCGCGAGCTGTATGTGGAGTTCAACCAGGCATTTGCCAAGCACTGGAAGGCCAAGACCGGCCAGGACGTGACCATCAAGCAGTCGCACGGCGGCTCGGGTAAGCAGGCGCGCTCCATCATTGACGGCCTGGACGCCGACGTGGCCACGCTGGCCCTGGCCGGTGATACCGACGCGCTGCACACCAACGGCAGCTGGATCCCCAAGGACTGGCAAAAGCGCCTGCCGCACAACAGCTCGCCCTACACCTCCACCATCGTGCTGGTGGTGCGCCAGGGCAACCCCAAGGGCATCAAGGACTGGGACGACCTCGTCAAGCCCGGCATCAGCGTGATCACGCCCAACCCCAAGACCTCGGGCGGCGCCCGCTGGAACTACCTGGCCGCCTGGGAATTCGCCAAGCGCAAGTACGGTGGTGACGCACAGGCGAAGGACTTTGTGGCCAAGCTGTATGCCAATGTGCCCGTGCTCGACACGGGCGCGCGCGGCTCGTCCATCACCTTCGCGCAGCGCAACCAGGGCGATGTGTTCATCAGCTGGGAAAACGAGGCCTATCTGCTGGAAAAGGAGTTCGGCAGCAAGGTCGATGTGGTCTATCCGTCGCTGTCCATCCTGGCCGAGCCCGCGGTCACCGTGGTGGACAAGAACGTGGACAAGAAGGGCACGCGCACCGTGGCCGAGGAATACCTGAAGTACCTCTATACCGAAGAAGGCCAGGACATCGCGGGCAAGAATTTCTACCGCCCCGCCATCTCCGAAAAGGCCAAGGCCAAGTACGCCAAGCAGTTTCCCAAGCTGAACCTGTTCACCATCGATGCCGCTTTTGGTGGCTGGAACAAGGCCGCCAAGGACCACTTTGCCGACAACGCGAGCTTTGACCAGATCTACACGCGGAAATAAGCCCACCCCGAGGCGGCCCGCGGCCGCCGCCCCTCCAGAGACGCCATCCGTGGCCCGGTCAAGCCGGCTCCACGGTGGCGCTGGAACCGCCACGACTTCAGGAACTGCAATTCATGTCCGCTCTTCTCATCGCCGGTAGCCCCTCGGAGCGCTCGCGCTCTGCCGCCTTGCTGGATGCCGTGGCCCAGCGCCTGTCGGTGCGCGGCGCGCTGGTGGACCGCATTCACATCCGTGACCTGTCGCCCCAGGCGCTGCTGCTGGCAGACTTCGGCCACCCCACGGTGGCAGGCGCCATCGACCAGGTGGCCCGGGCCCGCGTGCTGGTGGTGGCCACGCCGGTCTACAAGGCCGCCTACAGCGGCGTGCTCAAGGTGTTCCTGGATCTGCTGCCGCAAACCGCGCTCAAGGGCAAAACCGTGCTGCCACTGGCCACGGGGGGCAGCCCCCACCATATGCTGGCGCTGGACTATGCGCTGCGCCCCGTGCTGCAGTCGCTGGGGCCCAAGCACATCCTGCCCGGCATCTATGCCACGGATTCGCAGGTCACGCTGACGCCCGAAGGCGCTTACCACGTCAACGACGACATTGCCGCCCGGCTCGACGATGCCGTCCATGTGCTCGTGACCGAAACCCTGCGTCCCGCGCCGGCGCAGTCCGCGCGTTTTGCCCCCGTGCACTTCTCCCAGGTGCGATGTAGCGTCTGACTCTGCGGGCGGTGCCGCCGCTGCCAGCTGTGGCCAGGGGCGGCCAGGTGCTGCCCTCGGCGCTTTTTCCTGTTTTTCTGTCCCGTTCTCTTGCTGTGTCCGCATGGATGGACAGGGTGGGCTGTCGCCTGTCCGCAGCAAAAAAGGTGCCTCGCATGTCCCGAACTGAACCCCTCTCATCGTCGCCAACGCCTGTGCCAGAAAAGCTCCTGGGCCTGCGCTATGCCTTGCGCTGGCTGGGCATCGCCCTGCTGGTGGTGGCGTCGCTGGTGGTGATCGGCGGCTTTCTGCTGATGCCGGTGGTGCCGGTCGGCGGGGCCTGAACGAAAGCCGCGCCATTCCTTCCCGAAGCCAGCCCTCTAGAAAGATCTCTCGCCATGACAACGCATTTCTCTTCCCATCGCCGCCAGGTTCTGCTCTCGGGTCTGGCTGCTGCGGCCCTCGGTGCCACAGGCGCCACGGCCGTGGCCCAGGCGCCTGCTCGCGTACTGCGCGTGGGCCATCAAAAGGGCTGGCTGTCCATTCTCAAGGGCCGCGGCACGCTCGAAAAGCGGCTGGCCCCGCTGGGGGTGAAGGTCACCTGGACCGAGTTCAACGCCGGCCCCGTGCAGCTCGAAGCGCTGAACGTGGGCTCCATTGACTTTGGCGATGTGGGCGAGGCGCCGCCCATCTTTGCCCAGGCCGCCGGTGCGCCGCTGGTCTATGCCGGCGCCACGGTGCCGCGCCCGGCGCTGGAGGCCGTGATCGTTCCCAAGGGTTCGCCCATCCGCAGTGTGGCCGACCTCCGGGGCAAGCGGGTGGCCTACAACAAGGGCTCCAACGTGCAGTATTTCCTGGTCAAGTTGCTCGAGAAGAATGGCCTGAAATACAGCGATGTGCAGTCGGTGTTCCTGGCGCCCGCCGATGCGCGCGCGGCCTTCGAGCGGGGCGCGGTGGACGCCTGGATCATCTGGGATCCGTTCCTGGCCGCCGCGCAGAAAACGCTGGATGCCCGCCTGCTGGCCGATGCCACCGGCGTGGTCAACAACCGCCAGTACTACTTCACCTCCCGCGATTTCGCGACCAAGAACACCGATGTGCTGCGCATCGCCATTGAAGAGGTCAACGCGGTGGATACCTGGATTTCCCAGAACAAGGCGGCGGCTGCGGCTGAGCTGTCGGCGGTGCTGGGGCTCGACAAGGGCATTACCGAGCTCTACGTGAGCCGCGCCAGGTATGGCACCGCACCGGTCACGCGCGACATTCTGGCCGAGCAGCAGTCCATTGCCGACACCTTTTTCGAGCTCAAGCTCATTCCGAAAAAGCTCAACCTGCTGCATGCCGCGCCGGTGGATCTGCTGTAAGCCCCACTGCCCAAGGAGTTCCCCATGCCAGCACCCATGCCCTTTGCCTTGCACGCACAACTGCAGCGTGTTCTGTGCGTCACGGCCATCGCCTGGGGGTTGAGCGCGCAGCAGCGCCAGGCGGTGCGGCGTGCCCCCCAGTTCGGTTTTGCGATCTCTTACTGAAAGACCTGCTCCATGCAAATTTTCTGGTTCATTCCCACCCATGGCGACAGCCGCTATCTGGGCACTGCCGAAGGCGCGCGCCAGCTCAGCCACGAATACCTTCAGCAGGTGGCCATCGCTGCCGACAGCCTGGGCTACGAAGGCGTGCTCATTCCCACAGGCCGCTCGTGCGAAGACCCGTGGGTGGTGGCGTCGAGCCTGATCGCCGTCACCCGCCGCCTCAAGTTTCTGGTGGCGGTGCGCCCGGGCCTGCACCAGCCCAGCCTGGCGGCGCGCATGGCCGCCACGTTTGACCGGCTCTCGGGTGGCCGGCTGTTGATCAACCTGGTGACCGGTGGCGATCAGGCCGAACTGGAGGGCGACGGTGTGTTCCTCGACCATGCCACGCGCTACGAGCAGTCGAGCGAATTCATCCGTATCTGGCGCGAGATTCTGGCGCGCAGCCATGCCGGCGAAAGCCTCGACTACGAGGGCAAGCACCTCACGGTGAAAGGCGCCAAGCTGTTGTTCCCGCCCGTGCAAAAGCCGCACCCGCCCGTGTACTTTGGCGGCTCTTCGCCGGCCGCGCACGAACTGGCGGCCGAGCAGACCGAGGCCTACCTCACCTGGGGCGAGCCGCCCGCCGAGGTCGCCAAAAAGATTGCCGATGTGCGCGCCAAGGCCGCCCGCCATGGCCGCACGGTGAAGTTCGGCATCCGCCTGCATGTGATCGTGCGCGAAACCGACGGGGAGGCCTGGCGGGCCGCTGAAGAGCTGATCAGCCGTGTCAGTGACGAGACCGTGGTGCAGGCCCAGTCGGTGTTTGCCCGCATGGACTCCGAGGGGCAGCGCCGCATGGCCGCACTGCATGCGGGTGGCCGCAAGCGTACGCGCGCCGACCTGGAAATCAGCCCCAACCTCTGGGCCGGCGTGGGCCTGGTGCGCGGTGGCGCGGGTACGGCCCTGGTGGGCGACCCGCAGACGGTGGCGGCGCGCATTGAGGAATACGCCGCTTTAGGCATCGACACTTTCGTGCTCTCGGGCTACCCGCACCTTGAAGAGGCCTACCGCTTCGCCGAACTGGTGTTTCCGCTGTTGCCCGTGAAGGTGCGCGACAAGCTCGCCGGCGGCTCGCCCCTGGGGCCGTTTGGCGAAACCGTGGGCAACCAGTATGTGCCCCGGGCAGCGCAAAGCTGATCGCCACCCGACACCGGAGCACACCCATGGCCATCCATTCCATCAACCATGTGCAACTGGCCTTTCCGGCCGGCGCCGAAGGCCGCATACGCCACTTCTACAGCGGCCTGCTGGGGTTGCCTGAGGTGCACCCACCGGCAGGCAGCACGCTGCGCTTTGCCGCAGGCCCCCAGCGCATCGACCTCGTGCCCACCGAGAGCTGGCAGGCCGCATCGGCGGTGTCGCACCTCGCGTTCGAGGTGGATGACCTGCCGGCGTTGCGTGGCCGCTTGCAGCAGGCCGAGCTGGCGCTGGTGGAAAACCGTGCGCTGCCCGGCTACCTGCGCTTTTACGTCAAGGACCCGGCGGGCAACTAGCTGGAATTTTTGGAGCCCGATACCGAGCAGGGGTACGCGACATGAGCAGCAGCCTTCGTGAATTGCAGGTGTCCCCGGTGCCCGACGCCATCGAGGCGCCCGGTCTTCTGGCGCTGCCGCCAGGCCTGCTGCGTTTTGCCGGGGCCGTGGGGCAGCGCCTGCTGCCCTGGCTGGTGCCCGTGGGGCTGATCGCCCTGTGGCAGGTGGCGGCGTCGCTGGGCTGGCTGTCGAGCCGCGTGCTGCCTGCGCCGGTGGATGTGGTGCGGGCGGCCTGGGTGCTGGCCGCCTCGGGCGAGCTGTGGATCCATGTGCAGGTGAGCGCGGGCCGGGCGCTGGCCGGGCTGGCCATGGGCGGCGGCCTGGGGCTGGTGCTGGGGCTGCTCACCGGTTCGGTCAAGCTTTTTGAGACCCTGCTCGACTCCACCATCCAGATGGTGCGCAACATTCCGGCGCTGGCGCTGATTCCACTGGTGATCCTGTGGTTCGGCATCGACGAGTCGGCCAAGTTGTTCCTGATTGCGGTGTCGGTGTTCTTTCCGATCTACCTCAACACCTTCCACGGCATCCGCAATGTGGATCCGGGGCTTATCGAGATGGGGCGCACCTACGGCCTCACCCGCTGGCAGCTGTACCGCCAGGTCATCCTGCCCGGCGCGCTGTCGTCCATCCTGGTGGGGCTGCGTTTTTCGCTGGGCCTGATGTGGGTGATTTTGATCGTGGCCGAAACCATTTCGGCGCAGGCTGGCATCGGTTACCTCACGATGAATGCCCGCGAGTTTTTGCAGACCGACATCGTGCTCGTGGGCATCTTGCTGTATGCGCTGCTGGGCAAGCTGGCCGACCTGTTTGCCAAGGTGCTCGAGCGCTACTGGTTGCGCTGGCACCCCGGCTACCAGCCCGAATGATCGCCTGGATGATGAATGCTATCAATTCAATAGCTTCTGGTGCAATAGATATAAATACAGGAGGCCATTTTGACCAATAAATCACTGTCTCCCCGGGCGGGTGGCGTACGCCTGGACATCACCGGCCTGACCAAGCGCTACGGAGCGCGCGAGGTGCTGCGCCAGGCCGATCTGCACATCGAACCCGGCCAGTTCGTGGCCATCGTGGGCCGCAGCGGCTGCGGCAAGAGCACGCTGCTGCGGCTGGTGGCCGGGCTGGAGTCTGCGACGGCCGGCCACATCAGCGTTGATGGGCAGCCGCTGGCTGGTTTGTCGGGGGACACCCGCATCATGTTCCAGGAGGCCCGCCTGCTGCCTTGGAAACGCGTGGTCGACAACGTGGCGCTGGGGCTGCCCGATGGGCAGCGCGCGGCTGCCGCCGAGGTGCTGGACCGGGTGGGCCTGGCGGACCGCCAGGGCGAGTGGCCCGCGCGCCTGTCGGGCGGACAGCGCCAGCGTGTGGCCCTGGCCCGCGCCCTGGTGCACAACCCGCGCCTGCTGCTGCTGGACGAACCCCTGGGCGCGCTCGATGCGCTCACCCGCATTGAAATGCACCGCCTCATCGAGGGCCTGTGGCAGGCCACGGGCTTCACGGCGCTGCTGGTCACCCACGACGTGCAGGAGGCCGTTGCCCTGGCCGACCGGGTGATCCTGATCGAGGACGGCCAGATCGCGCTGGACCAGCGCATCGATCTGCCGCGGCCCCGTTCGCACGGTGATGCGGCTTTGGCCGCCCTCGAAAAACGCATTCTCGAGCGCGTGCTGCAAAAGCCCGCGCTCGACCGGCCCGCCGCCGACGCGGCGTGGCCGGGGGTGCCGGCGCATGGCCTGCGCTGGGCGGTGTGATGGATTGCCCCCTGAGCCGCTTCGCGCCTTCCCCCAAAGCGGGACGCCACCGGTGGCCTGGCAAAGCCAGCTCTGCGGTGGCACTGGCCTGGGGCGCGCCAGTTTTAGGTGCCGCGCTTGCTGCGCAGCACGGCGCTGCCTCGTCTTTTTTGTTTGCTTTTTTAACGGACTTACCAAGGAGAACCCCATGTCCATTCAAGCCATCAACGTACGCAACCAGTTCAAAGGCAAGGTGCGCGAGATCATTCGCGGCGATGTTGTTTCGGAAGTCGATGTCGAAACGCCCTGGGGCATCGTCACCTCGGTCATCACCACGCGCTCGGTCGATGACCTGGCGCTGGTGGTGGGCTCGGACGTGGTGGCGCTCGTCAAATCCACCGAGGTGTCGATCGCCAAGCTCTGAGGCTTTTTTATCAAAAAATGCTTCTGGCCATTGATTCATAAGCATCAACTGCTATAAAAATAATAGTAAAGGCCCTGCATTGCGGGGCCTCCTCATTGGGATCCATGAATTTTCAGCAACTGCGCTCCGTGCGCGAAGCCGTGCGCCGCGGCTTCAACCTCACCGAGGTGTCGGCCATGCTCCACACCTCGCAGCCCGGTGTCAGCCGCCAGATCCGCGAACTCGAGGAGGAATTGGGCGTGGAGATCTTTGTGCGTGCCGGCAAGCGGCTCACAGGACTCACGCCGCCCGGCGAAACGCTGCTGCCCATCGTGGAGCGCCTGCTGCTGGAGTCGGACAACCTGCGCCGGGCCGGGCATGATTTCAGCGCCAGTGCGCAGGGGCGCCTGTCGGTGGCGGCCACGCATTCGCAGGCGCGCTATGCGTTGCCGCAGGTGGTGCGTGACTTTCGTGCACTGTTTCCGCAGGTGTCGCTGCACCTGCACCAGGGCTCGCCGCGCCAGGTGGCCGAGATGCTGCTTTCGGGCGAGGCCGACATCGGCGTGGCCACCGAGGCGCTGGCCAGTTATGACGCGCTGGTCACCCTGCCTTGCTACCGCTGGACGCACAGCATCGTCGTGCCCCCGGGCCATGCGCTGCTGCAGCAAAGTGAACCGGTCACGCTGGAGCAGCTGGCGCAGCACCCCATCATCACCTACGAACTCGGCTACACGGGCCGCGCCCATATCGACGAGGCCTTTGCCCGCGAGGGGCTGGCCCCCGACATCGTGCTCACCGCCATGGATGCCGATGTCATCAAGACCTATGTCGAGCTGGACATGGGCGTGGGCATCGTCGCCTCGATTGCCGTGGACCCCGAGCGCGACCGGCATCTGCGCATGATCGATGCCGGCCACCTGTTCGAGGTCAACCTCACGCGGCTGGCCCTGCGCAAAGGGGCATGGCTGCGCGGCTATGCCTACCACTTCATCGAGAGCTTCGTGCCCACGCTCACGCGCGACAGCGTGGAAAAGGCGATGCGCGAGGGTGCCGCGCTGCCGGTGCCCGACTGAGGCGCGCGCAAGGAAGGCGCACAAGAGGGCGTACATGTGGGCACACAAAAGGGCGCAGTCCATCTGCGCAGGCGCAGGCGCAGGTCTGCGCCGCGTGCATATGGTTCCTTGAAATTGTGCGTTCACAGCGCCCTGGGAGCTGGGTAACGTGGCAACAGCCGGCCTCGCTTGCACCGGGCCGGGCTGCCTCAAGACCCTTTTCGCCCAAGGAACCCAGATGACCCAACGCAAGCTGCGCCTCGGCGCTTTCCTCATGGCCACCGGCCACCACATTGCCGCGTGGCGCCACCCCGGCTCCGAGGCCGACGCCGGTATCAACATCGACCACTACATCGCGCTGGCCAAGACGGCCGAGCGGGGCCTGTTTGACCAGGTGTTCGTGGCCGACAGCCCCGGCATCAAGCACACCGGCGACGAGGAATCGTTCAGCCGCCAGGGGCGAATGTCGCATTTCGAGCCCGTCACGCTGTGGGCCGCGCTGTCGGCCGTGACGCAGCACATCGGTTTCGTGGCAACGGCCTCGACCACCTACGAAGACCCGTTCCTGCTGGCGCGCAAGTTCGCCTCGCTCGACCACCTCAGCAAGGGCCGCGCCGCCTGGAATGTGGTGACCACCAGCGCAGATTCGGTGCACGGCAACTTTGGCCTGGCGGCCCACCCCGACCCCGCCGTGCGCTATGAGCGTGCCCATGAATTCGTGGAGGTGGTCAAGGGCCTGTGGGACAGTTTTGACGACGATGCCCTTGTGCGCGACCGCGCCTCGGGTGTGTATTTCGACCCGCAGAAACTGCACAAGCTCAACCATGTGGGCAAGCACCTCAAGGTCGAGGGGCCACTGAACATCGAGCGTCCGCCGCAGGGCTACCCGGTGATCGTGCAGGCCGGCTCGTCGGAAGACGGCAAGGAACTGGCCGCCGCCACGGCCGAGGCCATCTTCACGGCCTGGACCAGCCTGGCCGAGGCGCAGGCCTTCTACCGCGATGTGAAGGGCCGCATGGCCAAATATGGCCGCTGGCCCGAAGAGTTGCTCGTGCTGCCCGGCATCTCGCCGGTGATCGGCCGCACGCAGCAAGAGGCCGAGGCCAAGTGGGCCGAGCTGCAGGCGCTGATCCACCCCTCGGTCGGGCTAGCCACGCTGGCACCGTTCTGGCCGCTCGATGAGTTGCAGCGCTGGGACCTGGACGCCCCGCCGCCGTACTACCCCGAGCCGCCCAAGGGCGTGAACAGCCGAGCGCATGTGGTGATCGAGCTGGCGCGGCGCGAGGGCTACACCCTGCGCCAGCTTTATGAATACCTCCCCGATGGCCAGGTCAAATTCCCCCACCCTTGGCCACCCCAAATTCCCCCAGGCAGGACGACCAGATTATGACGACTCGGGTGTGATGGCGATGCGTGCGGCAGCCTCCTTGAGGCGGTAG
>Ga0116174_10004973_pt1 | contig 10323 bp, 9 predicted proteins | sample AD_UKC087_MetaG_FD_89801 | JGI IMG/M metagenome (GOLD analysis project Ga0116174, IMG submission 89801) | Active sludge microbial communities of municipal wastewater-treating anaerobic digesters from USA - AD_UKC087_MetaG | ecosystem: Engineered > Bioreactor > Anaerobic > Digestate | place: USA...
GGAATATCTGATTGACGGTAAAAAACGATTTTTTGAGGATCAAGACCGGAAGCCAACCAGGCGGCAGCGATAGACAAGGTGTATTGGTGAATTTTTTGAGGATCTTTTTCCTTGTTGAGGGCGTGGAGGTCGGCGATGAAAAAATAGGAGTTTTGACCCACGGCACTTTTTAGAGCTGGTTCAATGGCACCTAAATAATTACCGATATGAAGATCGCCTGTGGGTTTGATGCCGGTGAGAACAATGGACATAGGTAATGATAGCAAATTGTGTCATAATAAAGTATGCAATGGTGGGCATTGTGGCCATTAGTCTTTTTTATTATCTGGCTCTTAATAGATCAAAAAACCTCAATTATTAAAATTGCTCTAGTGACTTTAGTGATGGCGGTGATAGAAGCTGTCATCTGGTGGAAAATGCCGGTATTAGCTTTGGGAGGAGTTTTTTGGGAGGGAGTAGTGGTAGCTTTTGATATATTGGTGATTGTTTTTGGGGCGATATTTTTCTTGGAACTGTTAAAAAAGCATCGGGTGATGGAGAGTTTGGCGACTTATCTTAATAATTTTTCGGATGATCGACGGATACAGGTAATTTTATTGGGATGGTTTTTGGAAGCTTTTTTGGAGGGTATAGCCGGCTTTGGGATACCGGCGATAGTGGTGGGACCAATGTTGTTGGTTTTAGGTTTATCACCATGGCAGGCAATGATAATTGCTTTGTTGGGTAATGGGGTACCGGTACCATTTGGAGCCGCGGGGACGCCGATTCGGGTAGGGCTGGCGAGAGTGAGTCATGTAGATTTGTTAAGTTTAGGAAGAACTACGGCTAGATTTAATATGGTGGGAATGGTAGTGCCGGTAATGATGTTGTGGGTAACGGTGGTTAAAGAAAAAAATCGAGTGAAATTATTTTGGGAAAAGGTGCCGGTGGCTTTGTGGGCGGGATTTTTGTTTACCGGGATGTCGTATTTAGTGTCTTTGGTGGGTATAGAATTACCGTCAATTTTAGGATCAGTATTGGCCTTGACGGTGTTTTTACTAACGGTCAAAGGTAACCGCGAAGATGAAGACAGAAAAGCTATTTTACCCTTAAAACAGGTAATAATACCTTATGCGGTATTAATTGCTTTAATGTTGTTGAGTAATGTTTTAGGTTGGTCGATAAATCCCGGATGGCTATTTTTAGTGGCAGCAATATTTAGTAATTTTTATTTTAAAGGGCAGGTGAAAGAATGGAGAAATTTTTTGAAAAAAGCGGGACAGAGCAGTTGGCCAGCTTTTATTTTGATTGTGGTAATGGCCAGTTTAGTGGGAGTATTGCGGGAAAGTGGCATGATGACGATGATTTCCCGGTTATTCACGAACAAATTTTTACCACAATTGGCACCTTGGGTGGGGGCGATAGGCAGTTTTGTCACCGGAAGTGCGACAGTATCCAACTTGATGTTTGGGGAAGCGATTCATCAGGCGGCGATGGAAATGAAAATGGATCCGGTAATGGTGTTAGCTTGGCTGTTGGTGGGTGGAGGAGCAGGGAATATGATTGCGATTGCGGATGCAGTGGCGGCCAAAGCGATTGTGGGAGGCAAGGAAAGTTTGCGGGAGATTATTGTGAGAGTATTGCCTTATTGTGTGATTTATTTGGGCTTATGCAGTGTTTTAACTCTGATCTTCCGGGGGTAAGAATTCCTCGCCGGTATCTTGTTTGGGAGAATAACTGTTGATCCATTCAATATAATCACAACCGGTGGCTTGTTTTTTGACTTTATCCCAGCCGGAAGTAGAACATTTTTTCATTTTTTTACCGCGAACAGTGGTAAAAAGAACCAGGGGAGCGCCACATTTAGGACATTTTTCATCCAGCTTTTCAGTAGTACCATTAATCCATTCGATGTAATCACAGCCGACAGTTTTTTTAGTGATTTTATCCCAGGAACCGGCGGAGCATTTTTTCATTTTTTTACCAAAACGAGTGACTTGAAGAACTAAGGGAGCGCCACATTTAGGACATTTTTCGTCTAAGGTAACCGGTTTAACTTCCAGCCATTTAACATAGTCACAACCAATGGTTTTACGACTTTGAGGATCCCAAGAACCGGCGGAACAACGTTGGATTTCACGACCGGTACTGGTGGTCGTAACCGGGGACAAAGGAGCGCCACATTTAGGACAAAGATTATCAGTTGACATGTAATGATGGTAACAATTTAGAGATATTTGTAAAAGAGTTAAATTGAGAATTTATCAGTTAAAATATAGATATGTGGTGGTTACTCTTAACGTTATTAGGGTTATCATTTTGGCAACCCAAGACAGTTGAGGCGAAGGATTATAGCATTAGTTCAGTGGAGATTCAGGCCAAGATAGACACAGACGGATCAATGACGGTAAAGGAGAGTAGAAATTATAAGTTTGAGGGTAGTTTTACTTTTGCTTATCAATATATTAATAAAAATGGAGAGAGAAAAACCCCCTATGTTTTAAGTAATTTTTCATTATGTGAACAAAATTCTTGTTATCGACAAATAGAGGTCGATGATGTGACCAAGACTCCAGGAACTTTTTATATAAAAGATGAGGGCAGTCGATATTATCTGAAGTGGTTTTATCGAGTTACAAATGAAACTAAAAAATTTACTTTGGGTTATAAGGTAGACAATGCGGTGACTTTACAAAAAGATGTGGCGGAAATCTATTGGCAATTGTTGGACAATGATTGGGATAAGAGTCAGGGAAATATCAAAGCGGTAATAGAATTGCCTCCAGGTATTGGTGACAATGAAATTAAGGCTTGGATGCATGGGCCATTGGCGGGTCGGGTAAGTATTCCCACGGCAACAAAGGTGGTTTATGAATTAAATCGCTTACCAAGCAAGGAGTTTATGGAGATGAGAGTGTTGTTGCCTAAAAAAGTGTTTAAGCGAGGGGTGGAAGGCGATAAAACACAGAGTGAAATTGAAGCTGAAGAAGCCCGATTTATCGCTGAAACAGAGGCTGAAATTAAAGGAAATGAGGACAGAGATAAAAATGTAGCCAAAGTATTGTATTTACTGATTATTGGACAATTAGTATTGTTGGTAAAAAAGATTAAAAATTTTTGGAAATATAGCAAGGATGAAGCTTTGCCGGAGGTGTCAATTTCCGGACGTTTATGGGAGCCACCCAGTGAGATTGATCCGGCTCAGGTGGAACAGTTAATGTTTGGGAACAAGAGATTAAGTGCTAAATCTTTTACGGCGACAGTGCTCAGTTTGATTAAAGATAGATTTTATAAAATTACTAGAAGTGAAGAAAAAGAAGGTTTTATTTTTAAGGATTATCAGTATTTCTTGGAAGAAATAGAAGAAAATAAAAAGACAGCCAGTGGTATTCAAAAGGTAATTTTAGAACTATTGTCAGAGATGGAGGTGGATGAGAGAGGAAGATTACCTCTACAGGAGATTAGTAGATGGTTTTCGAGACATCCAAGTCAGGCTCAAAATTGGTTAATGAAATTTTGGCCAAAAATTGTTTTAGAAGAGAATGTGGTAGAAGGTTTTTTTGATGAAAAATCAGTGGAGATGGAAGGTAAATACATGCCGATATTGTCAATGATCACATTTATGGGAGCAATTATGGGAGTAGGGGTGTTGGGGATAGTGGGAAACAAGTCTTTAGTGGCGGGAATAATGATGGGAATAGTTTCTTTTGTGGTAATGGTAACAGGGGGGACCATGGAGAGTGCTTATTTAAAAAGAACTGAAAAAGGTAGAATAGAGACGGCCAAATGGCAGGCATTTAAAAAACATTTGGAGGAGTATAAAAAGACGGTTAAGGAACCAATAGATTCGATAGTGATTTGGGAAAAATATTTAGTTTATGGGACAGTGTTGGGGATTTCCTTAAAAACTTTGTCGCAATTACCGATAAGTTTTGGTAAGGAAGCAGAAAGCTTGGCAATGGGTTATTGGGGAGGGGTGGATGGTATTACCGATATTGGAGATAGTCTAAACAGTATTAGTAGCGCGGTGAGTAGTGGTTATGGGGCCAGTGGAGTAGGGAGTAGTGGCGGATCGTCAGGCGGAGGTGGCGGCGGAGGCGGCGGAGGCGGCGGTGGTGCAGGTTGATGAAAATTGAAGATTTTGATTACGCATTGCCCCGGGAGTTGATTGCTCAAGAACCTGTGGAGGCCAGGGATGAGTGTCGGTTGATGAGGGTAAGAAAGGGAGAGATTAGAAAGGGAGTTTTTAAGGATATTTTTGGGTTTTTGGGGAGGAATGATGTCTTGGTATTGAACGAAAGTAAAGTGTTTCCGGCGAGAATTTTTGGACGGAAGATGATAGACCCGTCTTCGCCCCGCCGCTGCGGGGCTTCGACGTGGCAAGGTGGTAAGGTGGAAATATTGTTGTTGAAAAGTTTAGGAGCAGGAGTGTGGGAGGTGATGACGAAACCGGGATTGAAAAAAGGACAAAAAATTATTTTTGAGGAAAAGTTATTAGGAGAGGTTAGGAAAGGTCAAGAGAATGAGTTGGCAGCCAAAATTGAGTTTAATCAAAGAGAAAATTTTTTTGAGATCTTAGAAAAAATCGGCAAGACACCGATACCACCGTATATACATAATAGTGATGAAAAGTTGTTAAGGAAAAATTATCAGACAGTTTATGCTCAAAATTATGGTTCGGCGGCGGCACCGACGGCCGGATTACATTTTACAGAAAAATTACTAGAGCAGTTAAGCAATCAGGGAGTGGAAATTGAGACGATAAATTTGAATGTAGGTTTAGGGACTTTTAAGCCCATAGGAGAAAGAGAAATTAGAGAAGGGAAGCTTCATAGTGAGTTTTTGGAGATTAAAAAAGAGGTAGCAGAAAGATTAAATTTGGCCAAGAAACAGGGAAAAAGAATTATTGCGGTAGGGACGACCAGTTTACGGGCTTTGGAGAGTATGAGTGATCAAAAAGGACATTTGGGGTGGGGGAGTAAGGAGACAGAAATTTTTATCAAACCGGGTTATAAATTTAAGCTTGTGGATTCCTTAATTACCAATTTTCATTTACCAAAAAGTAGTTTATTGATGTTGGTGGCGGCGATGATAGGGGAGAGATGGCGGGAGATATATGCCCACGCCATAGAAAAAAAGTACAGATTTTTTTCTTTTGGAGATGCAATGTGGATTAAATAGTATGCTATAATCGGAAGATTAAAAATTAGTTTTGGGTTAAATAATATACCCTAGAGGATAACCAGCCTTCGCTCAATGGTTAGTAGTTGTTGAGCTACGGCTTGGTAAATAAAAACTATGAAAACAAAAACAGTCAACCGAACAGGTAAAAGTTTGGTAAAAAAAGCTTTGGTAGTTAAGGCCAAAAAAGCTAAAACTTTGGATAAAAATAAGATTAAAGAAAGTAATGAAAAGTTGAAGAAGGAATTAGATAAGAAACTTGCCTCATCGGCAGGCAAGCTAGAAACTAAGAAAGAAATTAAGAAAGAGGATAAAAAGTATAATTTGACGATTGAGGTGCAGGATTTATTGAAAGCGGGTTGTCATTTGGGACACAAGGTGTCAAAAACTCATCCCAAGATTAAGGAATATTTGTATCAGGCTAGAGATGGTATTCAACTATTTGATTTAAATAAGAGTTTTGAAGCTTTGGAACAAGCCTGTAATTTTGTCTACAATGCCAAGAGAAATGGCAAACAAATTGCTTTGGTTGGAACCAAAAGACAGGCCAAAGAAGTAATAAGAAGAGTCGCTGTAGACGCTGGAGTGCCTTACGTTACTGATCGTTGGGTGGGAGGCACGATTTCCAATTGGAATGAAATTAAGAAAAATATTAAGAAGTTAAATGATTTAAACGCTGGTTTAAGTGAAGGTGGTCAGTATGTTCAGGCGAGTAAAAGAGAGTTGTCGATTTTAAATAAAGAAAAGGCTCGTTTGGAAAAACTGGTGGGTGGTTTGGTGAAATTAGAAAAACTGTTTGATGTCTTGATGGTGGTAGATGCCGGCTTTGAAAGAACGGCGGTGAAGGAGGCGATGGAATTTGGTTTGACAGTGGTGGCCATGGTGGACAGCGATTCCAATCCGGAACAAGTCCACTTTCCAATTCCAGTTAACGATGATAACGTTAAAAGTATTACGGTAGTGGTGGAAGAAATTGGTAGAGCCATTAAAGCGGCGGGAGTGAAATAAGATACTTTTAGATAAGTAGTAATTAGTTATTAGTAATTAGTAAAAAAATGGATAATAAAAAAATAATTGAACTAGTTAAAAAAATTAGAGTCGAGACTGGCTTGGGAATTATGGAAATCAAGGCGGCTTTGGAAGAAGCCAAGGGTGATGAAAAAAAAGCTAAAGAAATTCTAAAAGAACAGGGTTTTGCTAAAGCGGAAAAAAGAGCTGAAAAGGAAACTCATCAGGGAATAGTGGCTACGTATACCCATAGTACCGGTAAAATCGGGGTGATGGTGGAGCTGTTGTGTGAGACTGATTTTGTGGCTAAAAATGAAGAATTTGTGGCGGTGGCCAAGGATTTTTGTTTACAAATTGCGGCTATGGCACCAAAAGATAGTAAGGAGTTGTTGGTACAGGAATTTGTGAAAGATCCGAGTTTAAAAATGAAAGATTTGGTAGTCGCCCTAAACTCCAAGTTTGGTGAAAATATCAAACTAGGTAGATTTGAAAGATTTGAAATATAAAAAAGAGAAGCTTTTTTGTTAGAATAAAGCATGATTAATTTTGCAGAAGTCCGAGAGAGGATGGAAAAAATTTTGGCAATTTTTGCCGAAGATATTGCTTCGATTCGAACCGGACGGGCAACAGCGGCCTTGATAGAAAATGTGACCGTAGAAGTTTATAACGGTCAAAAGATGAAATTAATGGAATTGGGTTCGATTACAGTGCCGGATGTGAGAAGTTTGGTTTTTGAGCCTTGGGACAAGACGGTATTAAGAGAAATCAATAACGGCATTCAAGCGGCCAATATTGGGATGATGCCGGTGGTTGACGGGGAAGTGATTAGACTGAGTTTACCAATGTTAACGGTAGAGCAGAGAGAAGATTATATAAAATTGTTAGGGCGAAAATTGGAAGGAGCTAGAGGGATGTTGCGAGACGCTAGGGCTGATTTTAGAAAAAAAATTATGGATGCTAAAAATGAGAAATCAATTTCAGAGGATGAATTCAAAAAAGATGAGACGGAGTTGCAAAAGATAACTGATGAATTTATGAAGCGAATGGAAGAGTTGTCTCAAAAAAAAGAAGAGGAGATTAGAGCTTAGGTTTATGGATGCGTTAATTTTTATCATTGCTTTATCGGTATTGGTGCTGGTTCATGAATTTGGTCATTTTATCGCGGCAAAATTGACTGGGGTTAAGGTAGAAGAATTTGGCTTAGGTTTGCCACCGAGGCTGGTAGGTAAAAAAAAGTGGGGTACGGTTTGGAGTTTAAATTGGTTGCCGATAGGTGGTTTTTGTAAATTGTATGGTGAGGATTCTGCTGAAAAACAAGCGAAAAAGTCAAAAGAGTCTTTTTTGACCAAAAATCCTTGGCAAAAGATGTTGATAGTTTTGGGAGGGGTGTTGATGAATATGGTGTTGGCGGTGGTGATTTTTGCAGTCAGTTATACGGTGACTGGAATTCCGGAGGAGAGTGGTCGGGTGAAAATTTTGGAAATAATGGCGGAAAGTCCGGCGGAATCAGCTGGTTTAAAAGAGGGAGAGGTGATTTTAAAAATCAATGAGGATGAATTAAAGAAAGGAGAGGAATTGACAGCTAAAGTGGGTGAGAATAAAGGTCAAGAGGTGACTTTATTGGTTGCCAAAGAAAATACAGATGAAGCAGTACCGGTGAAAGTAAAAATCAGGGAGAGTGCGCCAGAAGGACAAGGATTGATGGGAGTAGTGGTTTCCAGTATGGAGATAAAAAAAATTAAATTCTTTGAATTTTATAAAGGGATTGGGGTTGGGTTTAAAGAGGCGATTTATTGGGGTAAATTAATTTTAGAAGGGTTGTGGCAAATGATTAGTAGTTTGTTTCAAGGGCAGGTGCCTAAAGACGTGGCAGGGCCGCTAGGAATGTATAAGGCGACTTCAGCCATTAGAAGTGATCAAGGGATATGGGCGGTAATTCATTTTTTTGGAATTATTTCGGTGAATTTAGCGATTGTGAATATTTTGCCTTTTCCGGCTTTGGATGGAGGGAGAATTATTTTTGTACTTTATGAATTAATATTCAGAAAAAGAGCTAATGAGAAGTTTGAAATAATGGTGAACAATATCGGAATGGTAATTTTATTGGGATTGATTTTGTTAGTAACGATTGGAGATGTAAAAAATTTGTTAATAAACAAATAGATTTATCTAGGGATTAATTCTAAAAAGTAGGCGGTGTTGGGGGCTAGATAAATATTTTCGGTATGGGTTGAGGTAGTGATGGTGATAATTTTTTGAGTACTTTTACCTAAATATGGGGTAGTTTTGAGAATGTAATTTCCGGGAGTGAGAGAAGTATAAGTTAAAGGGACGGTTTCACTGTGTCGGTTTTGTGGGTCGTAGTTGACCAAGAGGGTTTGAATAATAGCGCCTTTTTTGGCAGAGAGAGAGCTGACCCAAGTACCATCACCTTCGTGAGCCAGTTGAGTACCATTAATTTGATTCAAGAATTGCAGAGCCTGGTAACGAGGCTTGATTTGACCGTTATGTGTCAGGATTCCCCAACCGGTGCATTTTTCAGAGCGAGGAGCAGGTCCATCAATTGCTTCGAAAGTAAAAAGACGATGAATTTTTCCATAAAGTTTAGTGGAAAGAGAGATTAAATGAATCCCACTAAAAGAATTGTCGTAGGCGGGATCGGGTTCGGAGTTGGGACCAATTTCAGTAATCAGTCTTTCGATATTAAAATATTGAGGATAATTACTGAGAATAGAATTGAGATTTTCAAAATCGCGTAAATAATCGTCGGGGTTAAAAGAATATTTATGCCAGGAAATGAAATCCAAAGGTAAATTGTTGGCGGCGGTAAATTTAAAAAGAGCAGTAATCCAGTTTTTATAATAGGCGGTGATAGCGGGGCCACCGATTTTATAAACAGTATTACCAGCACCTTTTTTAACGGCTAGAGAGGTGTTTTTATATAGAGTGAGATAGCTAGGAGATTTACCATAGTGCCAGCCGCCAAAAAGATCGGGTTCGTTCCAAACTTCATAATAGATGCCGGAGATATTTTTTTCGACTGAGTAGTGGCGGGCGGTAGCCTCCACCAAGCGATTCCATTGATTCCAATCACTGGGTTCTTTGGAGTCGGGAGTATAGGAAAGAGAAAGCATGGGTTTGGCACCGGTAGCCAAAATACTATTCACGGCTTGGTCAAGTCGGGAGAAATCATATTGACCGTTACCTTGATCGACTTGATAATAATCAAAAAGATGGTCAATGCGGATCAATTGGAGATCCAAAGCTTTGAGGGGAGAGATGACCGGAGCAATCATATCTTTGGCTTCTTCACCACCTTGAGAAATGTTTTTCCAGAGACTGCCGGTGATAGTGGTACCTAGAGATTGGGTGTGAATGGTGATGTTGGCGGGGACGCCGGAGGCGGATTTACGAAGATCGAGAATGGTTTTAAGAGAAAGTAGAAGAAAGGGGAGTAAAAGGATAAGGATTAGAGTTTTGATATTTTTCGATTTCATGGTGTGTAAAAACAGTATACTATATATAGTATATGAATTTGACCTATTGACCTTGTTTAAGAAACATGTGAGACTGGAAATATAAATAGTTGAAAAATAGAATAATGCAGAGAAGAGCTTTGGCACAAATTCCCTTAATTTTAGGTTTATTGGTAATGGCGATCGCTATTCCGGTAGCTACCAAACTGGTTCAAGAGAATCAAGATAGTAGAAACCAGGCGGCTGGGTGTGGTCCACTTGGACATTCCTGTAGATACAATGGTGAGTGTTGTTCTGGTCAGTGTAGTAGTGGAAAGTGTGTAGGTATACAACCGACTAAACCGCCGACTTGTACAGGAAGATGTTATCGTAATGGTCAATCTTGTCCTTGTGGATACGCTGCAGGTAATTGTCAAGATGATGATATTTGTTGTAGAATTTGTCCGACAAATAGTCCTAGACCTACGACAAGACCAACAACGGGACCTACAGTCAGACCTACGACAAGACCTACAGCAACGCCAATGCCTTGTGCCAACACTGGTCAAGCTTGTTCGACTCGGAATTGTTGCCGTACCACTGACGTGTGTACAGATGAAGGTTTTTCGTATCCTCGATGTGTACCTAGAGACCAAATACCAACTTATATTCCTGAACCAACTCCATCGTGTGCCAACAC
>Ga0116174_10004977_pt1 | contig 10315 bp, 8 predicted proteins | sample AD_UKC087_MetaG_FD_89801 | JGI IMG/M metagenome (GOLD analysis project Ga0116174, IMG submission 89801) | Active sludge microbial communities of municipal wastewater-treating anaerobic digesters from USA - AD_UKC087_MetaG | ecosystem: Engineered > Bioreactor > Anaerobic > Digestate | place: USA...
AAATTGAAAGATTGAAAAACAAATCCCATTTTCCTATTGCGGATGTAAGCCATTTCATCATCAGTATATTCAGTATTATTCTTCCCTTCAAAGAAATAGTCTCCTTCTGTTTGGATATCCAAAAATCCTAAAATATGGAGCAAGGTAGATTTCCCGGAACCTGAAGGGCCCATAATCGATATAAATTCTCCTTGTTCCACCTTAAAATTTATATCTTTCAAAACAGGCGTGCTATTTTGGTCACTTTCACCCTTTTCCCCGAAATATGTCTTGTAAATTTTCTTGAATTCCAATAAAGGCATATTTTATTCTATGGCTTTTTCTCCTTCCGCCAGCCCGCCAGTTATTTCAACATTACCATTGTCCCCTTTGATTCCTATTGAAATTTCTTTCTCTTTTTCATTTCCATTCTCCAAAATCCTTACAAAAACCTTGCCTTCTTTTTTGAATATCGCCCTTTGTGGTAAGGATAAAACATTATCTTTTTGGGCTGTCAAAATATCAATGTCCGCAGTCATGCCGGATTTAATGCTTTGATTATAATCGATTATCTTTAATGTGATTTTATATGTTACTACGCCGTCAATAATGGTTTGCGCCGGGTCAATCATAATTATCTCCCCTTTATATTTTTGTTGCGGCAAAGCGTCAAAGGAAAGATCAGCGGAGTTGCCTACATTCAATTTCGCGACGTCGGTTTCATTGATATAAGCTTCAATTTTATATAAGTCTTGGGAAATCAAAGAAATTGCGGTTTGATTGGCATTGACGTTCTCTCCCACATCAATGTTAACTGCCCGGACCATGCCAGCAATGGGGGCAAAAATTCTAGTTTCTAAAATTTGGCTCTCAATCATATCCAGGCTGGCCTGTGCCGAATCAACCTGCGCTTGTTGGAAATCTATTTGCTCTTGAGTCGGTTTAGCGCTGGTTAAAGTCAACTGATCTTTATAATTCTGGACTGATAATTTCTGAGAATTAATATTTTTCCTTACGTCTTTAATATTAGTAAAAGTAGTATTCAGAGCCGTAATAGCCGCGCTGACTACAGGTCGATACGAATTTATTCTCGCCTGGTAAACAGCATCCATATTACAGCTGATCACCAAAGTATTATTGAGGGTAGCCAAATAATCTTGGAAAAATTGCAAATAAGAATTGGCATTATCGATCTGCTGATCGATAACACTGTCAGTTGGAGCGCTGCTAAGCTGGGAAATGCTTAATTCCCATTGATTTAATTTTTTTTCCACTTCTAACCTATCGGCATTAGCTTTGTTGTAAGCTAAAGCGTTACAGGCGTAATAATTTAACTGGTAAAGCGGAGGATCGTTATAGGGGTAGTAATCGTACATGCTCTTCAAGCTTTCCCTAAAAGTATTGGCGGAAGAATTATATGATTCTTTTAAGGTAACCAAAGCCTTTTTATATAAGTCAAAAAGTTCTCCTTCCGCTTTTTGTAAATTAGATCTATAAACATCTATTTGTTCTGGCCTTGAACCGATTTCCAATTCTCTCATTTTTGCCATTTGCCCGTTCAAATTAGCTTGAGCCTGTTTCTTTTGGGCTATCAAAGAGGAATTCTCCAGTTCTACTAGCAGCTGGCCCTGGCGGGCCACTTCACCCACCTCAAGAAAAATCCGTTGTACTTTTCCGGATCGGGAAAAAGCCAGGTCCAAATTTTTATTTGGCGCGACTTTTCCAGTAACGGAAACTATTTGCTTCAAATCACTCCTTTCCACAGAAATAAATTTATATTCTTTCTGTTTTGGCTTGCTTGCGCTAATAATCAAAATTATCAATAAAACGGCTAAAGAAATAACAACCGGCCAAAAACCTTTACCCTTTTTTTCTAAAATTTTTTTTAAGGTCATATTTTATGAGTAAATTACATTTTAAGCCGTCTAATATGGTGTGTCAATGAAAAAGCCGCCCCAAAGGGCGGCTTTTTCTATGCCTTGCTGTTTTAGGCAGCAAAACATTAGTTGTTCTTAAGCCACACTGAGCCAGTCTTCCAATCCTCCAAAACTCTGAAGGTTGAGGAAGGCCACCAGTTAACAGGCGTAGCCGCATCGGATGTGCTCCAAGCGAAGTAGTCTGTTAAGAGGTAATGATAAGCTCCTGTATAGTTAGTCGGAACAATTGACGCATTGACCGTGAAGCTCTTGGTGTCTCCTGTGCGGACAACCCAAGCATTGCTGCCGGATTCAGCGGTTGTCTGAATGGCATCGATAGTCAATGTGACATTGGTCTGATTTGAGCTGGTTACTGTTATAGCGTTACCGCTAGTCGCACTTTTGACCGGAGTGGTTTTATCAATGTAGATATCGCCACCAATAGCCTTAACAGTGAAGGTGATTGTACCGGAGCCAGTGTCTGTTGAAGACGCGGCATTTGTACCACCAGTCTGTGTGCTTTTGGTCATGGTCGCTGTGCTCAAAGCAATGACAGGATATTTCTCGTAGATGAAGGTTCTCTTGGAAGTGCAGCTTCCGGAGTCAGTAACAGTATTGACATTGTCATCTGTACCGACAACTCCACCGTCAACCCAGGCAAAGTAGAGATAGTCTCCTTCGTTGGGCTTGGTAGCGCCTCCTTCGATCTTAGGAACTTCCACTTTGATGGTGAAAGTCTTGGTTTGATCCTGATCCATAGAGATGTTCAGGTCAGTGAATCTCACTGTAGCCTGGCCATCACCGGAACTGGAATCGCTGTTGGTTGAACCATCATCCGCGACTGTTGCGCTTCCGAGAATGGTATCACCGTCATAAAGTTTGGCAACTGTAGTAACAGCGTCAACATCTTTGGCAGCCCATTGGGTGTTTCCTCCTTTGGCGTATAAATAAACGTCAAATTGAGTAACCTGTGAATGCAAATATTTGCTCTTGAAATTGATTTTACCCAATTCCACATCATAGGTTGTGTCTGTTGAGCTGATAGTCCAAATCTTGTCGACTTGGCCAGCGTATGTGGAAACTTCGATATCAGCAGTTTGAGCTGTTGAAAGGTTGAAGTTCCTGGCTGACAAAGCTGAGGAAGGAGCATATTGGTTAAGCTCTTTTCCATCGACGCCTCTGATGGCGTTGGCCGGCAGAGTGATCGTCCAAGAAGTTTGTGCTGTAACAACTGAGTTGGTCTTAATGGCAATGTAGAAGTAATGTGTGGTTCCTTTCTCAAGCTTGTAATCCAAGCCGCTGAAAGTAAGCCTGTATTGCGTTGTGGACACTTCTTCAAAGCTAGATGAAGAAATAGGCATTTCCGCAACTTTGGTGTCACCATCATAAAGGATAACCGTGTTGACATGCGCCCAAATCTTGGCGTTGAAATCAACATGGAATCTCTTCATCTGGACGTCTGAACCGGATACTTTTACCTTAAAACCAACGATTTTCTTTTCTTCGCCGCCCTTGACTGTTGTTTCATCAGCCGGGGATGACCAAAGAGAAGCTGTAAGCGAACCTTCGTCTCCACTTACTGTAGGTGTACTAGGTGTTGTGGGTTCTGTAGGCTCTGTAGGAATTGTCGGGATTGACGGAACCGAAGTCAACATGGAGTTGAGCTTGGCGATCGTCAATGTTCCAACATATCCTGTTCCAGGATTGATAATACCATATTTAACCTGGAATTTTTTGACAGCGGCTGTAGTCATGGCACCGAAGTATGTTGTTTCGCTGCCAGGTGAGCCGGCGCCAGTTGAAGCAACCATAGTTTCAGGGTCCTGGTTAAGCATCATTTGAAGATACTTAACTGAAGTTCCTGAAGAACCTTGCTTCATAGGGGTCGTAAACTGGAATCCCGCAGGGATACCAGAAGTTGATCCAGTTGAAGGCAGTGATCCTGTTTGCAGGGCAGCCATTTGCGCTTGAAGCGCCTGGATCTGTTGTAACAATTGTGCAATTAATGCGTCTTTGTCCGTCTGTGCGAAAGCAATGCCAGAAATAAGCATTGCGCTAGCTGCGACGACTGTAAATGCTTTCTTAAAATTCATTTTAATTTATTTTTTTGTTTGTCTCGCTGAGACTAATTCCCTAGCCCCAGACGATTGACTTATTTTTTGTTTTCGACCTTTTTTCCTCATGCCTTCCGGCAGGAGAAAGGGATTTTTATTGCCCTCGCTGATATTTTTTTCATTTCTTATGATAAAAATGCCAGCGACAGCAATAAAAATTTTTCTGCTCCAGTTATTGGTTTTGATTGTTCGATAGAAAATAAAGTCTTTCCACTGCGCTCTGCAACAATTGCACATCGCGCGTTTTGATATATTCGCTGAAATCGCTCTTGATCTGTTCCAAGGATTGTTTCTGGCTTTCACTCAATTCCATTTTTTCATAAAGCGCGATTTCGTTTTTCACCGCATCGGATAATTGCTTATGGGTCTGGGCAATATCATCTTCTATATATACCGCTACTTTATCCGCTAAAACTTTCTGTTCCTCAAGGGCTATTTCTTGCCCGAGTTGTTTCCGAGTTTCGGACAATGTTTGATTTATCTTGTTTACTTTCGCCGCGATTGCCACAACTTTTTTATGATCGGCTTTTTCCGGCAGGCTGTTAACCGCCTGTTTTAATGTAGCGACTGATTCATTAATTGCCGCAGAAATTTCGGCATGGTCACTTGTTTTGGAAAGTTCGCTGAGTTTTGTTATTTTCTGTTCAGCTTCTTCAAGATATTTCAATGATTGGTCATTAGTGACTATAGGGGACAACTTTGACCCGAAAACGCCCGGATTGCTCATTATAATACCGGCCAATATAACAATAACCAGGACAGAATAAACGTAAGCGTGGGAAAATTTCGGAACAGCAAAAAACCCGGCACGGGGTGCGGGTGACTCCATAATAAAAAGCTTGTTGGACTTGGCCCATTCCTTCCTTGGTTCAATAGCTTTCAGCGACCTTATTCGATTTTCCAATTCTTGTTCGGAAATCATGTTATTCAATAGAGATGACGTTGAAAAATTGATTTTGTTACAGCTTAAACCAGTTTTGATCGAATATCCTTAAGGGAACGAGAAATCATTGTTCTGACTGAGCCATCGCTTTTACCCAAAATTTTGGCTATTTCTTTGGTGGGCATATCATCTAAAAAATGCCAAATTACCGCGTTCTGAGCTTCTTGGTCTAGGCTACACATAGCTGATTTTATTTGCTCCAGATCTGAAGAAACCTCAATAGCAGGAATAAAACTGGGTGTAGTTCCCAATTCCAATCCTGCCTCGATGGGTGCAGTAGCTTCCCTGCCTCTTTTGCGGTAAAAATCAATTACAGCATTACGGGCTAATTTATATAAAAAAGCTCGAGGATTTTCTATTTCCGATCCTTTACAAAGCTCCTGCCAATATTTAGTAAAAACATTAGAGCAAATTTCTTCGGCCGTGTATTGGGAATTTACTTTAATATATGCAAAACGGTATATACTTTGTATATACTGGTCATAATCACTGCTAAAAACAGATTGTATATGCTCTTTATTCATTTCTTACACCTAATATCACGCCTATTGTATAGTAATGTTTTATAGGGGACACAACATACAGGACATATTTGCCTACTTAAATAATGTCCCTATCCTCTATAAAATTTGTTTTTTAAGCTTATAAAATGTTAATTTTCCTTCATCATATCTTTCTAAGATACCCTGGCTGACAAGTGATGTCAAATCGCGGCGCAAAGTCCTTTTGTTTATATCTGGAAAATTCTGCAAAATTTGGATTAATCTCAACGGGCCTTTATTCTGTAAAATTTTACCTATCTCCTTTTTCCGGGAATCATTGCCGTGCGAAGTGTTATTTTCCCCTCGACGAAAAACCTTATGTTTTGGTAAAATTTTTTTGTCTTTTACCAATTCTTTTCCATGATTATCTCCGGTTGTTTTTTCTACATAATAATGGGCGCGTAAATCCCTAAGCCGCTTTTGAATGGCAGAATATTCTTGCTTCAATACAAAAAAATTCTTTTGATTAACCCAGTTTTGTTCTTGAGCTAAATCTAAATAAGTATACAATACTTCCAAATCTCTGTCAATAACATCTAAATCAACGCTTGCAAGATTAAAACCCGCTTTAGCTAAAGAAGCTATAATATCCCCTGCCCGCTCTCTCATTTTCAATCGTAAAGGCTCGTTAACCGGAAGAAGCTCGGTTACCCGATATAGCCCCAAAGTTAATTGAAGGAAATATTCCCTATCCATATAAGCACACTCATCAAATGATTATAACAAGGAAATTTGCCGCCAGCAAATACTATCCCGTTCAATCTTGCTTTTTTAGCGCATCACGCTAAAATATAAGAAATCATTATGTCCCTTATATATTTCCTCAAAAAAACTAAGGACATATTTTTGTGTGACTCCTCCCTCGCCTCTTTGGCTCTCGCGGCCGTAGGTGGACTATGGGGATTACAATATTATTGGGGCACAGAAAAATGGAATTTCAATATTTCTTCACCATTTGAATTTATTTTAGCGGCCATTTTTTTCGCGATAACCGTTCCGTCGTTTTACAATATTCGCGGCTTATCGGGCTGGAAAAATTTTTTAACAAGCGTATTTTTCTGGATACTCATTTTTCCCTGCCTCTCGGCGCTGACAGGAAGTTCTTTTCTTCTGGGCCGAATCTATGTTCCATTCTTCCGTGCGTTCAATATTCCAGATAACATATCTGGAAAATTTTTGAACTTGGATAAAGCGTTATTTTTTGATTTATGGCCGCAATTTTTCCTTTTGGGAATCGCTTTAGGCGCTGTTTATAGTAATAATAAAAAAATACGTTTATCAGCTTTGGTTAAAAATGGCTTTTTCCTTTCGGGTTTTGCCGCTCTTGCACCACTTATTGGAAATGCCGTAGGCTTAATAACCGATTCTGTATTATTGTCCTTTGTGGTTGCTTTTGTAATATTCGGCTGCGCATTGAATAAGCTTTTTGCCAAAATACAATGAAAAAAATTGTCGCGATAGGAATAATTTTATTCCTATATACTTTTTTTGTGGGCGCCCAATCAAGCGTCCAACGGAGCCAAAACCTTGATGATTTAGCTGAAAAATATGCACCAAATTTCTGGTTTGATTCTGAAGAAAAATATTTCCCCTGCGATTATTCCGATTATTTTTATGAAAATTCGCGCGAACGGTAAGGGGCCCAGGCTAAAGCGATATATGACACTCTAAGTACAAAAGAAAAAATCCAGGCTTTCAAAGTTTTTTATCATATATCACAATCTTCGCAAGAAACAGCCATACAATACTGGCTGTTTTATGTTTTTAATGATTTTGACAACCAACACTACGGAGATGCTGAATCCGTTACTGTTTTCATAGATAAGCAAAGCGGCCAAATTAGAAAAATCATTGGCTCGGCGCACATCGGATCACAAACTAAAATAATTTTGGCTAACAATGAATTGGATCATTTTCAACAACAGCATATTAATATTTTAGTAGAGAAAGGTTCTCATGCCAATTTCCCCGATAGAAACGGGAACGGCCTGGCAGAAGTAAAAGATCTTTCTAATTGGTACAATGCATATGGAATATCCGGCTGGGACGAACGAGACAAAAACACCGGTATTCTCATAAAACATAATGATCCTTCGTATCAAATGGCATCTCTTAACGAAATAGAAAATAAACTTCAGGGGAAACTTTTTTTGACTAAATCAGAAAACCTGGGAGTTAAAATCCCAATCAAAAGTATATTATCATTTAATAATTTTTCGACTGATATTTATATCCCGATCGGAGGATCGCCAATCTCTTTTGGAGATATAAAACCGAAATCTGCCGATCCGCAATCAGCAGTCCCGATAACACCAGGTTATTTTTCAAAAATGTTATTGGAGAAACAAATTTTTATGCCATCGCCTATCTTGGTAGATGCGAAAAATCGAATAACAAAAATAATAAAGAAAAATGCGAATCCCCAAATTCCTGATAATAAGCCAACCAAAAAAGAAACTGATATTAAAATCAGCGAGAATACCCTAAAAAAAATGTCTAAGCTGATAGAACAAATTCCTGTTGACAGCAAAGATTTACCACAGCTTGAAATTCATTTAATATGTCCAGGAATTAATTCATCGGATAAGGAAATAATCGAAATTAAGAATACCGGCAATTTTGCCGTTGATTTAGAAAAGGAAAAAATTAAATTCGCCTTTATAACGCAAAGTGGCGAAGAGAAAGGCAAAAGGATAAAATACATTAATCAAATCATCAAACCAAAAAGTTCTTTATTGTTAGCTTCCGACGAAAATCTATATAACCCCGATGGAATATTCTCGGCTGGACTCGCTAAGAACGGAGGGGTACGTATTTACGCGGGAAACAATCTGCTCAACGAGTTGCAATATGGAAATATGCCTACCAGCAGCTTAAAAATCCCTCTCAGTACTAATAATTGCGCCATAAAAGACAAAGATGCTGTTCGGCTCACAAAAGAAATTTGTCCGCAAAATAGTAAACCCGGGAGCCAGCCCTGTTTCTTCCTGGATACAGAGAACTTATCGGAAAAACAAACGAATGAGAGCATCGTTCAGAGACCCGTATTCCATGATGCGCCGAAAAATTTTTACGAGGTTATTATAAGTGAAATAATGTATAATATTCGAGGGGGCGACCAAGGCAATGAATGGGTGGAAATATATAATTCTACCGATCAGGAAATTGACCTTACGGGTTGGGATATTTCGGATAATAGCGGCCTGCATTTCATTAAACCATTATCTTCCTCGAATCAAAAATTTTTACCGAAATCCTATATCATCCTTTCCTCAAAACCGGAACTTTTAGAACAAAAATATCCGGAATGCCAAAATAAAATTTATAAAGCTAACCTATCCTTAGCTAATTCCCAAGGAGAAATAAAAATTTCTAATGATGGATTTTTAATTGATTCTGCCACCTATGCCTCAAGCAGCGGTGCGAATGGCGACGGTAATACTCTGCAAATGATCAATAGCCTCGTAATACCCGCTCCTCCCACACCTTGTGCGCCCAACGGACTTTCTTCCAGCTCTACCGTAGAAATTCCGACAAACTCAAACAATCAAATAGATTATTCCTGCATCAAAATTAATGAAATAATGTATGATCCGCCTGGCAATGATTCAAAAAAGGAATGGATCGAAATACGGAACTTATGTACCGATCTTATAGATATCACTAAATTGCAACTCGAAGAAAGCGACCAAAAACATCACATCCTCGCGGAAGAAGGAAATATTCCTTTAATCGAACCTAATGATTTCGCGATTCTAACAAACGATCCGGCCTCCTTTTTAATTGATCATCCTGGCATTAAAAATATTTATAAATGCGCGTTAAACCTTAAAAATGCAGGGGAAAAAATTAATTTAATCGCTGATAGCTCAATAATAGACACTATTTCTTACTATCCTTCTTCGCAGAATGAATCAAACGAGCAAGGAAACTCCTGGCAACTTTTTAGTTCGAATTGGCATTATTCTTTCCCCACACCAGGAAAAGAAAATCAACTTTTTTCTCCTTTTTCTGTTTCTTTTAGCTTCTCCCCGCCTGTGCCGATCCAAAATGAAAATATTATTTTTACCGCACAATTATCGCAAAACATCGAAAAAGATGCTCTTAATTTCCATTGGGATTTCGGAGATGGAAATAATAGAGATAATAATACAACTACTATAGATTATTTTTTCAACTCGACCGGAACATTTTCTGTCATATTGGAAGTGAAGCAAAATGAAAGGAATTATGCCACTTCCTATACTAACCAAATTGTTATAGAAGAGCCGAAAGGCCCGCTGTACAGCGAGCCGACTTCACTTGCCTACTGAAATTATTTTTTACTGGACTTTTGCCCCTGTATTTCAATTATAATTTTCCCATCCTTTATCCTAAACAGCAAATGTGTCCCTTCTTTAAGATTCCCGGAAACTATCTTTAAGGCCAAGGGATCTAAAATATAATTTTGGATCACTCTTTTCAACGGTCGAGCGCCAAAATTCGGGTCATATCCCTTTTCCATCAGAAAATCCTTGGCTTTTTGGTCAATGTCTATATGCAAGTTCTTGTCTGATAAACGTTTCGCTACTTTTGATATTTCCAAATCGACTATCTGGCGCAACTCGCTCTTGCTCAAATAATTAAATACTACTATTTCATCTATCCTATTCAGAAATTCCGGCCTGAAATGTTCCTTCAAGATAGCCGTTATTTTATCCTTGGCGTCTGTTTTTTCGTCTGTTTCCAAATCGTTAGAAAAACCAAGCTTTCCTTCGGTACTAATATATTCCGAACCTATATTAGAAGTCATAATCACGATTGTATTCTTAAATGAAACAA
>Ga0116174_10004981_pt1 | contig 10309 bp, 5 predicted proteins | sample AD_UKC087_MetaG_FD_89801 | JGI IMG/M metagenome (GOLD analysis project Ga0116174, IMG submission 89801) | Active sludge microbial communities of municipal wastewater-treating anaerobic digesters from USA - AD_UKC087_MetaG | ecosystem: Engineered > Bioreactor > Anaerobic > Digestate | place: USA...
ACCATCGTTGGGGTCGGCTCCTCAGTGGGAAGCGGGGGAACAGGAGTAACCTTCTGCTTCTTAGGCAAGCCGACACAGGCCAAAGTGACTAATAATAAGACAAAAATAATGGGTAAAAATTTTTTCATCATACTCCTCTACAAGGCAAATCGCCTCTGGCGGTCTATTATAAAGGTAAAAGGCTGAAAGCATTGTTCTTTTATTGTACAATATTCTCAATCTTCAAACCATCCATTCTACATTCCAACCAAAGGTATAATTTGGATGATATCTCACCTGAACAGAATAGAGGAGTAGATGACCAATCGATTATCATGGATTGACGAAGAACTAACCAAACTCAAAGATACCGGCTTTTATAACAACATCCGCACACTCAGCTCGCCCCAGGGCTCACATCTGATCGTGGACGGCAAGCGTGTGCTGAACTTTTGCTCCAATAACTATCTCGGCTTAGCCAACCACCCAAAACTGGTCGAAGCCGCCACCGAAGCCATGCAGAAATATGGCATCGGCCCTGCGGCAGTGCGCTCCATCGCCGGAACCATGGACCTTCATATTGAGCTGGAAAAGCGCATGGCGCAGTTCAAGAAAGTTGAAGCTTCAGCCTTCTTCCAGTCTGGGTTTACTGCCAATGGCGCCATCATCCCTACGCTGGTTGGCAAGGAAGACGTGATTTTTTCCGATGAGCTCAACCATGCCTCCATCATCGATGGCTCGCGCCTTTCCGGCGCCAAGATCATCCGCTTCGCCCACGCCGACCCTCAGGCGCTCGAAGAAGCGATCAAAACCGCCCCCGAATATCGCCGCGCGCTGATGATCACCGATGGCGTCTTCTCGATGGATGGGGATATCGCCCCGCTGGATCAGCTGATTGAGATCTGTGAGCGTCACGGCGTGATGAGCATGGTCGATGACGCGCATGGTGAGGGTGTGTTAGGTAAAGGCGGACGGGGCATCGTTGACCATTTCGGTTTACATGGCCGTGTAGATGTTGAAGTCGGCACGTTCTCAAAGGCCTTTGGCGTGGTTGGCGGCATCGTCGCCGGCAAAGCCAAGATCGTGGACTTGCTCAAACAGCGCGGCCGGCCTTTCCTGTTCTCATCCGCCGTAACCGTGCCCGACACAGCCGCCTGCATGGCAGCCATTGACCTGCTCGAACAATCAACCGAACTCGTCGACCGCCTGTGGGCTAACGCGCGCTTCTTCAGGGCCGAAATGGATAAACTCGGCTTCGACACCGGTGTGACTCAAACCCCGATTACCCCTGTCATGCTCGGTGAAGTGACCGTCGCGCGCGAGTTCAGCCGCAAGCTCTTTGAGAACGGTTTGTTTGCCATGGCGCTTGGCTTCCCCACCGTCCCCAGGGGCAAAGCCCGCATCCGCGTGATGATCTCCGCTTCCCACAGCCAGCAGGATCTCGAAGAAGCCCTCGATATCTTCGACCGTGTCGGTAAGCAGATCGCCAGATAATTTCACCTTCATTTAGAGCAAACAGGAGCGGCGAAAGCCGCTCCTGTTGAATTAATTAAAAATTGGGTGGGTGCAATCCGACAAAATAAATATGTGATTAATTAGGAGAAAGCTAAACGAGGCGCTCCTTAAGAGGCGGTAAGAGAGACAATTACGAAGGAGCTTGAACAAATGATAACCGCCCGCGTAACGGGCGGTTATCATTAATCAGTCTGAGTCTTAGCGCAAAACCAACGGCAGGTAGATGAAGAACTCAGCGGCCGTCACCGTAATCACCACCGCGGTAGGATCCGACCAGGACTTGCCGTCAAACACGCGGTAGGCAAAGTTGTCAAGGCCGACAAAGCCAGAGGTTGGGGTGTAGGTGAATGAACCATCTGGGTTGAAAACCAAAGTTCCGTTTTCAACATTATAGGTCAGCTCAGCCATCAACAAAGGCTTAAGCTCGTCTTCGTCATTCTCAATCACCCCACTGGGAGGAACAATCAAACTCTCATACGCCTTCACCGTATAGTAGTCGAGGTTTGCCACCGGCGCCTGGTTAAGATTGGTCACAATCAAGGTGATGCTCACATCAGCTGGCCACCCGATCTCATCTTTAACCTGCCCAGTATAAGTGTAGGTTCCTGGGGTGAAGGTGCCATCGATACGCAACGGGCTTTCAACACCGGTACTATGATACAAATAGCCGTCGATTAAAGTGTAGTCGGTACCTTCAACTTTCAGGTAGAAGATCACCTGACCGCCCATTTCGAAGGGATACATACCATCTGCAAGCGGACGATTGCTGACAACATTGTCGACGTCGAGATAGTACCAGACATGGCTAGGGTCAATCTCGATTAAGTATGCCAACGGGAGACTTCCGGTTTGCTTCAGATATGGTCCAGACATATCGGAAGCAAGCATCAAATCGGCCTCCGAAACAACCAGAGGCGATCCAACATGAATAGTCACGGTTGCTGTATCCGTATTGACAGCCTGAATTGTCGGGAGAGACGAGAAGACATACTGGAAGCTATCCTCCCCGACAAAATCCGGGTTGGGCGTATACACAAAGCTGCCGTCGACGTTTAGCGTCAACGTGCCATTCCAAGGCCCGCTATCTGGCACAAGCGCGACAGTCTGCGCCTCATAGATGTTCGGGTCAAAATCATTCGCCATCACGCCCGGCGCTTCAACAATTAACACATCATTCGTCGCGACATAATACTCATCATCAACGGCTTCCGGGCTGTGGTTCAACAGCAGCGAAACCAGAATCGGGTCATGATCTGATGAGCGATAGGGGTCAGACTGATAGAGGTTAGCCTGATCTGCGGGTTTGAACCCCGTGGCGCTCCACTGCAGGTTGTAATCAATTACATCAGCTTCATCAGCGTTGATATGCCATTCCTTGGCGTCTAAAACATAATTTGCCAGCGGTTTATTCGCCAGAGCATAGTCCAGTGAACCCGCCATGGCTCCATATACATAACCGTAATTAATCAACCCGGGTTCTTCATGCAGAACGTGAAAGCGGGCAGCCATGTCAAGATAATCATCCGCCGTATCAAGTACGCCATCAGGTCCGGCAATGATCGCATCAATCGGATCTTCCTTGGCGTAAGAGTTGAGATCGCCCATGATCAGGAAAAGATTTGAGCCGCTGCCGTTGGGATCAGTCTCAAGCCACTTAACCAAAGCATTCGCGCCCTTCGTGCGGGCATTGTTCCAACAGCTCTGGCCATCTTGTTGATCTGCATCACTTCCGCTTGCGCTGCCGCAGCCTTTTGACTTGAGGTGGTTGATCGCGAGCGTAAAGATTCCGTCAGTGTGCTTATCTCTGAAGGACACTGCCAAAGCAGGCCTGTGCAGGCTGTCATCAAAATTCGGGTCTACCGCGCTTGTAAGCAATGAGAATTTAACCTTTCCAAATTCATCAAGCAACGGTTCGACATTGGTAGTCCGGTAGACAATACCCACTTTAATCGCGTCAGAGCCAATGACGCCTGTCGGCACGTGATTGTATAGCCCCGGTGTAGTCAGATCATTCATCTTATCAACGATCATGCGAATTGCATAATCAGCGCCCCAGTCATTCAGCATCGCGAGGCGGTCATTCTCCAACTCCAGCAGCCCAATCACATCCGCGTCCATGCCAACAACCGCAGCGGCGGTCTTGGCTATCTGGCGATCCTGTTCTTCTGTGCTGTTTGCGCCGCGGCAGCCCATATCGCTGTTTGGGCCGCAAATGTTCTGCGTCGGGAAAGTGTTGAGAGTCTTGAAGAAATTCAACGTGTTGATAGATGAAACCCTGATTTCCCCGGGCACGAGGCTGGGCGCGATGGTTCTTGGATTATTCTGATTAAACGTAGCTTCTCCCACACGCACGAATCTCCAGCCGCTCACGTAGTCGACAATCGCGTGCAGGTTAGAGACGCTGTCGCCGCCCCTGAAAATGTGCACCGGACCAACGGTTCCCTGCGTATATCGGCCGGATGCGATATGCGGCAGATAATCAGGGTTCTGAGCAGTCTGCCCGTCATCCAACGAGATCTCGTCCAGTTTGAGTGCGTTTGCCGCGTTAAAGGCTTCTGTGCCGGGCTCCATGTAACTTGTCGGCTGAAAGTGTCTGGAAGACCCTAAGGTAACCTGACCATACTGATCAAACTGATAATAATCATTCACATATAGGTCTTGAGTAAACTTGACCAACATGCCTTCAATGGGCTCGAGATCTGCTGACGCCCAAGGCAGGGTAACTTCTTTAGCCACAACAGCGTTGCCGCTGCTGCAGACTGTTATTGGGTCAGTCGCAGTTGGCGTCAGCTCTGTAACAGTGCTGAATTCGACGATTTTCGCCGTGATGCGAATACGATCTCCGACAGTAACCGCGCGCGGGTTGGTGCCTGTGTAGACCATGATCCCATCTGAGGTTGTCTCGTCATCGTCCCAAACCGGGGCGTGAATGTAGAAAGCCCGCTTGTTGCCCACATTCTGCAGGTCAGCGACAACAATGCCTTCGGTGGTCACGATTTGGTTCACGTATGGCGTCGCTGACCCAGTGCCCTGCAATTCATAAACCTGTATAAATGGATCACCGCAACCCCCAATAACATTGAAGGTAAAGGTGTAATTAGAAACCATATAATCGGCAACAGCATCATCCAAATCTTTGTCATTCACCTTGTCCGCGTAGATGGTGACCGTGCAGCTTTCACCAACCTCGAAATTGTTGATAGGATCAAGGGTGTAAGTCGGATCGGTATCTGCAACATCCGCGGTGTGTAACCCCGATGTTGCACAAGAGATTTCATACCACCCCTCAGCGACATTTACCGGCTCACTGAAGGTAATAGAAATGTTCTCAGATTTGGTGATCGTACCATTATTAGCCGGCATGGTGCTCGATACTGTTGGAGCAAGGTCCTCTTCTACGGGAGTACCAGTGACCGAAATATTGTCAATCCCAACCCACTCATCCGATCCAGTTGCGTTGGTTGTCATTACGCGAAACAGCACCAAAGGTTGGTTGTTAGCATCTGATGGCAGGGTTAATGATATCGGGGTGGTCTTTATCTTCGAGGGACCATCTGTTGCATCTTCAATATACCCAGCTGGCAAGTTGGTGAAATTCCCCTCATTGCCAACACGATAGTGGGCAGCAACTTGTTGCTTCGCATTGTCACCAGTCGAATCGATGTCTCTGACGTCATAGCTGATGACAATATTCTGATAACCAGTCGTGTTCAAATAAAACAAAAGGTGAGGGGCATCTGCTGATCCCGAGCCTTGCAGAGCTACCACACGGTCCGCTATACCCTCAAATTCTGCCACTCCCCCAGCAGTGATTGCTACGTCCGATTGGCCCTCGATCACATCCACTGTGGTACCGGAATAATCTGCGAGAAGCGTCTGAGGATCTATATTGATAGGAGCTGTTGAAGGCGCGTAGTCGCCCAGATAACCAACAATTCCAGGAACTCCAGACCAATCATCGTTTGTTGTAATAAGGTTCGCATTCGCCCAGTTCTGAGAGAATGGAAGTGTTTGCGGCGTATTATTGGCACTGACAGTCTTGGGTGGATTGCCAATAATTCCAATAACGCCAAAAGCCAATACCAATGCCATCAGCGCCTGAAAAATGCCCGTGAATCGTTTCATTGATAACCTCCGAAAATGGATAAATGGTGAGTCAAACCTTGCCCTAAAAGTTTATCATCAATCACCGTTTTGTGGCTCTCTTTCATCCCGCTGATCACATCTTATCCTGCGCCTAGGGCTGTTTTCGACCGCCTTTTGGTCCAAATAAAAAAGCCCAAAGAGACACATCTTTGGGCTCAAATTCAAAGATCGAAAAATAACGCTTTACAGCTTATGGCTGGGTCGCGGCCGGGGCGTCAGACAGGCAGCAATCTGGGCGGCCACTCTGGCGTTATTCAACAGCAGCGCCAGATTGGCTTCGAGGCTTTTACCCCCGCTGAGTTCCTTAACCTTAGCCAGCAGGTAGGGGGTCATCTTGTTGCCCATAATGCCATCCGCCTTGGCTTCAGCGAGCGCCTGCTGGATGACAGCTTCCATCTTCTCATAAGGCGAGGCATGTTCTTCGGGCACAGGCACAACGACGAGGATGCCAGATTTTAGCCCTAATCCCCAGTGCGCTTCGGCGATCTCAGCCACCTCTTCGGGGCTATCGGCGCGAATTTCGAGAGGCAGGCCGCTGTCGCGCGAGAAAAACGCAGGGAAGTGATCAGTCTGATACCCAATCACAGGCACGCCTTGTGTCTCAAGGTATTCAGCCGTCGCCGGAATGTCAAGAATCGACTTTGCCCCCGCGCAAACAACAATCACCGGGCAGCGTCCCAATTGCGTCAGGTCGGTTGAGACGTCAAAAGGCGCGTCGCGATGCACGCCGCCGATTCCGCCTGTGGCAAACACGCGGATTCCCTGCTGTTCAGCCACAAACATGGTAGCGGCCACAGTCGTGCCGCCGATTTCCCCGCGCGCGAGAGCCACCCCAAAATCTCTCAGGCTGACTTTGCGGGCTTTCTTCGCCTGGGCAAGCGTTTCGAGCTGGTCGTCGCTTAAGCCAACCAATATCTCACCGCCCATCAAAGCGATGGTCGCGCCAACCGCGCCGTTTTCAGCGACCACACGCTCCATGTCTCTCGCCAGTTTAAGGTTTTCGGGATATGGCAGGCCATGCGTGATTACAGTTGACTCAAGAGCCACCAGCGGTTTGTTTTCAGCTTTCGCCTGGGCAACAACCGCGGAAGGTTTATAGCCCGGTTTTAAATTCTTTTGCAGTTTGGGAAGGATCGTTTTTGTGTTCATGTCATAATTGTATACCATCTCATCGCTTCGCTTCAAATTTGACAAGGTTAAACCAGGGCAATCGCATCTTATTTTTCACAAAACAAGTCATTAAGGAGGCTGACCCAAAAGCCGAAGTCAGGATTTTGCATCCCCACTTTCAGGTCTTTTTTTTTTGCCATGATTTTGGGAATGCGCTGCTTTTTATAGGATAAAACAAAACATTGCCCCCACTTTTAGCGAATTTTTTCTAATTCCAGGCTTTTGGGTCAGCCTCCTGATATCAAATCAAATGAGATTGCCCTGAAGCCGAGCGGTTACAATTGAACCAATTCTAAATAAAGGCAGTTATATGACGACCATCACACCGATTCCCAAACGCTGGGTTATTACACCCCCCATCCCTGAGCAAGTCAATCAAGCCCTGGGAGAATTCTCGCCCTTGCTAAGGCAGTTATTGTTTAACCGCGGCATTTCAGACGCCAAAACTGCCTGGGCTTACGTCAAAGGGCAGTCCAGCGGGTCAACCGCCCCGTTCCTGTTGAAGGGGATGAAAGAGGCCATCGAAACGCTCCACGATGCGATCGAAACTGGCCAAAAAATCGCTGTTTATGGTGATTATGATGTAGACGGGGTGGCATCAAGCGCGCTGCTCTTCGAATTTTTGCGGGATATCGGTGTTGAGGCGCGGGTTTACATTCCAAGCCGCTTTGAGGAGGGCTATAGCTTAAACAATGAGTCGGTCAAAACGCTGGCTGATGAGGGGATCCACCTCATCATCACCGTCGACTGCGGCATTAAATCAATAGCCGAAGTCAGGCTGGCGAACACGCTGGGTATGCGCGTAATTGTCACTGACCATCACCTGCCTGGCGAAACTCTCCCTGAAGCTTCTGCGGTGGTCAACCCAAAACAGCCCGGTGACGTCTACCCCTACAAAGATTTCGCCGGTGTCGGGCTGGCATACAAACTGGTACAGGCTTACCTCTCGCGCTACCCCCACGAAAATGTCAAGGCTGACCACTGGCTTGATCTGGTTGCCCTCGGCACTGTAGCAGACATGGCCCCGCTCACCGACGAGAATCGTGTTTTGGTCAAAGCCGGACTGGTCAACATGCGTCAGGTCAACCGCCAGGGTCTGTTTTCGCTGTGCCAGGTAGCCGGCATCCATCTCGAGAAAATCAATTCGGGCGATATCGGCTTTGCCATCGGTCCGCGCCTTAACGCCGCCGGCCGTTTGGAGACAGCCACCGATGCTTATCACCTGCTGACTGCTACCGACCTTCTCACAGCCGGAATGCTTGCCCAAAAGCTTGACAGCCATAACAAACACCGGAAAGAAGTCATGGAAGACATCCAGACGCGATCGCTTGAAATGATCGCTGATGCTGGCGCTGAGCGGATGATCGCTTTCGCGGCCGCGCCGGACTTCAACCCAGGCGTGGTTGGATTGGCCGCTTCACGCGTGGTTGAAACAATCTACAGGCCCACCATCATCGGACATCTGGGCGAAGAAGCTATGACAGCTTCCTGCAGGTCGATACCTGAACTAAATATCGTTGAGGCTCTCGACACCTGCGAAGACCTGCTTGAGCACTATGGCGGCCATCGGGCCGCCGCGGGTTTGACTATCAGACATGATAAGCTGCCAACCTTTCTGGAGCGTATCAACATGTATGTTCAAAAAGCCCTTGAAGGGATTGATTTGACACCGCAGCTGAAAATCGATCGGGAGATCGCCTTGGAACGTGTCAGGCCTGAGGATGTGCCGGGTATCCTTGAGGATGTCGCCGCGCTTGAGCCCACCGGCAGCGAGAACCCCGGCGTATTATTCTGCAGCCGCAATTGTCAGGTGCGCAATCCGCGCGCGCTCAGTGATGGAAAACATCTGAAAATGACCCTGCGCACCGGAAATCGAGAATGGGACACGATCGCCTTTGGCCAAGGTTACCAGCTCGAAAATCTGACTGAAGAAATCGACATTGCTTATTATTTTGACATCAATGTTTGGAATGGCCGCCAAACCATGCAGTTGAACATCAGGGATATCAGGCCTTCGGTGAACGTTGCTTAATCTCTAAACAAACCGATAATCACGTCCTCCAGCTTCATGATGCCCGTCTCTAAAGAGAGCATCAGAAGTCAACCTGACTTTAACTACTCCGTCGTCTGTCAACAATCTGTGCAGGCTGTGAATGGCTGCCACCTGTCGGTCAGCCACCTCGTGACCAAACCGATAGCTTAAAAAGCCTGGGTTCCGCGCGAGCAATTCGAGGATAGAGTCAAGCGCCTTAAGAAAAGCGCTTCTGGCGACTGGCTTATCGGAGCCATAAAGAGCGTCAACCGGCATGCGCAGATTGAGGCGGAACGACTCAAGGACGATATCCGAGAGCAGCATGCGCGAAAGGTCTTTGCCGCCTTCAATCGGCAGACCATCGGTTTGCTCATCTGACCCTGTCGGCCAATAGGCAAAATCATAATTCACACTGGCCGGAAAACGCTCAATATCAGCCGGGTCAATGAGCGCGTAGATTTGTTTTAACACATAATCAGCGTGCGCTTGTAAAGCCTCTTTAAGTTCTTGACCAGAAGCCTCTGAAACAAAAGGAGGGATAGGCTGGCCAAACCGCACGGTCATTTTCGGACGCTTAAGCTTAAAAGCTTTGCCCATAGACTGATAAACGCCGCTGAGGCCGACCGGAACGACCGGGGCGTTTGCGCGTTGGCTGAGCAAGGCGACACCGAGCTGGGCAGGCATGCGCGTGGGTTCCCAGGTGCCGCCCTCAGGGAAGATCGCCAAAACGCCATCTTGAGCTAACACATCCAGCGCCCTCCTCAGCGACAGGCGGTCGAGATTGCCGCGATTGACCGGGATAAACCCATAGCCGTCGGAGGCAAACTTAGTTTGTGGGTCAAGGGGCAGGTCTCCGGCGGCGAAGAACTCAGTCAGACGCGGGCTGGCGCCAGCGACTAATGCCGCCTCAACCGGGCCGACATGATTGCCTGCCAGGATCACCGGGCCAGCCTTGGGAACATTTTCAATTCCGAGAATTTTTGTGCGTGAAAGCACCTTGAGAATCACTTTAAGCGCAACAATTAACAGTTTGCGTTTGAAAACGAAACGCGGGTATTTAATTGAGTATTCGGTTTCGGTCATGAGTCTGCCCTTATCGATAAACCGTTAAATAAAAAGTGCCCCCACAGGAATTCGAATCCTGGTTTTGGCCTTGAGAGGGCCACGTCCTGGGCCGCTAGACGATGGGGGCGAACGCCGAAAAATAATATCATGGAGGCGCTGGTGAGTCAATCACTCAAAGCTGGTATGGGCAAACAAATTGGAACTTAGTTCTCTCCATAAGAGAAGCTGGCAAACGGAGCGAAACTTAACAGTGATTTTCATTGTGTTTCTACTGAATTTGCATTGGCTGGGAAGAGTTGGGGGTAATTAGGATAGAGCGCAGCAAGACTGAAGAGGGTGGTTCATTGTGCCCGCTGAACTTCGTGTCGCCTGCCTATATTAGAACCTCTTCTTGTTGCGCCC
>Ga0116174_10004983_pt1 | contig 10308 bp, 9 predicted proteins | sample AD_UKC087_MetaG_FD_89801 | JGI IMG/M metagenome (GOLD analysis project Ga0116174, IMG submission 89801) | Active sludge microbial communities of municipal wastewater-treating anaerobic digesters from USA - AD_UKC087_MetaG | ecosystem: Engineered > Bioreactor > Anaerobic > Digestate | place: USA...
AGCATCCGTTCTTTCCGCCTTCTAAATCTCGTAAAAGATTCTCACATTTTTTAATCCGGTTTGTGTCGCAGAGGTTTAAAAACCTCCTGCCATTTATAAAAATGGACTTTTTAAAAACTCATAAGGAAAATTTTCAAAGTTCAAGAGTTGAATTTTACTTCAGTGTTAAATAAATAGCAATAGTCAATCGAAATGTCAAATATAATCTACTCTATATAAAATAACTCAACCTTGTTAGTACCAAAAAGTTCCGAAACAGTGGCGTATAGACCTTCTTTATTATATATAGGAGAACAAGTAATCAAATCTATATGCACAGCATTTAGTTCAGGCCACGTATGTATAGTCAAATTAGAGTTTGCCAGTATAAAACTTAGTGTCACACCCCCTCCTTTAAAATCGGTAGTTTTTTTATCCACTACTTTTAATCTATGTTTTTTACAAATATTTTCAGCTATGTCCAGCATTTTCCTTTTCGAGAGTGATATTTCCTTCTTTACGTCATAAACTTTAAAAACAACATGGTCCACAAAAGGAAATTTCTCCTCCGTAGTTTTTTCGTATGTATAAATATTTTCAGAAACACCCCCGAGCCCCCGTGTGAATTTATTAGCTTTTAAAACATACAAAGAGCTAGCGTTACCTATAGACTCCGCACCCGAGTATCTTGAAAACTTCTCTATTCTATCCTCAATAGAAAATCCAAATCTGGTAATAACCTCCTGAATTTTTAAATTTTTTTCAGGTGATTTAAAACTATTCCCGTAATACATAACAACAAATTTTCTACCAAAATCTCTAATTTTTCCCAAAAGCTCTGTTGCTCTCTGCAGGAACAACGTAACACCGGTTTTAGTATAAGGGGGGTCAAAAACAACTACATCAAATTTCCCATAATAACTGTTTTGAATGCTTTTCCTTGCGTCATACTTCTCCACAACCAAATTACTAATATTTAAATCTTCGCAGGCTTTTTTAATATTAGTTATGATTTCATCGTCAATTTCGAAAACTACAATTCTTTTGAAGCTTCTATCTAACATAGCTAAAGAAATTGAATTTAAATCATCATCACCAATAAAGGCAATTGATTTTTGAGTTACAAGTCCCTTCTCCACCAACACTTTAGATTTTAAATAAGTGGATTCTGGTGTAGCTAAAAACTGGTCATAATCACGTTTAGGTTTTGCGCTATATTTATTTTTAATGATGTTTATTTGATCAATAAATTTTTTATTTTGGATAGATAAAGCCACGGTATCCGCAAGTGACCAACTATGACATTTTATGTCGGAATCAATAAGCGCCTGCATCCCCTGATTGCTTAATACAATGTTATCTCCTTCTAAATCGGACAAAAGCTCGGGTATGCTTTGTTTAAATTTTTTTAACGTTTCCCTCGGCAATCCTGTATACGTCACCAAATCATTATTAGACAAGTTCGATTTATTTTTTAAAATCCACAAAATACCGGATATTTCCGAATCATCTAAATCAGGGTTATTCTTTTTTATCTTCTCTATAAGACTACTCATCAACCGCTATTTTACTATTTTATTCTGAATTATCCCAATTCCCTATTTTTAATAGACATCACCTGGTTGAGTATGAGCCGGCAAAATTGTAAATAAGAAGTAATTAAAATGGCACAAATTTTAAAAAATCATACACTGTCAGCAAAAATTATTTTTCTTATAGGCATGGCTTTCGCGTTGGCAAAGGTTACGATAAAAAAAGTTGAGGCAGAAACCTGGGAAAAAGTTCAATCTTTGGATTCTGCCCATATAACAGTCTTGGAGACTGCCCCCGAAGGTTTGTTGGCCGGCGAGTTCTATCATGGAGCCGTAGGAGGATCTTACCCGCCTAACGGACTGTATATCTCAAGAGATTTAGGAGAAAGCTGGGAAGTTATCGGACTCGAAAACAGAGGTGTAATCGACCTTAAATATTTTAATGGAAATATATATGCAACGACATACATGACGGTGGGCGGAGAGAATGGGCTTTTCTATTCAAATGATATGGGAGAAAGTTGGCACCACATCGGACCTGTTATTGCGGCAAGGAAAATAGACAGAGATAGCAACACCATTTATTTAGGAACCGAACATTATGGAATCTATACATCTATGGACGAAGGTCAAACTTGGAATAAGGTTTTTGAAGGAAGCGGGACCAGTCTAAAAATATATGAAATCCAAAGCTCCGAAAACATTACGTTGGCATCGACAATATCCAAAGTATATAAAACAACCGACAAAGGAAACACTTGGGAGGAAATTCCGGCATTGTTTAACTTGGGCATTTCTTCCTTTTTAATAAACGGGGATACCATTTTTGCCGGTTCTTCGAGTACAAAGGGCTTATATGTATCCAGGGACGCCGGAATAACTTGGGGAAAAGTCCTTGATTTTGGAAATTACTCTGTAGACAAAATAATTCATTTTGATAATAAATACTATGCGGGTAGATATGACGGCGAAGAACAAACCTATTCGGTATTTGTTTCAGTGGACGGAGGTCAAACGTGGGAAAATACAGGATTGAACGCGGCTGCGATAGACAGGGTGGTTGGTTTGGGGACCATATATTCAGAACCCCCTTTTCTGTTTTCATCCGTATCAAACATGGGATTATTTAAAACAGAAATACCCCGAATTAATTTAACTTTTAATCCCTTTTTAAACATTCCATGGAATTATAATAATGAAAATGAATTGGTCGATAAAATTACATCGTTTTTTGACCACTCTTACCCCTTACTTGGCTACTCACATCACCCCGAACCTGAAAGCGAAAATTTATCAACGCTAAATTTCTTGGGTTTTAAAGGAGTTGAACCAAAAATTTATTACAGTTCCCACAGCGGATACGATTTTAGTCTAAGATACGGAACCCAAATTATTGCGTCTTCATCAGGATACGCCTCGTATTACTACTGCAAAGATTGTGGTAACTCTATAAAGATAAACCATCTAAACGGATATCAAACAACGTATATGCACTTGCAGGAAGACGATATCCTAACTAAGTCCGGACCTGTTTGGGTGGAAACAGGGGATTCAATAGGAAAAGTGGGGTTAACAGGAAGAACAACGGGACCGCACCTGCACTTTGAGGTTACTAAGGATAACGACGGTGATGGAAATTTTAACGATGACTTCCCCACAGGCAGAACAGATCCGTTCGGGTGGCAGTGTAATGAAAAGGACGACCTGTGGGAAAACTATTCTTGGGAAGACGCATTGGGCAATCATAAAGGAACCGAAAGTAAATATCTCTGGAATTACATAAACGGAAACATAATCAAGACAATAACTCCCGAGAACAGTTCGAATGAGATAGTTTTAGAAAACAAACGTGCAATATTTGAAAATCCAATATATCTCTTCACCACAAAAATGTTAGGCTACGTAAAACCCGGAGAAAAAACCTTCAGCCAAATTCTAAAATATATCGATAACACTTCTTTTATTTTAAAATCTTTCGATCAAACAGGGGAAAATATGGTTAACTTTATAAATCCTGTGTTCATAGAGATAGTCTTAGGTCCTGATCAACTCAATAACATAAATCCGAACACGTTAAGCCTCTATTTCTATAATGAAATACAAAATGTTTGGGAAAAGATACCCACCTTTTTTAATCAACAGTTAAATAAAATCAGCGCTTCGGTCAATCACCTCAGCTGGTTTGCCGTATTCGGAGAAAAAGAAAACACAACAGATATTTCCACCGATATCATAATTTCAGGAAGTCAAAACGGTGTTTGGTTTACAGACCCACCTCTCATAGAATTTTACACAAACGGCCAAGGGAATTCTCAAAACATTAACACATACTACTCACTTGATAACGGTGAAACTTGGGAACTATACCAAACACCATTTTATATAAATACAGAAGGGATTAACAATCTTATATACAAATCCCAAAATTTAGATGGACCGATGGAGCAAGAACACGAGCAACTAATTCATATAAACCTTTCCGAAAAAATAACAGAGAAAATAGAGGTGAAAGAAGCTGTTTTTCAGGCGTATTAATTAGAGATTAAAATTACCGATCTTTTTTATCCAAACAAATAGCTATTACCTGTGACATAGCATTAATCAAATCGTTAATAATATCCAAAGCTTCGTTATATTCCAGTTTTTTAAAATTGTGCGGAAAGTAGTGAAAAACAGTATTTCTTCCTCTCTTCCAAGCATCCCAAAGTTTTTGAGCAATTAATTTTCCGCTCTTAGAACGGCCGCAAACCTTTCCGTAAACACTTGTATTATCTTCATAGTTAGGATTTAAAAGCCTGCCTATTCTAATTTCATCACCGTAATAATCGTCTTCAGTAATGAGCCCAATATCCCAAAGGAATTTTTTTAAGAAACCTTCGTAGGCTTTTGCAAACGGAAAAACTATAAAAGAATAATCGGAAATATCAGCCTTATCCTTATTCTCAAATACAAAATTTAAAATTATTTCTCCATCCTCTATCAGATCTCTTATTTCCGAGGACATGTACTCCCAAAGTTTGGAGTTGTGGGCAATGACTTGCATACAAGTATTTTAAATTATTAGAAATGAAATTAAAACGGTTATTTGCTAATTATCCTTAAAAGAAACAATTTGGGAGCTTGGTTGATCGAGTATTTCGGTCGGTATTAAAACAATCTGGTAATTCTTTCCGTTACTTTCAATGCTCTGAATAAGTACGTTATCAAAACTGTCAGATTTCTGTGCGGAAAAAAATCTCTCGATAGAACCCCATCCTGACTCGACATATATTTTTAAAAATTTATAAGACGACCAATCAGAAGAATAACCTAAACTTACAAATTGATCTTCTATTCCTCCCCCGCTTGTTTTTTCCACCATCTTTCCGGAAGAAAGAGATTCCAGGCACTCTGTTGAATCATTACAAAGATATTTGTACATATCCCAAGAGCCGTTTTTAGAAATAATTTTTACGATTGCCCCACTACTAGTCTCGGCACCTTTAACATCATCGGAAATTTTTTTATTTGAGGAAACAATCCAAAAAGCTATGGGTATAACTGTAAAAATAATAATAATTAAAATCACTGATAAGACTGGTCTCTTGTTCATAACTAAATGAACCCACAATTTAAAAGTTGTGTCAATAGTTTTCATATATATTCTTAAAAAATTAATTCATGTGAAAAAAATTTCAAATAAATACGCTATAATACGAATATGAAAGAACCAAAGATTGCAATAGCTCACGAGTTCCTGACTCAATTCGGAGGCGCTGAAAAAACACTTGAGGCTATGGCCGAAATATTTACAGATGCCCCGATATTTACAGCAAAATATAATCCAAAAAATATGCCTACGACCATTACCGAAAGAGAAATAATCTACCCAAAAGGGTTACTTAGCGGCATTACAGAAAAACTTTTTTTCTTATTCAGAATGCCGACAATATTTGAAAACTTCGATTTTAGAGATTACGATATCGTTGTTTCCAGCGGAACTACCTGGAATAAAGGAATTCTAACAAGACCAGAGCAAATGCATGTTACTTACATACACACTCCCCCCAGATTTTTATATAAATATTCCCAGGAAACTACCAAGTGGCAAAAACCGTTATTCAAACCTTTTTATAGTTATTTAGTAAATTTTATTAGACTTTGGGATTATGTTGCTGCGCAGAGACCTGACTATTTAGTAACTAACTCTGAAAACACAAGGAAAAGAATCCAAAAGTTCTATGGAAGAGACGCCAAGGTAATATACCCCCCGGTTGAGACAAATTTTCAAATAGAAGATAGTTTTAAAAAGGCAGAAACTCCGTACTTTCTTGCCGTAGGAAGACTGTCAAAATACAAAAATTTTGATCTTTTAATAAAAGCTTTTAATGAAGTTAAATACAAACTTATTATCGTAGGAACAGGCATAGAAGAAGAATATTTAAAATCAATCTCAGGCGGAAACATAGTTTTCAAAGGAAGGGCCTCGGATGATGAAAAAAATAAGTTACTCGAAGGATGTTTGGGTCTAATTAATCCGGTTGTCGATGAAGACTTTGGGATTGTTCCTGTGGAAGCTATGGCTCACGGTAAACCGGTTTTAGCACACAAATCAGGCGGGCATTTAGAAACAATAATTGAGGGAGAGACCGGTTTGTTTTTTGAAGGTGAAGATTCAAAAATACTTTCGCAGAAATTAATTGAATTTGATCAAATGATTAAAAACAAAATATTTGACCGTGTAAAAATTACAGAACACGCTCAGAAATTCTCCAAGGAGAGATTTAAATCAGAGTTTGAAAACTTTGTCAGAGAAAAATGGGAAGAGCATAAAAAAGATGCCTGAGCTACCGGAAGTACATACAATCTCACAAGACATTAAAAAAAATATCGTAGGTTTTGAAATTAAAAATATCCAAATTGATAAAAACTACAGGATTCCTGATGAACAAAAAAGCAAACTTGCGAAATTGAAAGGAAAGAAAATAAAGGACTCTCACAGAATTGCCAAAAACATAGTTCTCGAAATATCGGAAAACGAGTTCTTGGTCTTTCATCTGGCCATGACCGGCAGAATTTTACTGCGTTCAGATACGGAAGAAAAGGATAAATGGGTAAAAGTTGTGTTTGAAATTAGCAAAAACGGTAAAAACATGTACCTAAAATTTTGTGATATGCGTCAATTTGGAAAAATCAATATACTTGATAGAGCACAATTAGCATTTTTAGAAAATAAATATGGGATAGATGTTTTAAAACAGGAAATTACACCGGAGGAGTTTTTAAAACGTTTAAAAAGCAAAAAAACTACAATAAAAAATGTACTTTTGGATCAAAGTATAATCTCCGGACTTGGAAATATTTATGCTACCGACACTCTCTTTTTATCAAAAATTAATCCCAAAACTTCTACCCAAAATTTGAGTTTAGAACAGAGTGAAAAAATCTTAAAAAACTCCCGCGTAATTTTAAAGGAAGGAATTAAAAATAGAGGGTCTACTCTTGCCGACAAAATGTACGTAGACATTTTTGGAAACAGCGGAAGTCAACAAAACTATTTTAGAATTTACGGAAAAAATATCTGCCCGGTATGTCATTCAAAAACTGCATTTGAAAAAATTAACGGGAGAGGTACGTACTACTGCCCTACTTGCCAACCATTAAATTTAATTTCAAAAGACGATGTAAAAATTTCAACAAAAAAATCTGATAAAAGTTAGGGGAGATAAATTTAAACAAAAAAATTTACTTTAATTTTTTTTGCGTTTTATTTTTCGAAAACATTTATAATAATTGAACTTAGAAATAAATTTTCTGGAATAAAAAATATTTTAAGAATAGACCAAATGAGAAAGCCGTTTTTTAAAATTAGTAAAAAGACACTATTCAAATTTCGGGACTACATACAATGAAAATAAACAATCTAACACTAACAAATTTTAGAAATCACAGTGACTTAAAAATAAATTTTGACGATAAAGTAACCTTAATAACCGGAGACAACGGCTCGGGAAAATCTACCATTTTGGAATCTATTTACATACTTTCGGTAGGACGACTAAAAACGTCAAGATATGACAGAGACTTAATACAGTATGAAAAAGATTTCTGCACTGTAAGAGCCAACATAGAAACAAAAGAAGACATTTTAGACATGGAATTGCAGATTATAAAAAGTGAAAGGTTTGATAATGCGTCAACTAAAAAAGCTAAAATAAACAAGGTTATCAAAAGTATTCAGTACTTTACCGGTGTATTTAATTCGGCTCTTTTTTCACCCCAAGATATCCAACTTATAACAGGCTCCCCCTCCGAAAGAAGAAAATACATCGATAATATACTTTCTCAAGTCGACATAGATTACAAAAGAAATTTAAATAATTATCTACAGGCAGTTAGACAAAGAAACAAATTGCTAGAAAATATAAACAAGGGTTTCGGAGGTCAAAATGAAGTAGGTTTTTACACCGATCAAATTTTAAATCACGGAAAAAAAATTCAGGAAAAAAGGTCAAAAATGTTTGAAGATATTGAACCGGTTATTTCAAAATACGGCAAAGACCTAAATTCAAAAAAAACGGACCTTAGAATAAATTACAAGAAAAATCTAATAAACGAAGAAAGGCTTCAGGAGTATAAAAGCAGAGAAATTGCTGCTATGACCACATTATTAGGACCCCACAGAGATGATTTTGAAATCCTTTTTGATGGTCACGACATATCAAATTTTGGTTCCAGAGGTGAACAAAGAAGCTGTGTATTATCTCTAAAAATTGCGGAGATGGAATTTATTGAAAAACAGAAAGACGACAAACCGGTTCTTCTTTTGGATGATATCTTTTCAGAGCTTGACGGAAAACATCAGGAAGCGGTAGCAAGTTGTATTGAGAATAATCAGACTATTTTAACAAGCACTTCTACCCCCAACTTTTTACAAGACAACAATCTTAAAATTATTAAACTATAAAAAGATAAAAGAGACCCCCGGTTATATAAAACTTCCGGGGGTTTTTAATCATACCCTAAATCTGAACGGCCTTGATACCACTTCAATATCTTCACTCTCAGAGGTTGATAAACACGAATAAACTGACAGCTCCAAATTCAGATACGTGGGGTCTATTAATATCCTCACATATCCAACTTTCTGGGTGGGAAGCCCTCCCCAATTTAACTCATATACCTCAACTGGGCGACTTTCTATCGGATTTCCCCCGCTGCACAACACAACATATGTTTTTGCTAAATCTCTCTCCTGTCCTAAGACCATAACCCCAACAGAGGGCTTTCCCTTTTCAGGGACTATACAACCAACATAAATCTCCTGTTTTGTTTTCATTTCTCTCCTCTTCTTTCTATCTAGTTTTAAGACATTATACCAGCAACAAGCAACATTATTTTCATTTTGCGGGAAATATGCGAGAATTATTCATATGTATCTGCCTGAATACTCAATAACTTCGAAAACACTTAATAACATTGCAATTATAGAATACGGAAAGGCCGTAATTGAAAACACCACTATACTTCCTTCATGGGAATCTCAATTAAAAAAGGAGGCGGTAGTGAAAACTGTCCACGGATCTCTATATCTTCAAGGAATAATTACTGATCAACAAAAAATTAAGGCTGCGGTTGATGATTTAAACAAATCAGTTAATCAGGAAGCCCTGAACATAATAAAGGCAACATTACTAACAAACGATATATCCGGAAATAAAGAGCTTGAAGAAGTAGACATAAAGTACATTCACAAGGTACTTACTGAAAGTCTAATACCCAAAATAAAACAGGGTTCATACAGGAGCGTTAAGATTCCAAACAAGGTTGATCCGGAGGAAATATTGGCCCAAATAGTAAGTCTTTTTGATTGGTATAACAGTATGGACGCAAGAGAGACCCACAGAGTAGTAACAGCAGGAATTATGAAGGCCTGCCTTGAAACCATCCAGCCATTTGAAGAGATGAACGAAATAGTCTCAAATTTAATTACATACATTAGCCTTAAAACTTCGGGGTATGGTTTTAAAAATTTAATATCTTTGGAAAATTACTATAAAAACACCAGGGCAAGATACAAAAATGAAATAGAAACTATGGATACTGAAGATTCCGACCTAACCACATGGATAGAGTATTTCACCGAAGGACTCGCTTCCGAAGTTTCAACCGTTTCACAAAACGTAAAATTACTGGCCAAAGACACAAAGATTGCAAAGGCAACCGGAAGAACAAGGGTGAGTCCTCGCCAAGAAAGAATTATTGAATTTCTTCAAGATTACGGTGTGCTTCAAAACAAAGATTTCTCTACGCTCTTCCCTGATATTTCTGAGGACACTATACTTAGAGATTTGAAGGTATTGGTTGAAATGGACATAATACAAAAGCTCGGGAGCACCAAGTCTTCCAGGTATGAATTGAAATAACTACCCTCAGTCTAAACTTTCAAATAAAAGGTAATAATATACTATAATAGGCCTATGAAATTCAGCGATTTTTCAATCTACATGCAAAGACTTGAGGATACCTCTAAGCGCTTGGAAATGACCGATATATTAACTGAATTAATAAAAGAACTCTCAGTCGAGGAAACAGATAAAGCAATATACCTGGCATCCGGTTATGTCGAGGCTCCCTTTGAAGAGATTAAATTTAACATAGCAGAAAAAATGATGTTGAAGGTGATAGAACAGACCTTCTCTACTACTCAAAAAGTGATAACTACTGAAGAAATTCAAGATTTGTACAGAAAAACCGGAGATTTGGGAAATGTAATTTTTGAATTAAAAAAACAAGATAAAAAATACAACGACCCGAC
>Ga0116174_10004988_pt1 | contig 10303 bp, 8 predicted proteins | sample AD_UKC087_MetaG_FD_89801 | JGI IMG/M metagenome (GOLD analysis project Ga0116174, IMG submission 89801) | Active sludge microbial communities of municipal wastewater-treating anaerobic digesters from USA - AD_UKC087_MetaG | ecosystem: Engineered > Bioreactor > Anaerobic > Digestate | place: USA...
AATAAAGTGGTTAAAATAATCATATAGGGGTGAGTTTATAAAAAATGTGGCAAAAAACTACAACTATGACAAATAAAAAAACCATTGTCGCTCTCATTTATGATTTCGACGGTACCCTTTCGCCTGGGAACATGCAGGAATTCGGTTTTATTCAGGCTATTGGAAAGACTCCTGAAGAGTTTTGGCAAAATAGTGATAATATTTCATCCGGGCAAGAAATGAACCATATTCTTGCTTACATGAAACTGATGATAGACGAGGCCAGAAATGCGGGTATCTCTCTAAAACGTGATTCCTTTGTTTCTTTTGGCAAGTCGATAGAGCTATTTCCGGGAGTTAAGGAGTGGTTTTCACTAATAAATGAATATGGACGCACAAAAGGAGTTGTCATAGAACATTATATCAACTCCTCAGGATTGACGGAGATGATAGAAGGGACTGAAATTGCGAAGGAATTCAAGAAGATTTTCGCTTCTTCCTTCTGGTATGATGAAGATGGTGTAGCTGTATGGCCGGCTGTTGCCGTGGACTACACCGGAAAGACACAATTCCTCTTTAAAATCACAAAAGGTATCCTGGATATCAGTGATAAGACCAGAGTAAATGAGAGCCAGAAAGATGAAACGAAGCTGGTACCCTTCAATTATATGATCTACTTTGGTGACGGAGAGACGGATATTCCCAGTATGAAGGTTGTGAAGATGTTTGGAGGCAACTCCATAGCTGTTTATCAACCCTCAAGGAGAGAACAATTCCGCACTGCCCAGAAACTTCTACGGCAGGAACGGGTCAACTTTATCTGTAAGGCAGACTATTCAAAGGATAGCGAGATTTGGAAAGTTGTGACCACCATAATTGACAAAGCAAAAATGGAACATGACTTCACACGTTTGCAACTTAAGATGCGCAACAGGTCATTATAAAATATATATCTAATGAGAATATTTCCTAAAATACTTTTCTTCCTATATATCGCGACCCTACTCTTCCTCACTTATGCGAGCTTTGCCGGCATAGATCTGAATGTTACACGTACGGATATTTTAGGAATTCCAATTGATAAATGTATTCACTTTTTTATGTTTCTCCCCTATCCGATTCTGGCTTTTTTCGCTTTTAAGAGAAAGCATTACTGGAGAACGCTTTTCTATGTCGGTTTGACAGGTACACTAATCGCTTTTTTGCTCGAATTGTCGCAAGGACTCTTGACTACCGACCGCATAACGGAAATTTGGGATCTGGTAGCCAATGTGAGTGCAATAGTGATTGGAACTTCTGCTCTACTACTATTTAAGAGGGAAAGATCTGGAGACGGGAAAGAGTCCGAATATCCCTCCGGTGTGAATAAATAGGATGTTCTGTGACTTTTCAAAGGCACCGCCTTTGCCCAATTCACAATCCAGACCGTAAGAGGCTTTTCCGGTATATACAGGGTCGAATACGACCCCTTCAAGTCCGGCAAGACGCTTTATATGTTCCAGCTCCTCGGGACGGCTCTTTGCATATCCTATGCCCACATAGCCGTCAATATATTCGAAATCCGATTGTTTTACCTTTGCAGCAAACTCTTCAGCCTGCTTACGGGTGATTTCACCCTGCTCCACAAGATACTCAAGACATCCCGGAGTCATTTGCATCGCCACATTTTGAAAATAAGCGTTATCGTCGCAAACTGCCATACCCACAACTCGTTTGCCGTAACCCAAAAGCATATTGGCCAATGTAAGACCGGTATGAGTTCCACCCGAACCGGTGGCCACCACGATAGTATCAAAGGTAATACCCATCTTCTCTTCCTGCTCTACAATCTCCTTCATACAGTGGAAATAGCCTAGAGCACCTACCGGATAAGATGCGCCTTCAGGGATTATATAGGGTTTAAATCCCTTTTTACGGTACTCCTGAGCCATTTCCTCCATTATCTGCGTACGGCTGTTGTCATATTCAGGACGTGTGCAGAAACGTACATCAGCGCCCATCAGACGATCAAGGAAATAATTACCCTCAAGAGGGGGTTCCTCTTCGATTCTCAACAGCACGGCAGCCTTCATGCCGAGCCTTGTAGCAGCAGCAACGGTAGCCCTGCAGTGGTTGCTCTGAATGCCTCCGCATGTAATAAGAAGGTCACAACCCGATCCCGAGCTTCATGAAGGGCAAATTCCAGCTTTCGGATCTTGTTGCCGTTCCATTCGCTTCCTGTCTGATCATCACGTTTGATATAAATATTTACCCCTTTTTCAGCGCTCCAGCGTGTGAGTTTTTCAATTTTTGTAGGAAGATTTGCAAGTGATAGTTTTCTCATTGTACATTATTTTAAGTATTGACAAATATAACTATTTTTGCTGCAATTATTCAATGAAATGAGAAAACTAATTACCATCGCTATTTGTGCCCTGCTTGCAACCCCTATAAGCATTGCACAGGGCAGTTCCACTGCTGAAGTATTCCTTAAGGTAACCGATTCAATTCAGAATTACCTCTCATCGGAGGCCTCAATAATGGGCCCCATAGCAGTAGATAGAGCTATCGTCAGCAAAAAAAGTCTGACTATCCGCTTTAAGCCCTCTATCAGCGAGTATCCCCTCCGAGAAAGACATGTCAAAGATATTTACTCCATCGTAAAACTTCTGATGCCCGCAAAATATGCTTCTTACAAATCATCATTTACTCTAAATGCTATAGGCTTACCCCTTGAGGAGTTGGTTTCAGGCTACTATAAAGGAGAGAACTCAAATGATGTGCTGAAAAAATACCGCCATACCGTATATGAGAATAGCAAGAGGCCCTCAAATCCGCTGGTCACCAATCTCTCTAAAGGCTATACGGTGACTAAAGGTCTTGAAGGGAGCCATATCGCACTTTGGCAGAGTCACGGATATTATTACGAGCAGTCATTAAAGCGCTGGGAATGGCAAAGAGCGAGGATTTTTGAGACAGTGGAAGACCTATACACCCAGAGTTATGTCCTCCCCTTCCTTGTCCCTATGCTTGAGAATGCAGGAGCAAATGTACTGCTGCCACGAGAGCGCGACCATCAACTGCATGAGGTTATAGTGGACAATGATAATCCCGGCTTCGGATACTCTGAGGATGGAAAATGGCAATCCTCCCCCGACTCCGGATTTGCCAATATAAAACCATACTATCTCTATAAGGAGAATCCTTTCAAACTCGGTAGTGCACGTATGTCGGACGCAAAAGTAGTTGGAGCTCGAAGGGGTACCTTCAGCACAGCTCAATGGATACCTGAGATACCGGAAGATGGTGAGTATGCCGTATATGTCTCCTATCATACGCTCAAGAACAGCACTGAAGCAGCACAATACGAGGTACGCCACAAAGGTGGCTCCTCCCGTTTTTCCGTCAATCAAACTATGGGAGGCGGCACCTGGGTATATCTCGGTACATTTCCCTTCGCCAAAGGCTCAAATAAATCCCAAGGAGTCTTCCTGAATAACAATTCTGAGAGTAACAAAGATGTTATAACTGCTGATGCGGTGAAGTTTGGAGGCGGAATGGGCAATATAGCCCGTAAACCCTCTGAGACAGACAAAGAGGGTAAACCGGTGACTCCGGACTTCGATGTAGAACCCGAAATATCCGGTTATCCGCGGTATACGGAAGGTTCAAGATACTGGCTGCAATGGGCGGGATTCAACGATACCATCTACTCGGTCAACCGCAACTTCACCGACTACAACGACGACTATCAGTCGAGAGGAATGTGGGTCAATATCCTCACCGATGGCTCCTATCTCAAGCCTGAACGAAAGGGATATAACATCCCGATCGATCTTTCATTCGCATTTCATACAGACGCGGGCACTACACTCACCGATTCCATCATCGGAACTCTCGCCATATACACTCGCCTATCAATGGACCAAGATGAATATCCTTACGGAGTGAAGAGATCTATCGCACGTGATTACAATGATATAGTGCAAACTCAGATTGTGGATGATATCCGCGCCATCTTCGAGCCTCAATGGTCAAGACGCGGGATGTGGGATAAGTCATATTCCGAGTCACGTTCCCCAGAAGTGCCTGCAATGCTGCTGGAGCTCCTCTCCCACCAAAATCTTGCCGATATGCGCTACGGACTTGATCCTGCATTCAGATTTGTGGTTTCAAGAGCAATCTATAAAGGTATGCTCAAGTATCTATCCTGGCTGAGAGGCACTCCTTATATTGTCCAGCCATTACCTGTACGTGCTTTTTCGGCAGAAATCACCGAATCCGGCAGGAAATATCAGGCACAGCTCAAATGGGAGCCGCGAGTTGACCGATTGGAGAGTACGGCGACAACACGCAGTTATATGCTTTACACGAGAGTAGATGAGGGTGGATTTGACAATGGAGTACCGGTAAATGGAAATTCTTTCACTGTAAATATAGAACCGGGGAAGATCTATAGTTTCAAGGTGACTGCAGTAAATGAGGGTGGCGAGAGTTTTCCGTCTGAAATCCTCTCCGTAGGGCTTGCTGACTCACGCTCCTCCAGAGTGGTTGCAAAGGGCAAGACCGTGCTCGTGGTGAATAACTTTGATAGGGTTGCAGCTCCTTCATCCTTTGCTACCCGCGACTCAACTTATGGAGGATTCCTGGACCATATCGACCGTGGAGTCCCCTATTTGTATGATATTTCGCACATCGGGTCACAACACGAGTTCCGCCGTTCAGTCCCCTGGATGGATGATGATGCTGCAGGATTTGGTGCCTCTTATTCCGATTATGAGACCAAATCTTTCGCTGGAAATACCTTCGATTATCCCTATTATCACGGTTTAGCCCTTATGAGGGCCGGTTATGACTTTGTATCGACATCCCGCGAGGCCTTGACTTCAGGTGTAGTAGATTTGGATAAATATCCGGTACTTGACCTCATTTGCGGTAAGCAAATCACTACTCTCACAGGCAGAGATGGTGCAAGTGTACTACGATATAGCGTTTTCCCCGCAGATCTGCAGGAGACTTTGAGGGAATATGCCGCATCAGGCGGAAATATGCTAATATCAGGTGCCAATATTGCGACAGATGCCTGGGATCAAATCTATGATTATCAGATTGACTCAGTAATGATGGCTGACGTTATTATTCCTATGCGTGAATTTATCACCGGCATCCTCAAATATAAATGGATGACCAACAATGCTACTGTGGGATGCGATGTCAAGATGGTGCAGAATCCTTTTGGATTACCCCTGTCCTCATATTCATTCTTCAATAAGCCCAATCCTCATCGTTACCAGATAGAAAGCCCTGACGGACTTGTCCCTGCCGACAAGAATGCATATACAGTTTTCAGATATTCCGACAATAACATCTCAGCCGGAGTGGCTTATGAGGGCGATTATCGTGTAGTATCCCTCGGCTTCCCCATCGAAACGCTTCAATCACAAAGCCAAATAGATATGCTTATCAAGGACCTCATGGAGTTCCTTGATAAGTAGTTCATAGTCAGGAGTATGTAGTTCCAAGTTACTTCACACTACTAACTACACACTTAAAAACAAAGAGTTCGGGGATACCGAACTCTTTGTTTTTACAGCAGTTCTGCGCTTCTTTTGATAAAGTCACTTAGTTCTTTGCCCTTCAGCATATTATTGGCGAGCAAAGCGAGGTCCGTAACCTGTTTAAGCAGGATATTATCAGCAGTGAATGCTGCAGTTCCCTCCTCTCCCATAATGCGTTTGATCAGTGGATTTTCGGCATTTATAACAATATTATAGGACTCCGGAAGCTCACCGTAGAAATTCATTCCACCACCAAGAGCTGCCATATCACGGTAGCGCCTTAGGAACTCAGTCTGGGTGATCAGTACAGGCTGGGCCGTATCGCCGAGATTTTCAACTGATACCCTGTATTTGTTCTCCTTGGGAAGCATCTCTTCGAAAAGAGAATCAAGACGTTTCTGCTCCTCTTCACTGATCTCATATTTCTCAACCTCTGATTTAGCTATGAGCTTATCGATGGAATCCGCATCAACACGTAAGAAGGTAGAATTTTCGAGCTTTTGCTCCAGCATTGATACAAAATGTGAATCCAGCGGAGAATCGAACAGTAGCACGTCATAACCTCTGTTTTTAGCGGTTTCAATGTACTGATATTGTGCCTCGGCATCTGTGGCGTATAGATAAACCACCTTTTTATCCTTATTCGTCTGCTCTGTTTCGATTGCCTTGCGATAATCCTCATAGTTAAAAAATTTGCCTTCAGTATTCTTGAATAGAGCAAAATTCAGAGCCTTTTCGTTGAATTTCTCGTCGGTAATCATTCCGTACTCAATAAAGAGCTTGAGGTTATCCCATTTCGACTCAAATTCTTCCTTATTATTCTTTGAAATTTCCTCAAGACGATCTGCCACCTTTCTGGTAATATAACCGGAAATCTTCTTTACATTGGCGTCCGACTGCAGATAGCTCCTCGAAACATTAAGGGGGATATCCGGAGAATCAATCACACCGTGGAGAAGTGTCATAAACTCAGGGACGATGTTCTCCACAGAGTCCGTCACAAACATCTGATTGCAGAATAGCTGGATTTTATTACGAACTACGTCAATTTGATTTTTGATCTTGGGAAAATAGAGAATACCTGTCAAATTGAAAGGATAATCCACATTTAAGTGAATATAGAAGAGCGGATCATCCTGCATCGGATAGAGTTCACGATAAAACTCCATATAATCCTCATCCTTTAGCTCAGTCGGCATGACTGTCCAGATGGGTTTTATTCGGTTGATGATATTATCTTCATCTGTATCGACATATTTGCCATCCTTCCACTCTTTCTTCTTGCCGAGAGCGATGGGTACAGGCATAAACTTGCAATATTTGTGCAGCAGTTCACTGATTTTGTGCTCTTGAGCAAAATCTTTTGACTCATCGTCCAGATGAAGGGTTATCGTAGTGCCTCTATCCTGTTTGTCGGAATCGCTCATTGTATACTCGGGATCACCCTCACACTCCCATCTGACTGCTTTAGAACCCTCCTTCCATGAAAGGGTGTCAATGGTAACCTTTTTGGAGACCATAAATGCCGAATAGAAGCCCAAGCCGAAGTAACCTATAATGCCGGTCGCTTGATCTTTATATTTTTCAAGGAATTCGCCCGCGCTTGAAAAAGCTATCTGGTTGATATATTTGTCCACCTCTTCCGCTGTCATGCCGATACCGCGGTCAGTGATTTTCAAGGTGCCTGCCGTGGGGTCTAATTCAATCCTAATAGTCAAATCACCCAGTTCGCCCTTAAGTTCACCACTGGAAGCAATCGTATTGAGCTTCTGGGTGGCATCCACCGCATTTGCGACAAGCTCGCGTAGAAATATTTCGTGATCAGAATAAAGAAATTTTTTAATTACCGGAAATATATTCTCGGTAGTAACTCCAATTGTTCCTTTTGCCATAATCTTATATTAAAACTGTTTATAATCTTTTTGTTTTAACCAAGAATGGGCAAAAAGAGTACCATCCCCCGAAACTGACAAAATGTCTGTTTCGGGTTAGTTCCGAGTTTCGAGTGTGTAGTATGTAGTATTGTATAGTGCGAGTTGCGAGTTACGTGTTACGAGGTGTTACGGGGTACGGGTTGCGTGGTACTGGTTCGGGGTAGCCAATGGCTAATGGCTAATGGCTTTCTTAATGACTATCGGATGAGTGGTCTCTGTGCCGTTGAGTTTCCATTTATCATCTACCTCGTGAAGGGTATGATTATAACGTCTGCTAAAATGAATACTATCTCTCGTATTGTTCTTCCAATAAATAATGAAGTCAGTCTCATAATCCTTTACTACATGTATATCTATGGTGCCGAAATGGAGAAAATATTGACCATCTTGATTCATTAATAAAAAGCCTATATACCTTGACACAGAGCTCTTAATCTCAACTTGTGGTATTATATAGAGCTGATATTCGCTACCTCTATGTTTAAGCATAGCTCCTTCAGCAAAATAATACTCCGACTTAGGATCGAGCAAACTCCTTCCTGACTCATCTACCACATAAACTCTCATTTCTATAGGAGGCCAACCGCGACCCATATCCTCGGGATCGTCAGGATCAATAGTAGGCTCACATGAGGAAACGGCCAAGATTGAAACAAGCAATATCGAAACAATTATTATCCTTTTCATTCGGTTAAGGTAAACTAAATTGGGTGGATTTCTTTATGACTATTGGAAAATCGGTTTTCTTGCTGTTGAGTTTCCATTTATTGGTAGCTTTTACAAGAGAATAATATACACGTCTCCGTAATTGGATGACATCTTCCGGCATATTATTGTTCCAGTGGATTGTAAACTTGGTATTATAACCCTTTCCACCGTCCAGCTCTCCAAAATATAAATAATACTTACCATCCCTACACTTGAGCAAAAAACCTTCGAACCTCGGAGAGGCTTCTTTAGTTATCACACCATTGAGAACTAAAGGATATCTCTCGCCTTCATATTCCAATTCAGCCTTTCTTCCCAGAAACATATCCGATTCAGGATTTAGCAGATCCTCTCCAGTCTCGCTGCTTTCAACATAAACCTGCATAGAGATAGGATACCAATCTATAACTTTAAAGTCACAAGAGGAAATTGCAAAAATTGAAACGAGAAGTAGAGAAATATATTTAATCTTTTTCATGATAAAGTGTATTGGTGTTTTCAAATAACAAGAGTTCAGTATACTATATATACGCAGTAACTCATCAAATACTGCCATCTGGGGTAAAATATTTGTGAGTAATTATAATACCAAGGGCTAACTGCCAATGGCTAATGGCTAACGGCCAATAACTAAACTCTCACCACACTACTATTTCATCGGCGAATACCCAACCTCTTACAGCGGAATTGATGGTTGCAGTTATGCGGATGAAACGGGCTTGTTGGGAGCCGTTCCATTCGAAGGATTTTGAGAATGTACCCGCTTTATCGCTTGCAATGCTGTTATTAAATGTGGCTATTGATTCAAAATCACCTTCTCTTTCACTTGAGAGTTCAATTGTAATCTCTTTTGGAAGCCAGATTTCAGCGTTCGCATTCTGTAAGAAATTAATGCGTATATGGCGAAGCATATCTGTTTCGCCCAAATCGATAATGACATCAAAAGGGGCTCCTATAAAGCCTTGCCAAAAGCCATCACCATGCGAAAAACCACCGTACAATCCATCTATTAGGACATTTGTGCCACTTGCCGGATAATATTTGTTATAAGGATTGAGATATTCAATCTTTTTCCCTATTGCTCTATGATAATCAATTCGTTTTTCTAAAACATCACCTAATGGTTTTCCATCTCTAAAGAGTTGAGCGTTAAGTTTTGCCGAATCTTTTACAATAATCGGGTTTTCGTATAGCTGTGACTCACTTGTAACTGCTGAACCATCGGTTGTATAGCGTATTTCAACAGGGGACATTTCAGAAGTTAAAGTAATTACGACAGCTTTATTTAGAGAATCATTTGACATATAAATCGCAGGGTCTTTGCTCAAGGTGAAAGTGTTGTAACCTTTCTGTTGCAGAATCGGTATAGATCGGTTTACACGATATTTAAATGACTCCCCAGACTTATTTTCCGGATTAGTCCAGGCCACTTCAGCAAAAGCTAACATACGCGGATAGAGCATATATTCGGCATGCTCTTCGGTAGGGATATACTCCGTCCACAGACAGGCCTGAACGCCCCAAATATTCTCTATATCATTTACAGAAAGGCTATCAGGCAGAGGATCGAAAGCATAAACATTCTCCAATGGTAAGAAGCCACCCATGGCTTCCGGCTCTTTTTCGGGTGAACTTTGATAGCTGTTAAAATAAGTGTATTTTCCAGGTGTCATGATAACCTTATGTCCGCTTTGTGCCGCCTCAATTCCTATCTTTTCATCGCGCCAATTCATTACAATGGCACTTTTCTCCAATCCACCTTCAAGGATTTCATCCCAACCTATCAACTCTCTGCCTTTAGAATTCAGATATTTCTCTATTCTTCTAATAAGGTAACTTTGAAGCTCGGCTTCATCTTTTAAATTCTCATTTTTAATACGCTCCTGACATTTGGGGCACTTTTTCCAATGCTCTTTACTCGCCTCATCTCCGCCGATATGGATAAACTTAGAGGGAAAAATATCGAGAATCTCATCCAAGACATTTTCCAGAAAAACAAATGTCTCTTCATTACCTATACATAATTCGCTGCTTGTATAAGGCTTTCCGGTACAGGATAATTGTGGATATACCGCCAAAACTTCCTCGGAATGCCCCGGCATCTCTATCTCAGGAATAATTGTGACATGTCGTTTTGCGGCATAT
>Ga0116174_10004995_pt1 | contig 10296 bp, 8 predicted proteins | sample AD_UKC087_MetaG_FD_89801 | JGI IMG/M metagenome (GOLD analysis project Ga0116174, IMG submission 89801) | Active sludge microbial communities of municipal wastewater-treating anaerobic digesters from USA - AD_UKC087_MetaG | ecosystem: Engineered > Bioreactor > Anaerobic > Digestate | place: USA...
ACAAGCCCAGAGCACGCAGCGAGATGGCCAGAGCACTGTTCGAGAGTGTCAAGAGGGCGTTGGCCAGACTCGGCTATGACATCCGTAGGATCGACCCGGCCCGACAGCAAAGGTCCGGTTATACCCTCCACACGTATCAAAGAGCCGATGGCACCTTCGACTATGAGAAGTACAAGCGGATTCAGATCGAGGGGAACATTCGCAAGGAAGACAGGGTCTGGGTCATTGAGGAGAACATCGCGTTTCTGTCCCGGTACATTGAGCGCGTGGTGGGACCTCCGAGCTTCGGGTTATGCCACGGAACCCGGCGCGGTCTGGAACAGGCGTGGTTCAAGAAGTACCTGAACTGCCATGTCTTGGGCACAGAAATCTCCGATACGGCAGGCCAGTACCCCGATACCATTCAATGGGATTTTCACGAGGTCAAGCCCGAATGGGCGGGTGCCGTCGACTTCATCTACTCCAACGCCTTCGATCACAGCTACGATCCGGAGAAGTGCCTCGATGCCTGGATGAGCTGCCTGAAGAGGGGAGGCATCTGCATCTTGGAGCACAGTTCCAGCCATACGCCGGCAGAGGTGAGTATGCTGGATCCATTCGGAGCGGACATCGCCATGATGCCCTATCTGATTGTCACATGGGGCAAGGGGGCGTACGGTGTCCGCCAGATCCTGGAAGCTCCCAAGAGAGGCAACGATATCCAGTATCTGTTCTTCATCATCGTACAGAAATGGCAGAAAACGACCTTGCCGGCGAGGCCGTGACGTTCGAGGACTTTCATTCCGTCTGCCGGTTTCTGTATTATGGCTATGTCACAGGAGACCATATCGAGCTGCCGATCTGCCTGGAGCCGCCCAACCGCGACGGACGGCTGGCAGAGCGCGGTATGTCCTTGAAGGAGTTGGTCTGCGAAGGTGTGAGCCGGTTGTCGGGCGTGTACAGAGCCCTGCTGGATTCCCATGCGAGCGCCTCGATGCACGTCATACCGATCAGCGGAGGAATGGATTCCCGCGCCATTCTGGGCGGCCTGCTTCCCTACGTCGATTCTTCCCGGATGCAGGCTGTGACATTCGGAGTGCCGGGCACGTGGGATTTCGACATCGGGCCGATGGTCGCCAAAGAAGCGGGGGTTGCCCATACGCAGATCGACCTGTCCGGTGTGCCGTGGGATACGGAGTCGCTCGTTCGCTTCGCGGGCGAGTGCGAGCGCCCCATCGCGTTGTTCGAGCCGTACCTGTTCCACCAGATGCGAGTCCGGTTTGGCCGCGAATGTGTGTATTGGAGCGGCTGGATGAGTGGAGTCCTCAGCGGGGCGCATCTTCCTGCGTACAGCAGCTCATCCTGGGATCAGGCCGTGTCTCGCTTCGTGTCGTGCAATCGGTTCGCTCGCTCCATCCATCTCAGTCCTTCGGACTTCAGGCCAGAGGATAGTCTTTCAGATACTCCGCTATGCGATCGTGACACCTTGAGCTATGACGATCAGCTCGATTTCGGCGTTCGGCAGGCGCGCTACATCAAGTCCGTCCTCCTGCTACAGGGATATGAGTATCGCACGCCGTTTCTCCTTCCCCCCTGGGTGAGTTTCATCCTGAGCGTGCCACGGCGTTACCGTGAGAAGCAGTTGCTGTACAAGGAGATTCTGAGGTCTGCCTATCCAAGGCTCTTCGCACTGCCCACCAAGAACAGCCTTGGCCTGCCGCTGGCCGCACCGCGATGGCGACGAAGTCTGCGCAGGACGATCCTGCGGGCGCGCGCGGCTGCGAAACGCCTCATGCCTCGAATGGATTGGGCGGTGTCGCCAGGTGCCAAGTATATCGACTTCGATCGGAGCCTTCGCGAGCGGGTGGACTTGAAGACGGTGGTCTACGAGAGCATCCAGGATCTCAAGAGGCGACGGATCGTCGATTGGATCGACCTCGACGCCATCTGGGATCGTCACCAGAGGTGGCGGGCCAACCACGCGGACGCCCTGACGCTGCTGGCTTCGTTGGAGATCAACCTGAAGGCCCGGGAGCTGCGGTCGACATGAGGATCGTCTACCTGTCCGGCTCCGCCGTTCCCTCGCGCGATGCCAGGAGCATCCAGGTGATGCGGATGTGCGAGGCGTTTGGCGCGAACGGGCATGATGTCACGCTGGTAGGCAAGCAGTCTGAGCGTAACCCGGTCGAAGACGTCTATGATTACTACGGTGTACGAAAGTGCTTCAAACTGTCGTTGATTCCCTGCCGGACAGTCAAGGGGTCGAACATTCTCGTCTTGCCCGCGCTCTACGCCCGCCTTCGACGGCATGATCCGGACGAAGTCCTGATCTATGCCCGGGACATCTACGGCGCATCCCTGGCGATCCGGATGGGTTTCCGAGTGATCTATGAGGCCCATTCGTCACCCTACAATCAACTGATCCGGCATCTGGAAACAAGCCTTCTTGGAAAGCGTCGCTTGCTGCGGCTCATCGTCATCTCACAAGCGCTTGCCGATTTCTATGTTGCCAGGTTCGGCATCGCGGATAGGACTGTCGTGTGCCATGATGCGGCGGCCGTGCCGAGCGGGTCGTCGAACGCGGATTTGTCCTGGCCGCCGTGCCGCGATACGCTCCAGATCGGCTATACGGGCCACCTGTATCCGGGCAAGGGAGCCGAGATCATCGTCGAATGTGCCAGGCGATTGCCCCAGTATGACTTTCACATCATCGGGGGCAGGGATGCCGATATTGCCCATTGGAGACGGCAGGCTCCGGCCAATCTGCGATTTCACGGGTTTCTGCAGCCGGCGCTGCTCGATCAGGCTCGGGAGCGATTCGATGTCCTGCTGCTGCCCGCCCAGCGGAGTGTGATCGTCCCCCACAGTCACGAGGACATTGCGGGGTATATGTCGCCGCTGAAGCTCTTCGAGTATATGGCGTCGCGCAGGGCCATCATCTCATCCGACCTGCCGGTGCTGCGCGAGGTGTTGGATGAGCGAATGGCCGTACTGGTGCCGCCGGAGGACACCGACCAATGGGTCGCTGCCATCCAACGCTGTGAGAACTGGTCCTATCGAAGCGCACTGGCCGAGGCGGCCTACAACGCCTTTCGCGAACACTACACCTGGGAGAAGAGAGCCCAGCGAGTCCTGTCCGGCGTGGGGTGGTGATTCCGTGTGCGGCGATCGAGCTTCCATCGTCGGGTTGATTCCCATGCGTGCGAACAACCTGCATCACGTGACATCGCCAGAATGCGAGGACCGTCCCCCCGGCCCACTAAGGGCGCACCGCGCAAGGGATCTACGCTCGTCGCTATGCACTGCTCTTCGCGACGGCTCTTCCACACCTCCTTTGCGGCCTCGCGGGGAGTGCGAGGCGCACTCTGTTACTCCAAGGGATTTGAAGAGACCCCGTGATTAGAAGGCTATTCTCCAGCCAGCTCCGGATCAATATGGTCTCCGGAGTCGCCGTAACCCTGGTCAACGTTTCTGTAATGGCGGTGGCCTACCCCATCTACCTACACTTTCTCGGCTACGAGCAGTACGGCGTCTGGCTTGTCCTCACAACGGTTCTAACCTTTGCTCACCTCGGGAACCTTGGTGTCAGTCAGGCTGTGACGAAGCTAGTCGCTGAGGAATACGGCCGGGGCGATATGCTGGCGATTCAGCAGTATCTAACAACAGCCATGGTGCTATTGTGCCTCAGCGGCTTACTCGTCCTCGTTGTCCTGGTGGGGTTGAGAGGGGCGATCATCCCCGCCTTCAGGCTTACAGAGGACAATGCCAGGACCGTATCATGGCTCCTGCCCTATATTGGCGGTTTGAGCATCTACGTATTCGTGACCGAGGTGCTACAAGGCACTCTGTCAGGTCTGGGGCGGATGGATTTGGCTAATGGTATCCACTCGTTGGGCGGGGTTCTCAAGCTGGCGGTCGCCGGACCCCTGCTCTTTGCGGGGTTTGGGATCGAGAGCTTGCTTGTCGCGGCAGTTGCCTCCCGACTTGCGATGCACGTTGCGAGCCTCGTCTGTGTCCGGCGGATCGTTCCATTTCGGATAGTGCGATTTGAGAATCTGGATGCCCGCCGAGGAAAAAGCCTTCTATCTTTCGGCGGCGGTGTTTTTGCAGGCTCGCTGGTCAACATGCTCTTCAGCCCGTTCAACAGACTCATCCTCGCACGTTACGTGGGGCTCGAAACATTGCCCGTGTATGAAATCGCCCATACCGGCAGCATGCAGGTCAGAGGATTGGTTGAGGCCGCTCTTCGAGCCCTGATGCCCGAGATCAGTCGCGTTGGTGCGAATACAACGGTCCAGGCGAAGAACAGGATATCACAGATCAACACCCGGGCCATAAAAGTCATCGTCCTCTTTGGTGTCCCTGTCTATGTGTCCCTGATTGTGTTCGCCCGCCCGCTACTCAGCGCCTGGCTTGGCGGCAGATTCACCGATGCGCTCCCGGATATTCTGCGTATCATGTTGGTGGGGACTTTCTTCAGTCTGCTGTGCGTTCCGGCATACTACACGCTCATGGGATTGGGCAGGGTGCGCCACTGTTTTCTATCCCATGTCATTCAAGGTGTCGTGAATGCCGGAGCGGTGGGAATGATCGTGCTGTCGGGAGGAGCGATTTCGGTGCGCTCGGTCGCCTTGGCGGTTGTGGCAGCCATGGGGGCAACGAGCTCCTATGTAGTCTGGCAGGCCCGACGTACCATGCGGAGATTCGGGCATGGTGGGAGTGAGGAGGATTCCAGGCCACGGGAGGGTGCAACACCGGTCCCGGCCTGTTCGGCAATTGCCGAGGTGTAGCGTTGGGGTGGGCCTGAACCCCGATTGCGCAATGAGCAGCATTGTCTTTTCGTCGTTGGGAGCTGGATATGAGTGTTGATGAAGCCAGAAGAGCCAACAACTGGCTGAACGCCTTTGCCGCAAACCGCAACTCGCAAACCGGAGAGGATGGCATAATCGAGAAAGCCCTGGAGGTCATAAATGATAGCAACTGCTGGTGCGTGGAGTTCGGAGCTTGGGACGGCCGTCATCTCAGCAACACGTATAATCTCATCGTGAATAGGGGCTACTCGGCCGTACTGATCGAAGGGAACTCCACGAGGTTTCGGGACCTGCAGAGAAATTTCGCGGAGAATGACAACGTAGTCCCGCTCAACGCCTTTGTAGGTTTCAACGAACACAACGGCCTTGACACGCTTCTTGCGGCAACAGAAATACCGCTCGATTTCGATGTGCTATCCATCGATATTGATGGAAATGATTATCATGTCTGGGATGCCATGCGGCACTACAGACCGAAGATGGTGGTCATCGAATACAACCCGACCATTCCGAACCCCGTTGAGTTCGTGCAGCCAAGAGATATGCGCATAACGCAGGGCAGCAGTCTTCTGTCGCTTTCCAAGCTCGCCAAGTGGAAGGGCTACGAATTGGTTGCTGCCACGAGATTGAATGCCGTCTTCGTTGAGGCGAGCTACTTTGGTCTGTTCGGCATAGGAGACAACTCGGTGGACGCCATCAGAACAGAACAGCCTCTGGTGACGTACGTGTTTGGCGGTTACGATGGGACTGTTTTCATACGAGGTTGCGGCAAGTTAGTTTGGCATGGAATTCCGTACAGCCAGGCGAGGCTTCAGCATATGCCGAGGTGGTTGCGCCAGTATCCAGAGAACTATGGGGTGCTGAAGAAAGGTTTGGCGAAGGTCTACCGGCGTCTACGCAACAGGGGCTTGTCGGTCCGCTCACTGATCGGGCCGTCAACGCACAAATGCACATAGAACGTAACGTCATCCCCAGATTCCGTTGGGGCACCTGTGTCGCTTATCTGGCCTGGATATGGTGGTCTGACCATGACGGAACAAAGACAACTCCTTGATTCAGACGGCAGGGGCGCTGAGTAGCTTCGGCGCAAAGAGATGAACAGTATGTCAGCTATGAAGATCGGTTTACACGGTCGGCGCTGAGAGAGACAGAAGATGAGACACATGTTAACGAAGGCGCTGAAGAGAGGTCCGTTGTACCATGCTTTTCGGAATGTCCTGCAGAAGCGTAGGCAAGTGAGGGACCTGCAAGAATGGGAGCAGAAGGGACGACCATATCCACCTCCGCACTTGGTCAAGCAGCGCGTCTTACGCACTTATGCGCAGGAGTATCAACTGAAGGTCTTAGTCGAAACCGGAACCTACCTTGGCGACATGGTTGAGGCGATGAAGGGCTCATTTGAGAAGATATACTCGATTGAGCTCAGTGACGGGCTCTTCCGATTAGCCCAGCAAAGGTTCGCCGGCGTTAGGCATGTCGAAATCACGCACGGTGACTCCGGGATCGAACTCGTCAAAGTAGTCAAGACGATTGAGCAGCCGGCACTCTTCTGGTTGGATGGTCACTATTCGGGTGGGATAGCAGCTTGCGGGGACAAGGCCAGCCCAATCTACGAGGAATTGCGGCATATCCTCGAGGCTCGCGACTACGGGCATGTAATCATAATTGACGATGCCCGATGTTTCGGAGCAATGCCCGGGTATCCGACAATCGACGACCTGGAAAGGTACATCCTCTCCCATAGGGACAATCTCGATATCGTTGTACGCGATGACATTATCAGAGTGACACCCAGGCGCTGAGGCAAGCTATGGTCGCGCATAAACTCTATAGTCGTGTTCGGTGTGTGCTCTTTCCAACGGAACGCCAGAAGACAGTTAGGAGATGGCGCGCGGACGGCGGGGACCGCAAGATGCGGTTCGACTACGATCTGAACGAAAGCTCCCTGGTGCTGGATCTTGGCGGCTATGAAGGCCAGTGGGCGAGCGACATCTTCTCGATGTACGGCTGCCGGATCGTCGTGTTCGAGCCCGTGAAGGAGTTCGCGGAGGCCATTCAGAAGAGATTCGGCCGCAATCCGAGGATACGGGTCCTACCGTTCGGGCTGGGAGGGCGTACGCGAAAGGAGAGGATCAGCCTCTGCAAGGACGGCAGCTCGATCTTCAAAACATCCGACACGACCCAGGAGATTCAACTGCTGGACGTTTCGGAATGGCTGCACGACCAGGACATCACGGCCGTCGACCTGATGAAGGTCAATATCGAGGGGGGAGAATACGAACTGCTCGACAGGCTGATCGAGACCGGCCGGATCGGAGCCATCCGAAACCTCCAGGTGCAGTTTCACAACGTGGCCCCTGACTCCGCGATGCGCATGGAACAGCTCCGGCAACAAGTGTCTCGTACGCACCGTCCGACCTACCAGTACCGATTCGTATGGGAAAACTGGGTATTGATGTAGGTTGGCGTCCCTGCGCTATCGTGCGTCGGAGATCCCGAAGCGATTCACCGGCGCAAGTCCGAACTATCTCCTGAACAGATAGAGCACACGATCGAACTATACCGCAAGCAGTTTGCGCGTCATGCGATCCCCTATTGGGAAGTCAACACGACGGACGATCCCCCCGGCGAGGTCTTGTCGAGGGTCTTTCAGCGTCTCGCCGGCAACGACTGGTTTCGAAATGGTCGATGAAAAGCACTCCAAGAGCGGCGATGTCGCCCGCAGACTATAGGCTATCGGGACATACGCAACATGCTGTCTGAGTCGCAACTGAAGGCTGCTATTCTCATATCTTCTTCAGGCGCACTTGTTATGATGCTCGTCCGGTATCTTAAGGATCGCGATACCTTCTTCCTCGATAGCAGTACCTATGTCCTTCTGTTGTCCCTCCTGTACATTGCGCTTCCTACCTACGTTCATATGGAGACGCGCCATACGGTGCTCAACACTCCATTTCCGACGATTCTCCATTCTGCCCGGTATTCTGCCTACTTCATGGCTGTTCTCAGCTTCTACTACGTGGCCAAGGGCTTCTTGACCAGTGCTGCAAGGCACAAGAAAGCGTGCTCTGTCTTGCAGGAGACGCCCGCGTGTGAAAGCGCGGAGCCACGCACGCACATTAGTCTGATCCCTGTAAGAGAGTCTGTGCTGTATGTCCTATATGGTATAGTAGTCCTTTATCTCGGAACAATATATGTTGTGCACTTTCCCAGTGTCAAAGAGCTATGGTCGAACCGAGTGTTGGCAAGCGCTTTCGGCACGCCGATATACAGTACCTACAAGATTACTTTCATCTTTTATGTAACAGCCTCGTTGAGTGTCTATCTCTGCCTTAAGAAACGCTCGTCGAAGTATCTGCTCCTGCTCACTCCTCTCGTCCTATTCAACCTAGCTACCTCGGATCGCGATTTTCTGTATTCTACGCTCTTGCTGACGATAGGGGTCAGGATAATACTCAAACAGAAACTGTATTTGAGTGCTGTTCTTATTGTTGCGGTTATCTTGGCGACAATGAGTACCGTTCGCGCCACGTGGCGTCGAGGGATACAATTCGAGAACTTATTGGCGGTGCCCGGAGAATTCCTGCTGTCTGCTGAAGCAGGTTACACCATCCTCCAATCGAAGCACTCTGTTGACGTTCCATCGCTCCTGGTATACTCTGCCGGAACTCTGGCTACACCGATGGTTATGAGTGCTGCGATGGGAGGCAACCCCAATTTTTCTTGGATCCTCACGGAAGAAGCCGGCAAGTTATGGTTTGGCTTAGGAGGGTCCCTGCTCTGCGAAGTGTACAGCACAAAGAGTCGATCAATAGAGATGGCGTACCCATTTATTGTCATAGCCTACACTATCATGATCAACAGATTCCTTCGACTCAGGAATTTCTTTGGAACCACGGTTTTCTTGTTCTTTTTAGCCGGTACACACGCGTTGTTCCGAACAGGTGTGGTGTACTTCGCTTTTCAACCCTTATACTACGCTATCTATGCAGCAAGCTGGTATTGGCTGGCCTACTTGGTGTACCAGCGAAAGACGCTGGAGATCGATAGGCTGGTGTCTGTTTCCAGCCACACATATGCGCAGTAGCACTGTTATCGTACGGATCAAAGGTGGCCTTGGGAACCAGCTTTTCTGCTACGCGGCCGGACGGCGGCTGGCGATCGCCAACCAGGCCGAACTGATAGTCGATGACGTGACGGGTTTCGTCCGGGACCTGAGATATCGGCGTCGGTACATGCTGGACCGATTTCGAATACCGGCGCGGAAGGCCACACCCACCGAGCGGCTCGAGCCGTTCGAGCGGTATCGGCGAGGCGTCGCCAAATCCCTGGCCCGGCGGCGTCCGTTTCATCTGCGACGATATGTGGAGCCCGAGGGCGTGGATTTCGATCCGAGACTGCTCTCATTCGAGGTCACAGGCACGGTGTACCTGGACGGCTATTGGCAAAGCGAAGGGTATTTCAAGGACGTCGAGCAAACGATCCGGCAGGACCTGGAGATTATCCCGCCGCAGGACGGCCGCAATCGGGAGGTGGCGCAGAGGATTGCCGAGTGCAACGCAGTCGCCGTGCACGTGCGATGGTTTGTGAGTCCGACGGCAGCGGACGGCCAACATAACGTTGGTCCATCGTACTACGCTGCCGGGATCCGCGAGATTCGTGAAAGGGTACCCGATCCTCACTTCTTCCTTTTCTCCGATGAGCCCGAAGCCGCCATGCAGGCCCTCCAAATGGCCCAAGGTGCCACCACCTGCATCGGACACAACCGGGGAGATGAGAACGCCTATGCCGACCTGTGGCTGATGAGCCAGTGCAGGCACTTCATCATCGCCAACAGCACTTTCAGTTGGTGGGGGGCGTGGCTTTCGCCGCACGAGCAGAAGATAATTGTCGCCCCCGGCATCGTGCAATCGGGTATCTCCTCCTGGGGTTTCGCCGGGTGTATTCCGGGAGAGTGGACTCAGATCTGACATGGGCATGGAATCGATTCAGAGAAAGCCGTTGGTGCTGCTAATAACCGACTTTCGGGGACTCATACCGCAAAGAATCGACGCCTGCGACGGCTATGATCTCGACAGGATTGCGGTAGTTCTGGAGCGTGCCGGCGCTAGTGTGCACCTCGTCGGTGCCCACCAGTTGGATTTCCGTACCATATGCCATCGAGAACACGTGGCCGCGTTGTACACCAGCAGCCAGCAGCCTCGCTATAGGCAATACCTGCAAGACATCATCGCCACTCTGCACTTCTCTGGGGTCCACTTGTTCCCGGCCTTTGTGCATATGTTGGCACATGAAGACAAGGCGGTCCAGGCATTCAGGCTGGGGATGACCGACATCAAGGTTCCCCGCAGTGTGGTCTTTGGCAGTAGACAACAGGCGCATGAGTATCTCCGCACGGCCGCATTTCCTCTGGTGGGGAAGTCCGTCGAGGGTTTTGCCTCACGCGGCGTGCGCCTCATTCGAAACATCCGCGAAGGCCGGCGGTTTGTTGACAAGCACATGGTCG
>Ga0116174_10004998_pt1 | contig 10292 bp, 8 predicted proteins | sample AD_UKC087_MetaG_FD_89801 | JGI IMG/M metagenome (GOLD analysis project Ga0116174, IMG submission 89801) | Active sludge microbial communities of municipal wastewater-treating anaerobic digesters from USA - AD_UKC087_MetaG | ecosystem: Engineered > Bioreactor > Anaerobic > Digestate | place: USA...
ATGAGTGACAGCAGACCTTCCTGCATGCGCGCGCCGCCGGTGGCGGTAAAGCAGAGAAACGGCACCTTTTGCTCGATGGCGGTTTCCACGCCGCGCACAAAGCGCTCACCCACCACCGAGCCCATGGAGCCGCCCATGAAGTCGAACTCGAAGCAGGCGGCCACCAGGTTGATGCTTTTGACCGCGCCGCCCATGACGATGAGGGCGTCGGTCTCGCCGGTGTTCTCCAGCGCTTCTTTCAGGCGTTCGGGGTATTTGCGGCTGTCCTTGAACTTGAGGGCGTCCACGGGCAGCACTTCCTGGCCGATCTCGTAGCGGCCTTCGGGGTCGAGGAAGGCGTTCAGCCGGGCCCGCGCACCGATGCGGTGGTGGTGGCTGCAGTGGGGGCAGACGTTCTGGTTGTGCTCCAGGTCGGCCTTGTAGAGCACGGTTTCGCAGCTCGGGCACTTGATCCACAGACCTTCGGGCACCTGGCGGCGCTCGGTGGGGTCGGTTTGCTGGATTTTGGCGGGCAGAAGTTTTTCGAGCCAGGACATGGTGTTTTCCTCTTCATTGGCACGGCGTGCGGCGCAGCCGGTGGGCGTTCGCAGGGCAAGCCGGGTGTGAATCTGTGGGTGCGCCCTGCAGGGCGCGCCGGGCTGCATTATGCGTCGAGCGCCTTGCGCACGCCGCGCAGGAAGTCGACGGTGATGGGCACTACCTTTTCGTGGGGCTGGTCATCGATCAGCTGGATGATGCGGCTGCCGATCACCACGGCGTCGGCCACTTTGCCAATCGCCTGGGCCGTGGCCGCATCGCGGATGCCAAAGCCCACGCCTACCGGAATGTGCACATGCTCGCGGATGCGGGGCAGCATCTGCTCCACCGCCGCGGTGTCGAGTGCGCCCGAACCGGTCACGCCCTTGAGCGAGACGTAGTACACATAACCGCTGGCCACCCGTGCCACCTGGGCCATGCGCTCGGGGGTCGAGGTCGGAGCCAGCAGGAAGATGAGGTCCATGCCGTGCGCGCGCAGGCTGGCAGCAAAGGCCTCGCATTCCTCGGGCGGGTAGTCCACGATGAGCACGCCATCCACGCCGGCCTCTGCGGCATCGCGCACGAAGGCGCTCTCTGCGGCGCCCTGGCTGTTGCCCTTACTATGGATCTGGTCGTAGCGTTCCACCGGGTTGGCGTAGCCCATCAGCACCACCGGCGTGGTGTTGTTGCGCTTGCGAAATTCACGCACCTGCTGCAGCACCTGGACCATACCCACACCCAGGCCCAGGGCCTTTTCGCCGGCCTTCTGGATGACGGGACCGTCGGCCATGGGGTCGGAGAACGGCACGCCCAGCTCGATCACGTCAGCGCCGGCCTCGACCATGCCGTGCATGAGGGCAGGCGTGATGTCGGCAAACGGGAAGCCGGCCGTGACGTAAGGAATGAGGGCCTTGCGGCCCTGGGCCTGGAGGGCGGAGAACGTGGCTTCGATGCGGCTCATTTGATGACCTTGACGGGTTGTTCGCCGCCCTTGACGGACTGCCCCTGGCAGCTGGGGCGGCAGTAGAAATCGGCGCCGCTGAGGTCGGCCACGGTGCCGATGTCCTTGTCGCCGCGGCCCGAGAGGTTGACCAGAATCGACTGGTCGGGGCGCATGGTCTTGGCCAGCTTCATGGCATAGGCGACGGCGTGGCTCGATTCCAGCGCGGGGATGATGCCTTCGGTGCGGCACAGGTAGTGGAAGGCGGCCAGCGCTTCCTGGTCGGTGATGCCGACATATTCGGCCCGGCCGATTTCCTGCAGCCAGGCGTGCTCGGGGCCCACGCCGGGGTAGTCCAGGCCCGCGCTGATGCTGTGGGTTTCGGTGATCTGGCCATTGGCATCCTGCAAGATGAAGGTGCGGTTGCCGTGCAGCACGCCCGCGCTGCCCTTTTGCAGCGATGCCGAGTGCCTGCCCGATTCCAGCCCCTCGCCCGCCGCCTCCACGCCAATCAGGCGGGTTTTCTCGAACGGAATGTAGGGGTAGAAGATGCCCATGGCATTGCTGCCGCCCCCCACGCAGGCCACCACGACATCGGGCTGCTCGCTGGTGGCATGCTGGGCCGCCAGCATTTCGGGCATCTGCGCTATGCATTCCTTGCCGATCACGCTCTGGAAGTCGCGCACCATCATGGGGTAGGGGTGGGGGCCGGCCACTGTGCCGATGATGTAGAAGGTGTTGTCCACGTTGGCCACCCAGTCGCGCATGGCTTCGTTGAGCGCGTCTTTCAGCGTCTTGCTGCCCGACTCGACGGGCACCACGGTGGCGCCCAGCAACTTCATGCGGTACACATTGGGGCTTTGGCGCTTGACGTCTTCCGCGCCCATGTAGACCACGCATTCGAGGCCATAGCGCGCGCAGATGGTGGCCGTGGCCACGCCATGCTGGCCCGCGCCGGTCTCGGCAATCACGCGGGGCTTGCCCATGCGCTGGGCCAGCATGGCCTGGCCGATCACGTTGTTGATCTTGTGGGCGCCCGTGTGGTTGAGGTCTTCGCGCTTGAGGTAAATCTGCGCACCGCCCATCTCGCGGCTGGTGCGCGCTGCGTGGTACACCGGCGAGGGGCGGCCCACGAAGTGCTTGAGTTCGTAATGGAACTCGGCCAGGAATGCGGGGTCGTGCTGGTAGCGGGCATAGGCCTCGCGCAGTTCCTGGATGGCGTGGGTCAGGGTTTCGCTGACAAAGCTGCCACCGTAGGGGCCGAAATGGCCCGAAGGATCAGGTTGCTGGTAGGAATTCATGGGGATTTCTTGGCAAGTTGGGCATCGGCCGCACGCACGGCGGCCACGAAGCGATGGATCTTGTCGGCGTCCTTGATGCCCCGAAGTGGTTTGCCATCGGGGCCGTCGGCCTCGACGCCGGAGCTGACATCAACGGCCAGCGAGAGACCTCGCTGGCGCACTTGCACAATGCCATCGGTCACGTTTGCAGGCGTGAGTCCACCAGACAAAACGAGGTGAGAGGCTACGCTTGGTGGCAGGAGTGACCAATTGAATGCCTTGCCGCCGCCGCCATAGCCGTCGACATGGGCGTCGAGCAGGATGGCCTGGGCTTTCGAGTAATCATGCGCGTATTTTACGAGGTCGAACCGGGCGGCTCCGTCGCCCAGGGGAATGCGGGCTGCGCGCAGAAACGGCCGGGCGCCCCCCAGGGTTGCGGCCAGGCATTTGTCGGGGGACTCATCTCCATGAAACTGAATGGTAGCCCCCGCCAATAAATGGCTGGCAGCTATGATATTTGAAGTGGATTCGTTCACAAACAGCAGTACGGGCGTGACGAACGGTGGCAGGCGCGAGGCCAGCGCAGCGGCCCTTTGCACGGTGACGGCCCGGGGGCTTGGGGCATACAGCACGAAACCGATGGCGTCCACGCCGGCGGCAACAGCGGCGTCAACGTCCTGTTCGCGTGTCAGGCCGCAAATCTTGATGCGGGTGCGAAGGCAAGGGCTGTGGAGTGTTTTTTCAGGCGGCAGGCTGCTCATGGCAGCCAATCATACGCAGCCGTGCGGCTGGGCAGGCCCCAATGGGGTTCGTAGACCGGGCCTTGAAAATACAGGCCGTCGGGAGAAAAGGTAGGGGCTGCCACATCGCGGGAGCGCGCGGCCAGCACTTCGCTGATCCATTGCGGCGGTTTTTTCCCCTGGCCCACGGCAATCAGGCAGCCCATGATGTTGCGGATCATGTGGTGCAGGAAGGCATTGGCCTCGAACTCAAAGCGCCAGTAGCAGGGCGCAAAGCCCTCCGAGGGCTCTGCGCCGGTGGCTGGCGTGCGGGTGATGGCTATGCGTTGCAGGGTTTTGACAGGCGATTTGGCCTGGCAAGCCGATGCCCGAAACGAGGTGAAATCATGCTCACCCAGCAGAATTTGTGCTGCCTGCTGCATGGCCGCGTGATCAAGGGGGTAAAAAACCCAGCCCACGCGGCCCGCATCGACGCTGGGGCGCACGGGCGACTGCAGCAGCACATAGGCATAGCGCCGCGCAATGGCGCTGGCACGCGCATGAAAGCCATCGGGCACGGGCTGGGCCCATTGCACCGCAATATCCGCGGGTAAAAAGGTGTTGGTGCCCCGCACCCAGGAGGCCGCCGGGCGATGCAGGGGGGTGTCGAAGTGCACCACCTGCATGAGGCCATGCACCCCCGCATCGGTGCGGCCCGCGCACAGGGTGCTGACCCGGTGCGTGGCAAAGCGGCCCAAGGCCGCTTCGAGATGGTCCTGGATCGTGTTGCCCGTCAGCTGGCTTTGCCAGCCGCTGTAGCGCTGGCCGTTGTAGCCTACCCCCATGGCCACTCGGCGGAGCGGGCCTGGGGTGCTGTGCTGTGCAGCGGCAGGTTCGACCGGGCGCATCAGCCCAGGTCGGCCAGCAGTCGCTCGGCGCGGGCCTTGAGCACGCCCGACGACTCGGCGATCACCTCTTCCATCAGCGTACGGGCGCCGTCGGTGTCGCCGATGGCATTGAACTCTTGCGCCAGTGCCAGCTTGGTGGCCAACGGGTCTTCGGCGGCGGCATCGACACCGTTGTCTGCTGTTGCGGGCGCTGTGGGTGCCGCGGGCGGCGGCATGTCCAGGTCCAGCGTCAGGTGGCTCACATCCAGCGCCATGGGGCCCGTGTCTGGTTCGTCGGTGTCTGTGCTCGCTGCCGCAGTGGTACTGCTGGTCAGGGGCATGACGCCGGACGGCAGCAGCGAAAGCTCGTCGGTGGTTGGAAAGTCCAGATCGGCCATCTCGGGCAATGTGATGGCCGGGGGCTGTGCTGCCACCGGCTCTTCGGTGGACGGCTCTGCGGGCAGGTCCAGTGGACCAAAAGCCGCCTCATCGACCGTGTCGGTGCGATCGTCCTCCACAGCCGCAGTTGCGGCAGCGGCTGCTGCGGCAAAACCACCGGGGGATACGGGGGCCTCGCTCAAGGCGTCTTCGGGCAACTCCAGATCCAGGTCCAGGTCAAAGTCCAGGTCGGGTGGCAGCGCGGTTGCTGCGGGGGCCGCCTCCATGGAGGCGCTTGCCAAGCTGGCAGGGTGCGTGGGCGATGCATCCTCATCGGTCACGTCTTGATGGCCACCGGGCTGGTACCGCGGGTTTTCCGGGTCCAGTTCACTGCCCAGCTCGGCCACGCGGGCCCAATCAGGGCCTTCGCCTTGAGTGAGTTGGAACACGTCGCCAGCCACCGCCTCCAGGGCCTTGCGGTCCTGTCGTTTGGCATAAATCTCAGCCAGCTTGACGTGAACCGAGACGCGGGCGGGGCTATGGCGCGTCGCTTCCTTCAGAATTTCTTCGGCCTGAAGATCGCGGCCGTACGCCAGGTACACATCGGCTTCGGCCACTGGATCTACATCACCACCCGCATCGAGCTGGCTGGGGGAGTAGGCCATGGATGAGCCGGAGCCCATCTCGCTGTTGGCCGTGTCCACGCTCTGACCACCGCTGGCGCCAAAGATGGAGTCGCCTTGCATGCGGCTCTCCAGGAACGAGCTGTCTACACCGGCATGGGCGCGGCGCCGTTGTATGGAGCGGTAAAGCCCCCATCCACCCAGGGCGATCACTGCGAGAAGCCCACCGGCTGGCAGCAGGGGGGCCTCCATCAGGTCCGACAGGAAGCCCGGTTCGCGGGGGGGCACTTGCACTGGTGCGGGCAAGGGCGTCGGTGCTGGCGCAGGGGGGGGCGCTGGCGCAGCGGTTGCCTCGGGCGCTACGGAATCGGATGCTGCAGCCTGCGCGGCCACAGGCGCGCTGGCCGCAGGAGCTGCCGTCACGGCCGCCGGTTCGGAGGACGCTGGCGAGGCCGGTGCCGCTGGCAGGGCGGGTGCCACTGCCGGTGCGGGCACGGATATCGCGCCGGGCGCGCTGGCGGTCGTGGCCGCAGGCGCACCGACCGGCACAGAGGCTGCACTGAGCTTGTTGAGTTCGTTGATGTTTTTGGAAAGTTCGGCCATCCGGGCCGACGCTTCGCTGGCTTGCTTGTCCTTGGCCAGCTGGTCCTCTGTCGCCTTCTGGCCCGTGATGGCGCCCTTGGACAGCGTCAGCTTGTCGGGTGCTGCGGTCGCGGGTTTTTTGTCCTCGATGCGGGCCTGCACCGCGCCACTGGCAGAGCGCTCAGCGGCTGCCACTTCGGTGGCGGGTGCCACCGCGGCGAGTTGGCGGCGAAACGCGTTGAAGTCGCGGCTTTGTGCCGTCAGAATCTGTCGGGCTTCGCCAGACGGCGTGGCCTGGGCGGCAGCCTCGTCAGGCATTTGCAGCACGGCACCCGCCTTGATGCGGTTGACGTTGCCCTGGATGAAGGCGTCTGGGTTGGTACGCATCAGCGCCACCAGCATCTGGTCCAGCGATACGCTGGCAGGGCGATAGGCATTGGCGAGGCGGCTGGCTGTGTCTCCCGCCTTCACGGTCACGCCGCTGGCAGGGGCTGCGCGTGGGCTGGAGGGTGCGTTTGCAGCAGGGGGCCGTGGGCTGGCTGGGGCGGAGCTGACGGGCGTGCGGGGGGCCGCAGGCGCTGCTGCGCGCGGCGTGACGGGGGCTGCCCCGCCTTGCGTCTGCGCCACGGGTGCCGAGATCTGCGGCGCGGCAGTCACAGTGGGCGCGGCGCGGCGGGTTCCGGGCGGATCGAACAGCATGGTGTAGCTGCGCACGATGTGCCCGCTGGACCAGGAGGCGTCGAGGACCAGGTCCACAAAGGGATCGTTGACGGGGCGGTCGCTGGACAGGCGCAGCACGGCACTGCCGTCGGCCCGGCGCTGCAATTGCATCCGCAGGTTGTTGATTGCCGGGGTCAATTCCATGCCCTGGGCACGAAAGACTTCGGACGAAGCGGTCGTGGCACGCAGGGTGTCGGCCTCTTCCGGTGTGATTTGGGGCAGGTCGATTTCGGCGCGCAGTGGTTCACCCAGCGCGGACTGCACCGTAATGCGCCCCAGAGCCAGAGCGCTGGCATCGTCCGTGTGCAAGCCGATCAATGCGACGGCCGCAGCCGCCAGGACGGAAAATTTCCAACGATGCATGTGTGCCATCAGGTGTGGTGGTTGTTCGGCTCGGTCGAGCAGCGTGGTTCTTCTTCTCATGGTCTGGTCCCCGCCCCGGCGCGTGAAAATATGTAAAAAGCACCATAGCATCAATGTTTTGCACTGACAAGCTGAGGTGGTGCCGAAGCTTTGAGCGGGGTGACAGGGCCCCCGCTGGGGGGCTGAAAATGTTGTCAATTGCCAACGTCGTGGCGTCTGGGGCTCTGTCGGCCGGGTAAAAAAAAGCGCCGCAGGCTGTGCGGCGCAGGCTTGGAGGGCCGGATGGGTCAGGCGGCCAGAAGAATGCGCAACATGCGGCGCAGCGGCTCGGCGGCACCCCACAGCAGCTGGTCGCCAATCACGAAGGCCGACAGGTACTCGGGCCCCATGTTGAGCTTGCGCACGCGGCCCACGCCCACTTGCAGGCCGCCGGTGATGGCGGCGGGGGTCAGTTCCTTGACCGTGATGGCGCGGTCGTTGGGCACCCACTTCACCCAGGGGTTGCCGCCCTGGATGATGGCTTCGATCTCGGCCAGGGGCAGGTCTTTCTTGAGCTTGAGCGTGAGCGCCAGGCTGTGGCAGCGCATCGCACCGATGCGCACGCACAGGCCATCGACCGGAATGGTGGCTTCGGTGCCCAGAATCTTGTTGACCTCGGCCTGGCCCTTCCACTCTTCCTTGGACTGGCCGTTGGGCAGTTGCACGTCGATCCAGGGGATCAGGCCACCGGCCAGCGGCGCACCAAAATATTCGGTGGGCACGTCGCTGCGGATGGTCTGGGCCACCTTGCGGTCGATGTCGAGGATGGCCGAGGCCGGCGTGGCCAGTTCGTCAGCGACGGCAGCATGCACCACCCCCATGCCCTTGAGCAGCTCGCGCATGTGGTTGGCGCCGCCACCCGAAGCCGCCTGGTACGTCATGGAGCTGACCCATTCGACCAGACCGGCCTTGAACAGCCCGCCCAGGCCCATCAGCAGGATGGAGTTGGTGCAGTTGCCGCCGATCCAGTTCTTGCCGCCCGCAGCCAGCGCCTTCTGGATCACGTTGTCGTTGACGGGGTCGAGCACGATGACGGCGTCCTGCTCCATGCGCAGCGACGAAGCGGCGTCAATCCAGTGGCCCTGCCAGCCGGCCGCGCGCAGCTTAGGGAACACTTCCTTGGTGTAGTCGCCGCCCTGGGCAGTGATGATGATGTCGCACTGTTGCAGCGCCGCGATGTCGTTGGCATCCTGCAGCGTGGTGTGCACCTTGGCCATTGCCGGGGCCTTGCCGCCCGCGTTGGAGGTGGAGAAGAAGATCGGTTCGATCAGGTCGAAGTCGCCCTCGGCCTGCATGCGGTCCATCAGAACCGAGCCCACCATGCCGCGCCAGCCCACGAGGCCGACCAGATTACCTACTTTGCTCATCGCGTTGCCCTTTCAATTTTGAAACAGTGCCCGACCAGACTGTTTGCCCCGGCTCGTCTGGCCAGGGAGGGCGCGCGACGATGCCGGAGCTGGATCAGCCCTTAATGGTCGTGGTTTTGGTGGTGATTGCGCGCACAGCCACACCGGCCAAGGTGGCGGATGCTGTGTTCGGAGCGAACGGGCGGGCGGCAAACATGGGTCGGCATTGTACTGGAAGGCGCTGCATGCGCCTTGTGGATCAGCCCAGCGCCTTTACCACCGCATCGCCCATTTGCGATGTGCCCACCTTGGTCGTGCCTTCGCTGTAGATGTCGGGTGTGCGCAGGCCCTGGGCCAGCACGCTTTGCACGGCGGCTTCGATGCGCTGGGCTGCGGCTTCCTGGTTCAGGCTGAAGCGCAGCATCATCGCGGCCGAGAGGATGGTGGCCAGGGGGTTGGCCACGCCCTTGCCGGCGATGTCGGGGGCGCTGCCGTGGCTGGGCTCGTAAAGGCCCTGGTTGCTGCTGTTCAGACTGGCCGAGGGCAGCATGCCGATCGAGCCGGTGAGCATGGAGGCTTCGTCCGACAAAATGTCGCCGAACATGTTGCCCGTGACCACCACGTCAAACGCCTTGGGCGCCTTCACGAGCTGCATGGCGGCGTTGTCCACATACATGTGCTGCAGCTCCACATCGGGGTACTGCTGGCCCACTTCGGTCATCACGTCCTTCCAGAACTGGAAGGTTTCGAGCACGTTGGCCTTGTCCACGCTGGTAACCTTCTTGTTGCGCTTGCGGGCGGCCTGGAAGGCGACATGGGCGATGCGCTCGATCTCTGGGCGGCTGTAGCGCATGGTGTCGAAGGCTTCTTCGGCGCCGGGGAAGTGGCCATCGGTGGCCACGCGGCGGCCGCGCGGCTGGCCAAAGTAGATGTCGCCGGTCAACTCGCGGATGATGAGGATATCCAGGCCCGCAATGAGTTCGGGCTTGAGGCTCGATGCGCCCACCAGCTGCTCGTAGCAGATGGCGGGGCGGAAATTGGCAAACAGGCCCAGGCTCTTGCGCAGGCCCAGGATGGCCTGCTCGGGGCGCAGAGGCCGGTCGAGCTTGTCGTACTTCCAGTCGCCCACGGCGCCGAACAGGATGGCGTCGGACTCCTTGGCGAGTTTGAGGGTCGATTCGGGCAGGGGATGGCCGTGGGCGTCGTAGGCGGCGCCGCCGACCAGAGCGGATTCCATCTCGAACTTCAGGTCGAGCGCCTTGAGTACCTTGACGGCCTCGGCGACGATTTCGGTGCCAATGCCATCACCCGGCAGAACTGCGATTTTCATTTGTTTGCTTCTATTTTTATAGCTATTAGCCCAATCAATAAAAGGGCTATATGCTGATTTGACTAATTTTTTCAGGACACCATGGAATGCGCCAGCCAGGGCTTAGTGGCCAGGCGCTGGGCTTCGTAGGCACGGATCTTGTCGGACTGGCGCAAGGTCAGGCCGATGTCGTCAAAGCCGTTGAGCAGGCAGTATTTGCGAAAGGCCTGCACCTCGAACGGAATCTCTTGCCCTTGCGCGCGCACGATCACCTGGCGCTCGAGGTCGATCGTGAGCTGGTAGCCGGGGAAAGCCAGCACTTCGTCAAACAGCTGGGCCACGGTGGCCTCGGGCAGCACGATGGGCAGCAGGCCGTTCTTGAAGCAGTTGTTGAAGAAGATGTCGGCAAAGCTCGGGGCAATCACCGCGCGAAAGCCGAACTGGTCGAGCGCCCAGGGCGCGTGCTCGCGGCTCGAGCCGCAACCGAAGTTCTTGCGTGCCAGCAGGATCGAGGCGCCCGCGTAGCGCGGCTGGTTCAGCACGAAGTCGGGGTTGGGTTGGCGGCTGGCGGGGTCCTGGCCGGGTTCGCC
>Ga0116174_10005001_pt1 | contig 10289 bp, 8 predicted proteins | sample AD_UKC087_MetaG_FD_89801 | JGI IMG/M metagenome (GOLD analysis project Ga0116174, IMG submission 89801) | Active sludge microbial communities of municipal wastewater-treating anaerobic digesters from USA - AD_UKC087_MetaG | ecosystem: Engineered > Bioreactor > Anaerobic > Digestate | place: USA...
CGCGGTGGCCCGCGCCCGGGAGCAGGTCGCGGCCGCCGAGGCGGCCCGGGCCCAGGTGCGCACCGCCCTCTACCCGACCCTCGAGGCGGTCGGGGCGCTCCAGGAGCTCGGCGACGGCCGCCTCTCGTTCGCGACCGAGTGGCAGGCCGGCCTCCAGCTCTCGCTGCTCCTCTTCGACAGCGGCGCGACCGGCCGCCGCCTCGCCCGGGCCGACGCCCTCCTCGCCGCGGCGCGGGCCCGCCTTGCCGAGGCCGAGCTCGCGGCGCGCGAGGCGGTGGACCGGGCGCTCGCGGCGCGCGCCGACGCCCTCGCCCGGGCCGGCGCCCTCGGCCGGGCCGCGGCGCGCCTCGTGGAGGTGGCGCGGGTCGAGCAGCTCCTCCTCGAGGTGGGGACCGGCACCCAGGTCGACTACCTCGCGGCCGAAGCCGAGCTGGCCGCGACCCGCGCCGCCGTGGTCGAGGCCCGCACCCTCGCGTTGCTTGCCGAGGTCGAGCTCGCCCGGGCAACCGGCGCGCTCACCCCCGCATGGATCGCTCACCTGGAGACCCGGCCATGAGCCCGAAACGCATCGTTCCCCTGCTCGTCCTGACCTGCCTCGTCGGCTTCCTCGTCTGGCGCTACGGGATCGTCCCCCGCCGGGCCGGCGACGGCCTGCTCGTCTCGGGCACCGTGGAGGCGACCGAGGCCCGGCTCGGCTTCGAGCTGCCGGGGCGTCTCGTCGCGGTCCTCCCCCGCGAAGGGGACCGGGTCGAAGCCGGCGCCCCGCTCGCCCGGCTCGACGCTGCCGAGCTCGAAGCCCGCCACGCCCAGGCCGCGGCCCAGGTCGCGGCAGCCCGGGCCCAGCTCGCCGAGCTCGAAGCCGGCTCGCGCCCCGAGGAGATCGCCGCGGCCCGCGCCGCGCTCGCCGCCGCCGAGGAGCGGGTCGCCGACGCCGAGCGCGACGTCGCGCGCGCCCGCCGGCTCTACGACGGCCGGGCGATCGCGCGCGAGGCCCTCGACAAGGCCGAGGCCGCCCTCGAGGTGGCCCGTGCCCAGCGCACCCAGGCCGCCGAGCAGGCCGCCCTCGTTGCCCGCGGCCCCCGCGCCGAGCGGATCGCCGCCGCCCGCGCCGCGCTCGCCACCGCCGACGCCGCCCTCGCCGCGCTCGCCGCCACCCTCGCCAAGACCGAGCTCACCGCGCCGTTCGCCGGGCTCGTCACCGTCCGCCACCGCGAGCCGGGGGAGATCGTGCCCGCCGGCGGTGCGGTGCTCACCCTCATGGATCCGGACGATCGCTGGGTGCGCATCTACGTGCCGGAGAACCACCTCGGCGCCGTGGCGCTCGGCGCCGCGGTCGAGATCTCCGCCGACACCTTCCCCGGCCGGCGCTACCCCGGCGAGGTGGCCCACGTGGCGAGCGAGGCGGAGTTCACGCCGAAGAACGTCCAGACCACCGAGGAACGGGTGCGGCTCGTCTACGCGGTGAAGGTGCGGATCACCGGCGACGCCGCGCTCGAGCTCAAGCCCGGGCTCCCCGCCGACGTCCACCTGCCGCCGAGGCACGAGTGAGCACCCGCCGGCCGGCGCCGCTCGGCCTCACGGTGCGCGGCCTCGCCCGCCGCTTCGGCACCGTCACGGCCGTCGCCGGGCTCGACTTCGACGTCGCCCCGGGCGAGCTCTTCGGCCTCGTCGGGCCCGACGGCGCCGGCAAGACGACCACCCTGCGGATGCTCGCCGGGGTGCTCCGCCCGTCGGCCGGGGACGCCACGGTCGGCGGCCTCTCGGTGGCCGCGGCGCCGGAGCGGATCAAGGCCGGCCTCGCCTACATGCCGCAGCGCTTCGGCCTCTACACCGATCTGACGGTCGCCGAGAACCTCGACTTCTACGCCGACCTCTTCCGGGTGCCGCGGGCCGAGCGCGCCGCGCGCCGGGAGCGCCTCTACGCCTTCTCCGGGCTCGCGCCGTTCCGCGACCGGCTCGCCGGGCAGCTCTCCGGTGGCATGAAGCAGAAGCTCGGCCTCTCCTGCGCCCTCATCCACGAGCCGTGCCTGCTGCTGCTCGACGAGCCGACCTTCGGCGTCGACCCGGTCTCGCGGCGCGACCTCTGGCGGATCGTCCACGAGATGGTCGCCCACGGCGTGACCGCCGTCGTCTCGACCTCCTACCTCGACGAGGCGGAGCGGTTCGACCGCCTCGCCCTCCTCTACCAGGGGCGCCTGCTCGCGGTGGCCACCCCCCGCGAGCTCGTCGCCGCGCACACCGCGCCGCTCGTCGAGGTCGCCCACCCGGCGGCCCGCACGCTGGCGCCGGCGCTCGCGGGTGTGCCCGGGGTCGTCGCCGCCCACCTCTTCGGCGACCGCCTCCACGTCACGCTCACCCATCCGGAGGAGGAGCGCTCCCTCGCCGCCGCGCTCGCTGCCGCCGGCGCGCCGGACGCCGTCATCACCCGGATCGCGCCCTCGCTCGAAGACGTCTTCCTCGCCCGGATCGCGGCGGCGGAGGCGGCCGCGGCATGAGCGCCCCGGCGGTCGCGGTCGCAGGGCTCACGAAGCGCTTCGGCGCCTTCACGGCGGTCGACGACGTCTCGTTCACGGTCGCGCCGGGGGAGATCTTCGGCTTTCTCGGCCCGAACGGCGCCGGCAAGACGACCACGATCCGGATGCTCACCGGCCTGCTCGCGCCGAGCGCGGGGCGCGGGCAGGTGGCGGGCTGCGACCTCGCCACCGGCCGCCGCGCCCTCCGCCGCTCGATCGGCTACATGTCGCAGCTCTTCTCCCTCTACGCCGACCTCACGGTCGCGGAGAACATCGCCTTCTTCGCCGGCCTCTACGGGGTCACCGGCGCCCGGTTCGCGGCCCGGCGCGACTGGGTGCTCGCGATGGCCGGCCTCACGGACGCGACCGGGCAGCCGACCGGGGCGCTCTCGCTCGGCTGGAAGCAGCGCCTCGCCCTGGGCTGCGCGGTCCTCCACGAGCCGCCGATCCTCTTCCTCGACGAGCCGACCTCGGGGGTCGACCCGATCTCGCGCCGCCGCTTCTGGGAGCTGATCCGCGAGCTCGCCGGCGGCGGCACGACGGTCTTCGTCACCACCCACTACATGGACGAGGCCGAGGCGTGCGACCGGCTGGCGCTGATGAACCGCGGCCGGCTCGTCGCGCTCGACACCCCCTCGGCGCTCCGCACCGCCAGCCGCGAGCCGCTCTTCGCGGTGGCGGTCGACGACCCCCTCGCCGCCCTCGCCGCGCTCGACGGCGCCCCGGGGATCGTGCGCGCGGGGCTCTTCGGCCGCGAGCTCCACGTCACCACCGCCGAGGCCGCGAGCGGCGAGGCGGTGATCGCCGGGCACCTCGCCGGTGCCGGGGTCGCGCTCCGGGCGCTCGCCCCGGTCGCCCCCTCGCTCGAAGACACCTTCATCGCCCGCGTCGAGGCCACGGGGGGCGCGGTGGCCGGATGAGGCGCTTCTTCGACCCCGTCCGCTTCTGGGCGATCGCCCGCAAGGAGGCGCTCCAGATCGCCCGCGACCGGCGCAGCCTCCTGCTCGCCTTCGCGCTGCCGCTGCTGCTGCTCATCTTCTTCGGCTACGCCCTCGACTGGGACGTGCGGGACATCGCGCTCGCCGTCGTCGACCAGGACCGCACGGCGCCGAGCCGCGAGCTCGTCGACGGCTTCCTCGCCTCGGGCTACTTCTCGCTCGTCGCCCGCCCGGAGAGCCCCGGCGAGATCGCGTCGCTCTTCGCCCGCGGCGGGGCGCAGGTCGCCCTGGTGATCCCCCCCGGCTTCGCGGCCGACGTCGGCGCCGGGCGCACCGCCCGGCTCCAGCTCCTGCTCGACGGCGCCGACGCGAACACCGCGACGATCGCCATGGCGTACGCCGAGGCGGTGGCGCGCACCTTCGGCCAGCGCCTCCTGCTGCGCGGCGAGCGGCTCACGCTGCCGCTCCGCGCCGAGTCGCGCGTCTGGTACAACGAGACGCTGGCGAGCCGGAACATGATCGTCCCCGGTCTCATCGCGGTGATCATGATGACGATCGCCGCGATGCTCACCTCGCTCGCGATCGCCCGGGAGTGGGAGCGGGGGACGATGGAGCAGCTCGCCTCGACCCCGGTCTCGCGCCTCGAGGTGGTCTTCGGCAAGCTCCTCCCCTACCTCGGGATCGGTCTCGTCGACACTGCCGCGGTGGCGCTGCTCGCGGTCCTGCTCTTCCGCGTGCCGCTGCGCGGCAGCGTGCTGCTCCTCCTGCCCCTCTCCTTCTTCTTCCTCTGCGGCGCCCTCGGCCTCGGCCTCTTCATCTCCGCCGCCGCCCGCTCGCAGGTGCTCGCGACGCAGATCGGCCTCATCGTCACCCTCCTGCCCGCCTTCCTCCTCTCGGGCTTCATGTTCGCGATCGAGAACATGCCGCCCGCGCTGCGGGCGTTCACCTACCTGGTGCCGGCCCGCTACTTCACGGTGGTGATGCGGGGGATCTTCCTCAAGGGGGTCGGGATCGAGGTCCTGCGGGTGCAGGGGCTGCTGATGCTCGCCTTCGCCGCCGCCGGGCTCGCGCTCGCGGTCCGCTCGTTCCGCAAGGAGATCGACGGATGAGGGGGGCGGCCGGCCGGGTCTTCTGGATGGTGCGCAAGGAGCTCTGGCAGCTCTTCCGCGATCCGCGCCTGGCGCGCATCGTGATGATCGCCCCGCTCCTCCAGCTCCTCCTCTTCGGCTACGCGGTCTCCACCGACGTGCGCGAGACGCCGACGATCGTCCTCGACGAGGACCGCACCGCCGAGAGCCGGGAGCTCGTCGTGGCGCTCACCGCGAGCGGCTACTTCACCTGGTCGGCGAGCGCCGAACGCGGCGCCGACCTCGCCCGCGCCCTCGACCACGGGCGGGCGGCGGTGGCGCTCGCCATCCCCCCCGGCTACGCCGCCGATCTCGCCGCCGGCCGCGCCCGGGTGCAGCTCCTCTTCGACGGCACGAACTCGAACCAGGCGACGGTGGCGAAGGGGTACGCCGAGCGGATCGTCCAGGAGCTCGCGCTCGCCCGCGCCGTCGCCATCGTCGGCGCCCCGACGCCGCTCGAGCTGCGCACCCGCGCCTGGTTCAACCCCGACCTCTCGAGCCGCAACTACAACGTCCCGGCGGTGATCGGGCTGTTGCTGAGCCTCGTCTGTCAGCTCCTCACCGCGCTCGCCGTGGTCCGCGAGCGGGAGCTCGGCACGCTCGAGCAGCTCGCGGTCAGCCCGCTCGCTCCCGGCGAGCTGATCCTCGGCAAGACGATCCCCTTCGCCCTCATCGCCCTCGGCGATCTGGTGCTGATCACCACGGTGGCGCTCGCCTGGTTCCGGGTCCCGCTGCGCGGCAGCCCCCTGCTCCTGTTCGCGGCCACCCTCCTCTTCGTCGCCTGCGCCCTCGGCCTCGGGCTGCTCGTCTCGACCGTCTCGGGCACGCAGCAGGAGGCGTTCCTCAGCACCTTCCTCATCTTCATGCCGATCGTGCTCCTCTCGGGCTTCATGTTCCCGGTCGCGAGCATGCCCCGCTTCTTCCAGTGGTTGACCCTCGCCAACCCGCTCCGCCACTTCCTGGTCGTCGTCCGCGGCGTCTTCCTCAAGGGGGTCGGCTGGACCGAGGTCGTCCCGCAGCTCGCGGCGATGGCCCTCCTCGCCACCCTCCTCCTCACCCTCGCCACCGCCCGCTTCCGCCGCGACAGCTGAGCCCGACCGCCGCCCCGCCGCCGCTGTCCCCTCCGGTCCCGATCCATCGTTCTCGGGAGCAAGGAGGTGGCACGATGATCCGAATCCGTACTCTGTTCGTCCTTGGGCTCCTGGTTTTCTGCGCCGTGTTCGCCACGGCGGCCGGGGCGGCTTCGCCGGTCTCCGGGGAGGTGCGCGTGAACGGGCAGCCGCTCGCGCTCACCCAGGCCTACCTGCTGCACGCACCCGACGCCTTCGAAGAGAAGCAGATCAACGCGGTCGTGCTGCTCACCCCGGAGCCGCTCGACGCGGCCGCCCTGCGCGCGGCCGAGAGCCTGCGCGCCGTGCTCGATCTCGCCCCGCGACGGGTCGTGATCGAGTTCGCGGGCACGACCTCCGATGGCTCGCTGGCGATCTGCCATCCGGCCTTCCCCGAGGGGTTCTGTTTCCGGACGACGAGCGGGGAGCTCAGCCGGGAAGAGGCCGCCGGAGGACACGTCACCGGCACCGTGCAGACCTTCACCGGCGAGGAGGAGACGGTGCTCGACAAGTACCTCGTCTTCTACGACCTCCGCTTCGACGCCGCCCCCGCCCGCGACCTCAAGCGCCGGCGGTGACGGGAAACGGCAGAGGTTGACCCGCTCCCCGAATCCGCTCACCGCTGAAATGGGAGTCCTCCGGCCAGAGTGGAGGCAGGAGGACGGATGAGAAGGAGCCAGTTGTCGGTGGAGCAGGTCATCGGGATGCTGAAGTCGGTCGAGTCAGACCCGCCGGGACTCTCATGATCTCTGTGCCTACTTTCGGGGGACAGGTCATTGCCACTGACACTGTTCGGGTGGCATTCCCGATCGTCATCGCGTTGCCGACAAGAACAGGACCCGGAACTCGGCAACAAACCGGACCGCATCCGTGCGTCTTCCCGGCGCTGAGCTAGGGGCCGCTTGGTCGGTGTTCTTCGTAGGTCAGCCCGAACACCGTGTCCGTCATCCACCGCCGGAACGACTCGTTGTCCATGAACTGCTTGAAGAGCTCCGTGTCGTCCTTCAGCACGGCGGTCATGACGCGCGCCAGCGCCTTGTCGTGTTCGATGCGGGCGTTCTGCTTGTCCGAATTCAGCTTTGCATTCCGATACGCCTCGTCGGCGGCCACCCGATTCGGGATGTCCTCGGTGATCAGCCGGTGCACGCGGTCGGCGTCGGACCAGGCGATGTTGCCGAACTGGTCGTTGAATGCCTTGAGGATGTTCGAAAGCCGGTCCAGCTCGGGCTCCGGCTTGCGGCCGCCGCCCTCGGTGGGGACAGGGCCAATCTGCGCGTCTTCGTCGGGAAGCCGGATCTTGATCGCCGCCTGCTTTTCGACCCGGTAGCTGTCCATGTCGATCGCTTCGAGGATGCCGCGGGAGAGGTCTTCCTCGATGGGCGCCGGCAGCTTGGGCACGAGAAAGCCGAGGAAGATCGAGAGCTTCTCCCACTCGGCGTTCGTGTACGGCAGGATCGACGAGAGAAAGCCGTAGGTACGCAGGAAAGCCTTGGCCTTGCCCTTGAAATCCACCTGGGCGTCTTCATCGAGCTGCTCGCGGTAGACGGCCACGCAGGCATCGAGGATCGGGTCGAGCCGCTCGCGGTCCGCGCCGCCGAGGTAGAGCGCGACGAACTCGTCCACCTGGGCAGCGGCGTAGACCTGATATCCGTCGAGCGCCGCCTTCAGGTCGTGCAGCTTGTTCGGGTCGGTCTCCTCCGCGAGGATCGTCGTGCGGTAGTAGTCGGCGAAGGCCTGCTGGATCGTGTCCACGTCGTTCATGAAGTCGAGCACCAACACGTCGTGCTTCTTCGGGTGCGCGCGGTTCAGGCGCGAGAGCGTCTGCACCGCCTTGATGCCCGACAGCGGCTTGTCCACGTACATCGTGTGCAGCAGCGGCTCGTCGTAGCCGGTCTGGAACTTGTCGGCGCAGATCAGGAAGCGGTACGGGTCTTCCTGGATCCGGTCGGCGATTTTGCTCGGCGGGAATCCGTTGAGCGACGCTTCCGTCACTTTCGCGCCGCCCCACTCGTGCTCGCCGGAGAAGGCCACGATCGCCTTGTAGCGGCTCTTGCGCTCGGCCAGGTAGTCGCGGATGGCGTGGAAATACTGGATCGCGCGCTCGATGCCGCTGGTCACGACCATCGCACGCGCCTCGCCGCCGATCTTCTGCAGTTCCAGCACCTGCTCGTGGAAGTGGTCCACCATGATCTCCGCCTTGAGGCGGATCGCATGGTCGTGGCTCTCCACGTAGCGTCGCAGCTTCTTCTTCGCGCGCCTGGTGTCGAACTCCGGGTCGCCCTCGATCTTCTTGACCAGCTTGTAGTAGCTCTCGACCGGCGTGTAGTGCCTGAGCACGTCCAGGATGAAGCCCTCCTGGATCGCCTGCTTCATCGTGTAGCTGTGGAAGGGCAGGTGCCTGACCGTGCCGTCGGGCTGCGGCTGCGGCTCGCCGAAGATCTCCAGCGTCTTGTTCTTCGGCGTGGCGGTGAAGGCGAAGTAGCTGGCGTTGGGCAGCAGCCTCCTGGCCTCCATCAGCCGGTTGATCTGATCCTCCGGCGTGTCGTCGTCCTCCCCGGCACCGCTGGCCGAGAGCGCCATCGACATCGCCGCCGAGGTCCGCCCGCCCTGGCTCGAATGCGCCTCGTCGATGATGATGGCGAACCTGCGCCCCTGGTGCTCCGTCCCGATCTCGTCGAGGATGAACGGGAACTTCTGCACCGTGGAGATGATGATCTTCTTGCCTTCGGCGATGAACTTCCTGAGGTCGCCCGAGTGCTCGGCGTGCCCGACCGTGGCGCCCACCTGGGCGAACTGCCGGATCGTGTCGCGGATCTGCTGGTCGAGGATGCGCCGGTCGGTGACGACGATGACCGAGTCGAACACCGTTGCCTCGTCCTTCTCGAGGCCGATGAGCTGGTGCGCCAGCCAGGCGATCGAGTTCGACTTGCCGCTGCCCGCCGAGTGCTGGACGAGATAGCGCCGGCCCGCGCCGTTGGCCTGCGCGTCGGCGAGCAGCCGGCGCACCACATCGAGTTGGTGGAAGCGTGGCCAGATCTGCGTCTTCTTCTTTTTGCCGGTCTTCTCGTCCTTCGCCTCGATGATCTGCGCGTAGTTTTCGAGGATGTCGGTGAGGCCCGCGCGCGTGAGGATGCGCTTCCACAGATAGTCGGTCTTGAGCCCGTTGGGGTTGGGCGGGTTGCCCGCGCCGTCGTTCCAGCCCTGGTTGAACGGCAGGAACCACGAGCCCTTGCCCTTGAGGTGCGTGCAGAAGCGCACCTCGTGGTCGTCCACGGCGAAGTGCACCACGCAGCGCCCGAACTCGAAGAGCTTCTCGCGCGGATCGCGGTCGCGCTGGTACTGCTGGACGGCGTCCGCCACCGTCTGCTTGGTCAGGCTGTTCTTGAGCTCGAAGGTGGCTACGGCCAAGCCGTTGATGAACAGCGCGAGATCCAGCGCGCGCTGTGTCTCGTCGCGGCTGTAGCGAAGCTGCCTCGTCACGCTGAAGCGGTTGGCGGCGTGAAGCTCGGCCGCCTTCGCGTTGCCCGGCGACGGCGTGCCGTAGAAGAGGTCGATGTGGTGCGGCCCGTGCTTGAGCCCGTGGCGCAGCACGTCGATGGTGCCGCGCTTGCTGATCTCGCCCTGCAGGCGCGCCAGGAACTTGCGCCGCGCCGGCCCGTCGGTGCCGAGATCCAGCGCCTCGCACACCTGCGGCTGCGTCGCGGCCAGAAAGGCCGCGAGCTGCGCGAGATCCACGCAGTATTCGCGGTCGTAGTCCTCTGCCGCACCGCAAATCCAGCGCGCGGCGTAGGTCGCCGGGCGCTCCTGCACCCGGTTGGGCGGCACGCCCGGCTCGCACGGCGTGCCGGTCAACGCCATGCAGATCAGGCGTTCGAGCCCGCGCTCTGAAGTGTCCGTGGTCATGGGGTAATCGGTACTCCGATCAAGCACCTGTCAAGTAATCCGGCTCCCGATATCCTCGCGGAGGATATAAGTCCGTCTTTACTGAGACATTTACTAAATCCTTTACTAAAAGCGGTGGCTCGTTGCGGTTTTAGTAAAGACGTAAGTCTTTGAAAGAACGTCGTTTGCAGAAACCAACCCGTCACACAGGGGCGTCTTTGAATCCATCTTCCTGACTTGATAATCCCTGGTCTCCACTCCGATTGAGCCTGCCGAGTACCCATTCAGGTTTTCCGCGAGAACCGCGGTTCTCGATCTTTCCAGTCCTTCGAAGCTCCATCAAGAGGTTATTGACCCTGCGAAGCTTCTGCTGCTCCGTCAGCCATTCCGGCTCGGTCGGCAGCGCGCGCAGCCGATCGATGAGCGCGATCCGCTCCCGCTCGCTCACGCCTCGGCCTCCTCCTCGGACACGTCGTCGTTTTCGCCAGCGCCGCTCTCTTCCGTGTCATCCTCGACTTCATCAAGCGGCTCGGTGTCTTCGGCCTCCTGCGGCAACCGCGCCGCCGCCTCGCGCACATCGAGCTTGCCGGTGACGACGTCGGCGATCAGGCGGGTGCGGTATTCGCGGAGGAGAGCGATTTCGCGACGAGTCGAGGCACAAGCCCGTTCCGAGCTTGCCGTCGCCTCGTCCAAGTAGGCGACGATCGCAGCTTGTTCGTC
>Ga0116174_10005015_pt1 | contig 10270 bp, 6 predicted proteins | sample AD_UKC087_MetaG_FD_89801 | JGI IMG/M metagenome (GOLD analysis project Ga0116174, IMG submission 89801) | Active sludge microbial communities of municipal wastewater-treating anaerobic digesters from USA - AD_UKC087_MetaG | ecosystem: Engineered > Bioreactor > Anaerobic > Digestate | place: USA...
AGTTTCTCGGCGAAGACGCTGTAAGTCATATATAACGGATACAAACCGGTCTTGGAATTGATTTCCAGGATGCGTGTATTGGGATCTTTGAAGACTTTTGCCGTCACGTCTCCGTGGTCCACAAAACGAGGTTTAATGCCTTCGGTCTGCATATCAGCATCGAAAAACACTTGTCCACCAATGCAGTCGCCAATGTGCATATTAACCACACGCCACGGCGTCAGTACAGTCTCCTTGTCTGGATTGCGAAAGTAGGAGAATATGCGGGCAATTTCTCGGGTTCGCTCAAGCGGTGGCAGCTGGTCTGCAGCGCGAACGAGGTCACGATAGTTGCGGCTGACAGCACGGAACATATCTGGGTCATAGTAAGGAGCGAACTCTTTAAATAAATCCTTAGTAACACCGCGAGGCATAAACTCTTCCCAAGACTGGTCGTCGATAAGAGATGAGAAATTCTCCAACGTTACTTCTTGTTCATTCGTGGTCAATTCGGCTCCATACATTAACAAAGGCAAACGGATAGAGATACCTCGCAAAATAGATATTGCCGCATCAGCATTTTTCTTTTTCTCCTTTGCTTCCTCCAACGCCGCCAACTCCTCAGGAGTACGCTCTTTTTTTGCCTTTTTTTGGATACGCTCTAATTCTTCGTACTGTTCGTTAGTGAGTCCACTCTTAGCCATATCTACATCCGTGGATGTATGGTTAGCTTTCGTGGCACCAATAATTGCGTGAAGATTCTTGAACTTTGCAAGGGCATCGGCATCCAACTTCCGCAACATCTCTTGATTATAGAGACGGGGATCGTCACAGCCGTTGCGGGTGACTCGGGAGATGTAGGCCCGTTTAAGCTGCTCCAGCATATTCTCCACGTTGTAGGTGGCCATCCTGGTACCGTTGTAACCGATGACCGGGCAGAAGTTGAGGAATTCTCCCAGTTTCACGCGGTCATTCTCTGTAGCCGTCTTCTTTGTTTGGACCTTGGCCGTATCAGCCAGCACCTTAAGTGTACGGTCCGGGGCAAAGTCGAACACATAGCAGTTTTCCTTCCTGCGACCGTCAACGGTGGTGTACGGGGACTGTACGCGGAAGATGGTCTGCATATAGGCTTTTGCGTCGGTATTATGGGAACCAGCCAGCATCATAACGGCAGTCCAGGGCTTCACGGTTACACCAGTGGTCAGCTTACCGCAAGACAAAGTAATGGTTCTGGTCTCTTCCGGGTTGTCGCCCATAGCCTTCTCTACCATGTTGAGGGCGTCATCGTTCTCTTCTTCCAGGTCGCCATCTCCGGCAACGTTCACTATCTCAAACTGACCGAAGATAGGATGAGCCTTCAGCATAGCGGAGAGCGCACGTGCTTCTTTTACGCCTGGTACCATCCAGAGGGTATGGCGGAAGGAATTGCGGAATTCTACTGTTGAATACGGATAGTTGCTCTCGGGGTCATACTTCACTATGAGATCCAGGAAAGCTTGGACGTGCTCCTCGTGAATGAAGCGGCCTTCCATTCCATCTGGCATCGCCCGGTGGTCACGCTCGGGGTCGCCTGTCCAGGTGCGGAAGAATTCCTTGAAGTTGAAAGCGGAGTCCTCGATGTCCTCAAAGCCGGAGAGAGCCTTGCCGAGATCAAATGTAAAGATGTTCAGACGAGGCAGACCAGCATACGGATTTGGATCGCCAAAGTGGTTCAAGTCCCATTCGGCTTTAGCCCGCTGCTCCATCACATAGTCCCAGGTGTAGATTTCGTCTTCCTTGTAGTCGTCCAGAAGATTGAACGGAGTGCCGGACAGATTCAGGACTTTGGTTTTCTCTTTGGTGAGGAGTTTGATGACGTTCTGGCCCAGTTCGGTCTGCGTGCCTTCGTGAGCCTCATCAATAATCAGCAAATCGTAATCGGCCTTGAGTATTGCCTGGTTCTTATCGAACTTACCGCCCGCCATTTCAGCGCCCCTAAGGTCCTGCATGGAGGCGAAGTAGACATAGTGGGCATCTGGATTCTTCTTGGCAAACTTCTCCAGTAACTCAAAAGGTTCGCCTTTCTCTCGGGAACCATAATCGTAGCCATCCATCATATTGAAGATTTTGTGGAAATCTTCGAACCAACCCTTATCGACAACAGGACGATGTGTGATGATGATGGTACGGTGGAATTGCATTTCCTTTACGACCTGAAGGGCTGTGAGGGTCTTACCGAAACGCATTTTGGCGTTCCAGAGCATGGCCTTACCCCCGGTGGAGAATTTCTTGACTGTCTTGTCTATGGCCAGTCTCTGCTCGGGACGGAATTCGATGGACTCGTCAATGGCTTGCATTTCATCGGCCCTGATAGAATAACGTCCCTCCTTCGCTGCCTTTATAGCAGCCAGCGCAGTCTCTACAGTACACTCAAACCATTCCCGTCCTTGATGCTTCTGGCTGAAGTCGTGTCGCTTGACGCCGGAGCGAAGCAGGATCTCGTGAACCTGCTTATCGTTGAAGGTGGTAATAGTGCCGCCGTGGATGGCAAGGGTCAATTCTGTGTGCCGAAGGTTGTAAGATATGCCAGCAGTTTTTGTATACTGGTCAATTCGCTTACGAGCAGCAGCATTGAGTTCCTTGCAGTTGGGCTGCAGGGTGGAGTCGGTCGCCTCATCCAACGTTGCCTCGCCAATCTTAACGCATCCCTGGTGTGCTGCATCCGGGATGGTGAAAATATAGATCAGCTTGGCCTTGAGAGTGGAGTAGTACTGCATAGGCCTACTTCTTTATAAGGTCAATAAACTTTATGGGCTTACCGGTTTCCCAGTCCATAATCTTGCAATATATGCCGTTGTGGCGGCGGATGTCGTCGGATTCGCAACCCTTGCAAGGAATGCGGACCTCTTCTCCGTCACCAAAGAGCGTTTCTTCTACGTGGACATCTTCGTGACAGGAATTCGGTATCACGCCTTTCAAGCCGTCCATCTGCCAAAAGTTCCAGGAAATGATTTCAGCTATCTCCCTGATTTGTTCCTTCGTAGGTTCTCCTCCGAATTTATCCTGATAGTAGTCCACAAAAGTGTATAGGGCGTTCTCACGGGCAAGAAGAAGGTTGTCGCCCTGCCATTCATAACCATAAGTGGCTTGGTATGCCTTGGCAGCCCAGGTGAACCAGTCTTCCTTTTCCGTGGTATTTTCGGCGACTACGCGGAGTTTGCGTCCCAGAAGTCCCACGCGGTCTTTCACGGGGATTATATCGCCGGTGATGGTATCGTATCGGCTAACAAGATAGGGAGCCTCGCCACAGGTTATCTCTAATCTGGTGTCACATACGTAGTCCTGCCAGGTCTTGCCGTCCTTTGTGGGGAAGGGAATAGGATTTGGGTTGGTCTTCCAGCCCTTGTCGGTTTCCTCATTGAATAGTCCGGCAACACCGAACCATTCGTTGTCAACAAGATTGTTCTGGGAGTTGCAAATCCAGGCTGGAGTGAAGACTTCACCTTTATCTCGTGCGCGGGCCTGCTGTTCTTCCTTCGTCTTACGGACGCGTGGCTGGATGAGTTCGCCATGCTCGCCGGTTATGGATGCAATAGAAATCTGTTCGTTTTCGCCGTAAGCCGGGCCAAGGGATTCATAGTTGTCGGTGGCCCAAATGATGTGTTGCGGCTTTTTGCTGCCGTTTTTAGGACGGCTGCGGTCTATGAGTATGGTTTCCAGCAGAACGGGGTCACGCTGGAGAATATCATTTTCACGTATGTCGACTTCGTTGGACATTCGTATGCAGCTCTGTTATACTGTTATTGTATGTAGTAATTCCCATGAAAAGTCAAATTTACGAATTTTTGCGAAGAATTTCAGTATAAAGTGGTTGAGAACCGACAAAAAGGCCCCCAACATATCCGTTGAGGGCCTAATTGAAAAACTACTATTACTACTGGTTTTCTATATGGCTAACACTAACCAATTCCAGATCCAGGTCTTCCATCAGAGCCTTTACCTCCGGTCTTTGTAGAATTTCTTCCCACGGTTCCAGGCCAGATTTCGCTTCATGTGGTTCGGTTGGTTCAGTTGAATCACGCGAATCACTTGAACCGGTCTGCGGCGTGCCGTATTTCATTACCAACCAATCGGCAACATCGGCATTGTCCGGTAACGCATACTGCTCTGCGGCCTTGCGCATCAGCGGAACTACCTTGATGTAAGGGAAAGCCTTCAGTTTCTTCGTCCAGTGCTCGATAGCATCAAGGTCGGGAATAGCGGTAACGTCTCTACCTTTGAGAATGGAAAGTGACTCTGGCTTCAAATTCACGTCCTTTCCGCCTGTTGACAGCCAGATATACTGCGGAAGGAATGCAGATCCAACGAGGACCGATTTTTCTGACTCCACTAAGACAACCTTGCGGTCCGGAAACCGTGGTAATAGATGCGCTCCGAAAAGGCACTGCGAGAGTTGCCAATCCTTTGGCAGAACACCCCGCCATATAAGCGGGTTGTGAATCCAGTTTATCCGGTTCGGGCAATCCTCGTCCTTGATTCGATGACCGTCCTGGCGCTTGTATTTCATTATCTTTCCGCTCCGGCATCGTCCCTGCTCGTCTATCTGGAAGAATATCACGTCGCCATATTTCGTAACGCCAATTTGGTATAAGTCTTTCAGCCCTTCAACGATAAGAGGGTCGATGAAAGACCCGAGCCAGGCAGTGAAATCAGAATCACGGTCAAGGCGAACGGATCTTGTGACATACTCCAGAGGTATTGTACAGAGCGGTTTCGGAGGTTGAGGCTTCGGCTTAACAAACTGACGCTTCGGCTCCCGCCAATCCTGTTTCCAATCCGGATGGTCACGGTAATACTCGCGCGGGGTGTAATGGTATCCACAACTGCTATCGTGGTCGCATTTCCCCACGGCAGGATCGAGCGGCTCGTTATTATCATCCACATACATGGTGAAACAGCGAGGTCTCCCGCAAGCAGGACAGGTGTGCCTGCTCGCGGTACCCGCATATTTTTGGAGATGATACTTGTACTCCATCAGTCTGCAGAATTGAAAAGTTCAGGTTCCGGTTCACTTGGTTCGCTTGGTTCAGGGGGTGAATCAATCGAACCATCCGAATCAGACTGTGCAGACTTGACGGAATTGTATAGCCGGTCATACAGGTCGCCGTACTTGGTGATAGTGCGGTGGACCTTTGATTTTGACAGGCGAAGTTCGTCCGCAATCTTCTGCTCAGAGTAATTCTTGGATTTCAAGTCTAAAACCTGGTAGACTGATTCCGACAGGGCGTTATCCTTCTTCTCCTTCAGGTAATCGGCCTCAACGCCAGTGGAAAGGTATTTGAAATGCAGGAAACTGTTGTCGTCCTCTATCCTGTAAACCGCCACATTATCTGCCGTGTAGTACTCCGCCGACGAGCGGACCTTGCACTGCTTGATGTAACGTACATCATTGTCCTTGGCGCTTTTACCCAGAGCAACGACGCTATCGAACAGGTTCGCGAGCTTCTTACTGCCGGACATACTATCCTGGGTGAGGGGAAGGCTGTTGTCACGCTTGGGCGAGTGTGTCAGGACAATAAGCGTCCAGCCATACTTTCGCTTGAGCCGAACCAGCTTTTTCATCAACTTGGCAGCCTCCTTCGTATCCTCAGCGGCGGCGCACAAATACGTCAAATTGTCGATGAAAACAATCTCCGCCTTGCAATCCAACGCCGTCTGCTCAATGGCCGCAAGGATACTATCCTCGGTATAGGAATCCTCGTCCGTGTCGTCATCATTATTGAAGAAACAACGGAAAAGATTAGGCGGGAACGGATACCTTGTTATGACCTCCTTGCCAGTCTCGGGATCAGTCGTCTTCTTGGCGTACCTTTTCTGAAATTGTTTTCGGCTGAGCTCGAAATCCGCATACAGAACACGGCGGCGCTGCGCCATCTTAATGGCCATCTGGACTGCGAAAATGGTTTTGCCGCTGCCGCTCTCCCCATAGAAGGCTGTAACTTCCCCCTGGCATATCAGGCCATAGTACAAATCTTCCGGGTCGGGCTCCTCCAGTGCGATGTCTACAGATTCGGACGCTCTCTCATAGGTAAGAATGCCCTTGTGCTGGGGCTTTTCTACTGCGTCGGTGATGGCACTAATAGGGTCAATTTCTTGAGAATTAACTTGCTTATTTTCAAGATTTTGACTATCTTTGTTCTGGTTCTCCTGGGTGGCATTTGCTGCCCTTTTTTCTTCTTCCATACTCTATTGGCCCTCCTCTGCCTGGTTGTTAAGAATCGCATCTATCTCGCTCTGCTTGTATCTGGCCTTATTTCCTATGCGTATGGGCGTAAGCAGCCCCAGTTTCTGGAAGCGCCAGAGCGTAGTTGACGAAGCATCCAGCTGTCGCATGGCATCCTGCCTGTCCACCAGTGTGGGCCGGTCTCGGGACTTCGCCAGCAGCTTCTCCAATTCCTCAGCGAAAATCTGCCGATTCACTGTTATTAAATCTGACGCTTTCACGGAGATCGTCAGGTCCGGGTAGTGAGATACCAGCTCTATTAAGTTTTGGTCCATCGTTGTAGTTTTTGGAACCACACCGCTTTGGGGGGTTGTCAGCACCCCCCGCCGCTTTGGTGGACAGTATCGGACACAGCTGACATTCAGTATCCACTGTCACCCGTTTATAATGCCGGGTGATTTCACATAGTTTCATCGAAGACAGTGATTTTTTACTTTTTTACACACAAAAATAACCGCCTGATTTTCAGACGGTTATAAAGGAAAAGGTGAACCGAGGTGAAACTCGGTTACATTTCGGCGAATTTAAGTGATAGGTCTACTCGTTGCCTTTGAGTGAAATATGGCGCCATTCCTTTCTTGCAATTTCCCGGTTGTTCTTGCCGATCCTGGCACTTCTTATACTTTTTACCCATCTTTCGTCCACGCCAGCGATTGGGTAAAAGACCGCAACAACCTGACGCAATTTCTTTTTCCTGCAGTAACTTTTTGGAATAATCAGCTCGGCCAAAGCGGCAATGGTATTATGCGCATTGGCGTCGGATTTCAAGTTCCGCAGACAATTATATAACTTGTCTATCCGCTGCTCGTCAAACTGAGTGGTGTCGAAAATTCCGGCAAGAGCCAAGTATTCCTGGGAATTGTGATCAATCGGTTCTTCTGGTGATACTTTCATCGTTGCCGGCTTGTTCGTGGGTGTTTCAAGCTCCGCATTAGTTTTCCCGAAATCCATGCATAAGGAGTACATCTTCCCGTCGCTGAAATCCATGCCGGTCTTTTCGGCGAGAATATCTATGACTTGAACAAATCTCTTCGCCCAGGTATCACCGAAGAAACGATATACCATACAGTCATAAGCTGTTATATAGTCGGCCTTGGTTACCTCTTCATCTGTTTCCCCATCATAATAAGGGTATTCAATTGTATATTGTGGTATGTCCCACTATTGTGTTCAAATATATTCTCAGCGAGCTTGCACATTTTGCAGTACGTTAGCCATGCATTCTCGTCAAGAGATTCCACAAGGTCTTTTGTCTCCTCTTTGTCGAAACCATCAGTAACAGCTTTCAGATAGTTGGCATATTCCTTTTTTGTATAAATAGGTTCCAGGCCGACTTCGTCCAGACATTTAATATAGTGTGTGCAGTGCTTTATCAGGTCCTCGTAGCCTTCCTCGTCCTTATACTTGTCTATCCACCCCATCAAAAACTCCACCATCTCTTTCCGTATTCCCCTCGCTGCTGCCTGGAGAGCTGAATACTGGATGCCACCCGGATATAATTTCTCTCTTGGGTTGCCGACAGGTAGACGCCCGTAGAACTCAGCATATAATAGTTCCATCTTCTGCTCTACTCCCTTCATCTTAGCTTGCAAGTCCTTATTGTCAACCAGAAAACGGAGGCCGAGCATAAAAGGGTCTGCCATTAGATAGTTGATCCGACTGGGCACATATCCAAACAGCAGGTTTATGAATTCATCGGTTTGAAGACCTTCGAATTTTTGTTTCAAGGAATCAATAATGACCGTGTCTTTTTTCTTCGGGACCTTACTATCCAATATGGCCATCGCTTTCTGATAAGGGAACTCATCGGCTTCACCAAACACCTTTTTAACCATAGCATCCACGTCGGCCCATTTCCACCTATTCTCCGGGTCTTCAGGGTCAGTGAAAGGAATATAGTGCCTCGGCTGCCAGGGTATTTCCCAGTCACTCATTTCATACTGCTTAAACGCGTAATCCTGCTTTTCTTCAGAGATATACATCGAATGCCAGAAATCCATCTCATTGCGAAGAATCCGGACTCTTTCCGGTTCGAAGTCATGTGTTTTTTCGGACAGGTAGTCATATACCTCGATGTCACTCACAGGGGTCTTATAGTCATATATATTATCTTCTACCCATTTGTGCATCTGTTCATGGGGCAGGGTGCATTCAGAAAGCTGCTCGTATGTACCCGTCACGGTATCTTCATCGATTTTGAGCGAATCCTTGTCGTAAGCCTTGAGGGATATAGTGTGGGTCGCCGGCCAGTCACAAAGGAGCCGGGTGAATTCTTCTACATTTAATTCTTTCAGTGCTTTCTTCATACGGGTGGATATTATATGGAACTATGGTAATTACAGCAGTTTGGTCATATCGCTAATCATCTCGTCATCGATGTCGCGGTAACGGGCGAACGCTCTGGAGCCTTCAGCATGGCCGGAAAGTTTTCCTACGAGATTGGGGTCTTTCACCTGCTTATACAGATTACCCACGAATGTCCGGCGAGCCATATGAGAGGTAGCGACATCGCAAATGGGCTTCATCTCAGTCTTGCGGGTGATGGTGTCGAGGACCGGAACCATTCTGGTGATGCCGCAGGCACGGAAGACCTCCTTGATGGCATCGTTGTATTTCTGCTGGGAGATAAGGGGCAGCAGGGCCTTGTCGTCAGCAAGAGAGCCTTCGTACTTGTTGAGGATAGCAAGAGCGGTCGGGTGCAGGTAAACCTTGACGGTGCGGGGATTCTTTTTCTTGGTCTTTTCTGGAATGTACTCGATGGCTTTGCCGTAGGAATCCTCCACTATATTATCCTTGGTCATTTTGTAGAGGTCGCCAACACGGCACCCGAGCATACATTGGAAGATAAAGACATCCCGCTGGCGTTCCAGATGGGCCTGGGCAGATAAATCAAAGTTGTAGATGGTATCTCGCTCCTGGGTGGTAATGTAGATGGGGGAGCCGTATTTATCCATGCCTATCTTGAAGCCACGGAAGGGATCGTTGGAGGTGTATCCCTGCTGCATAGCCCAGTTGATGAAGGCACGGATGATTTTCATGGTATAGACCAGGTAGTTCTGCCCGCGCTCTTCAGGGTAACGATACTCGGGGACGGTGGCATATACGGCTGCATATTTTTTTATGGGCTTGCGCTTGCCTTCCTTGTCAACCGTGAAAAACTTGTGCTCGTCACGGATGAAGTCGCGTATCTTTTCCAGCTCGAGATTGTCCAGCGTTTCGAAGGTAAGGCTGTGGCCGGTGTAGAGTTCGTAACGCTTGAGGATACGTTCCATTACCTGATAGTGTCGGTAGCGTGGGATAGAGAGATCTGCTCCGTTGACAAACTGCTCGTAGCGTTCGAAGAAGGTGTGCTCTTCCTCCACCGTGTAGTTTTCCGGGAACATGATACGATCCACGATGTCCTGTGCCCAGCCTTCCTTTATACTATCGCGCTTGGTGGTCTGGAATTTTTCGAGCAGGGCATTGCAGATGTCATCAACTTTTTTCTTAGCCTGTTGCATGGCGACCACCTCTTTTGTCAGAGTGCGCTGGTTGATGACAATCTTGTGATTCTTGGAATCAAAGTACTTGGGGAAGATGAATACCCGGGACTTCACTCGCTGGGAGAATGTCCCGCAGCGGAGTTGGATTAGAACCTCCGACTGCTTTGTTGTTTTGTCGACCTTGGACGACAGGGAAAGTTTAGTGTTTGCCATAACGACATTTCTTATTTATTGAACCAATACAAAGATAGGAAATGTCGGGAACACTATCAATATGCGTGGGACAAAAATTTCAGTTTTTGTCCCAATAATTGAAAACCACTAAAAACAAGACGGAACGACTGAAAACAAGATTGGGCACTGTAAGTGATTGATTTATTTTCTGTTAAGTGGTCAATATGCTGATAATCTTGCTGATAGCAAAAGGGGTTGTTTCGGGATTTTCACTCCCTGCCCGGGGCACTGGTCCTGTTCTTTGGATCTGTTGTCCTGGCCTTCTTGTGTATGAAGTTTTACGATGGGCCGGTACGCAAGTGCTTGAGCAAAC
>Ga0116174_10005018_pt1 | contig 10265 bp, 11 predicted proteins | sample AD_UKC087_MetaG_FD_89801 | JGI IMG/M metagenome (GOLD analysis project Ga0116174, IMG submission 89801) | Active sludge microbial communities of municipal wastewater-treating anaerobic digesters from USA - AD_UKC087_MetaG | ecosystem: Engineered > Bioreactor > Anaerobic > Digestate | place: USA...
ATAAGTGAGAAGGCTTTGACGGAGATGTGCTTTGAGAAAGTATAGCTATCGTAATAAATTGCTTTATTATTTACAAATAGTTCGTTAGGATTATACTTGAATTCTCACGACTTTTATGGTATAATGGGACATGATGAATCAACAATAACCTCTATTGAAAGGATAGAAATAATATAAAATGAAGATTATTAGTTTGTTTTCTGGCTGTGGCGGTCTTGACTTAGGATTTGAGAGAGCAGGATTTGAGATCCCTGTTGCGAATGAGTATGATAAAACCATATGGGAAACCTTCAAGATAAATCATCCCAAAACACGGCTGATTGAAGGCGATATCAGGCAAATAAACGAGTCCGATTTTCCATCCGATGTTGATGGTATAATCGGTGGACCTCCGTGTCAATCGTGGTCTGAAGCAGGTGCTCTACGTGGAATTGATGATGCTCGGGGGCAGCTCTTTTTCGATTACATAAGAATTCTGCGAAAGGTGCGCCCTAAATTCTTTCTCGCAGAAAATGTTAGCGGAATGCTTGCTGATAGACACGATGAAGCAGTACAGAATATAATCAAGCTATTTGAGGATAGCGGCTATGATGTGACACTCACTCTTGTAAATGCTAAAGATTACGGAGTTGCTCAAGAGCGAAAAAGAGTATTCTATATTGGTTTTCGTAAGGACTTAGGTATTGACTTTCAGTTCCCAGTAGGCTCAACAACTGATGATAAGCGAAGATTCACCTTGAAAGATATTATCTGGGATTTGCAATATTCTGCTGTGCCTTCAGCAGACAAAAATCATCACAATCCGCAGGCGGTGAACAATAATGAATACTTTACCGGCGAATTCTCTCCTATTTTCATGAGTCGAAATAGGGTGAAATCTTGGAACGAGCAAGCCTTTACGGTTCAGGCTTCCGGCAGACAATGTCAGCTTCACCCACAGGCACCCAAAATGGTAAAAGTCGGAAAAAACGATTGTAGGTTTGTAGAGGGTAAGGAATATCTTTACAGACGAATGACAGTTAGAGAAGTAGCTCGGATTCAAGGGTTTCCTGACGATTTCCAGTTTGTCTATGACAGTGTTAATGACGGCTATAAAATGATTGGTAATGCTGTGCCCGTTCATCTTGCTTATGAAATTGCTATTGCAATAAAAAAGTATTATAAAACATAACGCTCAATATAACGGCATATTTGCCACTATATTGAGCGTTAACTCTTAATAAATTATGGATGGATCCTCGACATTATCTTCATCTAAATCATCCACCGTTTGGGCGCCTATTTGATTTAATGCGGAACTCAATGCTTCAAAAGCGTCATCTCCACCATTAAGCAATGGCTTATCAAAAATCAGATTGTACGCTAATTTTCCATTTTTAACAAACCAGTGAACCATAACAGCAAGTGGTCGGTTTCCATCGTATTTGTTTACATAAGTACGGTAATTCAAAGCTTTGCAGGCAAAATACACATCCGAATTACTTTGAACATAATCCTCAACAGATATGAGCGAATTAATTACATCTTGTGCAGAGCTTAAATACTCATCCTCAAACACAATGTAGTTAGCCACTCCACAATTGGTAATAGAGTGACCATGTACGCTAGCATTTCTCTTATCTGCTGATAAATTGCTTCCCGAATAAACATCCACAAGCTGCGAAAAGGAGAGCGCAAGAGAACTGCTGAGAGCTCTGCTTTCAACATTAAGTATTTCAAACTTCCAGCCTAAAGTAATGGAACCAGCCTGAGTTTTTCCGAAAGAATTCTTGTAAATGAGAGGGCGTTTATAAAACTCATCTGATATCTGCTGCGTTGAATCAGTTATAATAGATTGCCAGCTGTATCCAAAAAGCTGCTCAGCTCGCGCTGCATTAGTTTTGTTCTCAAGAAAATCAGCATTTGCTTGCTTAAACGATATTTTTATTTCTTCCTGATGTCCATCCAGGGATTTAGCTAAAATATAAATATCAGTCTTAGGCTCACCAGAATAACAAGTTGGTTTTCCAGATAAAATGACCTCATACTCCTGGTTTTCCATAATAAAACGAGTACCCTCATTAAAATAGCTCAGAATTCTGTGTTCATTTACGCCAAATACTTTTGCCATAAGTTTCATCCCTTTCTACAACAAAAAACGGATTATTTCCAACAATATATACATTATAGCACATATACCCACTTTTTTCAATACCTACATCGACATTTCTGTGCTTTTTATGATAGCAATCTCCCAAAATTCATTTTATAGCTATATCATTAACCGGTTTCAACTAAGATATTATGCATATTTGCCAAAACAAATTAGCTACCTAAGGATTGATAATCAAAGCGAATTGTGGTATAATGGAAAAAAGTATAGGCAAAATAGCAGGAGGTGAAATGCGGTGCCAAAGTTAGTATCAATGGAGCGTATTTCTCTGAAGGACTCGAAGGAAGTCAACGAGAAGATGATACAGGACTATATCATCGAGAATCCTGTCTGTCTCGGTCTCGGAGAACTAACTGCTCTGACAAAAGAAAAAACGCAGCCGGCAGGCGGTCGACTTGATCTACTTATGGCTGACGACAATAACATTCGTTATGAAATTGAGATTCAGTTGGGCGAGACCGCTCCCTCTCATATTATCCGCACGATAGAATACCGGGACACCGAGCGCAAGAGATATCAAAAGTACGACCATGTGGCGGTAATTGTCGCAGAGGAAATCACAGGTCGATTCATGAATGTGATTCAGCTTTTCAACGGCAATATTCCAAAATCCTTGATGAAATAGCTACTCTTGCCGTAGAACGAAAATCATAAGGAGGAGTATGATAAACATATGAGCCAACCCATGATCGGCCGCGATACGTATCGCACCATAAAGAAGATGTCGCGTGAGGAGCTGCAAGCCTTTCTCATACGGTATGCTGACAGTTTAAGAGAGGATACACCTACGCTTGACCTGAGAGAGCTGGAGAAGGATATCAAGGGTGTGAAAGGTATCGGCGAGAAACGAGCCGAGGAGATCATGGTTATATTTGAGAGACATCTCGGAATATAGTCTATCCGTCGCACCGGAAACCATACATCTTCTCATCAACACTTAGTTGATTGCCAAACCCGTATCTTTCGATTATACTGTATGCAGGAGGTGGTCAAAATGGACCCTATTAAAACAGGCAGGCTGATCTCCAAGAAGAGAAAGTCTCTTGACCTTACACTGGGACAGTTATCGGAATTGCTGGGTGTGACGCCGCAGGCGGTGCATCTTTGGGAATCTGGAAAAAGATATCCTGATGCTTCATCTCAGGTTATGATTCACAAAGTTCTGAACCTGAACCCGATTGAACTGATATCAGGACTGGAAATGTTTGATGACGAGTTGAAGAAAGCTATCGGTTCCTACATGAATAGTATCGATGAAAAGACGTTTGTCGCAGGCATGGTACAGGATGAAGATGAAAATGACGAATACTTTGATCTATCTGAGTTTGAGGTAGTGACAACGGATAAAGACAGAGCTCTCTCTGACAAGTGGATACCCTTTACCGACTACTACAATGTGGAGCCACCAAAGGATAAGCCGCATGATAACTCTGATACTCCGAGAACACCATACAATCCGACTAAGATTTACCTGAACCATTGGGACAGCATACTGACTATCCCCGTCGAGATTCTGAAGAAGTTAGGAAAGCCATCGTATTTCCATATTGGTCGTAAGGCTGGGGATCTGTTGCTCTTCTTTAAAGACGAAATGATCGAAAATAGCTTTGACATCCCGAAGAAGGTTTACAATGAAAAATGGAAGGGCGTTCAAGTCCACGGCGGAGAATTCGGACACGCTCTGTGCGTTGAAATGGGAGTACGTCACTACTTGGATCTGCTGGAGAGTACGCCGGAGATCGACCTCAAACATCGTGTTATAGTCATTCCTCTGGATGAACTGAAGCGATCCTCAGCAGACATTGTCTCTGCCGTTTTTCTTCTCCCACAGTGGCAGTATGAGGAGTTTGGCAGAGACGATGACGATTAATTGCATAGTTTGGCAGCTATCGATAGAAACAGAACAGGAGGAATAGCCCTGGTAGTAACTGAAATCACAGAAAGGAGACATATATGCAGATCTGGAACCCGTGGCACGGCTGCCATAAGATCAGTCCGGGGTGCGCAAACTGCTATGTTTACAGACGCGATGAAAGCATCGGCAAGGATGCTTCGGTTGTATCCAGGACCGGCGACTTTAATCTGCCGCTGAAAAAGAACCGTCAGGGAGAGTATAAACTGACAGCGGCTGACGGAATCGTGTTTGCCTGCATGACATCAGATTTCTTCCTGGATACTGCAGATGAATGGCGCCAGGAATGCTGGGATATGATTCGACAGCGGCAGGATCTGCAATTTCATATCATCACAAAGCGGATAGACCGCTTCATGCAGTGTGTCCCTCCGGACTGGGGCGATGGATGGGAGCAGGTGACGATATGCAGCACCTGTGAGAACCAGGACAGAGCCGATTATAGACTTCCAATCTTACTCGAACTTCCAATCAAACACCGGGAGGTGATCTGTGAACCGATGCTCGAAGAAATACACATGGAACAATACCTTGCATCGGGCAAGATCGAACATGTTACCTGCGGCGGAGAATCCGGAGAGAATGCAAGGCTCTGTGACTTTCGCTGGATTCAGGAGGTGCGACGGGAATGCATCCGAAATGGCGTGTCTTTCACCTTCAAGCAGACAGGCGCCGTTTTTCTGAAAGATGGAAAAGTCTATCACATTGACCGAAAGATACAGATGCAGCAAGCGAAGAGATCGGGGTATAGCTATGTTCCCGGTATGGGATCGGCAGATGCGATCTGGTATCAGCTCCCGAATCGAGCAGTTTTGCTAGACCGTTTGAGAAAATCAGAGTTCAGGAGCCGTTTCCATCTGTCAGACCAGGATAAGGCGTATATCGCCGAGAAAGGCTTGGACACAATACGCCGTCATGCAAAAGACTTTGTTGCCAAGCGGCTATCCGCAGAGAACCCTGAACACGATGGCAAGCAGACACCGATGAAGGGACATCCCGTCTTTCTTGCACAGCACGCTACTGGTTGCTGCTGTCGGGGCTGTCTGGAAAAATGGCATCATATCCCTGCCGGAAAGACGCTGGATCATGATGAGCAAAGTTACATTGTCGATGTGCTGATGGATTGGATCTACCGACAATTAGGGGATTTTTTCGTATTAGCTTGAAGATATCTGTTCCGCCGGTCACAACGATACAGCAGGGGATGAAACCGCTCTGATGACTGTTTCACGGCATCGGTATCCACGCTGCCGTCATCCGCTATACATCTACTTCTTATATACTCGCTCACGATTTTGCATCCTGACTCAGCAGCATTACTTCTAAACTTTTCTGCTTCCGCTTCGGTTGCTTGGAGGCGGATTACTTGGGATTTCCACTGTTCGACTTAGGAGTCAATTCATTCGCTAATTGTTTTCCGGTCATTCGCTTGGATCTATACCAAGGAGTAACCACATATATGCACACACAGAACAGTATAAATTTACCCTTCCTAAATCTGAAGGGCTTTGATACATCTACGCTCATAGGTCTCAATGCCGCTCTCCATTGGCTCAAAACCTCAGAGTCCGACTGCTTAATGCACGGAGAAGGAACCGGAGATCCATTTGATATCATGGTCGGTGAGATGAGGAGGCCAATGTTGATAGTGAGTGTAGAGGAAGCAATCACAATACTTGAAAAAGAATGAATAGCATTACCAAACACGGTATGATCCGCGTTAAATTTCGCACTGTAAGCCGTTACGGTTTTAATCGCTAAAGTGTGACCGCTAAAGATAATCCTCGAAGAGTTATGAGTTTTCACATTTCTCTCCGAGGATTATTTTTTATTTCTTAGTATTATTCTCCATCATCGTTCCAATACCATCAATACATCTTAATCTGATGTACTCGCTGACAGACTTACAGCCAGCTTCTCTGGCTTTTCTTTTGAACAGTTCAACTTCTGCCTCCGTTACCCGGAGGCGTATAACTGTTGAACGTACGATGGATGGGTCAGGGGTTTTGGTTCTCATTGATTTTGGCCTCCTTAGATTATAATTCGTTATATATGCTTTAGAGACTTGGTGTTTCCACGGCCTACAGGGGGGGATATATAGCTTTTCAGGTATTATTTCAACTATAAATTATCTCGTGAGCCAGTATAACCCTTTAGCCACTTCGTCAGGAATGATATCTATTTTGAACAAGCACGAAATTCCGTCACATTAGATGGCATGACATTTTCTTATATGCAGCCTCCCTATATCAACTTTGAAAACCAGAGTAAGGCGAAAAAGAAGATCATAGAATGCTATAATCAACAACTCTTGCTGATACTGTACGGCTATTCAGGAAGCGGGAAAACCACCCTTCAAAGACAGTTCCATGAGAAATATCCGGAATTTGTGCTTTGGATAGATGACTTTGATGATCTATCGCCACTTGAACTCTTGATTCGCATCGGCGAATTTGTCAACGTGGATATTATGCATAAAGGATCACAAGCTATCAAACTTCGAGAACATTTTTTGAAGCATCCGGGATATATGCTGATGTTCGACAATGTCAGCATCAATAAACCAACAGATATCGACAAGCTTGAAACATTACGGAAGCTGAATGAAAAAGCGCATATTCCAATCCTCTTCAGCGGAGTACAAAAGCTATACGATGATTTATATGATGATAACAAGCTTCCAAGGACATGTTCTATCGTGAGCCGTATGGATGAATTCAAGATGACCGGTATGCGAAGACAGGATGCAGGATTGTATTTAACGAAAGTGGCAGCGGCTGAGAATTTCAGACTGTCATATACAGCCCAACAAGCGTTAATTGCAACCGCACTGAACGAAACAGTCGGCGGGATCAATGCATTTACAACGATTCTGGGACGTTGTATCACGATGGCAAGGGCGACCTATTTTACATCTGAAGGGCGCACTCTACCGGATAAAGCCAAATGTCTGCGACCGGCAATTCCTGAAGGGAAAGCATATCCGGGTGCAGAATTGATCATCACACTGCCTGCCACGCCCGAGCCTGTTCTGATTGATGAATACCTTGTAAGCCGGATGCAAAGTGAGTACAAAACACATTTTCCGATTGTCAAAAAGAAGAAACCATCAGAGAAAAATCCTTCCGATCAGGCGTCAGATTCATCATTAGAATAAAACACAATGTGCGACATAAACGCTAAATGATGAACGGCGTATTCTGTCTCTTTTAAGAATAAATGCTCATAAATCGCAGGCTTTCTCCACGTTGGTATTCTATTTATATTATACCATATATTCCTTGATTTTTCAAGAAATATCGGTTGTTTTCTGATGATGCATATCACAAAATAATATCTCAAATTGATACATTTTTTGTAATGATGTTTAATGCATAACCATGCAAAGAATCATACACTGCCCCTGCTTTTGCAGGGGCAAATTGTTATATTCATTTGGAGCATTCTTCTATCATCGGCTCATAGTATTCTCACTATTCGTGGGCTGTGACAACAGCCACCCCATCTTGTCACCCCCTCTCCGCCAACATATCACACACATAGAAATAGTAGGCTATTAGTCTAAACACACCCCCGGTAAGATGGTAACTTCTTTACCTCTCACCGGGGGTGTGATTTTTTTAGTCACGGCGGGAGAACATTACAGTATCTTCTCAACAGGGACGTTTTTCTTCCACCCCTGTGACTTTGCCCATTCTTTCGTCTCCTGAATATCATCACTATATCCGTGGTCATCTTCCTTGCCATTCAGTGCGTCCAGAAAATCGCTCATTCCATACACACCGCCGACATCTTCAATGAGCATAGGACCTGTGGCGGAGACGCAGACCGGGAGCTTTTCGTTCTCCTGTGCATGATATGATTTTTTGATTTTCACAACTGAAAACATCCAAGCATCGCCATAGTCATAATTATAGATAAGACTGCCATATTTCTCCATAACATCCGCAACTGTGTTATATTCCCACAGCGTTTTTCCCGGAAATCCCTGGAGTTTTTCAATCGGCTGCTTGTAGGGTTTCATATAGCAATGTTTCAACCATGTTCCGATACGAGCATACTCATAAGGACTAGGATCATCGTAGATTTCCACATCACCATCATCATTATCAGGACGGAAATACTCAGGATCACCGTCAGCAGCTTCATCAGAGACCATAAAGTCATGCAGATGTTCGTTATAAAATCCGAACGCTTTCTGCAGAACAAAATGGAATGCGTGCAGCGTCATATCGTCCGGAATGATAATATCTCGTGAGCATTTAAGCTCGGCAGGAGTACATTCAAACGGATCCATTAATGTTATTCGTAAGTACATTGTGATGCTCCTTTATTGATTATGGATGTGTCTGTTTTTTTTCATCGCGGGTCATTATGATCCGTGTTCAAAACGAATGAATTATTGCTCACTGTGTTTTTGACGGGAGTACATCTGAGCTGACATACATCTCACAACTGGAGGATCCACAGATTATTGTTGAATCAAACATCTCAGGATGCGACTTTGCCAGCCTTTTTAGTCGGCTTGTTTCATTGTATATTAACCGCATATACTCGTATCCGTCTTCTGCCATTTTACGGACTGCTTTCAGTCGTGGATTATATAGATCAGCAGCTTTTGCAAGTCCATGTATGTATCGATTTCGCTCATTTCGCCAATTATCAAGACCTTTAAAATCCTTTGGTGTCATTTTGGATTTCTGCGTAATCGGATGTTTCTTATCAAACAACTTTTTAATACATTGCAACCGATGTGAAAACTGAAACTTTTTTCTGATTTCAGGCGGTAGATTCTTATTGCAAGGTAATCCTAACACACCAAGTATAATTTCAAATCTGCCTTCTAATGCAGAGTATTCAAGCAAAAGTGCTTCAAAATAGAAACCATTATCAATTGCAGTTTTACATCGATCAAATATATCCTTATGCATTTTTTGTTGTTGAATTTCAAGTTTCTCTGTTGGCATATCGAACTACCTCTTTTCAACAGAATGATTTCTCGTCCACACCCTAATTACAACTGCTCCGATCACACAGCCTAAAGTGTTATTAAACACATCGTCAAACTCACACAGGCCTCGAGCTGTGAAGTATTGTGTCAATTCTATAGCTACTGAAAACAGACACCCAAGCGGGATCACTTTCCACGATAGTCTCGGTGTTAAGAAAAGTCCAAACGGAATCAACATCAGGATATTGCAGCTGACCTGCTGAAAGTAGTATCTTTGCTGATTGCCGGTTAGTAATAGCTCGTACTCCCAGAATGGATGGAAGTTGTGGCGTGGATAAGTGGGAGTGCGAGATATCAGAGTGATGTAAAGGACGGCGAAGAGGTAGAGGGTGAATAATGACCAGTAGAATATATGCTTATAGTTTTTCATATGAGCTTAGTATACCACAGGATGCGGCTTTTTGTCAAGCTCCGCACTTATCACTGGTGAAATGATTAATCCCTCCTGAACAAATCTCTTGTGTATACCTTATCAGCCACATCATCTAAACAACTATCATAGCGGTTTGCAATGATAGCGGCAGAGCGCTTCTTGAATTCTTCGAGGTCATTGACAACAAGGGAGCCAAAGAATGTCTCGCCGTCCTGAAGTGTAGGCTCGTAGATAATCACAGTGGCGCCCTTAGCCTTGATCCTCTTCATGACACCTTGGATGGAACTTTGACGGAAGTTATCAGAATTAGATTTCATAGTGAGTCTGTATACACCGATGACAACTTCTTTTTCCTTAGAACGATCAAACGCATCTGATCCTTCATAAGCTCCGGCAATCTCCAGAACTCTTTCAGCTATAAAGTCCTTACGTGTTCTGTTGCTCTCCACAATAGCCTCAATAAGGTTTTGCGGAACATCTGCATAATTGGCTAATAATTGCTTTGTGTCCTTCGGCAGACAGTAACCGCCATAACCGAAACTCGGATTGTTGTAATGCGTTCCAATTCTCGGATCTAAGCACACGCCGTTGATGATTGCCTGTGTGTCTAACCCCTTCATCTCAGCGTATGTATCCAATTCATTGAAGTAACTGACGCGGAGAGCGAGATACGTATTTGCAAACAGCTTAACTGCCTCAGCTTCTGTTGTTTCCATAAACAGAGTCGGAATGTCCTCAGCTATTGCACCTTGCTGGAGAAGCTCTGCGAACTTGTGAGCTGCTTTGCTGCATATCTCATCATCTTTCGGAAATCCTA
>Ga0116174_10005021_pt1 | contig 10263 bp, 7 predicted proteins | sample AD_UKC087_MetaG_FD_89801 | JGI IMG/M metagenome (GOLD analysis project Ga0116174, IMG submission 89801) | Active sludge microbial communities of municipal wastewater-treating anaerobic digesters from USA - AD_UKC087_MetaG | ecosystem: Engineered > Bioreactor > Anaerobic > Digestate | place: USA...
AAGGAACGGAGGTGCTTCGCCGGCTTCGAGGAAACCTTTCCCTCCACTCCTCCGAAGCCCTTCTCCAGAAGCTGGCGAAGGTCCCATCCGCAGCAGTAGGGTCCGAAGAACCCCAGATCATGCAGGTGGAGAGTTCCTTCCAGATGAGCTTCCCTGATGGTCTTTGGGTAGATGTCGTTCAGCCAATAGCTTTCCGTCAGCCGCTCGCGGATATAGTTGTTCATCCCGTTAACGCTCTTGCGGGCGTTGGCGTTTTCTTTGATCTGCCAGGTTTTGTCTTCAAGGTAGGAATCGAAGAGGTTCCGAGTCGCCTTGATTAGGGCGTTCCCTTCCCGAATCCGCTGCCGCTCCTTCCGGTAGAGGATGTACGCTTTTGCTGTCTTGGGGTAGTTCGCTTCGATGAGCGCCTCTTCGACGAGGTCTTGAACTTCCTCGACTTCAACGGCGGTTCGATGCGAGATGCGCTCCAGCACCCGATTGGTAAGAGCGACCGAATCGATCGGCTCGCCGGCGGCGTGCGCCGCTTTCGAGATTGCGTCGGTGATCTTCCGTGCCTCGCAGAAAACCTCCCGTCCATCACGCTTGATAATGGTAACCATGATTGCTCCTTGCCCGAAGCGGCAAGAAGACAAGAGCCTGTCGGCTCTCACGCTCCTGCCATGCTCCGTGGCGGCGTGACCATATAGGCAAGGTCTTCTGGCTCAGGATCGCAGCTCTTGGAACCTTCCCGGATCACTCCAGTGGTCATCTCCAATCGCTCCCCATCACAGCGGCGGGACCGCGTGGGCGTTTCACCCAACTTCCCTTTTCCTATACACTCAACATATAGTGTAGTGTATCATGCGATACACCACTCATGGTAGATTCACCCGGTACGCTTGTCAAGCGTCAAGTCAGTTCGTAGCGATGATTCGCACCTGTTTGTAGAGGCCGTCCCCCTCGCTCTTGGTCTCCACGCCGCCGAAGTCGTTCAGGGCGGTGTGAACCAGACGCCGTTCATAGGGATTCATCGGCTCAAGAAGGCGGCTTTGGCCGCTTCGGGCGACCTGTTCGGCGGTGCGGTACGCAAGGCGGATCAGCTGCTCCTCGTGGCGGATCCGATAGTTTTCACTGTCGACAATCACTCGGACGTTCGAGTTCTGCTGTCCGACGAAGACGTTCGTCAGCAGTTGGAGCGCATCAAGGTTCTTGCCCTTTCGGCCGATGATGATGTTGGAGTTCTCGCTGTCGATCCTCAAGCCGATCTTCCGCTCCTTCCTGAAGGCGATCGAAACGTTGCCGGCATAGCCCATCTTCTCAAGTACCGTCGCCACGAACGTGAGAACCTTGTCCTCGAGATCGCTGTCAAACGGCTCGTCCAGATCCTCGCCCTCGTCATAGTAGGACTCTTCTTCATCCATTCCGTCATCAAAGTGAATTCTTATTTTCACGCTGTTCTTCTTGAACAGCCCTTTGCGAGCAGGCTCGATGATTTCGACATCAAAATCTTCCCGCTCGATGTTCAGTTCCTCGATCGCTTTCGCAATCGCTTCCTGTTCCGTTCGTCCTTCGAATTCTCGTATCATATATGGTACCTCTTCGGTGTTGATCTTTTATCGTTTCTTTCCCTTCGCCTTGGGCTGGAATTGGATGACCTTCTCCTGCTCTCCTTCTTTTTGCTTCTTCTTGTTGGTGTAAAGCTGCTGAACAACCGAGATCACGTTCATCACCGACCAGTAGAGAATCAAGCCGGAGGGAGCATTGTAGAGAACGAAGAAGAACATGATCGGCATGCCGTAGGTCATCATCTTCATCATTCCCTGTTGACTGGCCGCTCCGCCGGAAGAGCTTTGGGTGATTTTCATCGAGTAGATCATGCTCACGGTATAGAGAATCGGCAGCAGGTGGATTTCATTCCCGAGGAACGGCAAATTGAACGGCAAGGTCGCCACCGTCTCGGGAACGGAGAGGTCGGGAATCCAGCCGGGGATGAACATCGCTCCCCGAAGCTCAAAGTGTTTGTTGAGCAATCCGTAGAATGCGATGAGAATCGGGAATTGGAGGAGCATCGGCAGACAGCCGCCCATCGGGTTGATTTTCTCCCGCTTGTAGAGCTCCGCCATCTCCTCGTTCTGCTTGGTGGGGTTATCCGGATAGCGCGCCTTGATCTCCTCCATCTGAGGCCCGAGGGCGCTCATCTTGGCGGTGGACTCCATCCCCTTCTTGGTGATCGGGTGGAGAATCAGCTTAAGGAGGAAGGTCAGAATGATGATTCCCACCCCATAGTTGGGAATCACTTTGTAGAGAAGGTTGAGAATCGTCTTCAGAATCGTTTCAAGCCACCCCAGCCACGAAGAGGAATCGAGGGTATCCTCCAGGAACAGGTTGGAAAGCCCGAAGCTGTTGCTCGCCCGATCGTTGTAGGGAACCATGTCCGCTTTCAGCTGGGGTCCGATGTAGAAGCGATAGGTATCCGTCTGGTCGGCGCTTCGAATCGCCGGCCGGCTGAAGAACACGTTCGACTCGAGGGGAATATCGGTTTTCGTGTCTTCGCTCAGCGTAACGGTATAATTGGTCGCATCGGGAATCGCGATCATCGAGAAATACTTGCCGGTCAAGGCGACCCAGGAAAGGGGTTTTTCCGTGGTGTAGATCCCGTTCTTCACCGTGATCGTGGCTTTTTTCTTCGCTCCGTCCTCTCTGATGTAGAAGCGGCGGTAGGAGTAGCGGTTGTCTATGCTGGTGAAGGAAGGCCCGATCTGCGGCTCAAAGCCGATCGTATACGCCGTATTGTCGAAGGAAAGGGGAATCGCCTTGTTTTCGCTGTTGACGAGGTTCACATCGATTTGGAAAAGATACTCGCTCTCTCCGAAGGTGAACGTCTTTGTCAACGTGAATGGAACATCCTCACCCTTGATCGCGAACGTCTGGGTGAAGATCACTTGGTTACCGGCGATCCGATAGTTGAACGGAGCGTCAATCGGTTGAGTACGGTCGGATCCGGCATACATGAGGAAGGCGTTGTTGGCATTCGAACCGCCGAAGAGCAGCTCCACCGGCTCGCCCTTGTCCAGGTGCTTCTTCAGCTTGAAGGATGAAATTGAAGCGCCTTTGGGATCGAAGGTGATCAAAAAGATATCCGTTTCGTAGACAAACGGGGAGGAGCTGGCGGGACTTTCAAGAGCGATCAACGAACCCGGCAGATCGGTTCCCCACGCCAAATTGCTCGGAAGTTTGTTGTAGGCCTCCGGTTGAAGATAGATCTCTTCGACGTTGGCAGCCTCTTCGGCAACCTCTTCTTGCGCACTCGGGGCAAAAAATGTCGCTTGAATCGTCATCCCCACGGTGATGACGAGCACGCTGAGAATGACTGCTAATATGGTGTTTCGGTCCATGACTACTCCTGCTATCGGAAGAAGGTGCTGTTCAGGAATAGGTAGACTCAAAGAAATCAGGGAGGATTCATCACCCCGGCTTGCTTGCACAGAGTGAGTACATGTCGCCTTTGAAGAGCATGGTCTACATTTCTTCCTGGGTATACGACAAATGCAAAATCGTAGCCCGGAAGAAATCGATCTTTTTCAGTACGCCAGATCTCTTTGATCTGTCGACGGATTCTGTTGCGCTCCACCGATGAGCCATAGCCTCGGACGGGAATAACCACGATCCGGCTGAACGGAAGGTCATTGGTCGTCACAATCAAGTTCATGCCCCGGCTTGAAATTTTCTTCCCGGTTTTAAAGATTCGATCTATTTCCGATCTACGTTTTACAATTTCACTCTTAGAAAGGCTTTTTCTCATCTGCAACAGAAAGCTTGTAGCGACCCTTTGCCCGGCGGCGAGCGAGGACGAGCCTTCCTCCCTTCGTGGCCATACGAGCGCGGAACCCGAACTTTCTGTTTCTTTTAACCCGGCTGGGTTGGTAGGTTCTCTTACCTTTGTAACTCATGGGAATTCTCCAATTTACATCGCTTAACGCGGATTATTCATATTAAGCGGGGGACACTCCCCCCGAGTGGTGCAGTATATAGAGAGCACTGTTTTCCGTCAAGCGCCAAGCACATGAAGGGTTGTGATTCCGAGGCTCGGATAACGGTTTTGAATCGCCTTGATGATCCGTTTTTTTTGCAGCAGCACAAGGTTGGCCCACGAGGGATGATCCGCTCGAAGAACCAGCGATTCATGCTGAATATCCACCACTTTCACATGGAGATACAGCTCAGGTCCGACGATCTCCGCCCAACTTGCAGCAAGACCGTATCTCGGCTCTCCAAGATCGACATCAAGCGTTTTGAGGACGATATCCAGAACATCTTTACCATGCAGGGGATCATCGCTTTTGCTGAGGCGGGGTTTTTTATCACTGGCCAAGAGTAAATGCTCCTTCACTGACATGATACACTTTCCGATCGGATCTTTCAAAGGAGTGGATATACCGTTCTTCAGGTAGAAACGTGAAAAACGCCTGACTATAGCCGGAAAGAATGGTCAGAAACCGCTCGCGCTTTGGAATATCCAACTCCAAAAGAACATCATCGACAAGGATGACCGCCTCTTTGTCCGTTTTTTTCGTGAAGTACGCCATCTGGGCGACCCGGAGCGCCAGCGAAGCCAAGCGCAGCTGGCCCGTCGACCCTTTGTTGGCGAACGGGTAGCCATCCTCGGTGATCATGAATTGGTCACGATGGATCCCGCTTGTCGTCGTTTGAAGCTTGATATCCCTCCGACGATGAGATTGGAGGCAGTGAACGACTTCCTCCTCGGTGGCGCACTCCTCCCAGGATGGCCGATACTCGATATCCAGAAGGGTGTCGCTCCGGGAGACCTCCTGATAGATTTCCGGAAAGATTTGTAGAAACTCGTAGACGGAACGAACCCGTTCCCGTTGAATGGCTATTCCGTGGCGGGCAAGCTGTTGATCGTAGATCGGCAGCAAGGAGTACTGCTCATCCTTGATCGCCTGGTTTCGTTGGCGCAGAACCTGACGATACCGGCGGTGATCATCGAAAAAGAGCGGATTGTACATGCTCATCGTCTGATCAAAAAACTTCCGTCGATATTCCGGCTCCCCTTTGACAAAAAAGATGTCATCGTGGCTGAAGACGATCGTCGGAATGTTGTAGATCAGTTCTTTCCGGTCACGGATTACCGTACCGTCCAAGATGATGACCCGTTTATTGTCCTTGAACGTGAGGGTGAGGGTATGAAGGAGATTCCGTTCATCCCGATACGTTCCTTCGATTCGAAAATCCTTGAAGCCATACGTTGCCAGCTCCTTGATCTGGGCCGTTCGAAAGGAAGAGCCGTAACACAGCGTGTACAGCGCCTCAAGCAGATTCGTCTTGCCTTGGCCGTTGGGGCCGATAAGGAGAACCTTGGAAGCGTCCACTTCCAAGGGTTTCTCCTTGAGATTTCTGAATTGATTCGTCGTAATCGTACAAAAGCGCATCAAGGATTAAGCTGCATCGGCATGATGATATGCATGTAGTCACGCCCGCTTTCCGGCTTCACCGTCATCGATCGGTTCGGCTCGGTGAAGTTGATCGAGAAGTATTCCCCCTCCATCACCCTGAGCGGAGTGAGAAGATAGGTGTAGTTCAAAGAGATCTTGCAATCCGGTCCTTCATACTGGCAGGGAACGATCTCCTTGGCTTCTCCGCTTTCACTGACATCGCTCGTCAGAAGGACGCCGCCTTCACTGATATCCAGGAACAAGCGTTTCGCCTTTGACTCGATAAGGATCGCCACCCGCCTCAGCGCATCTTCCATATCCTGAATTTTCATCGTGCACCGGTAGCTCTGCTGCTCGGGGATGACCCGGCGGAAGTTCGGATACTGCTCCCTGATCAACGTGATATAGAACGTCCGTCCTCCAATTCGGGCAAAGAGAATTGACTCGGTGATTGCAAGCTCGACCGCCCCCTCACCGGTGCCGATCTTGCGGAGAATCTGGAAAAACTTCGGCAGCACGATGATCGGTGCGAAGGAGGGCAGTTTTTCTTCGAACACCCGCTCGACGATCGAAAGTCTTCTCCCGTCGGTCGCCACCATCGTTATTCCGCCTTCGCTTCGCTCAAGATAGACTCCGCAAAGAAAGTATCGGGATGTATCGTCGCTGACGGCGAAAATGACCTGTTCACTCATCTCAAGGAAAGAGCTTTGGGCGATGCTGAAGAATCGATCATTGTCAATCGTTTCAAGAGCCGGAAACTGATCGGCTTCAATCATTCGGATCTTGAAATCAATCCCATGACCGACGGGTACGATCGTGAAGAAGCCGTCCTTCATCGAGAAGTTGATATCTCCATCCGGTAGAACTCGAAGAATCTCCAACAATTTTTCCTGAAGAACAAGAGCTTTTCCTTCTTCCTGAACATCGACGGTGATTGAAGTGGAAAATCCCACTTTGCCGTCGGTGGCTTTAATCAACAGCTGATCGCCGAGAGTTTGAAGGTATACGTTGCTGGTAATCGCAAGACTATTCTTCTGAGTGGTGAAATCCACCGTGTATATGATTTCTGAAAGAATCGCTTCTTTTGTTGAGATGAACTTCATCTTACTCTACTCCTATTTTATTATTAATCAGTAATAATAGTAATAATAGCACAGAAACTGTTGATAACTGAGACAATTCATTGTAAAAGAACCTATTAAATTTTTCCAGCTTGTGAATAGGTTCAAAAGATATCCACAGTTCATCCACAAGCAATAATAAGCTATCCACAGGCTTGAAGCGTTGTCCACATTTTCCCAAGAGGTTATCCCCAGAATATACAGCTCAGGAAGAGGTCAATTGACGACGCAGTTTATTGACGGTCGCCGCGTACGCCTCGTCTCCTTTCATCAGCGATTCGACCCGGTTGTTCGCATACATCACCGTGGTATGATCTCGGCCGCCGAATTCCATCCCGATCTCCGTTGTTGAAAAGTCGGTGATTTGCCGGGCGAGGTACATCGCTATCTGCCTTGGCTGGACCAGGCTCTTGTTTTTCTTCTTCCCTTTCATCTCGAACGTCGAGACGTTGAAATAGTCACCGACGGTCTTGATGATCTCGCCGATGGATAGAGTGTCCCGGGCGATGTTGGCCATCGCGGGAAGAATCCCCAGAAGCTGCTTTGCTTTCTCGAACGTCAACTCTTCCCCGATCAGGTCCATGTAGGCGACAAGCTTCGTCAGCGAGGATTCAAGGTCTCGAACGTTGGTTACGACATTGAAGGCGATATAGTTGATGATATCCTCTGAGAGGGATGAACCATGTTCTTGAAGCTTCTTCTTAAGGATTGCAACCCTCGTTTCATAGTTTGGCGGTTGAAGATCGACATTCAATCCCCGCTCGAACCGGGAGGAAAGGCGATCGGTGATGTTCTTCAATTCGCTGATCGGGCGGTCGCAGGTGAACACCATCTGCTTCTTCGCTTCATAGAGGTTGTTGAAGGTGTGGAAGAGCTCTTCCTGGGTGGAATCCTTCCCCTGAAGAAAGTGGATGTCATCGATCAACAGAACATCGACGTTTCTGAACTTGTTCTTGAACTGCTGGGTTTTCTGGCTTCCGATCGACTCGATGAATTCATTGGTGAATGTTTCGGCGGTGACGTACATCACCTTGCATTCGGGGGTATGATCGAGGATATAGTTTCCGATCGAGCTGAGGAGATGGGTCTTCCCGAGGCCCACATCGCCATAGATCAAACAGGGGTTGTAGCTCGAACCCGGATTTTTTGCGATCGCCAGACTCGCGTTGTACGCAAAGGCGGAGTTGTCGCCAAGCACGAAGGATTCGAATTCATAGGAGGGATTCAGATTCGCCTCGCTTTTCCGCTTGGAAATCTTCTTGGCAAGATCATCGGCTTTTTTCTCTTTCCGATCTTCTTCAGCGGTTTCATCGCCGTCCGTCGGCCGGACGGCTTTTTTTCCTTTGTCGGAGACGACAAACTCGACGGCGATCTCCTCACCGGTAAGTTCACTGAGGGTGTTCGCGATGATCGATCGGTAACGGGTCGTTACGGTATCGAGGACGAATTGGCTGGGACCTGCGAGGGTGACCTCTCCTTTTTTGGAGGAGAGATAGGAGATTCGGCTGAACCAAGTGGAAAATTCCTGAGGCGGAAGGGTTTCCTGAATCCTCTTTGCCGTCTCCAGCCAGAACTCATAATATGATGTTTGTTGGTCGCTCATACCACCTATTCTACCGTTGAGTGAACGACGGTGCAAGCATTCTCCATATGAGCAGTTTCATGTGAGCATAAATCATTATCTTGAAAGTATATATATTTTGTGAAAAACTGCGGGGTCCGCTTGCAACACTTTGCCATTTCTGATACAATTTATCGAATGGAATTTATAGATTTTTTTATTATTACATAAGGATATACCAATGAATGATGGGAGTTTTTCCAATGGGAATGCTGACCTTTCCGCGGGTGCAAAAGCAACGGGTGCAGTGAAGCCCCCGGATCAGTATTCCGCTTCCTCGATTCAAGTCCTCAAAGGGCTTGAAGCTGTCAGAAAACGACCGGGGATGTATATCGGTTCAACGGGAATTGACGGACTTCACCACCTCGTCTACGAGGTCGTGGACAACTCGATCGATGAAGCGATGGCGGGCTATTGCGACACGATTACCGTCACACTTTCCCGAGATGAAGAAGGACGGCAGTTCTGTACCGTCGAAGATGATGGACGGGGAATCCCCGTCGCCATCCACCCGATTGAAAAGAAGAGTTCGCTTGAGATCGCGATGACGCAGCTCCACGCCGGAGGGAAGTTCGACAAGAACTCCTACAAGGTCAGCGGAGGGCTTCATGGCGTCGGTGTTTCATGTGTGAACGCCCTCAGCATCTGGATGGAAGTGATCGTGAAGCGGGATGGCGGAATCTTCCGCCAGCTCTACAGCCAAGGCAATCCCACCAGTGAGGTTCAGCGGATCGGCGATACCGACGAGACCGGAACGAAGGTTACGTTTTCACCGGACTATACGATCCTGGAAGAGAATGCATTCAGCTATGAAACCCTTGTAACCCGGTTCCGGGAACTCTCCTTTTTAAACAAAGGAATTACCATAACGGTATCCGATACCCGCTTTGAAGAGCCGAAAAAGCAAACCTTTCACTCGGAAGGGGGTATCGTTGAGTTTGTTAGCTATCTTAATGAATACAAGCGCACCCTCGGCGAAACGCCGATCTCCATCGAGGGGGAGCGGGACAACATCAAAGTTGAGATCGCCCTCCAATACAACGACAAATACGATGAGAAGGTTCTGACCTTCGTGAACAATATCAACACGAAAGAGGGCGGAACGCACCTGACCGGCTTTCGAACCGGGCTTTCCCGGGTGATCAACGCCCAGCTGCAGAAGAACCAGAAGCTTCTGAAGCGGTATGAGGACCGCCTTGAGCCGAGCGATATCTCCGAAGGGCTCACGGCGATCGTGTCGATCAAGATTCCCGAGCCTCAATTTGAAGGTCAGACGAAGATGAAGCTGGGCAACAGCGTCGTTACCGGCGTGGTCTTTTCCCTGGTCTATGAAAAGCTCGGCAACTACTTTGACGAGTTTCCGGCCCACGCCGAACTGATCTTGGGGAAGATCATCAACGCGGCGCTCGGACGGATCGCCGCTCGAAAAGCGCGGGAACAGATCCGAAAGAAAAGCGAAGGAGGAGGTCTCCCCGGCAAGCTGGCGGACTGCTCCGAGAAGGATCCGGCGCTCTGTGAAGTCTTCATCGTCGAGGGAGACTCCGCCGGAGGATCCGCCAAGCAAGGCAGGGATCGGCGCTTCCAGGCGATCTTGCCGCTGTGGGGCAAGATGCTGAACGTGGAAAAAGCTCAAGAATACCGAGTTTTGGGCAACGACAAGCTTCAGCCGGTGATCAGCACGATCGGAGCGGGGCTCACCCGCTACAACAACATGGGAAAAGACGAGGATCTCGACAGCGATGTAACGTTCGACATCACCAAAGCCCGATATCATAAAGTCATCATCATGGCGGACGCCGATGTCGACGGCTCGCATATCCGAACGCTTCTCTTGACGTTCTTCTTCCGCTATATGCGTCCGTTGATCGAAGCGGGATATGTCTATTTTGCGATGCCGCCGCTGTATAAGATCACGATCGGGAAAAATGTTTCCTACGCGTATGATGAAGAAGCTCGGATCAGGATTCTTGAAGAAGCCGGTCCTGATGCGGCAAAGGCCTCCATCCAGCGCTACAAGGGCCTTGGAGAGATGGACGCCGTTCAGCTATGGGACACAACAATGAACCCAGAGAACCGAGTCCTAATACAG
>Ga0116174_10005031_pt1 | contig 10251 bp, 10 predicted proteins | sample AD_UKC087_MetaG_FD_89801 | JGI IMG/M metagenome (GOLD analysis project Ga0116174, IMG submission 89801) | Active sludge microbial communities of municipal wastewater-treating anaerobic digesters from USA - AD_UKC087_MetaG | ecosystem: Engineered > Bioreactor > Anaerobic > Digestate | place: USA...
CAGAATGCATGATTTTAAATATGAGGGTGGCATTAAAAGCTTTGTGGAATATCTAAATCAGAACAAAAAACCGCTCTTTCCCAATCCGATATACATTTCCAGCGTTAGAGAAGGGATGGAATTTGAAGTAGCGGTGCAATACAATGAGGGTTATCAAGAAAATATCTTCAGTTTTGCCAATAATATTAACACTACTGAAGGGGGAACACATTTAAGCGGATTTAAAAGCGGCTTAACGCGTGCGGTTAATACCTATATCAAAAATGCCGATTTGCTTAAAAATGAGAAAGTTACTCCTTCTGGAGAAGATATCAGAGAAGGGCTTACAGCAGTAATTTCACTAAAAATTACTAATCCACAGTTTGAGGGTCAAACCAAAACTAAATTGCAAAATTCAGAAGTGGAAGGAATTGTTAATAGCGCTGTCTATGAGAAGTTGATGGAATATTTTGAAGAGCATCCTGCAGAAGCAAAAAACATTGCTCAGAAAAGTATTTTAGCTGCACGCGGAAGAGAAGCAGCCAGAAAAGCCAGAGAGCTTACCCGCCGCAAAACAGTTTTGGAAAGTGGTTCCCTGCCTGGAAAACTAGCGGACTGCACTTTAAATGATCCGGAAAAAACGGAACTTTTTTTAGTGGAAGGCGATTCTGCTGGTGGAAGTGCTAAACAAGGTAGAGACCGTTCTTTTCAAGCCATTCTTCCGCTGTGGGGAAAAATGTTGAACACGGAAAAAGCGAGAATGGATAAGGTGCTGAATAATGAAAAGATACAGCCGATAATTTTAGCTTTGGGAGCTGGAATTGGGCAGGATTTTGACATTAAAAAGATACGCTATCATAAAATTATCATTATGGCTGATGCAGATGTAGATGGCTCGCATATTGCTACTTTGCTGATGACCTTTTTCTATCGCTATATGCGTTCGGTGATTTAAGAAGGTAAACTATATATTGCCATGCCTCCTCTTTTTCTGGTAAGAAAAGGCAAGCAGAAAGTTTATGTGTATAATGAAAACGAACGCGATGAAGCAATTCGGGAATTTGGCGAAAAAGGGGTGTTCGTGCAACGCTATAAAGGGCTGGGAGAAATGAATGCAGAACAGCTTTGGGAAACCACTCTGGACCCCGAAAACCGAAAATTGATTGCTATTAAGATGGATGATGCCATTGAAGCGGATAGGATGTTTACTATCTTAATGGGGGATGAAGTTGAGCCCCGCCGGGAATTTATCCAGGAAAATGCCCGGTATGTAAAAAATCTGGATGTTTAAGGAGTAAAATAGATGTCTGAACAAACAAAAATTATCCCCGTGCAAATTGAAGAACAACTAAAACAGGCATATTTGGATTATTCTATGAGCGTGATTGTTTCTCGCGCTTTACCCGATATTCGGGATGGCTTGAAACCCTCGCAACGCAGAATAATTTATGCAATGCACGAATTGAATTTAACCCCAGGAGGCCATTTTCGTAAATGTGCTAAAATCGCTGGTGACACAAGTGGTAACTATCATCCCCATGGCGAACAGGTTGTATATCCCACTTTAGTCCGTTTGGCTCAGCCCTGGATTATGCGCTATCCTCTCATTGACGGTCAGGGAAATTTCGGTTCCATAGATGGAGACCCACCTGCCGCAATGCGATATACAGAAGCACGCTTGCAAAAAATAACGATGGAAATGCTGGCGGAATTGGATCAGGAAACGGTTGATTTTAGAAGTAACTATGATGAAACACGCCAAGAACCAGTGGTTTTTCCTGCCCGTTTTCCCAATTTATTGGTAAACGGTTCTTCGGGAATTGCCGTTGGAATGGCTACCAATATGCCTCCTCATAATATCGGTGAGGTCTGTGATGCGGTTATTGCCTTAATTGATAATCCCGATTTGCAACCTCTGGATTTACTGCAATATATAAAAGGACCCGATTTCCCTACCGGTGGCTTTATTTTGGGAACAGAAGGAATTAAAGATTATTTTGAAACCGGTAGAGGTAAAATAATTATGCGGGGGGAAACTAAAATTGAAACCCTGCCCAATGATGCAGAACAAGTAATAATCAGTGCCATACCTTATCAACTATCCACAACGCTGTTAATTGAAAGAATGGTGGAGCTGGTGAAGGATAAGAAAATTGAAGGAATTAGCGATATTCGTGATGAATCCGGACGCGAAGGCATGCGTTTGGTAATTCAAGTGAAACGCAATCAGGATGCGCAAGTGGTGCGTAATTTACTGTATAAATACACTCAACTACAATCCACTTTCGGCGTAATTAATCTCTGTCTGATAGATGGCGTTCCCCAAGTGGTGAATATGAAAGATATGTTGCAGAACTTTATTGATTTTCGCCACGATGTTGTTTTACGCCGCACTGAATTTGAATTGCGTAATGCCAAGGAACGGTTGCATATTTTAGAGGGCTTGAAAATTGCCCTGGACCATCTGGATGAAGTGATAGCTTTAATTCGTGCTTCCCAAACTCCAAATGATGCTAGCAACGGTTTACAGGAAAAATTCGGTTTAAGCGAAATCCAGGCAAAGGCGATTCTGGAGATGCGATTGCAACGGCTAACTGGTTTGGAACGCGATAAAATTGAAACGGAATATCAGGAATTGCTGATTACTATTGCCCGTCTCACGGAACTGATGGAACATAAAGAACTGAGAATGAACTTGATTAAACAGGAAACAACAGAATTGAGAGATAAATTTGCCGATAAAAGATTAACAACTATCATTCCTGCGCCAGCGGGAACTTTCAATTTGGAAGACCTGATTGCGGACGAAACCGTTGTTGTAACCATTACTCACGATGGCTATGTAAAACGCCTGCCAGTTGATACTTATAAGGTTCAAGGCAGAGGAGGCAAGGGCTTAAACGCTTCCAACCTTAAAGAAGAGGATTTTATTCAATATATCTTTGTTGCCAGCACGCATTCCTACATTCTGCTGTTTACCGACCAGGGAATGTGCTATTGGCTGAAGGTTTTTGAAATTCCCGAGGCAAGCAGAACAGCTCGCGGTAAGGCAATTGTAAATCTGGTGAAACTTTCCGAAGGAGATAGAATTAAGGCCTTCGTTACTTTGAAGGATTTCCATCCGGAACAGAATATTATTATGTGCACTCGTAATGGCTTAGTGAAGAAAAGTCCATTAGTGGCATTTTCCCATCCTCGTTCCAACGGGATTAAAGCTATTAAACTGAAAGAAGATGATGAATTGATAGATGCTCGTATTTGTGAAGCGGGAGACGATATTTTACTGGCTACTCATCAAGGGAAGTGCAATCGTTTCAATGAAGGTGAAATTCGCTCCGTAAGCCGGTTTTCGCAAGGGGTGAAGGGAATTCGTTTACGGAGTGAAGATTTCGTTATCTCAATGACTATTGCTACCGCTCAAGATCAATTGGAAAACGGCAACCCTAATTCTTCCACAATCCTGGCTATCAGTGAAAACGGTTACGGCAAAAGAAGTCCTATTTCCAGTTATCCTGTTACCAAAAGAGGTTCTATGGGTGTAATTACTCTTAAAACCAATAAACGTAATGGCTATCTGGCATCCTTTATGCTGGTTCGTGATGATGACGATTTGATAATTATTACCCAGGGTGGGATGATTATTCGGCAACGCATCTCCGAAATCTCAGTTGTGGGAAGAAATACACTGGGAGTGCGGTTGATAAATCTTGCACCCAATGATGTTGTGCGCGATATTTCTCTGGTGCACAGTGAACCGGATGAAGAATCTATAGATAAAGAAGTGGAAAATTTGAAGGCAAATCCTGCTCTGAATCTGGAAGAGCTTGAGGGCTCGGAAACTGAAGAAGAAGTTCTTGCGGAAGAGGAAGACAACGAAGAAATAGCAGAGCTGGAAAATGAAGAACTTGATAACGAAGAGGATAACGCTTAAACTCTGGAAAATTTTGCTGCCGGCAGTAATTTTGCTGCTGCCGGTAGCTTGTTCAGTTAGTCAATTTGTACCAGCTGCCGGAGTGGAAAGTGAAAACCTCTATGCTATCATCCGGACAGATACTTTAATGATTGTAATTAAGCCCCAAAGCTATCCAGGTAGCTATCAGGAAATCAATAATCACTTTTTCTCGTTGTTTATCAGGATTAAAAACACATCGGGTCAGCGTCTAAAACTGCAGCAAGGTTCTTTCAGCATTCTTTGCCAGCAGCAACAGTATGATCCCATTCCTTTGGATTATATTCTTGCAGATTTGGAAAGAAAAATGATGCTGAAGGAAATTAGCGACCCTTTTGCCGAGAATGTCTTTAGCTATAATATTGCAGAACGGAATAAGAACAGGAAATGTATTACGAACTGGTTAATAATGCTTTCCCTTGGGGAGAACTGTTACCTGGAGGCATAAAAGAGGGCTATCTTTTTTATAATAAGGATATTACTACTACCAATAGCTTTGTTATAGATGCTTTAGGACATTCGGTAACATTCCAGAAAACCAAAGTGTAGACGGAGCTCGCTGTAGCTCCGCAAAAAGTGTAGACGGAGCTCGCTGTAGCGCCGCAAAAAGTGTAGACGGAGCTCGCTAAAGCTCCGCAAAGCAATCCCGGAAACAAGGTAGCCAGCTTCCATTTTGCTAAAATAATTGTCTATCGTTTATCCTAAATCAGAAACTAATTGTTTACTTGCGATATCTACTATACAGTTATCTCTACTATCTTATCAGGATTTAACAAAGTAACTACTACCTCAAAATAGCAACTATATAGCCCGAGGATATCATCTATAAAATAAGGAGATACAAAAATCCGGGTAATGAAAATTGGTGCAGAAGGCGGGACTCGAACCCGCACACCCATTACAGGCACAAGATCCTTAGTCTTGCGTGTCTGCCAATTCCACCACTTCTGCTTTTATCTTTAATTCCGATTGGAAATAAGGACTATCTCGTTATTCCTGCACAACCGGAATGCATTAGCTAAGTTCTTTCCTATTTTGTAGTTGCCGGTTTAGAAGCAGGATTTACCGGCGCAGCTTTCTGTTCGGTAGGGTTAATCTTTTTTTGGCGTTCCTGAATACGCGTAAGGGGACTGTTATTTACATCTTTCACCAAAAAGGCAAGCAAAAGACAGGAGGCAGCAAAAACTATGGACAAAATTTGCGTCCATTTTTTTAAGAATTTGGAGGCACCGCTTCCTCCGAAAACATTCATTGCAGCTCCACCCAAATTGGAATCCAAACCTCCCTTGGAGGATTGAGCTAAAATTACCAGCACCAGGGCAATACAGATTATCACATGGATAATTAAGGCAATCGTATATACAACCATTGGTCTATCCTTTGCAAAGCATATTAAACTTCATTTTTGTTACTAAAAAAATGAAACCCTTTTTCTGTCAATCAAAAAGTTCCGTAGGAACGACCTCGGAAGGTTGACGTCCTCGTCAACCCACCTCTCACGCTTTATTTCGTTACTGAAAAGCAAGAGGTAACGAAAAACCTGGGTTGCAAGTGGAATGGCAGGATGCCATTCTTCCGGTGGGCGAATACAATCCAGAATGAAATAAAAGCCCCGATGTAAAATATGGGAATTCCAAAATTTTTTGGCTTGACAGAATTAGTTGCTTTTATATATAATGATAAAAGAGGAATAATATATGGCAAGAAAACACGCTATAATATTAGAAGAGCTTGAAATTGATAAAGTTGAGGACTTTACTGAAGCTCAGAAAAAGTATTACACTTCTTTAGGATTTAAGCCCTATTTGAATGAATACGGGAAAGTTAAGTGGCTAAAACCGGATCAGCATTCGCTAAGGATCAATGCAAAGTTGAAAAGGCCTTTTTGGACCCGGATATTATCCCACAAGAAAGTTCAGTTTCCTCACAAACGCAAGCATAGACCTGTTTTAGTAAAGTTTGTCCAGCGAAATTGGTTATTTATTATTATTATAATGATTGTGCTGGTAGCAGTAGTTTATATTTTTCGCAATCCTCAGCTTATTTTTTAGGAGAAAAAGCATTGAAGATATTATTAGTTAACGATGACGGTATTTTAGCTCCCGGGATAAGAGCTTTAGCAGAAGAGCTGAAAAATGCCGGACATAAAATTACGATTGTAGCTCCGGACAGTGAAAGAAGTGCAGCATCGCATTCTTTAAGCATCCGTAAGGAGCTGAGAGTAAATATTATAGCTGAAAATGAATATGCTGTAAGCGGAACACCAGTTGATTGCTCTGTTATTGCATTACAAAAAATCCTTGCTGAACCAGTGGATTTAATAATTTCGGGAATAAATGCCGGACAGAATATGGGGGAAGATGTTTTATATTCAGGAACAGTTGGAGCCGCAATGGAAGCTGCACTATTAGGGCATAGAGCAATAGCTGTTTCTATAAATTCCTATAAGAATCAAAGATTTGCAGTGGCCGCATATTGGGTGCGGAGAATGTTAGATTTAGGCATTGCGCATCTGGCTAAGCCCTATGAAGTTCTAAATATCAATGTTCCGAACCTTCCTGTAGAAGAAATTAAGGGTATTCGTTTAACTCGCACTGGACACCGTAAATACTATAATTTCGTTAAGATTATTGAAGAGAGCGGAAATGGTTTCGTCTATGAAGTAGGTGGCGATATACCTGTTTGGGATATTGAAAACGGAACTGATGCCGAGGCAGTTAATAACGGCTATATTTCGCTAACTCCTTTAGGTTTTGAGCTTACAAGGGATGAAGAATTTCCTCACATTCTAAACTGGCTGGAAGAGAATAATCTGTTGCACTTGGAGAGCTGAGAATGCGTTTTGAAGATCAAAGGTTACTTCTGGTAAACGAACTAAAAAGAGAAGGTATAGTTTCTCCTGCCGTTTTGGATGCAATTGGCAAGGTTCCGAGAGAAAATTTCATTTTGCCAGAATACAGTGATTACGCATATCAAAACCGTCCCTTACCAATTAAAGAAGGACAGACAATTTCCCAGCCCTTGATGATTGCTATTATGATGCAATTGCTTGATTTGCAATCCACAGATATTGTTTTGGAAATTGGTACTGGCAGTGGCTATCAGAGTGCCTTATTAGCCGAGATTGTGCAAGAGGTGTGTACGGTTGAACTTTTGGAAACCCTTTCTCTAAATGCTCAGAAGGTTTTACGCAACGCTGGTTACCGCAATATTCATTTTCGGATTGGAGATGGACACAGCGGTTGGCAAAAAGCATATCCGCCGCACAAGGAATTTGATAAGATTATCGTTTCAGCGGCGGCACGAGAAGTTCCTAAACGCTTGGTTGAGCAGTTAAAACTAAATGGTAAAATGGCTATTCCCATTGGTGGAAGCGGTTTTCAAGTTTTGTATATTGTTACCAAAACAGAAGAAGGATTGGATGTTGCAGAAGCCGGTGGCTGTTCTTTTGTCCCTTTTGTTTGTGATGACAAATCGTTGAGGTGAAGAGTGTTAAAAGATATTTATGCCTGGCTGAAAACAATCTGGAAAAAACCGGATAAATATGCCGAATTGAAACAATTTGATGTTTTAAGCGAGCTTAGTTCCTTTGAGCTCTATTTGCTTGATAATTTTTTACATAAACGCAGGTTCCAAGCTGGGGAATTGCTATATGATAAAGACCATCCGCTGGAGGTGATATATTTTATTCTTTCTGGGGAAGTGGAAGTGATGGGGCCTACTCATCCCCAAGGGCATAATATAGTTAATAAATTACAGGTTTTAGGGCTAATTGATATGTTTACAGAAGATACTCGTAGTAGTTCAGCCAAAGCCAAAAAGGAAGTAACGGCTTATGCCATATCGCGATATGACCTGATGGATTTAGCGAAGCAGAATCGGCAATTGGGATTAAAACTGTTAGTAGCTTTTTGCAAGACCTTAAGTAACTATATTCTAAACATTTCAGCTACTGGAAGCACTGCCGAGCAATGAACTGGACAAAGCGGATATTCTATTTTTTACTCTTAGCATTGATTGTGCTGGGGTTGTTCTTTTATCATTCTATAATATCATACCTTATTTATGCGCTTGTTTTTTCTTATCTTCTTGATCCTTTCGTAGGTTGGTTGGAACGCAAAAAGGTTCCCCGCTGGCTTGCCGTTTTAACAATCTATTTTGTTATTGCCGGAATTATTGCCTGGTTTTCTTCGCGGTTGGTTCCGGCTTTGATTCAGCAGGGAAATAATCTAATTACTATTTTGAGCAGTGGAGAAAGGTTAACGGGTCAATATATTATTACTTTACCTTTCATCAGACGGATATACGAATTTCTTCTGGAGTTGGATACTAAAATTCCCGGTTTGGGCACTGCTGCCAAGCTGGTGGATATTTTAGACCAGACCAATGTTTTTCTGGCTAAGCTGCCAAAGTTGCTGATAGATAATTACCAGAAGATTTTTTCCACGATTTCTATTATTGCCACTGTTCCCTTAATCAGTTTCTTTCTTCTGAAAGATAAATATAAGCTCCGAAAAGGGATAATCGGGATGTTCAATAACCGCTATTTTGAGCTTATTATAATTATGTTGCGGAAAATAGACAGCACGGTTGGTAATTTTTTACGGGCTATCCTTTTTGAAATAATAGCGATAGGAATTTTAGCGTCCACGGCGCTGACCATTGTAGGAGTGCCATATTCCATTTTAATTGGCGCTACGGCAGGAGTGGCAAATATAATACCCTATTTCGGACCTTTTTTAGGGGGAGCTTTAGCTGTAGTAACTGTTTTGCTGAATGGGGGCACAATCATTTCCGCAATTTATGTAATTTTAGCGATGTATATCGTGCAGCTGATTGATAATAATATTGTTTATCCCGTAGTTGTAGGAGGAACAATTAATATGCACCCGCTGTTAGTTCTTCTTACTTTAATTGCTGGTGGCTGGTATGGAGGCATTCTCTGGATGCTGATATCAGTCCCTCTTGTCTATATAACATACAGCTTGGTTAAGGTCTTGTATAGTAATCTGAAAGAATTTAAAATAATCTAAAGGGGAAAATGTGAGTATACTGGATAAATGCTACAAGTTTACGGATGCCCGTAAAGTAATGGCTATGGGCTATTATCCTTATTTTCGTGTAATTACTTCCGAGCAGGATACAGAAGTTATCTGCAACGGGAAAAAAATGTTGATGATGGGTTCAAATAGCTATTTAGGGCTAACTAATCATCCGAGAGTGAAAGAAGCAGCCATCAAAGCCATCCAAAAATATGGCAGTGGCTGTGCCGGCAGTCGTTTTTTAAATGGAACATTGGATATTCATATAGAGCTGGAAAACGAATTGGCAAAATTTGTGGGCAAGGAAGAAGCGATTTGTTATCCTACAGGGTATCAGGCAAATGTTGGTTGTATTTCTGCAATAGTAGGAAAAAACGACTTTGTGATTACGGATAAATATGATCATGCCTCCATTATAGACGGTGCCTTACTTGCGGAAGGGAAAATGCTGCGTTTTAAGCATAACGATATGACATCTTTGGAACAGGTTTTAAAAGAGATTAAAGGCAAAAATTCCCTAATCGTGGTTGATGGCATTTTTTCTATGGAAGGGGATATAGCGAATCTTCCTGTAATTATAGAACTGGCAGAAAAATATAATGCAGTAGTGATGGTTGACGAAGCTCATTCTTTAGGGGTTTTAGGAAATCAGGGAGTTGGCACAGCAGCTCATTTTGGTTTAACGGATAAAACAGCATTTATTATGGGCACCTTCAGTAAGTCCCTAGCTTCCGTAGGTGGCTTTATTGCTGCGGATGAAGCACTTATCCACTATTTAAAGCATAAATCCAGAGCTCTGATTTTTTCCGCATCGCTTCCTCCTGCTTCTACTGCCAGTGTTTTGGAAGCTCTAAAAATTATAAAAGAAGAACCGGAACGCATTGCCAAGCTTTGGGAAAATACCAATTATATGTTAACGGAATTTAAGGCAATGGGTTATAATACTGGAGCCAGTTGCACGCCTGTAGTTCCCTTGCATATTGGCAATATGATGACCACTTTTAATATGTGGCGTCGTTTAGGAGAAGAAGGTGTTTTTATCAATCCTGTTGTTCCACCTGCTGTTCCTCCCAGTTCTTGTTTAATTAGAACTTCTTTTATGGCAACGCATACAAAAGAACAATTGGATATGGCACTGGATAAATTCAGAATAATTGGCAAGGAACTGCAGATTATTTAATTTATTAAGGGTATCGCTATGGCGATGCCTTATTGTTTTGGATAATATAAATTAAGCCATATATGGAGGAAAAAATGGCAAGCAAAAGCAGTGTGGAATAC
>Ga0116174_10005033_pt1 | contig 10248 bp, 8 predicted proteins | sample AD_UKC087_MetaG_FD_89801 | JGI IMG/M metagenome (GOLD analysis project Ga0116174, IMG submission 89801) | Active sludge microbial communities of municipal wastewater-treating anaerobic digesters from USA - AD_UKC087_MetaG | ecosystem: Engineered > Bioreactor > Anaerobic > Digestate | place: USA...
ACGACCATCCTGAAATTCTTCCTGAATATCGATTTGCAAGAGCAGGCGGAACGCTTCCTCGCGCGGGTGGAAGACCCCACCAAGCAGTGGAAGTTTAACCCCGGGGATCTTGAAGAGCGCAAGCTTTGGGCGCAGTACATGGAGGCTTATGAGGATGTGCTCAATAAAACCAGCACCGAGTACGCCCCCTGGTATATCATCCCAAGTAATAAGAAATGGTATCGTAATCTGATGATTGCCAATATTGTGCGGGACACGCTCAAGGGGTTCAAGATGAGCTATCCTGAACCGCCGGCTGATCTCGAGGGTTATCATAAGAAATTGCTCGAAATGACCCTCTCCAAAGAGGGATAGTGATTTTAGAAGAACTACCGACTGTGCCAGATGTTGTTCTGGCAGGTCGATTGCAGCGTGAGTATATCCTGCCAGCTACAGCTCCCCCCCGCCTCGATGGGCTGGGAGGCAACCTGGCGTATGCTGCCTCAGCGTTGGCTTCGTGGGGTGGTAAAGCTGGATTGGTTTCCCGTGTTGATCCGGAATTTCCTTTGGAACGGTTGACTCGCCTTCAGGAGTCAGGTTTCCTGTTGGAAGGTGTCCGAATAGCTGCAGAACCGCTTGATAGCCGCTTTTTTGTTGCCTATGGTGAGCGGAATAGAGTGTTTACCGACAATCCGGTGACCCATTTTGCGGAAAGGCAACTTCCGTTCCCACCGGAACTCCTGGGCTATCAACCCCGCGCAAAATATTGCAGCAAGACGGACTACCTGGGCGATTCATTTAGAGTCACTGATATGCCCCGATCTTATCTGGAAGCAAAAGCCGCCCATATTTGCCCTGTTGATTTTATTTCTCACAGGATCCTGCCTTCGGTGCTAAAGGCAGGGATGATCCAGAGCCTGACAATGCGTGCCTGCACCTGCTACATGGACCCAATTTTTTGGGAGGACATTCGCGGACTGATCTCCGACCTCACGACTTTTGCGATGACCGACGTCCAGGCTTTGAAACTGTTCCAGGGGCGAAGCGTTGACTTGTGGGAAATCGCTGAGCACCTTGCCGGGTATGGACCTGAGGCGGTGCTGGTGCAGACGGGGGATGGAACCACTTACCTATACGATCGCATGAGACGTAAGCGTTGGATCCTGCCCGCTTACAGGACGCGGATCATTGATCCGACTGGCATGTTAAACGCCTTCGACGGGGGCTTCCTGGCAGGTTTTCAACAAACGGGTGAAGTATTGGAAGCGGCGCTGTGTGGAAATATCAGCGCCGCAATGGCGGGCGAGGGGAGCGGACCTTATTTTTTGCTGGAAGGTCTGCCGGGGCTTAAAGAAATGCGTCTCGAGGTGCTGCGCCAGCAAGTCATTGCGGCGTAGCTGTCGCGGATGGGTTTTGGTGCACCAGCCTGATCTCGTAGAGGCTTGCCCAGTTTTTCCCGGTCAAAAAGAGCTTGTCGTTGATGCTGTCATAGGCGATGCCGTTCAGCACTTCGCCCTGTATGGATTGGTTCTGCTCAGGTCGTAATCCAGTCAGATCAATCAGACTGACAACGCTGCCATCATCCGGATCAACGACAACGATAGTATCGGTGAGGTAAATGTTGGCGAAAATGAAGCCGTTGATGAATTCCAACTCGTTCAGATATTCTACGGATTGACCCTGGTAGCTTACGTTCACCTGTCTCACGACCTGCATTGTGCCCGGGTCAAGCCAATAGAGCGTGTTTGTGCCATCGGAAAGAATCAGAGCTGAGCCATCTGTGGTGAGCCCCCAACCTTCAGTCTGGTAATGGAAGGTGCTAAGGAACTCAAGCGTATTGGCGTCATAGACAAAACCAGTGTTTTCACGCCAGGTTAGCTGGTAAAGCTTGCCCTCGAGCAAAACAAGACCTTCAGCAAAAAAGCTGGCATCCAGTTTGGACTCTGCTTGCGCGACACCGGTGGTGGGGTCAACCTTGCGCAAGGTTGACCGATTGTAGAGGCCGCAACTCTCATAGAAAATGCCTTCATCGATAACCAGGCCCTGGGTATAACAGGTGGGGTCGTGTGGGTGGGTGGCAAGGATTTCATAGCCCAGGTTTTGGGCAAGCGGTTCCGGAATGGCTGGCATCACCTCAGCTTGCGGTTGCTTTGTGAGCAACGCACAGGATGGAATGCCTGCCAGTAGGGTTGCGATGACAATCATCAAAAGCAGTGAGCGTTTGAAAGCTTTCTTTTTGTCCATTTTGATAATTGTATTCCAGATCAGGAGGAGAAGGTGCCTGGTTTGTACTAAAACCATGGAAAGGGTGCGTGGCAATGATAGAATCATGCGAAACGGAATAAGGAGCTGCTATGTTTGACTCACTCGAACGGTTTTTACGCTACGTCAAAATCGATACCCAATCGGCGATGGAAGCCGAAGGTTATCCCAGCACTGCCAAACAACTGGACCTTGCCAGGGTTCTGGTGGCAGAGCTGACTGCAATAGGCATGGAAGAAGTCAAATTGGATGAATACGGCTATGTGACTGCCACGCTGCCAGCCAATATCGAGACCTCAGCGCCGGTAGTCGGCTTCCTGGCACACATGGACACCAGCCCGGCTGCTTCCGGCGCAAACGTGAAAGCCCGAATAATCGAAAACTACGACGGTCAGGATATTGTTCTGAACGCTGAGAAGAACATCCTGCTTTCACCGCGCGACTTTCCGGGTTTATTGGAAAGCAAAGGCGAGCGATTGGTTGTCACCGATGGCACCACCCTGCTTGGCGCGGACGATAAAGCCGGCATCGCCGCTATCATCGGCGCCATGGCATACCTGATTGCCCATCCGGAAATACCGCATGGCAAGCTGCGGGTCGGCTTCACGCCCGATGAAGAAGTCGGAGAAGGCGTCAAGTTCTTCGATGTGCCGGCTTTTGGAGCGGATTTTGCTTATACCGTCGACGGTGGCAAGGCTGGCGAATTCTCCTGCGAGACGTTCAACGCGGCTGGCGCGAAAATAAAGATCAACGGGCGCAGCGTTCATCCCGGCACTGCCAAGGGAAGGCTGAAGAGTGCCGTCCAGGTGGCAATCGACTTCCATAATTTACTGCCAGTCTTTGACCGCGCAGAGCACACCGAAGGACGCGAAGGGTTTATTCACCTGACTGAAATGGCTGGCGAAGCGGAAAGTGCGCACATCAATTACATCATTAGGGACCATGACGAAGCCAAATTCGAGCAGCGCAAGCAGGTAGTGCGGCAGGCGGCTGACTTCATCAACCAACGTTACGGTGAAGGCACCCTCGAGCTTGAAATTCGCGATCAGTATTTTAATATGCGCAAAATGATCGATGCCCGACCTGAGATAATCGAGATAGCTCTCAAGGCATATCGCGCGGTGGGTTTGGAGCCGGTGGAAGAAGCAGTCCGCGGCGGAACGGATGGCAGCCGCCTCTCTTATATGGGATTGCCCACACCGAATATTTTCACCGGCGGGTATAACGGTCATGGCCGGTATGAGTATCTCTCTGTAGACGCTCTTGAGAAGGCGACCGAAGTGGTGGTGATCATCAGCAAGCTGGTTGGTGAATTGAAGTAAGTTAAAAAATGTAGGTAGGGTGGGTTGAAGTCACAAAGTATTTGCAAGAACAAACCGAATTTTAGCCTACCCACCGCCGTTTTGTGATGCCTACTATTCGGGCACAACGTCCTACCCTGTAAGGGCGACCCGGGAGAACCGCGAAGCCGTCGTAGAGCGAAAAATAGTGCCCGTCAGAGTAATGAGAGCACTATGGACTATTTGATAGGCGAGCGTATCGTGCTCTCAGTTCGCCGCCGACGGAGATACAAGATCAGGCACCCCTTCCGCTAAGATTAATACCGGAACGATTCAAGACCGTTCCCTACGTTGGTTATGCAAAACCAACCTTCCACACCAAGTCTCAACGGAATGTTGAGATTGCCACATCGCTTTGTTTCTCACGATGACGGATTGAAGTGCCCATTTAGATTTTAATCCACAATCCTTTGTAGGTTGGAATGTTGTGTAGTACGCCATTCCAACGATGAGGTAAACCTCTTGATTGATGCAGGGCTCCGCCCCTACTCAGTGTTTCCTTGCATAGGCATGCCTTCTGTACTGAATCGATAAATACTGAATCAATCCAGCAGCTTGACAGAATTTGCGGGGGGGGGATAATATGTTTTAAATCCGGGCTCAATCGTTATAAAGGAGGCATAACATGAGTCTTATTTCCACAGTCAATCATAAGAATAAACAAAAATATCTTATGTGACGGTTTTGACAACCTGTTTGATTTTGATGCTTAGTATCCAGACTCAACCAGGAATCGCAATGGAGTTCTCACGAGAATTGGCGTATTGCACAGGTGAGTAATGTAATGTTTTTTTCAGATTATTGGGGATGTGATGTGAATGCGACAACGGTAAGCTCAAGATATATTCTATTACCAAGTAATGATGGGATTACCGAATTGAGATATCAGAGTAATTGTAAAGCGTTCTGGTCAAGAACTACATTATCGGTTAATGGTTACTATATTGGGGCAACGCTGGATCGGGAAAAGAAAGTACCTGACTATGCTATGTCGAGTGGGTCATGTTTAAGTGCCGGATTGTCAGTCTACACTTACATGGGAAATTCGCTATATTCCAGTCGCACCTGTGGAACGGCAAATGCCAACAATCCAGTTCCAGCGCCAGCTTACACTAATTGTGGAATATACATGACTAAAAGTAATTGAGGTAAAAATGAAAACGACAAAACAACGAATTGTGACAATTCTGTTGTCTGCCATTGTTATCGTCTGCATGGCATTTCTTTTGAACTTCTTGATGGAGAGCTCGAAGGTAGAAGATCATAAAGCCCAATCGCCGACTACATTGGAAGAAGCTAACCCAACCATTTCTGAACCGGAAAAGGCACCTCAGAAAGTGCAATTCGATAACAAGACCGCTGAATATGATGGGTTGACCATGAAAGTCCTCAGTATAACCTTATCAGGCGACGATGCGGTTGTGGAAGTGCTTTGGGAATTGAAAGACTCTCGGGACTGGAAGATCAATAATGCAATCCTTGAAATAGACTCCCAAGCACATTCCTACGCTGGATTCGATTTGATAAAAGGTTTGTTTCACTACTCAGATGGAACAGCCTGCAAGTTAGATATGCAAAATACAACTAAAGCAGAGAACTGTTCGTCAGCTTTCTTACAGGAGACGCCCTATAGAGTTGACCGATTGATTTTTGCAAACGTTCCGGGTGATTTTTTGAACCGGTCAATCCAATTGAGAATTCTAGGAATTGTGGCTTTCCCGAATGAGAGCGAGTATTGCAAAGTATTGAACATTGAACACATTCAAAAGGCGATGCAGGGTGAATTCCCTGGTGTGGAGTTGGATTGTTTTCAGGAGAATGGATTGCAGGGTTATGCAATAAAAGAAAGTTCGCGCTATGCTAAAGATGAAAAAGCTCTCGCTATGTTATCTGATTACGCGGGAAAAGCATTATTCGGAAATATGGCTGGAATTTGGGAATTTGATTTGACGTCAGACTAATAGGGAAAGTCAATCTAAATGAACAGGCAGTGATCAGAATCCACATCACTGCCTGTTTGTCTTAAAACGATCTCATGTCGTTAATCAATCTAGAGTTTGTTGGCTTGTAAGGTCGCTGTTTGGGCGACGCATCCCACAAGGGGAAACTTCGCACTGCGTCAACCGTACCCAAAATCCGATGAATATATAGAATTTAGAGTGGGCGCTTGAGCGATCAGGCACCCATTTTTGTTATTCCCGCCATTTTGAGGTCAGTGGAATTGTTAACGTTTGCCAAAAATGATAAAAAGTCCGAAAAAGTACTTGACGTGACGTACTACGTCTGATATAGTAATTACAACGACAGACGTAATACTTTTAGAAAGGAAAAGAGATGATCAGCAGCGATGTCATCAGAGGATACACAGACACAATCATTTTATCTTTGCTGCGTAACGAACCGGGTTATGGTTACGAGATCTCGCGGCAGATCAGCGAGATCACCGAGCAAAAGTACGTGATGCGCGAGACAACACTCTACTCAGCCTATAACCGCCTCGAGCAGAATGGCTGTTTGCGCTCATTCTATGGCACCGAGAGCAACGGGAAACGCCGCACTTATTATGAGATCACCCCTGCAGGAAGAGCTTATCTTGAAGAAAAGCTGGCTGAATGGGAATTAACAAAAGAGATAATCGAAAAAATCATTCGTTAAGAGAGGAAAAAATGGACGCAATTAAATCTTATCTGGAAAACATGTTTTTACATCTGCCCAGGACCTCCGAGGTCCTGAGAGCAAAAGAAGAATTGTCTCAAATGATGGAAGACAAATACAACCAACTCAGGAGCGAAGGCCGCACCGATAATGAGGCAGTGGGGCAGGTTATCTCCGAATTTGGGAATCTCGAAGAATTGGCTGAAACTTTGGGGATCCCCCAGGAGGTCAAGGACCTCGAGAGCGACAGCAAAAAAATCACGATGACCGACAGTGAAGTCGAGCACTACCTGCAGGTTTCAATAGAAAATGGCAAGCGGATTGCTTTAGGCGTGGGGATCATTCTGCTGGGCGTTGCTGGTCTCATCTTCATGAACGCTCTCGCTTCGCGAGACCTTTTGGGGGAGAAAGTCGCCGACGCTATAGGTGTTGGCGGATTACTTTTGATGATCGCGCTGGCGGTTTACATTTTCATCATGTCTGGGATGAAAGGTGAAAAGTACGAAAAGCTTGAGACAATGCTTGTAAAGATCGATCCTTACCTTCACGACCGTATTGTCCAGATGAAGGAAGACTATCGACCCACATTTGCCCGGAGTATCGCAGGCGGTATCGTGCTTATTTTGTTGAGTGTGGCTGGGTTGACGACTGTCGCCATTTTGGAGATCGGTGAAGAATTTGCTGTGATGTTAATGGTTGTTGGCTTGCTGATAGCGGTCGGAATAGCTGTCGGGCTCTTCATTTCTGCTGGAGCAAAAATGGAAGCTTATGACAAACTTTTGAACGAAGGCGATTACACCTGGCGGCAAAGGGAAGGGAAAAGCTTCGCAGAGAGGATCGGTGGAGCTTATTGGATGCTGGTAGTGGTTATTTATCTTGCCTGGAGCTTCATCAGCAGGAATTGGGAACTCACTTGGATCGTTTGGCCCATCGCGGGAGTGCTCTTTGGCTTGGTCTCAGCATTATATTCCGCGTTCGCTGGCAAAAAGTAACCTGCCCATACGAAAAAGACCGGAAATCCGCTTCGGACTCCGGTCTTTTTTGTTTAAATCATATCCCTAACAGCAGCCTTCGCCGCAGTCCGAGGAACAACCATCGCCACAGTCCGAGCCGCAACTCTCGCAGCCGCCGTAATGCAGGTGACCAGCAGCGAGTTCTTCCTCAGTTGCCGGGCGGATCGCCAGCACGGTCACTTTGAAGTGGAGATCCTTGCCAGCCATTGGATGGTTCAGGTCGATCTCCACGGTATCATTGGAAATCGCTGTCGCCACGCCCTGGAAGATATGCCCTGAAGCGTCCCGCAGACGCATAGCCTCACCCAGACGGATCTCGAAATCAGGGGGGAAGGATTGCCGGTTGACAGTGATCACCGAATCGGGATCAAATTCACCATAAGCATCCTCGGCTTTGGCAATCACCTCAAGCGTATCGCCAACTTTTGCGCCGGTTAGAGGCTGTTCAAGACCTGGAATGATGTTACCGTGACCGTGTAAGTATTCAAGCAGCTCTGATTCGACTTCTTCGCCATCCACATTGAGATTGTAGGCAATCTGGACGACGTGGTCGTTTTGGATAGTATTCAGTGTGTTTTCTTTCATTTTTCTCCATTCTCTAAGCGGGGCAGTCCTCCCGCGCCGGATGATTATAACAGACAGATGGCAGAGAGAAACGCTGAGGCGCAGACAAAGCTGCTTTCTAATAAAACGCATATTAAAGCCACGCAGACTAAGGAAGTTGAAAGTACCCCACCGATACAAGCCCCTCCTTACAAGGAGATTATCCAGCAAACTCCAAGGTCCTCGCGCAGTGGAAGACAGATCTCATACATACAAAGTATTCGTGAAAAGTGCCCTGTGTTCGGCTATCCCAATCCTGCTTGGGGAGTATCAGCGACAGGTGCTGACCGTAAAGCGGCAGCAAAGCAGAGAGTCTTAAAATACGACTAAAGTCTTAGTCCATTTCAGCCTCCTGACCGATCGCAAACATCCTCATATCCCTTAGACTCAAGATATCCAAAGAAGGAGGTGCTTCTTATGCAAACCAGCACAATTGTTCAAGTTCAAAACCTATCAAAAGAACTTTCAAATGACGAAAAAACCTTCCCGATCCTCCATAATATTGATCTCTCAATACAACAAGGCGAGTGGGTCTCGCTGATTGGTCCAAGCGGCTCGGGTAAAACTACCTTGCTTAGCATCATGTCCGGCATCGACAAACCCACCACCGGCAAAGTCTTTGTCCAAGGGCGGGAAATCAGCAGCATGAACGAAGCGCAACTGGCACGTTTCCGCAATCAACAAATCGGCATCATCTTCCAGTCATTCTTCTTGATCAGCAGTCTGACCGCGCTTGAGAACGTTGCAGTGCCGCTTTTCATTGGAAAGAATAAGCGAACAGCGCTGGATAGAGCCGCCCGGATGCTTGCCCGCGTCGGGCTTTCTCATCGCCTGAACAACAGGCCACATCAGCTCTCAGGCGGAGAACAACAGCGCGTCGCGATTGCACGCGCCTTGGTGACAGAGCCTGCGATTCTTTATGCTGACGAACCTACCGGCAATCTGGACAGCGTTGCCAGCCAGCAACTGATGGTGCTGCTGAGGGATTTGCGCGAGAGTCAAAACCTGACCCTCATGATCGTGACGCACGATAACAGCATTGCCGCGCATGGCGATAAAATTTTGCAACTTCATGACGGCATGTTGGCAGGAGATCCCAAAAGAACATCTCCAACGATTCCGGCAGAGGGTAAAGTTCAGCTTTTTAATGCGCGCCAGGAACCGACAAGCCAGCAAAGCAATAAGCCGTTAAACTGAGGGGGAACATCATGAAAGCGAACCGATCCTATTTTTGGCAAATTGCCGCTCGCAATCTCAAACATGGCGGTCAGCGCGCTGTTCTCGCCATTTTATGTATTATCTTTGGCGTGATGTCGCTTGTGGCGATGAATACCGTTGCCAACAACCTGCGCACCGTCCTCCTGGTGGGCGGTCGCGAAATCCTGGGGGGTGATTTTGGCATCTATCCTCTGAATGACCGGGTTTTCAACGAAAAACACAAAGCAGACTTTCAGGACATGTTGAATAAGGGGCAGATTGAAGCCTTCACCATGATTGACAGCAGTCGGGACATCATATTCAAAACCGAAAACGATCCAGTCTGGCATTACCCTGGCAATGGCTTGGGTATCGACACTAAAACCTATCCAGTCGCCGGCAATTTCAAGACGACAGATGGACGGGTGGAGCGTGTCGGCGCCTTGCTCGAAAAAGAAAACACCGCTCTGATTACCGCCGATATCGCTGAAAACTTCAAGATTCAAACCGGGGATCAAATCACCCTGACTGACACGAATATCGGCAAACCGGTCAAAGTCACAGTAACTGGCATCCTTATAGATACTCCAAACCACGAAGGGAATAAGCTTTATTATTCCTATCAAGTCGCGCGTGAGCTTGGTAATGGAGAGCTCCGGCTTGGCAGTATCATGATCAAGGGCGGCAATGAAATGATGTTCAGGGAATATTCTGAATCGAACGAAGCCTGGCTTTGGTCAGCGGAAGGTAATTTGGAATCCCGCAGGGACCGAGACAGCACGCTGCGCCTGATGCTCAATGCCGCTGGCGGTTTGGGTTTGCTGGTGGGCGGAATTGGCGTAGCTAATACAATGACCGTGCTCATCAGCCGCCGCAGCAAGCAGATTGCCACATGGAAGCTGCTCGGCTATGAGAACAAACATATCCGCGCCATATTTCTCACCGAAGCCTTAATGATCGGTGCCATTGGTAGTCTGATCGGATCTGGTTTGGGTGTTTTGCTCTCCAAAACACTCACCCGCCTGTTTCAGCGAACTGCCAGCTGGCTGTTGATCTGGAAACCAGATTTCGGTTCCGCGCTAATTGGTCTTGGAGCCGGCATCCTGACCGCCCTGCTTTTCGCGCTTTGGGCAGTGCTGCGTACCAGTAACGTAAGCCCCGTCAGCGTTATCCGCACGGAAGAGCTCAAAATGGAAAAA
>Ga0116174_10005041_pt1 | contig 10238 bp, 9 predicted proteins | sample AD_UKC087_MetaG_FD_89801 | JGI IMG/M metagenome (GOLD analysis project Ga0116174, IMG submission 89801) | Active sludge microbial communities of municipal wastewater-treating anaerobic digesters from USA - AD_UKC087_MetaG | ecosystem: Engineered > Bioreactor > Anaerobic > Digestate | place: USA...
GGCGAGAACATCTATCCCAAGGAGCTCGAGGAGATAATGTACGGCCATCCGAAAGTACAGGAGGTCGCGGTTGTCGGCATGAAGGATGAGATATACGGTGAAGAGGTGATGGCCTGCGTCGTCACCCGGCAGGGTGAAACGATCGACACGGAGGAGTTTCGCTCCTGGTGCAGGGAGAACATGGCGTCGTACAAGGTGCCGAAATACGTCAGCATCAGACAGCAGTTGCCGAAGAATATCCTCGGCAAGATATTGAAGAAAGAACTGAAGTCACAGTTGAAGGCGGAGGGAATGCAGGCCTGAGTGCATTCGCGGCACGGGAGGGGAAGCTCATTCCGGTTTCACGGAGCCTCGCGGTAATGTAAGGGACCGGAATTCCGTGGCTTTCTCTCCCGTTCAGTGGCTCCCGCGCTTCAGTATGCCGCCTATGTCCACACCCTCGAGCTGTCGCATGATAAGCGGTTCGAGGTCCTCCACTGCCACTGCGAGCTCCTCCGGGCGGGGGTGATGGTTGAAGATGAAGACCACGTGGGACAGGAAGCTCTCGGTGATCCGTATGCCGAACTGGGCGAAGTACACGCCCAGACCCTCGCCCGTGCACGCGCCGATCATAATCGAATCCCGATCGCGGTGTAACAGCTCGCTCTTCTCCGCGAATACCGTTTCCGCGCCGGGGTCCTCGAAGAGCGTAAAGCCAACCCCGGCCTCCGTGAGATAGTCGGTGAAGGGGCGAACGCCCAGAAATCGATGCTCGATATACGGCTTTGCGCCTGCCATGGCATTCATCCTCAGCGTGTTTGTAATCACCAGACAGATCACAGCGCCCGCCGCGGCCTGTCCAGCAGTATTTGCGTGCGGTGAAGGCGGGTGAGCGAACTCACATCGAGATCGATCCCTTCCGGAAATCGGTCGCGCCGATGAGCGCGTTGATGAGTACCGGGTGCCCCTCGCCGGCAAGGCGCCGCGCTTCCGCAAGCGCGGATTCGATTTCCTCCCGGGACCGGATGAGAATGCCGCGCCCGCCGAAGCCCTCCGCCACCGCGTGGTAGTCGGTGCGGCGGAGCACCGTTCCCGTGTCGTCGCGCAGGTACTCCACCTGGTCGCGCGCTATCTGCGTCCACGCCGCGTCGTTTCCCACCACGGCGATAACCGGAAGGCCGTGCCGCACGAACGTGTCGAACTCCTGCAGGCTGTAGCCCGCGGCCCCGTCGCCGTATAATATCCACACGCGCGAACCGGGCCTTGCGAGCTTCGCCCCGAGGGCGAATCCCGCGCCGACGCCGAGGGTCCCGAAAACGCCAGGGTCGAGCCAGGAGAGCGGCCCCGCCGGCCGCACGATATACGCGGCGGACGAGGCGAAATCGCCCCCGTCGACGATCACGATATCGTCGTCTCCAAGGGCAGTGTCGATCAGCCGGAGAAGCCCGAGCGGATTGATCGCTTCGGATTCCTCGGCGGCCATGCGCCCTATCTCGTCTTCGCGTTCGCGGTCGCGCGCCGAAAGCCTCGCGATCCACTCCGGAACGGAGCGGTTCCGGCCGGGGAGCGTTGCGGCCAGTGACGAAAGGAAGAGCAGCGGGTCGGCATGCGCGGCGAGGTCGGGCCGGCGGTTGAGGTAGAGGTCGGCACGGCCGCGGTTGACGCCGATGAGTTTCGCGCGGGCGTTTACATCACGCCCGTAGTTGAGGCGGAAATCGCAGGGCATACCGGCCAGAACGACGAGGTCGGACTCGGCGAGCGCCTCGCGCCGCCGGTGGCGCGCCAGAAGCGGGTGCTCCCTTCCGAGAAGTCCGCGGGCCATTCCCGTCAGAAAGACGGGAACACCGATGGTCTCTATCGCGCGCGTGAGCGCCGGTACGCCTTCGGTCCTCAGCATGGCCTGGCTTCCGACGATCATCAGAGGACGCTCGGCGCGGCGTATGAGGCGCGCGGCGGAACGCACCGCGCGCACGCTCGCTCCTGATACGGATGCGGACGGGACCTGATCTCCGGCGGAGACCTCCGGGGCGCAGGCGAACATGCGGTCGACGTGACGGTTGAGGTACCAGCGCAGAGTGCGCGCCCGCAGGCCGCCTCCGCCGGGCGTATCGCTCTTAATGCCGTACCAGCGGCGCACAAGGGCCTCGTCGTAGAGCAGGTCGATGGGGCATTCGACGAAGACGGGGCCGGGAACGCCGGAAAGGGCCAGGTCGAACGCGTGCTCGAGTACGGGGGCCAGGTCGCAGGCTCGCTTGACGCGAAGTACCTTCTTGACGCAGGAGCCTACGAGCGCCGCCTGGTCGATATCCTGAAGCGAGCCGCGACCGCGGAGCACGGTGGCCGCCGCGCCGCCGAGCAGGACCAGCGGAGACTGGGCAAGATGCGCGTTCTTGAGTGCCGTTACGGTGTTGGCCACCCCGGGGCCGGCCGTCACCGCGGCGACTCCCGGCACGCCCGTAAGGCGGGCGACCGCGTCCGCGGCGAAGACCGCCGTCGCCTCGTCGCGCACGTCGATGACGCGGATACCTGCTCGCCTCGCCCCGACCAGAATGGGGGCTATGTGCCCGCCGCACAGGGTGAAGAGGAAGCGCACCCCCCGGGCGGCCAGGACCCCCGCGATCGCGGAACCGCCGTCGATGCTCACCGTGCGCCCTCCAGTACGTGACGGTCCGGCACCGCGCAGAGCATGGTGCCGGTGAACACCTTCTCTCCGTCCCGGAAAACATCGACCGCGACCGTGCGCTTTCTGCCTTCGGACGAGCTGACCCTTGCCTCCGCCCGGAGCCTTTCCCCCGATCGCGCCGGTTTCAGGAACGTGATATCGGCCTTTCCGAGCACCACATTAGGATGGTTGACCGCGAGCATCGCCGCGTAATCGGCCAGGCCGAATACGAAGCCGCCGTGCACCAGGCCACTGTCGTCGGCGCGCATTTCGTCAGTAAGCGTCAATTCGACCGCGCAGGCCCCCTGGTCGAGCCGTACGGGTGTGCCGCACAGGCGGCGGTCGATACGGTGATGGGTGGTGATGGTCGGTTCATTCATCGGCATGCCTCGTTTCGTGCTGTTCGGTATCGCGCGGCTCGCCGCGCAGGTAAAATATCATATAACAGCATACACACCGGGGAGGAAAAGGTCAACCGATAACGGGAGAGCAAAGGCGCGCGCGAGGAGATGGGAGTATCGTGGCGCGGATATAATAATTGAAATCGAACGAAGTACGCATTGCGAGGGAAAAGACAGGCCGCCTCCGCGGGGGCGGCCGTCACCATTACATCATCGTGGCCCATTCGGAGGTTTCGCGTCCCTCCTGGCCGATCGACAACGCTTTAAGACGGGTCGCGAGCTTTTCGAGGAGCTCCTCGCGCTCTTTCAGCATATCGCGGTATTCGCGGGTGCTGGTGTGGCGGATCTCCGTCGGCAACTCCTTCAGCTCGCGCGCCACAAGGTCGATGATCATTTCCATCTCCCTGTCGTCCAGATGGATATTCATGCGTCCTCCCCGCCGCGGTTCCGGCGTCGCACGAGTTCGACGTTTCACGCGGCCCGCGCGCTTCGCCATGCCGGAGTATGCGATAAGTAATGTCGCGGAACGCCCGGGCGCGTCCCGGTTGGAATATAGGCACCGAAGGGGGAGAAGTCAAAAAAACAGGGAGGATGGAGAGGCCCGCACGCGGGCCCCTCCGTGCGCGGTGGATCAGCCTTCCCGGTACATCCGTTCGATGATGTCCGCGTACTTCTTTTCCACCACCTTGCGCTTCACCTTCATGGTCGGCGTGATCTCTCCGGCGTCCTGCGAGAACTCGTGCGCGAGCAGGGTGAACTTCTTGATCTGCTCGACGCGTCCCAGGTCCTTCTGCCGCTGGTCGATGATCTTTTTAAAATGCTCGACCACTTCGGGTTTTCCGACCAGCTCCTCGCGGGACGACCAGCCGAGTCCCTTTTTAAGCGCCCAGGCCTCAAGCGAAGAGAACGACGGCACCACGAGGGCGGTCAGGTAGTTGCGGGCGTCGCCGATAATCGCGATGTACTCGATGAAAAAGTCCTCGGTCATGAGCGATTCTATGAGCTGCGGGGCGATGTTCTTCCCGCCGGAGGTGATGATGAGGTCCTTGATCCTGTCGGTGATGTACAGGTACCCGTCCTCGTCGAAGCGCCCGATGTCCCCGGTCCTGAACCACCCGTCCTCGGTGAAGGCCTCGGCGGTCTGCTTCGGCTTGTTGAAGTATCCCTGTACGATGTTGGGGCCCCTGGCCTGGATCTCGCCCGTTTCCGGATCGATCCGTATGTCCACCAGCGGCACCACGGGGCCGCAGCTTCCGAACTTGAAGCAGGAAGGCCCGTTCATGGCGAGCACCGGCGCGGTCTCCGTGAGGCCGTAGCCGACGGTGATGAGCACGCCCGCGTTGTAAAAGAAGCGGGCGATTTCCGGCGAGAGAGGCGCGCCGCCGGCGTTGAGGTGGTGCATGCGGTTGCCGAAAAGGTCGACGATTTTGTGCAGGACCAGCTTGTGCGCGAGGCGGTAGCGCAGCCACAGCCAGGGGCCGAGCATCCTGCCGTTCATCCGGCGATCGCCGGCCTTTTCCGCGACCTTCATGGCCCAGCGGAAAATCTTCTGCTTCGCCGGCGGGGCCTGCTGTACGCCGGCGTGAATGGTCGAATAGATCTTCTCGAAGAGCCTGGGCGCGCTGTTCATTATCGTCGCGTTGGCTTCTTTCATGATTTCCAGGATCTGCGTGTGGTCCTCGCAGTAGCAGATGCGCGCGTCCATCTGCATGATGCCGTAGTCCCACGAGCGCTCCAGCACGTGGCTGAGCGGAAGCATGCAGAGCGTCATGTCGTCCTCGCCGTGCCCGGCCTGCGGGAAGTAGCCGACGGCCCAGCTGTTGTGCATCAGGCTTTTATGCGTGTGGACGGCGCCTTTGGGCTCGCCCGTGGTGCCGGAGGTGTAAATGAGCGTGCACTTGTCGTCCCAGTGGCAGCGCTGAGCCCTGCGGGCGATCTCATCGGCATGGCCCGCCTTCGCGCCCGTCGCGAGGAAGTCGTCCCAGGTCATGACGCGCGGATCGCCCGTGTCGATCGTCATGCCGCGATGGAAGACGACGATGTGCTCCAGACAGGCGCAGCGGTCCAGCAGCGGATAGGCCCGGTCGTACTGCTCCTGCCTGCCGACGAACAGCACGCGGATCCCTGCGTCGTTGACGATGTACTCGGCCTCCTTCGTGCTGTTGGTGGGATAGATGGGCACTGTGACGGCCCGTACGCAGAGCGCGCCGAGGTCGGACAGGTGCCACTCCGGGCGGTTGGCCGAGTAGATGCCGACCCGGTCCTCGTCCTGTATCCCGAACTCGATGAGGGCGGCCGACACCATGTGCATCGTGCGCGACATCTCGTTCCACGAAATCCGTTCCCATGTCCCGTAGGTTTTGTGGATGAGCTCCTCGCGGTCGCCGAATTTCTTCGCGCGGTCGTGGACCATGAGGCCGAAGTGCCGGTTCTTCTCGAGGAAGGCCTGGAATTCCTTTTCCAGCTCGGGGCGTCTGTTCGCGTATTCGGCGGTGAGGTTTTTTCGGCGCGGATTTCCGTCTCTGGTGGCCATTTCGATCTCCTGCGTGCAGTGTGATGTATGGCGGCCGCCGGTGGAATGAACGGAGGCCGCGCATCCTGGAAACGATTAGCTGAAGTATAGCAGCATCGAAACAAAGTAGCGAAAATATGCAAGTAATATTAACAAAGTTTCGATTGTGTGATCATAATTTTTCATTCTGCCGTTGCGCCGGAACGCCGTTGCCATACGACACCGCTTGGGTATTCCGTTTACATCGCGAGGCCATTCCGGACCGGTCGTCCGTTTTTAAGGGGACGGGCGGCCGCTCGCGGGCCTAAAAATGTCTTGAACGAAGCCGCCGGCGAGTGTCAGATAGCACTTCGGGGAGGACGGGGATGGCACACTATGATTTCGACCGCGTTATAGACCGGCGGGGCACCGGATGCGAGAAATGGGACTTCATGGAAGCCGTGTTCAAGGCGAAGGACCTCGTGCCGCTGTGGGTCGCCGATATGGACTTCGCCTCGCCGCCGGAGGTGGTCCGGGCGCTCGTGCGCCGCGCGGAGCACGGGGTGTTCGGGTACACCGGGTACACCGACGGGTATTTCAACGCGGTTACGGGATGGATGCTGCGCCGTCACGGCTGGGAGATCCGCCGCGAGTGGGTGGTCCCGTGCCCGGGGGTGGTGCCCGCGCTCAACGCGCTGGTGCGCACGTTCACCCGGCCGGGCGACCGCGTCATCGTGCAGCAGCCCGTCTATCATCCCTTCATGCTCGCGGCGGAGAACAACGGAAGGCGCGTAATCAATAACGAGCTTCGCCTTGACGGCGGCCGCTACGTGATGGACCTCGATGATCTCGAGAAAAAGGCCGCGGCGCACCGGGCGAGGATGCTCATACTGTGCAGCCCGCACAATCCCGTCGGAAGGCTCTGGACGCGCGGCGAGCTCGAGGAGCTCGGGCGTGTCTGCGCGGACCATGGCCTTCTGGTGGTCTCGGACGAGATACACTCCGATCTGGTGCTCGGCGGGCGGCGTCACGTGCCCTTCGCGTCGGTATCGGACGCGCTTGCGGCGCGTTCCGTGGTCTGCACCGCGCCCAGCAAGACCTTCAACCTCGCGGGCCTCCAGACGGCGAACCTCATCATCCCCGACGCGAAGCTGCGCGCGGAGTATATCGCCGCGCAGGAGGAATGCGGCTTCTTTTCGGCGAACGCCTTCGGCGCGGTGGCGCTGGAGGCGGCCTACGCGCACGGGGAGGAATGGCTCGACGCGCTTATCGGCTATATTGAAGCGAACCTGCGCTTTCTCGCGGACTACATCACGGACAGACTGCCGGGGGTGCGGCTCATCGAACCGGAGGCCACCTATCTCGCATGGCTCGACTTCCGCGATCTTGGCATGGACTCGAGGGCCCTCAAGGATTTTCTGCGCCGGAGGGCGGCCGTCGCGCTGGGCGAGGGGCATATCTTCGGGCGGGGAGGCGAGGGTTTCGCGCGCGTCAACATGGCCTGCCCGCGGGCGTTACTGGAGGAGGGGCTCGACCGCCTCGAGCGCGCGGTGAAGGCGCTCTGATCAGCGCGCGAAGCGGCCGCGGCGTTCCTTCGAGGCGAGGTGGACGATCAGTCTTGTGACCGACGAGACCAGCACCAGTCCCGTCGCGATGGCGCCGGCGGTGATGAGCGTCTCCATCCCCAGCTCGAGAGAGCGGGCCGTGTTCCCCCGGATCGATTCAAACATCGTATAATACATCCCGCCGCCCGGCACGAGCGGTATGACCGCGCAGATTGCGAAGGTGGTCGCCGGGGCCCGCCGCAGCCGCGCCGCAAGCTCGGCGTAGCTTCCCACCGCGATCGAGGCGATGAAGAACGAGAATACGGGGCCGCCCGAGAGCGACATGGAGAGCAGATACGCCCCCCATCCGGCCGCGCCGCCGAGCGCGGCAAGGAGCGCGTTCGGGCCGCGGATGTTGAAGAGTATCGCGAAACCGAAGGTGGCGATGAGAGCGTACGCGACCGGGGCGATCACCGGGGACCTCCGGCCAGCATGAACCACAGTTTGAGCACGATGCCGCTTCCCGCCGCTATCGCGACAGCGATCAGAAAGGATTCGAGCGCGCGCGCGAGACCGCTGAGAAGGTCGCCGGCGAGCGTATCGCGTATGGAGTTGGTGATGGCCAGCCCCGGCACCAGGAGCATGATGGAGCCGATGATCACCGCGTTCGGCCTGACAGCGGGCATCAAAGCCCCGCTCGAGAGGGCCAGAACCGCGGCCAGCGCGCCGCCGGCCACGTTGATGAAGAACTCGTTCAGCCTGATCGACGAGAGCGCGAGCGACATCGCCCGGATGGCCGCGCCGGTGTACAGCGCGACGGCGAAGTCGGCCGTGCCGCCGCCGAAAAGCAGGGTGAAGAAGCCCGCGCTGAAGGCGGCCGCGGGCACGGTAAGCCACGCCGGGTAGCCCGGCGATTTTTCGATGCGGGCCAGCTCGGCGCGCACCTCCCGCGGAGTGAGCTTTTTAGATATGATGGACTCCGCGAGCCGACCGGCGCGCAGTATTTTATTCAGGTCGATGGAGCGGTGCGTGACGCGCCTGATGATCGACCGCGTGTGGCCTTCGTCGTCGGAGACGCTCAGGAAAATCCCCGTCGGGGTCACGAAGCTGTCGCAGTCGGTAAAGCCGTACGAGGCGCACAGCGCGTTCATCGTCTCCTCGACGCGGTGCGTCTCGCCGCCGTTTTCAAGTATGAGCCTTCCGGCGTCGGCCGCCAGGTGCAGCACCGTGTGCTTGTCCGTTGGATTTTTCATGGTCGTATCAGGCTGGCGAGCGTACCCGGCAGGAGCGGGGGACGCAAGACAAAAATCGTGCGGAACGCGAAAAGGAGCGGAAAGGTTTCCGCTCCTTCGTATTGCGGCGGGTAAACGCCTACTCGAAACGGAAGTTCTTCCCCCCCGCCTGTTCGCGGACGGTCTTTATGATCGCCGTGTCGAGGGTGTTCTTTCCGGCGAGCTTTTTCGTCTCGTTCTCGACATAGACGCGCCGTTCCTGGTTGAGCTTTGCTATGCGTGCCTGCAGTTCCGCGCGCTTCTTCATCTGGCCTTCGATATAGGCCTTGCGCTCCGTCGCGCTCATCTTCTGCATGTTTGCGGGAAGCTCGTCCTTCTTCAAATCCTCCGCCTTTATCTTGCCTTCACGCACCGCGTCGACCAGGTCCCAGCCCGCGTTGGAATACAGCCTGGACGCCTTGGCGACCGACCGCTGTATGACGGACTCCTCGCTCATCGCCGCGGCGTTCTTGTCCTGCGTCGCCTGGCGTTCCTTTTTCTCCATCCCGCGCGCGCCGTATGGTATGTAGGTGAGGTTGAGCTCGTTCCCGAGCTGGCTGATCTCGGCGTCCTGAGGCGCGGCGATGTAAACTACGCGCTCGTTGTGGTTGATGTGCATATAGCGTCCCTGCGCGAGAAGGGCCCCGTCGCGCCAGTGGGTGCGGACTCCCTCGTCGTAGTCGCCGCAGTAAATCGTGTTGACGATGATGTTCTTCGCGGCGGCGGCCTTTACCGCCGCGCGGAAGTCGACCTCGCCCTGGGAGAACGGTTCGTTCCCCGCGATGAAAATGACTTTAAGGTCGGCCGACTCGCCGCTCCACGCCAGACCCTTCGTGGCGGCCTGGATGACCCTTCCACAGTATTCGTCGCCGCCGTTGGTTGAAAGCGCGAAGAGCTCCTCGGAGAGGCGGTCCAGATCGGCGGTGAAGGGAACGACCATGCGCAGATAGCCCTCGCCCGCGGGAATGCTGCTCTTGCCGTACTCGTAGAGGGCGACCTCAAGGCGCGGGACCTTCCCGTCGCGGCGCGCCTGCGCCATTTCGTTGACGATCTTCCAGAGCTGCGATTTGGCCTGGTCGATAAGGCCGTCCATGCTGCTCGAGGTGTCCAGCAGGATGGCAAGCTGAATCCTGGGGCCGTCGGTTTTCGCCGAAAGGACCGCGGGGCCGAACGCGACCGCCGCGGCGAGGATGATGGGAAGAGCCCGTGCGTATGTTCTCATGATCTGCTCCTGTGCGGTTTGAAATTGTTTCAGACGCCTTTTTGACAGGAGCGCGGCGCGCCGGGTTCTCGTTTTTTAAGCGGGTCCGGTAAAAAATCATCGTGGAGGCGCGGCCGGCAGAAAACCGGCCTTTTTAATCGCTTCCTGTCCCTGGCTGCTGAGGGCGAAAACTATGAACTTTTTCGTTTCACCGGTAAAGCATGTTTCGCTGGTATACAGGTAGAGAGTACGGGTAAGAGGATAGCCGTTCAGGCGCCCGTCCGCGACGGCCACCGGATCGATCCCTCCGACGAGGAGCGCCCTGACCTCGGCGTTGAGAAAGGCGTATTCCACATATCCGATCGCGCCGGGTGTCCTGGCGACATGCGCGAGGACCATGCTGTTGGACGCCACTGCCGCGATTCCCGCGCCGTACGGCGCGCCGCGCAGTACGACCGCCCTCCAGACGTCATGAGTACCCGAGGATTCGTCGCGGCCGACGGCCTCTATCGGGCCTTTCCACCCGAGCTCGGTCCAGTCGGTCAGGGCGCCGCTGTATATTCGCTCGAGGTGTTTCAGTGAAACGTTCCGCACCGGATTGGAAAGGTGGACAATGGGAACGATCATCCCCCTGCCCACCGCGAATTCCCTGATGACGACCCCTTTCTTCTTCGCCTGCTCGAGCTCGA
>Ga0116174_10005051_pt1 | contig 10227 bp, 10 predicted proteins | sample AD_UKC087_MetaG_FD_89801 | JGI IMG/M metagenome (GOLD analysis project Ga0116174, IMG submission 89801) | Active sludge microbial communities of municipal wastewater-treating anaerobic digesters from USA - AD_UKC087_MetaG | ecosystem: Engineered > Bioreactor > Anaerobic > Digestate | place: USA...
CAACCGCGCCGCCTTCATGCGCATCCTGCAGCAGCCCTCGGGCATCACGCATGCCATGCGGCTCATGAACCAGACCTCGGTGCTGGGGCGCTACCTCTGGGCGTTTCGCGGCATCGTCGGGCAGATGCAGCACGACCTGTTCCATGTCTACACGGTGGACCAGCATATCCTCATGGTGCTGCGCAACATGCGCCGCTTCTTCATGGCCGAGCATGCGCACGAGTACCCGTTTTGCTCGCAGCTTGCCGCCGGCTGGGACAAGCCGTGGATTTTGTACATCGCCGCGCTGTTCCACGATATCGGCAAGGGCCGCGGCGGCGACCACTCGCAGATCGGTGCCATGGAAGTGCGCCGCTTTTGCCGCCACCACGGCGTGGACAAGGAAGACGCCCGGCTCATCGAGTTTCTGGTCAGCGAGCACCTGGGCATGAGCCGCATCGCCCAGAAGGAAGACCTGAGCGACCCCGACGTGATTGCTGCCTTTGCGCGCCGCGTAGGCAATGAACGCTACCTCACCGCGCTGTACCTGCTCACCGTGGCCGATATCCGCGGCACCAGTCCCAAGGTCTGGAATGCCTGGAAAGGCAAGCTGCTGGAAGACCTGTACCGCGCCACCCTGCGCACGCTGGGCGGCCGGGCACCCGACGCCGCCGCAGAAATCGAGGCCCGCAAGCGCGAAGCGCTGGTGCTGCTGGCCCTCAGCGCCCTGCCCTTCGAGGCCCACAAGGCACTGTGGGCCACGCTCGATGTGAGCTATTTCATGCGCCACGAGGCCGCCGATATCGCCTGGCACACACGCCACCTTTCGCGCCATGTGGGTGCCGCCCACCCGGTGGTGCGCGCCCGCCAGTCGCTCGCGGGCGAAGGCTTGCAGGTCATGGTGTACGCCCCCGATCAGCCAGACCTGTTTGCCCGCATCTGCGGTTACTTTGACCGTGCCGGCTTCAGCATCCTGGATGCGCGCGTGCACACCGCCAACAATGGCCACGCGCTCGACACCTTCTAGGTCGTGGCCTCGGCCCAGCCCGGCCACTACCGCGAACTCACCCACATGGTGGAAAGCGACCTGGTGCGCACCATCGAGGCCGGCGGGCCGCTGCCCGACCCGGCTGCCCGGCGCGTGTCACGCCGCGTCAAGAGCTTTCCGGTGGCGCCCCGCGTAACGCTGCGCCCCGACGAAAAAGCCCAGCGCTGGCTGCTGGCCATATCGGCCAGCGATCGCGCCGGCTTGCTTTATCTGGTGGCCCGCATCCTGGCCCGCCACGAGCTCAGCGTGCAGCTGGCCAAGGTGAGCACACTGGGAGAACGGGTCGAGGACACCTTCCTCGTCCAAGGCCCCGAGCTGCAGAACAACGCCAGGCAGATCGAGATCGAGACCGAATTGCTGCAGGCACTGTCGGCCTGAAGGCCTGCCGCCGAGCGCGGGCAATACGCGCCCCGCAGCGCAGTTTCAGGCCAGGTGACGGTCGGCACCGTCATGGGCTGTCAGAACACGGTGGGCCACCATGTCCAGCGCGGGCCGCGTATTGCCCTGCTTGTCCGTCCAGACCCGGGGCGTGAGGCCACCGGCCAGCGCCAGGGGCTCGCCCTCCCCCAGGGCCTGCAGGGCGGCGCAGACGGCGCTCTCGAACGCGATCACATTCACGATCAGCGTTTCGCCATCGCCGCTGGCGGCCAGCACCTTGGCCACGGCAAACGGCTTGCCGGCCTTGTCGCTGCGCAATTCTGCCGAGCCCAAAAGCTTTCCGGCGACGAGTCCACTGATCATGGGATTTTCTGTAAAAGATGATGGACGGCAGCCCCCAACAGGCCAGCCCCGGATGCGCATAGCAAAAAAGCCCAGAACCTTTCGGCTCTGGGCTTTTGCTATCAATGGTCGGCGTGGCGGGATTCGAACTCGCGACCCCTTGCACCCCATGCAAGTGCGCTACCTGGCTGCGCTACACGCCGACAAGACTTAGATTATATACAGAAAATCCATCAATTCAGGGAAAGCAGCGCACGGATCTCAAATAATTCCTGGCGCACCGCAGCGCTGTCGAACAACTCCGTGGCGGCACCGGAATCGAGTCCCTGGCGGGTGGCGCCGTTCTCGACAGGGGACACCGATTGCGACAACGCTTCGTGCACTGCCGCCGGCCCCGTATGCACCGCAGCAGCCGGATCCTGCAATCGGTTGCGCGCCCCGCTGATGGTGAACCCCTGGTCATACAGCAGGTCGCGAATGCGCCGGATCATGAGCACCTCATGGTGCTGGTAATACCGGCGGTTGCCCTGGCGTTTCATGGGCCGCAACTGCGTAAATTCCTGCTCCCAATAGCGCAGCACATGGGGCTTGACACCACACAACTGCGCCACTTCACCAATCGTGAAATACCGCTTGGCTGGAATGGAGGGAAGCTGGGTGCCCATGGATGGTAGTTCTGACGGAAAGCCCATTAGCGTACTGCAGAGAAGCGGCTGCGGCCAGACCGGATACGCATTTCAGCCCGCAAAAAGCCTCAAAAACTTGACACCGAGGCGGCAGACTGGATCTGCTCTTTGAGCTTGCTACTGGCGTGAAAGGTCACCACCCGGCGCGCCTGGATGGGGATCGCCTCCCCCGTGCGCGGATTGCGCCCCGGTCGCGGTGCCTTGGTACGGATCTGGAAATTTCCAAAGCCCGAAAGCTTGACATCCTTGCCATCCACCAGGCGCTGCGCAATGAGGTCGAAGAACGCGTCGATCATGTCCTTGGACTCGCGTTTGTTCAACCCGATCTGATCGAACAGGAGATCGGCCAGTTGCGCCTTGGTCAGCGCAGGGGTTTCGATACTTTCTACCGCAAATTCAATCACGTCGACGCTCCCTGCTTTTCAACCAACACGCAACCGTCCACCGGTGCGGGCCACCAATTGGGCCACCACGGTCTGCACCGCAGCGTCGATTTCAGCTTCTGTCAGGCTTGCCTCGTTGCGCCCCAGTGTCAGGCGCACCGCCAGGCTTTTTTCGCCCGCAGCCAGTGCACCGGTGGGCGCGACCTCACCCGCGCGCAAAGGTTTTGGACGGTAGACATCAAACAGCACGGCCGAGCGCAGCATGGTGGCGGGCACGGCGGCAGTGATGGCGCCCATCACCTCGGCATGCGTCACGCGCTCAGCCACCACCACGGCCAGGTCACGCTCCACCGCCTGGTGCTTGGTGACCGGCTGGAACTGGGGCACCACGCGCTGCAGCACCGCATCGAGCTCCAGTTCGAACATCACCGGCGCCTGGGGCAGGTCCCACGACTGGCGCCACTGCGGGTGCAGTTCGCCCACGAAACCAACAGAACGGCCCTGCACCAGCACACGGGCGCAGCGACCAGGGTGCATGGCAGGATGGGTGCCCGGCTCGAAAGTCGCCTGCAGCGGTGCCAGCAGCGCCTCGACGTCACCCTTCACATCGAAGAAATCGATGGCCTGATCCTTGCGACCCCACTGCAATGCATCGTTGGGGCCGTAGGCCAGGCCGGCCACACGCATGGGCTGGTGAAAACCTTCAACCGTGGTGTCGGTGTTGCGCACGCCGGCGTCGCGCAAAAACACGCGGCCCAGTTCGAACACCCGTACACGCTCGGCCTTGCGGTCCAGGTTGAACTTCAAAACTTGTAGCAAAGAGCCCAGCAAAGTAGAGCGCATGACGCTCATCTGGCTTGCAATCGGGTTGAGCAGCTTGATGGGCTGGGCATTGGCGGCCAGCTCGTGCTCCCAGCGCTCTTCCACGAAGCTGAAGTTGATCGTCTCCTGGTATCCCAGACCCGCCAGCGAGCGGCGCACCGCAAACGGGCTGCGCGTGGCCTCGGCGGCCAATTTGGGCGTGATGGGCGCCAGTGGCGGCGTGGTGGGCAGGCGGTTGTAACCCACCATGCGGGCCACCTCTTCGATCAGGTCTTCCTCGATCGTGATGTCAAAACGGTAGGTGGGCGGAGTAACCGTGAGCAGGCCCTCGCCCTGCACCAGGGGCAGGCCCAGGCGCTGCAGTGCATCACAGCATTGCGCTTGCGTGAGTGGCATGCCGATGACCTTGGCTGCCCGCGCCACGCGCAGCGTGACGGGCTTGGAAGCCGGCAGGTTCACCACCTGGTCGTCGATGGGGCCGCACACCGTGTCGGGCGTGCCGCAGATGTCGATGACCAGCTGTGTGATGCGCTCGATATGCTCCACCGTGAGGCTCGGGTCCACGCCCCGTTCAAAGCGGTGACCCGCATCGGTCGAGAAGTTGAAGCGGCGCGAGCGCCCGGCCACCGCCTTGGGCCACCAGAAGGCGGCCTCGATGTAGATGTGCTTCGTTTCATCGGACACCGCCGTCGCATCGCCGCCCATGATGCCGGCCAGCGATTCGACCTGCTGGTCATCGGCAATCACCCCTACCTTGTCGTCCAAGGTGACGGAGTTGCCATTGAGCAGCTTGAGCTGCTCACCCGGCTTGCCCCAGCGTACATCCAGACCGCCGTGGATCTTGTCCAAGTCGAAAATGTGCGAGGGGCGTCCCAGCTCGAACATCACATAGTTCGAGATGTCCACCAGCGGCGACACGCCACGCTGGCCGCAGCGAGCCAGGCGATCCAGCATCCATTGCGGTGTGGCGGCGCGCGTGTTCACGTTGCGCACGATGCGGCCAGAAAAACGGCCGCACAGGTCAGGGGCGCTCACCTTCACGGGCAGCTGGTCGGCCAGTTGAGCTACCACCGCAGGAAACGACGGCTGCCGCAGCGGAACGCCCGTCAATGCAGACACTTCGCGGGCAATGCCATAGACACTCAGGCAATGCGCCAGATTGGGCGTGAGCTTGAGCGTGAACAGCGTGTCATCCAGGTTCAGGTGCTCGCGGATGTCCTGGCCCAGTGGGGCCGAGGCATCCAGCTCCAGCAGGCCGCCATGGTCTTCGGACAGCTTGAGCTCGCGCGCCGAACACAGCATGCCCTGGCTTTCCACACCGCGCAGCTTGCCCACCTTGATGAGAAAGGGCTTGCCATCGTCACCCGGCGGCAGCTCGGCTCCCACCAGCGCGCAAGGCACCTTGATGCCCACGCGGGCATTGGGTGCACCACACACGATGTTGAGCAGAACACCCTGCCCCACATCGACCTGGCACACGCGCAGGCGATCAGCGTCGGGGTGCTGCACAGCCTCCTTGATCTCGCCCACCACGATCTTGGTGAAAGGCGGCGCCACCGGGCGCAGCTCTTCCACTTCCAGACCGGCCATCGTCAGCGTTTCAGCCAGTTCGGCCGTCGTCAAAGGGGGATTGCAGAACTCGCGCAACCAGGATTCAGGAAATTGCATAGTCGGACACTCTTGTTCGGAAGGTGCGCAGCGCGGCCACCGGGCACACGCGCGGCGCGAAGTCGGCGGGCTTTACTGGAACTGCGACAGAAAACGGATGTCGCCGTCAAAGAACAGGCGCAGGTCGTTGACGCCATAGCGCAGCATGGTGAGGCGGTCAGGCCCCATGCCGAACGCGAAGCCGATGTACTTCTCGGGGTCAAGCCCCATGTTGCGCACCACGTTGGGGTGCACCTGGCCCGAGCCAGCCACTTCCAGCCAGCGACCCGCCAACGGGCCCGTCTGGAACTGGATGTCGATCTCGGCGCTGGGCTCGGTGAACGGGAAGAAGCTGGGGCGAAAGCGCAGCACGAGATCATCGCTTTCGAAGAACGTGCGGCAGAAATCCGTGAAGATGACCTTCAGGTCCTTGAAGCTCACGTTCTCGCCAATCCACAGGCCTTCGCACTGGTGGAACATGGGCGAATGCGTGGCGTCGCTGTCCACGCGGTAGGTGCGGCCCGGAGCGATCACGCGGATCTCGGGCATGGACTGGCCGGCATCGAGCGCGGCACGGTGCCTTTTCACATGCTGCACCGCATGGCGAATCTGCATGGGGCTGGTGTGCGTGCGCAGCAGGTTGGGGGCAGTGGCAGTGCCGCCCTCCACATAAAACGTGTCGTGCATGGAACGCGCGGGATGGTCCTCCGGCGTATTCAGTGCAGTGAAGTTGAACCAGTCGGTTTCGATCTCAGGGCCTTCGGCCACGTCAAAACCCATCGAGCCGAAGATGCCCTGGATGCGCTCGAGCGTGAGGGATACCGGATGCAGCCCCCCCTGCCCGCGCTGGCGGCCTGGCAGGCTCACGTCCAGCGCCTCGGCCTTGAGCTGCAGCTGCAGCTCGGCATCGGCCAGAGCCTGACGGCGCGCAGTCAGAGCCGCCTCGATGGCCTGCTTGGCCACGTTGATGGCTGCACCGCGGGATTTCTTTTCCTCGACGGAAAGCTGCGCCATGCCCTTCATGAGCTCGGTCACGCGACCCGACTTGCCCAGAAACTGCGCCTTGGCGTTTTCCAGATCAGCGGGAGTGGCGCTTTGGGCAAACAGTTGCGTCGCGCTTTCGACCAGGGAATCCAACTCGTTCATATCGACTCTTGAAAATGAACAAGGGCTAGTGCTTTTTCAAGCCCTAGCCCTTGCTGTTATTGCGCAAGCAGCTATCAAAACGATAGCAACTCATCGTGAACTCAAGCAGCCAGCTTGGCCTTGACTTGGCTCACGATACTGCCGAAGGCAGCCTTGTCATGCACGGCGAGGTCGGCCAGCATCTTGCGGTCGATCTCAATGGATGCCTTCTTCAGGCCGTTGGCGAACTGGCTGTAGGTCAGGCCCAATTCACGGGCAGCGGCGTTGATACGGGCGATCCACAACTGGCGGAACACGCGCTTCTTAGTGCGGCGGTCACGGTAGGCATATTGCCCAGCCTTCATTACCGCCTGTTTGGCGATACGGAAGACGTTACCGCGGCGACCACGGAAACCCTTGGCAAGGGCGAGAACTTTTTTGTGACGGGCACGGGCCGTTACACCACGTTTGACGCGAGGCATGTATGTACTCCTTGTTCGTCAGTTATTAAAGGCCAGCGCTGGGCAGCATTTGTGCGATCGAGCCCATGTTGGTCTCATGCACAGCAACCGCACCCCGCAGGTGGCGCTTGTTCTTGGTGGTCTTCTTGGTCAAGATGTGACGCTTGAAGGCTTGACCGCGCTTGACGGTGCCACCGGGACGAACGCGGAAACGTTTTTTCGCGCTGCTCTTGGTCTTCATTTTGGGCATGTGAATGCTCCTTTTTCATTGTGCTCGCGAGGCGTTTGCAAACCGATCTGCAAACTTGTTGGCCCCGAGCCACTTTTATCGAAAGGCTTTCACCTTTCGTTCGGCAATGCCAAAGCACTGCCTGCCTGAACACTGCACCCTGACGGGCCCAGCGTTCATATTCTTCCATCTGCGTCAGGCCGAAGTGCCGGCTGCCGGGGCAGCTTCTGCCGCCGGCTTGGCTGCAGGCTTCTTCTTGCCAGGAGCGATCATCATGATCATCTGGCGGCCTTCCAGCTTGGGAAACTGCTCGATGAGGATGGTGTCAGCCAGCTCGTCGCGAATGCGGTTGAGTAAGGCCAGGCCCAATTCCTGGTGCGTGATTTCACGGCCACGAAACCGCAGCGTGATCTTGCACTTGTCTCCGTCCGCCAGAAAACGGCGGATGTTGCGCATCTTGATGTTGTAGTCGCCATCGTCCGTGCCCGGACGGAATTTGACTTCCTTGATCTCGATGACCGTCTGCTTGGCCTTCGCCTCGGCAGCACGCTTTTGTTCCTGGTACTTGAACTTGCCATAGTCCATCAGGCGGCACACGGGCGGATTCGCGGTGGCAGCAATTTCCACCAGATCCACATCCAGCTCGCCCGCCATGCGCAGCGCTTCCATCAGGCTGACGACGCCCAAAGGCTCATTCTCAGGACCGGAGAGACGAACTTCCGGAGCCATGATTTCACGGTTCAGACGGTGCTTGCGCTCTTCACGGTGGCGACGATCACGAAATTCAGTAGCGATGGCTATCTTCCTTGAATCAAAATGCTACAAAATCAGTAGCTGACACCGCGCAATGGGCGCACGCCAGAGCATGTTTTCATTCAAAATCATACTTTGGAAGCGATATCCTGGGCGATCAGCTGCGCGAACGCTTCAACGGACATCACGCCGAGATCTCGATTACCCCGGCCGCGCACTGCGACGGCTCCTGCTGCCTTCTCCTTGTCACCAGCGACGAGTATGTAGGGCAGCTTTTGCAACGAATGCTCTCGTATTTTATACGTAATCTTCTCGTTGCGCAGATCAAGGGCCACCCTAAGATCCTGGTGGGACAACGTTTTTTGCAATTTTGCGGCAATTTCACGACAGTAATCGCCCTGGGCATCGGTGATGTTGAGCACCGCAACCTGTACCGGCGCCAGCCAGGCAGGCAACGCGCCTGCATGCTGCTCGATCAGGATGCCAATAAAGCGCTCCAGACTGCCCACGATGGCGCGGTGCAGCATCACGGGGCGGTGGCGGGCGCCGTCTTCGCCCACATACTCGGCATCCAGCCGCTCGGGCATGGAGAAATCCACCTGGATGGTGCCGCACTGCCACTGGCGGCCAATCGCATCCTTGAGCGTGTACTCGATCTTGGGGCCGTAGAACGCACCCTCACCAGGCGAGAGCACATATTCGCAGCCAGACGCCTCCAGGCTGTCAATGAGCGCGGCCTCGGCCTTGTCCCAGATCTCGTCGGAGCCAATGCGCGCTTCAGGGCGCGTGGCGACCTTGTAGATGATGTCGGTAAAGCCGAAGTCCTGGTAGACCTGTTGCAGCAGGCGCGTAAAAGCCAGCACCTCAGGCTGAATCTGGTCTTCGGTGCAGAAAATATGTCCGTCGTCCTGCGTGAAGCCGCGCACACGCATGATGCCGTGCAGGCCACCAGTAGGCTCGTTGCGGTGGCACTGGCCGAACTCACCGTAGCGCAGCGGCAGGTCGCGGTAGCTCTTGATGCCCTGCTTGAAGATCAGGATATGGCCCGGGCAGTTCATCGGCTTGAGCGCGTAGTCGCGTTTTTCCGACTCGGTCGTGAACATGTTGTCGCGGTATTTTTCCCAATGGCCGGTCTTCTCCCACAGCGTCTTGTCGAGCAGCTGTGGGCCCTTGACCTCCTGGTAGCCGTTGTCGCGGTACACGCGGCGCATGTACTGCTCCACCTCCTGCCACACCGTCCAGCCCTTGGGATGCCAGAACACGACGCCCGGCGCGTGGTCATCGATATGGAACAAATCCAGTTCACGCCCCAGCTTGCGGTGGTCGCGCTTTTCAGCCTCCTCCAGCATGGTGAGGTACTGCTGCAACTCATCCTTCGTGGCCCAGGCCGTGCCATAAACGCGCTGCAGCATCTCGTTGCGGTGATCGCCACGCCAGTAGGCACCTGCCACCTTCATAAGCTTGAAGAACTTGAGCTTGCCGGTGCTGGGCACATGCGGGCCACGGCACAGGTCTTCAAAAGCACCCTCACGGTACAGGCTCACGTCTTCATTGCTAGGAATGCCAGCAATGATTTCGGCCTTGTAATGCTCGCCCAGATCCTTGAAATACGCCACCGCTTCGTCACGCGGCAACACGCGGCGCACCACCGGCTCGTCCTTGGCCACCAGTTCGGTCATGCGCTTTTCAATGGCCACCAGGTCTTCGGGTGTGAAGGGGCGCTTGTATGAAAAATCGTAGAAAAACCCGTTCTCGATCACCGGGCCAATCGTGACCTGCGCGTCCGGAAACAGCTCCTTGACCGCATAGGCCAACAGGTGGGCCGTGGAATGGCGAATCACCTCCAAGCCGTCGGCATCCTTGGCCGTCACGATGGACAAGGGGCTGTCGGTGGTGATCTGGTGGCTGGTGTCCACCACCTGGTCGCCGATTTTGCCGGCCAGCGCGGCCTTGGCCAGGCCCGAACCAATCGAAGCGGCCACCTCGGCGACCGTGACCGGGCCAGGGTATTCGCGTTGGGAACCATCGGGAAGCGTGATGTGAATCATGAAAAATCCTTGTCAAATCTTTTCAGGTGGGGTGTGCGCTTGACCTGACCCAGAAAACAAAAAAGCGCGGTACGGGTCCGCGCTTTGAAGGGGGAGAGTGAATCTCGTGCAGGCGCGAACGGCCAGCCTTAACGGCCGGTGGACATCTCCGATGGAGTTCGCGGTGTCATAACCAGCATGCCTTTCTCGCCCTTGTACATTGATCGATGCGCGCATTTTACCCTGCCCCAACAAAAAAGCCCGAAGCGGCTGCTTCGGGCTTGTGCGCAGGGCGCGAGAGATCAGTGGAACTGCTCTTCTTCGGTCGAACCCGTCAGGGCCTTCAC
>Ga0116174_10005056_pt1 | contig 10223 bp, 6 predicted proteins | sample AD_UKC087_MetaG_FD_89801 | JGI IMG/M metagenome (GOLD analysis project Ga0116174, IMG submission 89801) | Active sludge microbial communities of municipal wastewater-treating anaerobic digesters from USA - AD_UKC087_MetaG | ecosystem: Engineered > Bioreactor > Anaerobic > Digestate | place: USA...
AGGTCGGGCGTGGATGTGCCGCTAAGGATCTGCCAGTTATAGACAGCCTTAAAGACACTTCGATGCAAAGCCAGGGTGGTCTTGGCCTGGCTGGTTTTTTCTTTCACCACTTCCGCTGTTCCAAGAACGATATCGTCCTGATTAAGGTATAAGCTCAGGAGCCTGACGCGCCGGCGAGCCTGAAAGAGGAAAATGATATTGTTTGCGTCCGCAAAAACCGGACCCCCTACCGCACACTCCAGCGCGACGCCGTAAAAGCTATCAGGAGTATAGAGGTTTTCATCCTCGGTAAAAGCCATAATGACGGTCTCATAGTTATCTGAAGCGTGACGGATGACGTCCAGAATCGGTGAATCTTTGCTGATTTGCACAGCCGTCATCGATTCCGGCAAGATCACACCTTCATTACGGAAGATCACCTCGGCTTCAAAATGACCTTGCTTGTCAAGCTTGCGATTTTTGATGAAATTGAGCGACTCCAGCCCGCTAAGGTCAGGCGGATTAAAGGATCTTGAAAAATCTGGTTCTTGTGGAAAATTATTTCGGGGCATTTTTGTCCTGTATTTCTTGTTCTTGTTTTTTTGTTTGCAGTTCAGTCCAGACAACTCTGGCGGCAGCTGCGACGAAAACACTGCCTGTCACGATGATCCCCTTTCTATTGCCTGCCAGTCTTATTGCTTCGGGAAGGGCTTCTTCCATGCGATGAAAAGGAATCACAGGTTTTCCATAGGGGTCAATCAGCTTTTTTAATTCGTTTGCGTCGGCTGCCCGTGGATGAATAGATTGGGTCGCCACCACATTCGAAACTCGCGGAAGGATGATCCTGAGCATCGCGTCAAGTTCTTTATCAGCCGAGGCTCCAAAGATGAGGACGAAGTCTTTACCGGGAAAATACTCGTCCAGAGTTTCAACTAACCGCTGCATCGAATCGCCGTTATGGGCAGAGTCTGTCACCAAAGGCGGTCTTCGCCGCAAAAGCTCGAATCTTGCAGGCCAGAACACCTTCCTGAAGCCTTGCTGAATTGCGTGGCGAGTGAGCCTGAAGCCTGCGCGTTTCAGTTCGTCCAGGGCTGCCAATGCGGTCACCGCATTTTCCATCTGGTGCCGGCCAAGCAGTGGCAAACTTAGTTGAAGCTCCTTGCCAGCCAGGCTTGCTGGTGTCATCACAGATCCTTCATCTGTCCGCTTTACCTGTACCTTTTGCGAGGTCAGGGTGTGCGAGATCTCACTATAAGAAAAGGCGTTTTCCACTTTGGTGAAGGGCGAGTTCTTCTCATTTGCCAGGTGGACCAGTTCGATCATTGCCTCTTCATGCTGGGGTGCGATGACCACCGGTTTGCCCGGTTTTATGATTCCGCCCTTCTCACAGGCGATCTCGGTCAGCGTGTTGCCGAGGACTGCCATGTGGTCGAATGAAATTGGTGTAATGACAGAGACAATTGGATGGACAACATTTGTGGCGTCCAACCTGCCGCCCAGACCCACTTCGAGCACAGCCACATCAACTTTTTGCTTACGAAAATACAAAAAAGCCAGGGCGGTGGTCAGTTCAAAGGTCGTGGTGTCTTTGACAATTTCTGTGAGCGGGCGAAGCTCTTCCGTGAGGGCGACCAGGTCTTCCTGGTTTATCCATTCACCATTGACAAGGATGCGTTCGCGGAAGTCGACAAGATGTGGAGAGGTGTAAAGCCCGACTTTATAACCCGCTGCCTGTAAGGCTGATGCAATAAACGAGCAAGTTGAGCCTTTGCCTTTGGTTCCAGCTACATGCACAGACGGAAAACTTTCGTGCGGATTATTGAGCAGCTCCATGAGCTTATGCATGCGGTCCAGCTTGAAAAAGCGATGCGTGTCATCAACGTGCCGCTTCATGCTGAAGTCCACCCAGCTATAAATCCAATCTAAACTCTGTTGATACTTTTCCTCAAGCGTTTCCATTGACTCTCCAATGTAAACAACGATTATAAACGCTCCCTGTCGAAGTGACACGGAGCGTTATGAGTGCCATTACTTCGCTTAAGGCGCAACGGTTGTAACATCCGCCATCAGAACGTATCCAAGAATGGCATAGTCTCCACTTCGGAACTCCACCAGTACGCATTCCCTGTTAAAGGTGTCGAAGCGCCGTTCAGCCATGGGAAGCAGGGTGAGGGTTGTTCCGGCGGGAATACTGCCGGTGGCGCGGTAATTGTCATAACAGTCACTGCGCGCCCAAACCTCTCTCAGGGTTTGAACTACCACGACTGGCGTCGGCGTGACGGTATAAGTCGGCGTCGGGGAATAATCCGGCGTGGGTGTGGGAGTGATGGTTGGAGTTTGCGTGATCGTGGGGGTCAGCGTAATAGTGGGGGTGGGGGTTACAGTCGGCGTGCGTGCCAGGTTTCGCTCGTAAACCGAGTTGGAAATGCCCTTGACTGCTACTGAGATCAGTAAACCGATCACGATCAGGGCAACCAGAGCTGCCAACCCTCCGACAACATAAGTCGGGAGGAAGCTGCGCTTCAACTCAAGGATCTTTGGATCCTGTGGGAAGCGTTTGCGAGGCCTGGCGCTGATCTTGAGGGCGTCCAACGCGAAAAACTTGTTACCCGTTTTCATCGCGTCTTCAGCTCTCATCATGGCATCTTCATTCGCATGGATTTCCGTCTCAAGGGTGCTGATCTCATTTTCGAGCGAGAGGCTCTGCGAGTCGTAGGCGTCCAGTTGGCGCAGCAGATCCAGGTTTTCGCGGGCGGAATCCACCTTTTGGCGCGCGAGGGATGCAGTTGGGGCTTCGGATGCTTCTGTTTTGAGACGCTGCGTGTTTTCAAGCAGGTTTTGAATGGTGGCAGGAATCAACAGGTCAAGCCGGTTGCGAAGACGGCTGAGTTGGCTGACCTCGCCGTATTTCATGCGGATGCGTTCCAGCTTGGTGCGTGCGTCAGCTAATTTCGCGGGTGGGATCTTGCCACTCAGGCTGACCGTGTCGCTGACGTCGTTGAGCAAGCCGATATCCTGGCGGACTTCACTGGCTTTATCGATATATTCCGGGATTGCCACCGCGCTGGCAGCCGTCTGAATCTTGCCCAGTGCGCTCACGAGTTCTCCCTGCGAAAGCAGGTTCAAGCCTTCCTTGTAGACATCATAGGCTTGCATTTGGTTCTCAAGGTCGTGACGGAGTTCCTCACCCTCACGCCAGCGTTTGATGCCTGCATCCTGCAGATGGTCGAATGCCTCGTCGAGGTAATCAAGCGCCACCTTGTAGCGAAAAACACGCGCCGCGCTTTGGGCTTTACCATAAGCCTTGCCTGCTTCCGGCGGCAAAGCCACCGAGGGGATGTTGCCCGAACGCAAGTACTCTTCGGCTTCGCTGTGATGCTCCTGGGCGCGCGTCCAGCCTGGCTCCATCTGGATAACTTTTTCATACAGCGGAATGGCAACCTGGTAATTACCTTTGTAAAAGGCTTCCTCAGCCTCATCCATCATCCGCTCGGCTTCAGGGTCGTGTGCGGATTGGAAGAAGCGCCTCAACGGATCGCTGTCGATCCCGGAATTGAGTTCAGCGCCGAGGTTGGTGCGCGTCAGAGGCGGCACATCCTGCATTTTTACAGTCTGCCGGGGCGCCGCACTCTGAAAAATGGATTCGGCAGGTGTCGCAGGAGTGACAGGTGTGGCTGCAGTTGGGGTTGGTTCACTGCTGGTTGGAGCGGGCTGACCAGCCTGCCGGCGGGATTTCTCGCGCCGGATCTCGCGCAGGAGCCGGTTGGCTTCTTCAAGCTGGTCGATGCTGATATCATCTCCGAGGCGATTGGTCGCATGCGCTTCCAACACGGTCGAGAGCTGACTTTCAACTTGCGAAAGATCTTCATCACTTGGGGATGGATTTGCTAAAACACTAAGTGCCTTTTCAATGAGATCGTAAACCATTGAGGTCCTTTCGGGTCAAAGGCAAGTCCTATTGCCTTCTGCTAAATAAGTATTGGAGCTTCTCTTTCATCTCTGTTGGAGTCTGGAAGTGACCATCCAAGGCGCTTTCAAGAAAGCTCATCTCATCGGTGTTCAACCGGTTTTGGACATCGAACGAATAGGAAGCCTTGTAGTGGGTTGGCGAATTGGCAATGTCTTCAGGCCGGTTTGGACCAACTGAAACGGAACCAGGCGCCTGCCTGCCGGTGAAGATGTGGTGCAGGGCACGGGAGCTAAACTGCACCAGGTCAGAACGCTGCACCTCAGGCGAGAAAGTGTCGGGCAGCCAGTGCCCGATGTTCCAGTCCAGCATGATCACTTTTTGACGGTATTCGTTCCAATAATAGTGAAGTAATTTATGGTCCAGGTAGATCGCGCCTTTCGCGTGAGCCTGTTCGAGCATCCCGCAGATTTGGATCGATATATCCAAAACCTGCTTCATACTCAGGTTGCGCACAAAATTGCCGCGTGTGTAACCGGCATCACAAAGCAGATAGAGATTGTCTTCCCAGCGGCGTTCAAGGATTAAGAACGCCAGCCAACCATCCTGAAGACGTTCTTCGTATTGGTCAATCACGTCCTGAATTTCATCCAGAGCAAAGAGCGCGAGGTCGCCGCGGATGGAAGCGGCTTCACCTTGTTTCTCCAATATCTTGGAAAGCGGAGCGACTTCGGGCGGCCAGACTGTGCCTGCAGCAGGTTTCAGGTATCCGGCTTGGAGCATGGGAGTCAGTCCGTTCAATCCGTGCAGCCCGGCAAGAATGTTAAATTCTTCCAGGAATAAGGGTTTCGCGTAAGCGATTTTATCGTGCCGCATCACTTTAAAGGCTGGGTCAGGACCAAAACCGGTCTTTCCGACCGCGTTCTTCAGCAAAAAAACGCGCGCACTCGAGCCGCCGGCTTCAGGGATGGCAAAATCCTGCTGGGAAGCTGTCAGCCAGGCGTCAAGTGGTTCCGCCAGATACAATCCATTCTGGGAATCAAGAATTGCTTCGCGCATGATTCGCTATTCTACCATTGTTGGCTTTTAGGCAAATTGAAGAAATCAGCATCTCTTCGCACAAGTTCATCGAACCAGGGGAGCAGAGGATGAATTGCTTCGATCGTCTGAATGCTTTCGATGATGCTTTTCCGGTCGCCCTTCTTGAGCAATTCGATATACTGCTGCTGCCAGCTTCGGAAAATCGAGGCATTACGCGACTGCGGAAGGATATGCTCATCGAGCTGCACGAGCATGTACATCAGGTCTCCAGCGCTGTTTTGAGCCATTCGCGTGCGAGCCATTTCAGGCTGATTGACGACTTTGTAAGCCAGCTCCATGGTGCGCAGTTTTCGGGCGATCTGGAGCAAATTCTGGTTGATTTCACTGAAGTTTGGCTGGTAACTCCCGCACAACCAACGTGTCACAAGGCTGTCACTAAGCTGCAGAGACTGCCAGAATTTGAAAAAGTGCGCCTGGGCAGAGTCGACCTGGAAGATCATTTCCTCGATCAGTTCCCGGTATATTCCCTGATCCGGAATACGCTTCCAACTGTGCTGAAGCTTTGCCATTGACGAACGGGCAAGCGCCAAAGAGTCCGTTGCACTACTGGCGGGGAGGTCTGTTGGGAACTCCTCCCAGCGTTTTTGTTTGATCTCTGTCAGTTCAGGCAATACCTGGTTTCTCCATTTTTCATCCAGGGATTGCGTTTCTGTAAGGATTTCCCATTGGTGCGAAATTGTTGGCGGAAAAGTGAATTTTGCGGGGCTGCCTGAGCGAATGTGCTCCTTCCAGTTTCTTACCGTCTCCAGCATTGCAAGAACCTGCGCAACCTGCGACCGGTCTTCCTGAGGGAAAAGTTCAAGCGCTGGCAGCGGAGCGTCACCTTGCAATTGGGAGAAAAGCGAGCTAAAAGCATTGGTCAGATCTGAGTACGACTGGTGGAACACCGGCAGCCGTTGACGGATTTTTTTCATAGCTCCGGCAGGCTGCCGGGAGGCTCGCAAAGCCTGATGATATTCATCCAGGCAAGCCTTTTGTCCGGGATCCAATTGAATGGAATCCCGGTGGGACTTTGAAATCTCCAGGTGGAGCGATTGGAGATCCAACCATCCCATTGGCCACTGGCCTAAACTTGCTTCTTCACGTAAGGTCTCAATGGATTGCGCATCCTTCATAATGCGCAGGGCGTGGAGCAGGGAGGTCAGCCAGGGGGCTTCGCCAAGTTTCATCGCCAGGGGTGGAAGCGCATTGAGCAGGTCAGAGGAAAAACTGTTGACTGCCTGGCGATCAGCCGGACCCTGATTCAGCGTATCCAGCCATTCCTCCATTCTTCTGAAATCCTCCTCAAGTTCAGGCAGATAACCAAGGCTGGGTTCGAGCAAAAACAGGTCCCTGACTTGTTTTCGGGCGGTTGCCAGATCGCATTCCACCCAGCCACGGTAAATTTCCCTGATCCGGGACATTGCCGCCAGGAGCGAGGTCTGCAGATCAGTAGCAGACCGCAGTTGAAGGGCTGTCAGGTGCTCCATCACCTGGCGCAACAGCAGAAATTTATCGCCCAGTTTTTCACCAGGCTGCAAAACCTGCCAGTTTTCTCGAATCTGTTTGACACGCCCGGTCAGGTTTTGCAAGGTGTCGATCGAATCCGAGTCGAGATTTTTCTGGATTGCGGTCTCCAGCCAACGTTCACATTGCTGGGACAGGGCGGCCAGATCTGAAGAAATAAGCGCGTAAGGCTTTAAATTTAATCTAAAGTTGCGCATAGCATTAATTACCTGATCGCCTTCTGGAGGTGTTTGTGGATCAAGTAAGTTTTCCCGAAAAATCCAGGCAGCCTCATTCCAGTCACCTTCAAAGACCGCAAGGAGCAACTTTGACGGGGTGGCGGGATTGCCATTGCCAAAATAGGCGAGAAGATATCCTGCCAATTGCCAGTTGGGAGACAGGTCGCGGTTCAATTCGGTTTCCAAAACCTTGGAGACTTCCCGCACCTGTGTAATTTCACCGCGATCCAGTAAATCCAGCAGAAATCCTTGACTCGCTGAAAACAAATCAGCCGTGTCGGCCTCAACGCCAAGTTGTTTCAAAGCGCGCATCAAATCCAGAGTTTGTTTTAAGCCTTCCAGAGTGTTCAGGCTTCTCAGATAACGGCTGAAGAGCAATTTGTACTCAATGATGCGCATGGAAAGGTAAGTTTCCATGTATTCCACGCGCATTTGCAGGTGGCTGATTTCAAGTTCATTCAGGTTGCCGGCGCTTAATGGCCAGCCAATATCCGCAATCAATTCAGGGGAGGTCTGCTCCATCAAGGTTCGACCTTCCTCGATCAGCTGGCGGTAATCCAACATCGGGCTAGCTTTTTCATCCGATGTATGGCTGTTCAAACCGAGGCTGTTGCCCCAGTCGATGAAGGAAAGCCTGTTGGCTTCAGCATCCCAAAAAATGTGATCCATCTTAACATCATTCCAGATTACGCCCTTCTCATGGACCTTCTGAAGCAGTTGGAAAGCTGCTGCCAACACCTTTAGCACAAGCGCCTGGGAGATGGGTGGACCTCCCTGCATTTTGTGGCGCAGAAGCTCAGAAACAGATACCCCGGTAACTTCTTCGCTGATGATGAATAGGTTAGCTGAAGAAGAAGTGCCTTCGACGCTTTGGTCCAGTAGCAGGGGAGTGTGGATCTTTCGATTGTGGCGTTCCACGTCCATCCCATCCAAAAGTTCCAAAACACGGCCTTCATTCTCAATCTGCCTGGCTTGTCGGACAATCGTACCGCCAGAGACGTTCTGCACCGGGCGTTTCATGACGCCTTGCTCTCTGCCGAGCTCAGCCTGTACGCGTATAACTTCGCCGGCATCACCCCTGCCAACGGTTTCCAGCAGGTTCCAGACTCTTTTTCGCCCTGTGACTTTCTTTGCCATGTGCCCATTATATAACCTCGGTGAATTATTTGCTGCCGGCTGGGAAGCTCGCTGAAGTGCTTGACCTTTATCCACTTGAAGGTTAAGATTTGAATAGATTACGGAGCCCATTTGAAGGGCGGGGTATAACCTGTGTTTACAGGGAAACAGATAAATAAATAGCAAAAAAGGAGAGAGTTTTTAATATGAAGTACGACCGTGTTTACAATTTCTCAGCAGGACCAAGCATGTTGCCCGAACCCGTCCTGGAGGAGATCCGTGATGAGTTCATGAATTACAAGGGCTCAGGTATGAATGTGATGGAAATGAGCCATCGCAGCAAAGTCTTCCAGGGCATTGTTGATGAAGCCGAAGCTGATCTGCGCGAACTGATGAATATCCCAGCTAATTACAAAGTATTGTTCATCCAAGGCGGCGCCACACTGCAATTTGCCATGATCCCGCTCAACCTTATGAAAAATGGCGTTGCTGACTATATTGTTACGGGCAACTGGTCAAACAAGGCTTACACTGAAGCCAAAAAATTTGGCAAGATCAACCTGGTAGCCTCCAGCAAGGACAGGAATTACAGCTACATCCCTGACCTCACCGATCTGCCAATTTCAGAAGATGCAGATTATGTCTACATCTGCGAGAATGAGACCATCCATGGCACCACCTACCAAAAGCTGCCCAACACCAAGGGTAAGATTCTGGTTTCAGATCAGAGCTCCATGTTCCTTTCCAAGCCGGTTAATGTCAGTGATTATGGGCTGATCTATGGCGGCGTGCAAAAGAATATTGGTCCTGCTGGCGTTGCGATTGTCATCATCCGTGAAGACCTGATCCGGACTGACCTGGACGAGAAGATCCCCACCTATCTACGCTACAATATCCACGCTGAAAATGGCTCGATGTACAACACCCCGAACTGCTGGGCGATCTACGTTTGCGGGAAGGTATTCAAGTACTTGAAGCGCCTGGGCGGGTTGGAAGCGATGAATCAACTCAATATCGAGAAAGCCAAACCGCTGTATGACTTCCTTGATAACAGCAAGATGTTCCACGGCACCGTGGTCAAGGAAGACCGCTCGCTGATGAATGTTCCTTTCGTGACCGAAAGCGCTGAGCTGGACGCCGAAGTCGTTGCAGCGACCAAGGCAGCCGGTTTTGATAACCTAAAGGGGCACAAATCGGTCGGCGGCTTGCGCGCCTCAATCTACAATGCCATGCCCAAAGAAGGCGTCGAAGCGTTGGTCGCATTTCTTAAGGACTTCGAAGCCAAACACAGTTAGTTTGAGATCACTTGTATTGAAAGCCTCTCCAAACTCGGGGAGGCTTTGTTGTTTGGGTTATAATTTGTTTAACGGAGAAACATGGACCTACTATTACCACGCATGATCTTGCAGGACGATGATACGATTGACAAACCAATTCCAATTGAATTTTTAAAATCTTGTGATTGTACATCAAATAAATTGAACTGCATGACTGCGAAAGAATGGATTAAGTCACAACTTGGAGTTTGGCAGTTTACATATGAAAAACGTGACATCAGAAATAAAGAAGTACATCCTGCTACATTCCCGATTTCATTGTCAAAGAAGGTGATTGAGTTGTTCTCTCATAAGGGAGAACTTATCCTTGATCCGTTTGTTGGTAGTGGGACTACACTTATTGCAGCTCAAGACTTGGACAGGAATGCAATAGGATTCGATTTACAAGAAAAATATATTCAACTTTCTGCTGATAGGTTAATTACTAATCAAGGTCTCTTTACAAACTCCTGGCAAATGGCGATTCAGGACGATGCGCAGAACATCTCTTCATGGATGAAACCTGAAAGCGTATCGTTAATTTGGACTTCTCCACCGTATGCAAACCTTTTGAACAGAAAGAGGACAAATAAATCACGACGCGATCGGGATAATGGTCAACTTGGGAAGGTTGAACAATACTCTCAAGATCACCGCGATCTTGGAACCATGGCCTCAGAGGAGTATTCGGTGGCGATGGGGAATATTTTTGAAAAATTGTTGCCACTTCTCCAACCAAAAGCGCATTGTGTGATTAATGTACCAGATATGTGGTGGGATAACACCAGAGTCACTATTCATGTTTCATTAATTCAAGAATTGCGATCTCGTGGGTATGAATTAAGGAATATTATCATTTGGGACAGGACAAATATCGTAAACCAAATTGGAATCTTCGGGTGGCCGTCGAACTATATTACTATGGGTGTCACGTTTGAATATCTCTTAGATTTCTGGAAGCCTCCTGTAAACAAAGAGACTCTACCTCTCAAAGGTAGAAATTAAAAATCGCTGGTAGATAACTCGCCTGATTTAGATAAATCTTTAAGCAAAGTAAAAACCGATCATGGAATCAACGGA
>Ga0116174_10005069_pt1 | contig 10202 bp, 6 predicted proteins | sample AD_UKC087_MetaG_FD_89801 | JGI IMG/M metagenome (GOLD analysis project Ga0116174, IMG submission 89801) | Active sludge microbial communities of municipal wastewater-treating anaerobic digesters from USA - AD_UKC087_MetaG | ecosystem: Engineered > Bioreactor > Anaerobic > Digestate | place: USA...
ATCTTATCAGAGAAGGTAAAACAATAAAAGAAATAGCAGTCATATCGGGAATATCAGAGAATGCCGTGAACCATCATCGGCAAAGTATAAGAAATAAACTTGGATTAAACAGGCAGAAGATTAATTTAAGAACGCATCTTATGTCACTTTCCTGACTTATGTATAATAGCAGTAAACTACTGCCATTATAATGCTATATTAATATTATTCAATTCTCAGCAAAACCGTGTTATCTATTTTAGTAATCGACAAGGTTTCATGTCAGATTCAACACATAATAAAAGGAGCGTTAAACATGAAAAGGCATTTTGGAGAGGGGATATTTATTCTGGTTCTTTTTTTCAGTATTTGTCTGGTGTGTTTTCCAAGTCATTCAACAGCTCAGAAAGTCATTTCGATGAACTATTCGAATTTCTTTCCCGCACCTCACAAACACAGCGTACTTGCTGAACAATGGTGCAGGGAGGTAGAGAAAAGAACCAACGGAAGAGTGAAGATAACCTATTTTCCAGGAGGCACCTTGACTCCTGCAGCGCAGATTTTCGATGGTGTTGTGAAAGGCATTTCAGATATAGGGTTTAGCTGCTTTACATACACCAGGGGCAAATTTCCCCTCACTGAAGTCATCGATCTCCCTATCGGCATCAAAGACGGCACGACTGCGACCCGATTAATCAATGAGTATTATAAAAAGTTCAAACCAAAAGAGATGGATGATGTTCAAGTTATGTACCTTCACGCCCATGGTCCTGCTAAGCTTCACACGAAAACCCCAGTTTACAGGCTTGAGGATCTCAAGGGCATGAAAATCAGGGCTACAGGGTTGGCATCTAAAATCGTCACAGCCCTCGGGGCAGCACCTGTAGGCACAACCATGCCCGAAACCTATGATGCACTCCGTACCGGTGTAGCTCAAGGTGCATTTTCCCCCTTCGAAGCTCTTGAGGGCTTCAAATGGGGAGAGGTCGTCAAGTACTCAACAGTGTCGTACAGTTCTGGTTACTCGACAGGTATGTTTATCGTAATGAATAAAAACAGGTGGAATTCTCTCCCTCCTGACATTCAGATGATAATCACGGAGATCAATCAGGAATGGATCGAAAGACAAGCAAAGGTATGGGATGAGATTGAGCTAGCAGGTATAGAATTCATCAAGAAGCGGGGCAACAAGATTATTTATCTTTCGAAAGAAGAAGATGAACGGTGGGCTGTTGCATCAGGCCGCTTCTCGATGAGTATCTGAAGAATATGAAAGAAAAAAACTTACCGGGCGATGAGGCATTGAAGTTCTGTATCGATTATCTCAAGGCTAATCAAAAATAGCAATTTACAACGTGCCTCGAATTCCGTGGGGCACGCACAAAAATCTGGAGCAGGGGCTCGCTATGAATATCGTGGATCTGGTTTATCGGAATGGAAGGATCTATCCTGATGACACAGGATTTGTTGAAATCAGGCCGGTATCCAAGCAAAAAAAGAAAGTTTCCTGGAAAGAATTTGATGATAGGACAAACAGTCTGGCAAATTCTCTTATTCAACAGGGGATCCAGAAAGGTGACAGGGTTTTTATGATGGGCAAGAACTCCATCAGCTGGCTGGAAGCTTATTTCGGCATCGTAAAGACCGGAGCATGGGTCAATCCCCTTAATTTTCGTTTTACTGCTGAGAATATAGCTTATTGTGGTTCAGCAGCAGAGCCATGCTGTTTCATCTTTGAGGAGGAGTACATCCCATTGATTCAAAAAAGCCGATCGGACTTACCCACGGTAAAAAGGTTTATAACCATTGGGAATAATGCACCTAGTGACATGGAAGTGATGGAGGACCTGATCAAAAAAGGTTCAAAACTTCAGCCTCCTGTTGAGGTAAGGGATGAGGATGAATGCGGGCTCTATTTCACTTCCGGAACTACCGGTGCGCCGAAGCCAATACTGCTGTTGCACAAAAATGCTTTCTGCCCGGCTGTAAATGAGGCAACAAATCTCTTTCTTACCAGAGAGGATGCATTGCTTTATATGCCCCCCATGTACCATGTGGCCATGGGCCATCTCCTCGGATCAATGCTTGTAGGTGCAAAGACGGTGCTTTTGACGGAAGAAGTTTCCCCCAGAACTATATTTGATGCTATTTCCAGTGAAAAGCTGCGTGTTGCTTTTCTGCTTGTGCCATGGACGCTTGACATTCTTCAGGCCCTCGATAAAAATGAGCTCAAGAAAACAGACTATGAACTTTCGCAATGGCGGGTCCTTCAAATGGGCGCGCAACCCATCCCAACAAGCCTGATACAACGATGGAAAGAATATTTTCCCGCAATGGAGTGCCACAACACCTATGGTTTGAGCGAAACCATGGGCCCCGGAACCATTCATAATAAAATTGACGACGAGAGCAAAATAGCCGCTATCGGGAAACCAGGCCTTTTGTGGGACGCTCGGATTGTGGATGAAAACGACCAGGATGTGCCGGTAGGTCATGTCGGCGAGATCCTTCTTAAGGGGATGGGGGTTATGAAAGAGTATTATAAAAATCCAGCCCTTACAGAAAAGACACTGGTGAATGGCTGGTTGCATACCGGTGACCTGGCCAAAATGGACGAAGATGGATACATCTATCTCGTTGACAGGAAGAAAGACTTGGTGATCAGTGGTGGAGAGAATGTCTACCCCGTGGAGGTAGAAGAAGTTATCCAGAAACACCCAAAGGTCCGGGATGTAGCAATAATTGGTACACCTGATGAGAGACTGGGAGAGATTGTCACCGCAATCATTCAACCTATCCATGAGGGCACCCTTACCGCAGAGGAAATAAAGACGTTTTGTGATGAACATCTGCCCCGTTACAAACGTCCTCGAAAAATTATCTTTGATGCTATACCGCGAAATCCGACTGGAAAGATTGAGAAACCAAAGCTGAGAGAAAAATATATCGGGAAATAGTACATACAGCAAACAAGGAATATGGAGTAAAGGCAGGGGGATAAGCCATGACTGAACAGAGAAAACCAAGGGCGCTTGCAACGAAGACAGCAGCAAAAGTGCCAAAATGGTGAAGGCAAATCTGGCAGCCACCCTCTCTGCTAAGGAACAGGGCAAGAAGGTTGCCTATGCATACATTCAAGACGCCCATGATGAAATTCTACAGGCCATGGATATTGTTCCTGCATGGGGAGAGAGTTTCTCCGGTATCTGTGCAGCCAAGCGTGATGCTGAAAAATACCTCCAGAAGGCAGAATCGGACAATTTCTCCAGGTCTTTATGCACCTATGCTACCTGCAACCTTGGTTTTGACATGTTTCGTGAAGAATTGGGGGGGATCCCTCCTGGTGCACCATGGGGAGGCATGGGAAGACCCGATATGATCATCGGCAGCGCCCAGCAGTTGTGTGATCCCCGATTCAAATGGCCTCAGGCCACTCAGCATTATATGCCTGATGTACCTGTTTTTGTGGGAGGTATGTATTATCCGCCCTGGGACCGTAACATTGATCAGAAGGATGTAGAAAAATTCTATGTTAAGTACGCCACACAAGAATTGCATGCATGTGTAAGTTTTTGTGAAAAACATACCGGTAAGAAGATGGACTGGGACAGATTAGAGGCAATTGTAGACCTCTCTGACAGGACATGGGACCTTTTTATAGACACCTATGATCTGCGCAAGGCCATGCCAACACCTATGGATACAGGTGATGCCATGAATACCATGGTGCCTATCACCTTCATGCTTGGTACCCAGGAGGCCTATGACTTTTATGCTGAGTTGAACACAGAGCTGAAACAGAAAATCAAGGATGGAAAAGGCGTTGCTGATGAGGAGAAATACAGACTGGCCTGGGGAGCAGGACTCCCTTCTTGGTTTGCGTTGGGTGATTTCCAGTATTTTAACGAAAAAGGGGCTGTCTTTCCCGCGGAAACCACCTACCGTGTAGCTGAAAAGCTCTCCAGGCTGGATCTTCCAAAAACCAGCGATCCTCTCGAACATATAGCGTGGAGGTTCATACGATACTACACTCACTGGTATGACAAGGCTCGAAAGCGACAAGGGTCGATTCCTAAGGTAGAACGCATCATCGAACTTATAGAGGACTATAAACTTGACGGCGTTGTGTTTCACTCTGCGTTTTCATGTCGGAGCTGGCATGCCGGTATCATTCATCAGGCAGAAATCCTCAAGAAAGTATATGGCGATATTCCGACGCTGATCATGGAAGGCGACATTGTCGATATCAGCACTTACAATGAGGTAGATACGCACAATAGGATTGATGCTTTCATAGAGGCTTTAACGACATATAAAGCAAGATGAACTGGGGTATTTTTTCACTGTACACAAGCACGGATAAATACAGATAAAATCATTTGATGATTCTAAATGTCTGACCTGAACCGTGATACGATCCAGGTCAGACCGGTCGCACCGTGTTGCGGCACAGCCAACTTTCATGAGGCCGGGCACCTTATGAGGTAAACTTTGTTTCTATTGGGGCGGTATGGTCCTAAACATATGATGCAGTGAGCCTCCGGGTGGTGACCCTTCATCTCAGTGCTATACATTAAAAATCCCCTTGGCTGAAAGATTTATTGCCATAGTGTTTAATAACTCTTGCAACATTTAGTATTTACATTACCCCCTGCATTCAACAAGCACCACAAGATTTTTGTTGAAATACCAGGTTACATGTAGTAATTCCTTCTAAAGACTATTCTCAAATGTGGTAAATCTATGAGTATTCACCAATCCTGAAGGGCTCATTGGTGCAACTGACACTGTGCCCAGTTTTGCGCTCTCAAAGTATTCCTCTTACGGAGGTGTAACATGGGAAACCTGAACAACGTTTTCAACCCCGCCAGTGTAGCGTTAATAGGCGCAAGTGACAGGGAGGGTTCGGTTGGCAGAATCGCCCTCACAAACCTGCTCCAGGCTAAAGACAGAAAGATATTTCCAGTAAATCCCGGTAAAAAAACTTTATTGGGTCTTGAATGCTTTCACGACATCGCAAGTATTCGCGATCACATCGATCTTGCTGTTATTGCAACGCCAGCAAGGGAAGTTCCTGGACTTGTGGAAGAATGCGGTAAGGCTGGCATAGGTGGGGCAGTCATTTTCTCAGCCGGTTTTAAAGAAATCGGCGAGGAAGGGAGGTTACTGGAACAACGGGTAACAACCGTGAGGAAGCACTATGGCATGCGCATCCTTGGACCGAATTGTTTGGGTTTTGTCAGACCAAATGCCGGATTAAACGCAACATTCATGAGAACCAGTCCACCATCTGGGCATATTGCTTTCATATCTCAGAGCGGCGCCCTGGGTAGCGCTATACTTGACTGGGCTGTTCATAAGCATGTCGGTTTCAGTATGTTTGCCTCACTTGGCGCGATGATCGATGTAGACTTTGGCGATCTCATCGATTTTCTTGGAGAAGATAATGATACACGAAGTATCTTGATCTACATGGAAGGTGTCGGTAATGCAAAGAAGTTCATGAGCGCTGCAAGGGCTTTCGCCCTGCATAAGCCCATCATAATAATCAAACCGGGAAGATTCACCGAGAGCGCCAAGGCGGCCCGCTCCCACACGGGCTCAATGGCCGGAGATGATGCAATCTATGAGGCAGCTTTTGAAAGGGTAGGTGTGGTCAGGGTCAAAGAGATTTCAGATCTCTTCAACGTCGCTGAAATTCTCGATTCCCGAAAGCTTCCCAAGGGACCACGGCTTGCAATCGTAACAGCAGCAGGAGGCCCCGGTGTCATGGCTATCGATACCCTTGTCGATCATGGAGGGAGAGTTGCCAAACTTTCCGACAAAACCATAGAACAACTGAGCGAGATCTTGCCGCCCTTCTGGAGCAAAGGTAACCCCGTCGATATTCTTGGAGATGCAGATGCCGGTCGATATGGGAACGCAATCAGGATCTGTCTGGATGATTCCGAAGTAGATGGCGTCCTCGTCATCTACGTTCCCATGGATATTGCACCACCCAATCAAGTAGCACAAGCCGTCATTGACAATGCAAACGAGTCGTGGAAGCCTGTGATTGCTGCCTGGATGGGGGGAAAGAAAGTACGTAACGCGATGGAAACGCTTGCACAAAATAATATTCCAAACTATGAAACTCCAGAAGAGGCAGTAAAGGCATACGTAAACATGCAATGGTACAAGAGGAATCTTGAGCTCCTTTATGAGACTCCTGCCGAACTACCGGTTCAGGAAACCCTTCAACTGGACATGTTAAACCTCTTCAAGATGATCTTTGGAGAAAAGGTACGCCTGAAAGCTCTCATCCGGGAAGCCATAAGAGAGGGGAGAACCCTTCTGAACGAGTATGAATCAAAGATATTCCTTGCATCCTACCACATACCTACCACAATGCCTTCTATCGCTCATAATGAAAAGGAGGCAATCACTCTTGCCCGGAATATGGAGTTTCCTGTGGTAATTAAAATTGTCTCTCCAGATATCACTCATAAGACTGATGTTGGTGGTGTTACCGTAGGGATTCGCTCAAAGGAACAGTTGAAGCAGGCTTACCAGCACATGATGACCACCGTGAAAGCGCGGGCGCCGAAGGCTATGATCGAGGGTATTTCCGTCCAAAGGATGATCGAGGATATCGATTATGAAGTGATTCTCGGTTCAAAAAAGGACAAAGATTTCGGCTCTGTCATTCTCTTCGGTATGGGAGGCTTAACAGCAGAGCTTATCAAGGATTTTTCGATCGGTTTCCCTCCTCTTAACCGGACACTGGCAAAAAGACTGATGGAGGAAACCAGGGCCTACAAGCTTATCCAGGGGTGGCGCGGCAAGACACCGGTCAATCTTGATAAACTGGAAACAATACTGGTCCTTTTCTCTTATCTTGTCGCAGGTTTCCCGGAAATAGCAGAAATCGACATAAATCCCCTTGCCATATCAAGAGGCGAAATCTGTGCCATTGACGCGAGAATTATCCTTGATAAGGATTATACAGAGTCTGCTTCTTTTTATCCCCATCTTGTTATTACCCCATACCCGATACGGTTCGTAACCTCATCGAAATTATCGGACGGCACCGAGGTGGTGCTGCGACCGATCATGCCCGAAGATGAACCATTGGAGCGTGAATTTCTTGCTACATTGTCAGAAGAGTCACGCCGGACAAGGTTTTTTTCTGCTTTCAAAAACATATCCCACGAGTGGCTTGTTATGTTCTGCAATATTGACTATGATAGACATATCGCCATGGTCGCTGAGGTAAAGGAAAACGGGGAGAGAAAAATCATCGGTGTTGTGAGGCTTATCCTGAATCCCGATTTCAACTCCGGCGAGGTTGCTGCGCTAGTCCACGACAGGTTTCAGAGAAAGGGTGTTGGACAGAAACTTATGGAAGCGGTCATAAAAATAGCACGGTGGAAAGGGCTGCACGAGATATATGGCGAGGTACTGACAGATAATCAAAAAATGCTCGGACTTTGCAGGAAACTCGGATACAAAACCGAGTGGCTCCCAGGTGGGATAACAAGGATCAGCCTGTCATTGAAATAATGCGAGCGTGTAAAGGAACGATAAATTTTCGATCACACGCTCTCAGCGTAATATCCCATGCAAAGGGAAAATATTGCCTTTGATAGAGTCAATCACCCGCTGTGCATGGACTGTGCATTGTTCTTTTTCCCAACCTTCTACAACATATGGGGGGGTCATCAAGTTGTCCTGCGCCAGTCTCAGGCCCGTACATCATGCCCCCCACAAGACCGGCATGAAGATCCTGAGGCTGAAGTCCACAGAACTCGGCCCATGCCAGTGCCCAAAGAGCAGCCGTTCTGTGTAAGTTGTAGCCCCCTGAACCCAGGGCAAGTATTTTGGGGCATAGATCATTTATCATCGAGATCACACTTCTATACCCATTGCTAGTTAGGTTGAGATTGGCAAGAGGATCATCCCGGTGAATATCACATCCTATGTTCGCTACCACAATATCGGGCTTGAAGTTCTGAATAAGTGGTGGAACAAGAGAATGAAAAACAAAAAGATATAATTCATCATCTGTCCCTGCCCGAAGGGGGATATTGACATTGTATCCAACACCCTCCTTTGATCCTATTTCAGCTTCAGATCCAGTGCCAGGATAAAGGGTTTCTCCAGACTCATGAAGGGATATGCTCAGTACTTTGTCTGTTTCGTAAAAAGCATCCTGCACGCCATTGCCATGATGAGCATCGATGTCTATGTATGCGACTCTCTGACCCTTTCTTATAAGGTCGGTAATAGCAACTGCAATATCGTTTATGTAACAGAACCCTTCAGCGTGGTCCTTTCCTGCATGATGGAAACCGCCGAAGGGATTGAAGACAAATCGAGCAATCCCCTGGTAAAGCATCATGGCACCTTCGTGTGTTCCGCTTGATGTAGCCAAAGCATACCGGTACATAGCCCTGAAGACAGGATTATCTTGCGTACCAAGGCCAGCATTAAGCATTTCAACGGTAAATTCTCCTTCTTCTGCTTTCTTCAAGAGTTCAATATACTCTCTCGTGTGAAACAAATAGAGCAACTCCTCGTCCATAAGTGAAGGCGCTATGATTCGTTGATTTTCTTCTGAGATAAGGCCATATCTGTTCAGGAGTTCGGCCATCAGCCGAGCCCGCACCGGCTTGAAGGGATGAGAGGGTTTGTATTCTTGCTGGGCAAGATCATATGAATATATTAAGACATGAAGCATAGATACTCTCGTTTTGATCTTCTATTATATCTGTTTTAAGGCTTTGGCACAACCTGGAATCTCTTCGGAGACTGACCATTCACCCCTATGTCCGGGCACACCGAAAGAATTGTGTGAAAGCGGGAGTTTGATTTGGCCGTTGTACTCTGTTACAACTCGTAATATTCAATTCTAGCATTTTACATTGTACTCGTTTTGCAGGTGAAGTCTACCTTTCCCCATTAATCTTCGGTAGCAGTATTGCAGATGGTAATCAACCTTCTTGTGATTTGAACATATTACGTTGATTGAAAGGCATGTAAATTGCTTCCTATGTTACCTATGATGGTGGAGAAAGTATTCTATCCTGTACGCCACGGGAGCTTAGAGCTTAGCTGCAGGTTTTCGAATAAGAACGAAGGAGGTGAGTGCTAAAAGAAGAATCAACGGCACATTTGCAGGATGACTTATCATGCTATGTGTCGAAGATTGTCATTTATATGACAAGCAACAAAAATTATTTATAAGGAGATTTTGACATGAAAAAAGTTTCACTTTGTATCGGTGTTGTTCTGGTTCTTTTTTTAGTATTCGGTGCGCATGCGGCTCCACCACAGGGAGATCTCCGTGATTTTAACGGGACGTGGCTGAAGCTGACCGTTAAGCCCCAGAAGGGATTGGAGTTCACCGGGTACGACTCCATGAATGCACCACAGAAAATGACAGCGGGCGCGCGAAAGATCTATGCGTGTATGGATGTCTATGGCGGCTACTCTCCCAATCCCCAGGCATACCTGAGATTCTTTGATAAAGATGGGACACCCATTGGTCATGGTTATCTTCGATGGAACGCCGGGACGAATCTGGAATTTTTGGGTTACCTAGGTGCCTATATTGCGACGGATGTTACATATATACCCGGTGCAAATGGTTTTCCCCTTGAGGAAAGTCTCACCGACACCGAACTGTCCGGCCATGTGAATGTCAAAGGAAACGCTGTGGATAAAATAAAAATCAAGTCGATCTCCGGTGAAGGCATTATCCTGGCACCTGATGCAACGGAAGCAACGGGCAGATTCGCCGGGTTTGGATATATCCTCAACGGCAGCTTTACGCGGGATAAGAACGTCCCCCAGGTCAACCCTGCCTGTGGTGAGATAGTGGAATGGTTCTAAGCACTTATTGAATACGCTGTTCTGACGGAAAACATCCTGCCCATGGGTAACCCCTGTGGGTAGGATTTGTATAGAGCCTTTATTTTTTTGCCAGACTTCATACAGTAATCCTTACCAAACAGAAAAAGCCTCTATGCAATGTTGGTAGGAGATATACGTAACATATCCTATTTCTACTGAAGAGAGTACTTTCCCTGCGCTACTTGCTATTTGTGTATTTAGAAGCTATTCTTTATGTATCAGGTGCTTAACAATAGATGAAAGTAAGGGGTGTTATTATGAGCAAATCAATTCTCGATGGCCGACAAATTCTCCTTGTGGATGATGAGCCTGACATTCTGTCAGTGCTC
>Ga0116174_10005071_pt1 | contig 10201 bp, 8 predicted proteins | sample AD_UKC087_MetaG_FD_89801 | JGI IMG/M metagenome (GOLD analysis project Ga0116174, IMG submission 89801) | Active sludge microbial communities of municipal wastewater-treating anaerobic digesters from USA - AD_UKC087_MetaG | ecosystem: Engineered > Bioreactor > Anaerobic > Digestate | place: USA...
CGTTTGGTCGTCCGCACGATTCGAAATTCGGCGATCGGCGACTTTTTAGTGGTTCATTTAATCATGGATGTGGGTGATGTGATGGGCGCTAACGTGCTCAACAGCGCGCTTGAGAAGTTGGCCAAACCGGTTGAAGCACTGACTGGTGGGCGGGTGCACTTGCGCATTCTCTCCAACTTGAGCGACCAGCGCCTGGCATATGCCAGTGTGCGCGTGCCAAAAGAAGCTTTGGCTTTTGAAGGTTATTCAGGTGAACAGGTGCGCGATGGCATCATCGAAGCCTGGGCGTTCGCCGCGGCAGATCCCTACCGAGCGGCAACTCACAATAAAGGCATCATGAACGGCATTGACGCGGTGCTGTTGGCCACAGGCAACGACTGGCGGGCGGCAGAGGCTGGCGCTCATGCCTACGCGGCCCGTTCTGGGCGCTATACCAGCCTGAGCAGATGGTCAAAAAACGCGTCTGGCGATCTGGTGGGTGAGATCGAATTGCCAATGGCGGTAGGCATTGTCGGAGGCACGACCCATGCTCATCCAACGGCCAAAGCCAATCTGGAATTGTTGGGGGTCAGGTCAGCTCGAGAGCTGGCCGAAATTATCGCCGCTGTTGGCTTGGCGCAAAACATGGCCGCCCTGAGAGCCCTGGCTACCGAAGGCATTCAGCGCGGACATATGAGCCTGCACGCACGGCAGGTGGCGATCAGCGCCGGGGCGAGCGGTCAGCAAGTTGAAATAATCGCCGACCAGATGGTAAAAGAAAACAACATCCGCGTGGAGCGCGCCAAAGCGTTGCTTGACCAAGGGAGTATCCATGACTGAACACGAACAGATCCACCAGACAGAGCCAAACCTGCTCTTGAAGCCGAAAAATAAAGTGGGCATTATCGGCTATGGCGCTTATGTCCCTCGCTACCGCCTGCCGGCTAAAGAAGTTGCCCGCATCTGGGGCGGCAATGATGAAGGCCTGCCAATCGTTGAGAAAGCAGTAGCCGGCCTGGATGAAGATGTGATCACCATGTCGATTGAAGCCGCCCGCAACGCGTTGAAACGCGCCGCCATCGACCCTCAGGAATTGCGCGCGGTTTGGGTTGGGTCAGAATCCCACCCCTACGCGGTCAAGCCCAGCGGTACGGTGGTTGCTGAGGCGATCGGCGCTTCCACCAATATTCAATCTGGTGACTGGGAATTTGCCTGCAAGGCAGGCAGCGAAGCACTTGTGGCTGCCATCGCCCTGGTTGGCTCAGGCATGGGTAAATACGCTTTGGCCATCGGCATGGACACAGCGCAGGGCAAGCCAGGCAACGCGCTGGAATATACTGCGGCGTCAGGAGGCGCGGCTTATATCGTCGGCCCCGAGGCGGAGGCGTTGGCTTCTATTGAGGCGACCTATTCATACGTTTCTGATACCCCCGATTTCTGGAGGCGGGCTCACGCGATTTACCCCGAACACGGACAGCGCTTCACCGGCGAGCCGGCTTATTTCGACCACATCACCCACTCGGCTCAAATCATGATGGCTCAGTCCGGCTATAAAGCTGAAGACTTCGATTATGCGGTTTTTCATCAGCCAAACGCCAAATTTCCCCAGCGCGTCGGGGCTGAACTGGGGTTTAGACCCGAACAGATCAAAACCGGCTTGCTGACGCCAATTATCGGCAACACCTATTCAGGCTCAGCGCTGATCGGGCTGTCGGCAGTGTTAGACGTAGCCAAACCTGGCGACCGCATCCTGATGACCACCTATGGGTCTGGCGCCGGTTCAGATTCGTTCATTTTGAAAGTTAAAAAGTCGATTAAGCAACGGCAGGGCAAAGCCCCCAGCACGCAGGACTACATCGCTAACCGCACCGAGATCGACTACGCCACCTACGTCCGCTATCGCGGAGAGATAGTGATCAAGTAAGATGACCACGCAAGCTGACGACATTGTCATTGCCGGTTTGGCACGTTCGGCGGTTGGCGAGCTGTGGGATGTTTCGCTGCGCGACCTGGCCGCGAGAGTGATGCGCGCGGCCATCGCCGACAGCGGCGGGTTGAAACCAAGCGCGGTGTATGTGGGTAACATGCTCGCCTCCAGCGCGTCCCATCAGGCAAATTTAGGAGCGCTGGTATGTGAATATGCGGGACTGACCGGCGCGGAAGGCGTTACCGCAGAAGCCGCCGAAGCTTCGGGAGGGGCTGCGCTTTATCTGGCCTGCAACGCGGTGCGTTCTGGTATGGTAGATGTCGCCCTCGTGGTCGGCGTGGAAAAGCCCACAGATGTGGTGGACGAAAATCTATCGGCCATAATCGCCAGATCTCTGGACGCTGACTATGAGGCTTCTGAAGGGCTGACCCCCGTTGGTCAAGCGGCATTACTGCTGCAGCGATACTTGCATGAAAATCAGTTCCCCCGTGAAGCATTGGCGGGTTTCGCGATGATCGCGCATGCCAATGGCGCGGATAACCCAAAAGCGATGTACCGCAAGCCGATCAGCGAAACCAGTTATCTTCGCGCTGGTATGGTCGCCTCACCGCTCAACCTCTTCGATGTGGCGCCTTATGCCGATGGCGCGGCCGCGGCAGTAATCACGCGGCGTGGTTCTCTGCAGAAACAAGCGCAAGAGAACGCGGTCAAAGTGGCTGGTCTTAGCCTGGTCACAGACCGCTTGGCGATCCACGACCGGATAGACCCTTTGTTTTTTGAGGCGGCAGCCGTTTCGGTGCGACAAGCCTGTCAAAAAGCTCGGGTAACTGTGGCGGATCTGGATTTTTTTGAGTATTCCGACAATACCACCCTTCACGCCATTTTGTCTTTGGAAGCCGCGGGTTTTGCTCCGCGGGGCGAAGGGTGGAAATTAGCCAGCGACGGCTCGCTGACCCGACAGGGCAACCTGCCAGTAGCGACCATGGGCGGCCACAAGGCGCGGGGCTTTCCGCTTGGCGCGGCTGCGGTCTTTCAGGTGGTCGAGGCGGCTTTGCAGCTGCGCGGGGAGGCTGGGGAATGCCAGGTTTCCGGCGCAAGGCGTGGTTTGGTTCAGACTCTGGGAGGCACAGCATCAACCGCGGTTTCTGTTGTGCTGGAAAATGGCGCCGTCTAACCGCGGCATGAACCGCCTGAATTCAATACCCTCCGCGATCAAGCGCCCAGCCTGAAGAAAAATAATTTAGTATTTAATAAAAATATTCCGCTTCCCTCAGCTATAATTAACCTTATCAACACCGGAGCGAACCTTGGCAACCTCAGATCAAATCCCCAGAAAATCGCCCAAACAGCTCACGCCCGAAATGAAAATCGAGGTAGTGAAGAACGGCCCCTACCAAGTGACCGGCGGGATCCCGCTGCGCAGGCTAAGACAGGTTATGTCACCAAAACACGAGCCTTTGGCCTGGGAAGAGCAACCTCCCCACGATCCCGAAGGGGAAACCTACTTACTCTGCCGCTGCGGGCGCAGCAAGACCATGCCTTTTTGCGACCAGACGCATGCTAAAATCCATTTCGACGGCGCCGAATCAGCGCGCACAGACGGTTCGCCCCTGCGCGAGATGACTTTCAGGCACGACGACGGGTTCAATGTCACCAAGATCTTGCCGCTGTGCATGTCAGCCGGATTCTGCGTGAGAACCGATACCACCTTTGACGAGCTGGCCGAACTCGGCGAAACCCAGGAAGAGCGCGACACGGTAATCAAAATGGTGGAAGATTGCCCAGCCGGCTCGTTGATTTACCGCCTCACCCCAGATGGAGAGCCGGTGGAGGTTGAACTGGGGCCTCAAATCGCTGAAACCATCGAAGGCGTTACCAGAGGCACGATTCGCGGGCCAATCTGGGTAATGGGATACATCCCCATCAAACGCGCGGACGGAGTCCCTTTTATCCCGCGCAACCGCGTGACGCTTTGCACCTGCGGCAAGTCGCGCAATAAGCCCCTTTGCGATGGCACTCATCGCCTCATCCAAAACGCCAGCATGCGCTGATTGTCTTTCGTTAGTTAATCAGACTAATGTCGGTTTTGTTTCACAGGTTAGAGAGTTTTCGGCGGCTTAGAAGGTAGAGCGTGATTTCGAGCGCCAAGACAGCCAGGAGCGTGACCGGCATCACTTCCAGACCGCTGCTTTTTGCCAATCTTCCTACCAGCGAAGAGAGAATCGCCCCGCCAGGCACGCCGGTGGAAATCTGAATGCCGATGGCGTTATCAACATGAGCCTTACCTACACGCTGCGCTGTCGTCGAGACCAGACCCGGAAAAATAGGGGCGAAAGCAAAACCGATGACCGCGACCGCGATCAGGCTGGTGATTGGCGAGGTGCTGACCAACAGAAGCACCGCCCCCGCCAGAGCGGCAAGCATACAGCCAATCACAAGACGGCCAACATTGACTTTGTGCGTGATCAGGCCAGCCAAGATTCGCCCAATCGTGAACGATAACCAATAGGAGCTGGCAAATAAACCTGCCAGGTCGGGTCTGACCCCGCGCGATTCGGTGAGCAGCGAATAAGTCCAGGTGCCGAGGATGACTTCACCGCCAACATAAAGAAAGAAGAGCGCCGTGCTCAGCCAGACCATTGGGGAACGCAAGGTTTGTGTGAAACCCGCGCGATCTTTTTTAACAATTTGCTCACCCTGGGCGGGTTTCTGTTTTTCAAGAGCTGCCCACATGGGCAGGGTCAGGGTGAAAACGATGCTGAGAATCAACTGCACAGCCCCGACCAACACATAACCATGGCGCCACTGAGAGAAGTTGGTCAGAAAATAGGTCATCAACAGCGGGCCTGTGGTAACGCCGACACCATAACTGGCATGCAGCCACTGCATCAGCCCGGGGCCAAAATGATTATCAACAAAAGCGTTGAGCCCGGCGTCAATCGTGCCCGCGCCAAGGCCAGCCAGCAACCCCAGAACAGCCATATAGCCCCACTTCGGAGCGAAAGTATAGCCGATCAACCCAACGCCTGAGACGAAACAGCTGGCGATCAACACTTTGCCGACGCTGAATCTGCGCAGAATCGCCCCGCTGAAGAAGCTGGAGATCAGATAGCCAATCATCGTGGTGAGCAGGATCATGCCGATCGCGTCAACCGGGATGCCAAACTCAGCCCGAATCGTTGGCCAACCGACACCCAACAGACCGTCGGGCATGCCTAAGGCGATAAAAGCAAAAAAGATCAACAGAACTAAAGCGATCGGTTTTCTCGAAGGCCTACTCTGTGGGGTTGTCTCAGCCATCTGATCATCAGTAGTGACTATGAGCTCGGTCTCGTGTTGGGTGGCGCCTGTCATATCGAGTAATCGTCCAATCTATCCAAGAATCTTAGAGCAATTTTTCTATGTGCCCAGCTAAATTACGCAGCTGTTCAAGTTGGCCGACGTGGTAAGCGTGATGAAAACTAAAAAAGTAAGCCCACCAGCCGCGCCTGGCAACAGATCCGGGGAAGAGTTCAAAGTCTTCATCAAAGTAAGCCTCATCAACTCTCTTGAGTTGAGCGATTACAGCCGCATTCAGCTGATTATAAGTGTTTAATAACTGTTCAGAAGTGAGCAACCCCCTCTCAAGCTCTTTAATCGGTTCTGAGCCTCGCGCGAACTGTGACAAATCAGGCAGGTCAGCTAAATCGTCACCTCCAACAATGCGCAGGATGATGCGCAGATTATTGGTCAGATGGCCCAAAACCCACAACATACAGTTGCCGCCATTTTTCGGTTGAACCAGCATCTCCGGCATCAAAAGCCCACTGGTCTGATTTTTGACAACGTCAGCGTTAAATTCAATTAGTTTGATGTAATCACCGATGGTAATCATGCACGCTTTCCTTCAAGATTTGGTCTATATTTTTTTCATTTTGAGACAATAATATCTTTCAGTTACGCCAACTGGCGTAATTATTAGCTCACTTCGCGTTTATCAAGTGATCGTAGTCTGAGGGCAGATCGATTTTAAACAGGTTGCAAAGATATCTCACGTCCTGATAATCTTTTTCACTAACCCGGTAGCCAGTGTGAAAGGCCACCAGGTGATGCGGCTCGATGCAAGCCACATCCATATGGGCAATTCGACCCCTGCCACACAGCGACCCTTTCGGGTAAGGCACGCCGCCAGTGATATCGCCCTTTTCATCAGTGATAAAGGTATGAATATCCACCTGATGTCCAAACTCGTCCTCCAGCACGAAATTATGTTCCCACTGATCATCCCGCCAGATGTGCTGATAGCTGAGCTTGGAAAGAATGGCAAGCAGCTTCGGCAGGTAGCGGTGGTTGAACGCCAGGTCGAGATCAGTGTGTTCGCGGGTTTGCCAACCCAGGAGGGCGTCCACCGCCCATCCGCCATCAACTACAATTGGAATGCCGGCGATACGCGCCAACTGCAGCAGTCGCTCCACCTCCGCTTCATCCATCAATGGAGTCTTTGTTGGCTTCTCGCGGGGGGGAATCTCCCCCAAGACTTCCTTTAAAGCAGGCGGGATATTGGGCTCGAAAGGCAATTTGAGCGCTTGGTCGGGCATGAGTTAATTATAACTTCAACAAACCTGACACAAAACGAGGCTTAAAAGCCATTTTTAAGCGGCGGAAGTGGCATCACTGGAAGGCTTGCCTGCCGCGACGGCCAACAACAGAGAGACCGCGCAAAGGAGCGCTCCCATCAGAAAAACCTGTCGTCCACCATAATTGTCATAGATCATTCCGCTCAGGGCGTTGCTCAACATGTAGCCAAGCCCCGTCAGAGTCACACTGAAGAAGGCGTAAACTGTCGTTGTGAAACGCTTTGGAATATATTGGTTCACCAGGCTGACCATGGTGAACATGCGCAGGGACAGACTGACACAATTAAGAATGGTCATCACAAAAATATTCATGCCAACCGGAAAGAGCCATACAACCATACGCCGCGTGAGATCAAACACAAAGATAAAAATCAGCACCTTTCGATAACCCTGACGTGCGATAATGCGATCCACGCGCAACATCAGCGGTACCTCAAACAAGGCGGATAGCATCGTCGACAAACCAATAACCGATTCGGTCATTCCCAGATTTTTCATAATCACCGGCTCAAAGGAACGGACACCATCCATGACAGGGTCGGTTAATGCCAGGGCAACAACAGTCATCCATAAGAACCGATTTTTGAGGATCAACTTAAGCACTCCCCCTAATCCCAGGTCAGCTTCATCATTTGACGAGCTGAGCTGAAAGTATGTTGCTGGCATGCGCAGCAGAACGATCACCAAAGCCAAGGAAAGCGCGATGAAGATCCAGACGTTGACCATGACGCCTAATTTTTCATAGATCAAGCCGCCGAGCAATACTACAAACGCAAATCCAAGTGAACCCCACAAACGGATCCGCCCAAAATCATTTCGTCCGCCCTCACTGCTGCCAACCTGATAGGTGATATTTTGAACGGCGGAAATATTAAAAGTGGTAATGACGCGATTGATGGAATATAGCAGCACAACTGCCAGAAAAATACCCAGCGAAGGCACCAAAGCCATGGTGACCATGGCAAGCAGCGTGGTAAAGACCAGCACCTGTCGCTTGTATGGGCTGCGGTCAAACCACTGGCCATAGGTTGGGGCGAACAGAATGATGGCAAGGGAGCTAATCGTAACAACCATACCGATCTGTGTGCCTGTGAACCCGATCGCCTGAAAGTGCAGGTTCAGGTATGGTTGGAGGATGGCAATCGAGCCGAAAACCAGCAGGAAATATAAGCTGAACGTAATAAATTTAGTCCTGGGCGGCTCAGACATTGGGCTGGTTTGAGGCTGTTCGGACATGCATGCGATTATAACATTTGCCTCGTGTTGGATTCTGATACAGGCAGTTATGCAGGAGCAAAGTGATAATGTTCTAAAGCAGCAAAACAGAAAAGTCCTAAGAATAATCGGGCTATGTTATGGACAATCGAAATGATCAATGAAGAATTACAACGAAAAAATGTTATTGAACGTGTTCTTGAGAAACGTAAGACCCAAAAAACCGCATCGAAAGGATTGGGATCTGTGAACGTCAATTCAGGCGGATCTTAAAAAGGTATCGCACAGAAAGTGCAGCTGGGATCCCATCAAAGAAAAGAGGGTACAGAGCAATCGAAAGACAGATAATAAAACCCGGCAAAGCGTTGAAGTCTTCATTACTGACCCCTTGATGAAAGGGTTCAAACCCCGGTGGTAGAAAAGCTGGAAGAGATAAAAGGGATCCGCCTGAGTAAAGAGACCGCGCGGAAGACAATTATTAATAATTTCAAGCAACAGTCCCGGGGCTATACCCCGGGACTGTTGGTGATTGATCTGGATCGAATTACTTGATTTCGTAAACCAGGCTGGCTTCGAAAGTGACTTGGAGTTGGCCGGCTGAAACGGGTACGGCGCTGTCTTCCATGGCTTTAGCGTAGCCGCCGCCACCCATCCCATAAGGGCTGTAGGGTTCGAAAGTTTTGAAATTGCTGACGTTGATTGACTGGATCTGTATCAATTCCACACCGGCTACTTCAGCGACCGCCTGAGCACGTGCCTGAGCGTCTTTGATGGCGAGATCGCGCGCCTGATCGAGGTAGGTCTGGCGATTTTTAATATCGAACTGGATGCCGTAGACGTTATTAGCGCCGGCGCGAATGGCTTCATCCAATAGAGCGCCAAGGTCAGCCAGTTTGTTGATCTTGATATTGATAGTGTTCTCGACCGCGAAGCTGGTGGAGGTGATATTGCCCATGTTGTCATATTTCTGGCTGGGATAGACATTGAAATTGGTGGTCTGAATGTCTTTCTCATCCACACCCTTGGCCTTCAACGCGTCAGTGATCTGTTTGGCTAAATCGTTGTTGGTAGAGAGCGCGGTGGTGACATCATCGGCTTCATTGCGCACACCGATATTGATATAAGCCAAATCGGGAACGAGAATAATTTTACCGACACCGGTGACTGACAGCGTGCGGACTGAGGTGTTGGAAAGCTGAGTTTGTTGTGTCAAGCTGTTTGTTACCTCACTCGATGGGGATGCTTTAACGACTGGCGATTGATTGCAGGCGGTCAGGGTTAAGCTGCCAATCAGCAGCGCAGCGAGGACGACAGATATAAATTTCTTATTCATAGGTTCTCCTTAATTGTTTACTCAGATATCAGACGTTTATCCCTGTTGATTTGTTCCATGATAGCCTGAAGCGATTGGTATAATTAATCAGCAAACCCCACAGGGAGAATTTGATGCCAGTTAATTATTTTCTGGTTGAGCGCAATCTAAATGATTTCAGCGAGAAAACAAAAGCGCATGAGGCGCAGTTAAAAGAGACGCACCGACAGTTAAAGGGTGTCTTTCAAAATCTGGATCAGCAGGCAGCGGAGATTCGGGCAAAGGTAGAGCGAGCTGCCGGCCTGTTGGGTAGTTTGTACTGCGCGAAACCGATCAATGAGCCCCTGCTGACAGTCAAAGACGCTCCACCCGCTCCAGCCAATTACACACTGGTTGCCGCGGATGGCTCCCAGATCGTCCCCAGCCGCCACCGCAGTCTTCAATTCTGCCTGATTAACGTTGGACTGATCAAACTGGTAAAAGGCAGCGGGCAAGCTCCGTCGCAGGAAATTCGGAGCGAGCTGCTTGATTATGACCGCCTGTATTCTGAGAGCGGGGCGCTGTTGGGCGAAGAAATGGTGGGACTTTTTCGAGACAAGGCGGAGCGTACTGCCATTCTTGATTTTTCGCTGGTGGATGAATTGCCGATTATCACGCTGACTGATGGCCCATTGGATGTTTTTTCGAGTTCGCGTGAGGCTGACACGAACCGAAAACAAATTCAGGAGGATGTCGCGGAAGTGCAGCGACAGCTGGAAGCGCGGGAAATCATCAACGCGGGTTATATCGACAAACCGGGCTCTGAACTAATCAGCCGCATGCTGTCGATTTTTCAGACTCCTGACGACTTGCTGGCGAGTTATGAGGATAAACAGCGCTCGCTACGCGGCGTCTCTGACGCGAATCTACTTAAGGACTGGGTTAAAAAGCCCGGGCAACGTTCGGCGGTCTTCGAAATTGTCAGCAAGGGCGATAAAAAACTGGGCCAGCGCCAACCGGTTTGTTTCTTCTTTCTGAATGTCAGCCAAGGTGAGGAAGCCTGGCTGACCAGAGTGGAGTTCCCTGCCTGGGTCAGCCGCCGACCCGAACTGATCGACCTCCTCCACGCGGTGGTGTACGCCGAAACGCTGGTGCTTGACACGCACCCCTACC
>Ga0116174_10005074_pt1 | contig 10198 bp, 6 predicted proteins | sample AD_UKC087_MetaG_FD_89801 | JGI IMG/M metagenome (GOLD analysis project Ga0116174, IMG submission 89801) | Active sludge microbial communities of municipal wastewater-treating anaerobic digesters from USA - AD_UKC087_MetaG | ecosystem: Engineered > Bioreactor > Anaerobic > Digestate | place: USA...
CAGCACAAGAGGGTTTTGTATGGGTTAGAAAAGATACACCAGATTTTATTTTAGGAAGTGTTATCTATGTAGCACCTAACGATACGATAGAAAACTACCAGCAAATACCAGAACCAGAACAAGAGGAATAATGCTTTATGATTAGGTGGCTAATAAGTTATTTAATAACTTTTTTCAAAGGGGGTAAAGAATGCAAAGACAAGTAGAAAGAACAGACAGAAGAAAGAAAACATTTAGAGGACGAGAAGATGATACTAATTTAGTAAATGTTAGACTATCAGTCCTTTATGATACACTTTCAACTAATAGATATAAAAGAATAGATGAGTTAGATTTAAAGGACGGTAAAACAATAAAAGCAAACTTATCGCCAGTAGATATGAAGATATTACCTTATGCTTATAACACACCTTATGTTGTTTTAAAGACTGAAGAAAATAGGTTAGATATTATAGCACATAAGATATATGGTAAAGCTTCTCTTTACTGGGTGATATGTTATGCTAACAACATTAGTGACCCATATAACGTGCCAGCTGGGACTATATTATTTCTTCCAGATTTTGCAAGCTTATATGAGTTTCCTAATCCACTTTATTAAAGAAAGGAGAGAACTGAAATGGCAGTAGGGGTAGGATATAAAAATATCTTTGATGGGAATGGTAAAATTAGGTTTATAGAAAGAGATGAGTTAATCAAAGAAGAATTAGAAATGCTTTTAACTTTTCCAAAGAACTCTCTTTTCTTTGGTAATAATATGGGTCTTGACTTGAATAAGTATTTACAGCTTTCTAATAATCAAGCAGTATTTAATTTAATCAAAAAAGATATTGAGAAAGTTTTAGAGAGTTATAGAAAAGTTAGACCGGTTAATATAGAAATGCTATTTAATCCTAATAGTGGAAATTTAACAATTAACTTAACAGTAAGTCCCGTTAATTCTAATAGGCTTATTACACAAATTATTTCAATGGAAAGGTAGTGATAAAAATGAAAAAACAAAAGAAAATAAATAAATTTTTATATTATGGAGTATTATGCACTTGGGGAATAGTTAATACTTTAATAGGTTTATTAGTAGCATTATTTATGTTAATCACAGGACACAAGCCTAAACGATTTGGACCTATGATATATTTTGTAGTAAATAAAGAGTGGGGTTGGGGAGTAAACTTTTCATTTATAATGGTTATCACGAAAGATTGTGAAAACGATTTCCATGTATTATCACACGAGTATGGACACTCATTACAAAATATGATATTTGGGGTATTTCACTTATTTTTAGTAGATATTCCTTCTGCGATAAGGTATTGGTATAGAGAGTTTATGTGGTATATAGGAAAAGGAAAAGACTTACCTGACTATGATGCTATATGGTTTGAGGGGACTGCTACTAAATATGGTATGGAGTATGCAGACCGTAATTGGATATCGGGGGGAAATAATTAAAGGACAATGCAGGAATTTTATTTACTTTTTGAAAATTTTAATAATAAGAAGCAAGGTGGTTATACAACAGCAAGGGGTATTACCCCGGATCTTTGGGGAAAGTATAGAACATATCTTGAGAATATAAAAGATGTAAATGATTATAAATTATTATCAAAAATTTATAGAATGATAACACCAATATATAACGGTAAACAAGGTTGTGATAAATATGATGCATTATTTCTTTTTAATGAATTAAAGAAAATGGATGCATTTAAAAAATTTAATTTGGGTGATTGGTTAAATTATAATGAATATGATACACTTAAAGAATTGGAAGATAATTTTATAAAAGAATTTGGTATTGATAATTTTTCTTATGAAAATTTATTTACTGCTTTGGGGGAGGTTATGAGGGAATTAGTTCCTAAATATTATAACATTTCTAACCCCTTTAATAATTTTAAAAACAAAATAAGAACACAGATAAATCTAATGAATGAATTAAAAAATTATATAGGTGATTACCCATATTCATTAAGTAATTTTACAGAAGCTGTATATATTTTTATAGACCCAAGTGATTATGATAATTTATATAAAGCTTTTGAAAAATATATTAAAAGAGGACTTATGAAAGTTGACGATATTTATATAAGGGAAGCAAGGGAAAGGAATATGAGTATAAAAGATTATTTAGATAACTATAAGGGAAAATTAAAGATAAGATTAGCCTGTCATGAGCAGAGGGAAAAGAATTTAGGGATAAATATTGAATGGGATATTTCAAATAAATATTTTAGATAAGGGGAAAAAGGAAATATGAGTAATATGACATTAAAAGATAAAATAAAAAATGGGCTTTCTTATACTAGTTTAACATATGAAGAAATGTTACAAGATATGTTAGGACTTTTTATAGGGGAAAACGCAATTACAACAAGGTGGAATAACTTATCAGAAACTGATATTATTACAATACTTATGTCAATATTTGCAGCTCATAGGGATATGCAAAATTATATGATAGACTATAGGACTTTAGAAAATTATATGACAACAGCTAAGGAATTTTCATCAATAGTAAGAATTGCTAAATCACATGGTTATAAGATACCATTACATAAAGCAAGTAGGATAAGATTAAAATTGCCAGAAATAGATATTGATGAGACCAATGAAGCTAGAAGTACTTATAGTGTAGTTCAATTAGAGAATGGAACTATTATAAATGATATAGTAGGAATACCTTGGTTATATGAAGGACCATCAAAATATTTGGTTCCATCAAATATTTCTTTTGATAGTGGGACCGGTCAAATTACAAATGTAAAATATAAGGAGTGGTTGGAATCAAAGGGTATTCAGAACTTACTTAATATTGATGTAATAAAGGAAGCTGAATTTATCCAAGGTATTAGAAAAAGAGTAACTTTACTTTCTAAAGGATTTAATAACCAAAGCTTATCACATATATTAACAAGTAATTCTATAGCTGGGGGAACAACAACTTTATCAACATCAGTAAGTGGTGGTGGACAAATAACATTAAGGGAGATAAATAACTTTTATACAGCAAGACAAGAAATCCCACAAAACTCTTACATGATAGATATAGATACAGAAGGGTTACTTTATATCAAGTTATACCCATTTCAAAATGCTATAGATGTTTTAAGTGATACTCAACAAGTTGAATTTAGTTTTATAGAGACAACAGGTATATATGATGAATTTACAGCATTTGAGATTTCAAATAAAGAAGCAAACCCAACAATGTATGTGGGAGTAGACCCTATAACAGTAAGTGGGGAAGAAGTAATATATAAAGCATTTGGAAGTGCACCATTAAATGTAGCTGATATAAAAGAAGACTATAAATACTTTAGTGTTTCAAAGGAAAATTTAATAGTAATAGATGATGTAAAAAACCATATTTTAAGAAGACAGTTAATAATACCATCTTCATATATGAGTGATGTATTAGTTGCTGATGTAGGTGGTGATACTGCAGATAAGGGTAGGAATCATATCATATTAGAAAATGGTATTATAGATACGGGGGAAATAGAAATTTATATATTATCAAGAGCTAATACAATAACATTAAATCAGGTCCAGGAATTAAAAGAAGAAATACAAGGATTAGCAGTTTCAGGTAATTTATATACGATAGTTTTATATAATAGTGATTATACAGGTTCAAAGAAAAAGGATATTACAGTTACTTTTGCATCTAGTATTTCGGATGAATCAAAATCTGATGTATTATCATATATGAATCAAGTAACAGGAATAGGTGATATAATTACTGATAATGAATTACGGGATTTAATTTATAGTCAATTTAGATATACACCGACACAGGTTAGTTTTACGTTAACGGGTTTAAAATATGATGAATTTTATAAATTTGTTTAGGGTATAGAGAAAAGGAGTTAAGATATGGATTTAGATATTTTTAAAAGTAGGATAGAGCATTTAAGTCAGGTTGAAAAAGATATGTTTGATTTCATTATAAATTCTTTCCCCGAAAATATTTTAATGGATGACTTCGGTGAATATAGAGAGGACATATTGAGTCTTTTAGTATTAATATCAAAGGCAGTGGGTAAGGGAAAAGAATTAGTAGACAATGTTGCTTTAGCTCAATCACTGGAAGAAACTATATATGCAATATATGCTAATTATGATAATGTAGTTTTAAAAAGACAATTAACTAATTTACTTATATTACAATTAGTAGATACTAATATTCCTTATTTTATGAATATGTATGAGAGTGAATTAAATTCATTATTGGATTCATTTCAAAATACTGAAGAGAATAAATCAAATAATGCAAAGTTAGTTTATTTAATCAATAGCTTAATTTCAACATCAAAAATAAATAAAGGAACTAAGAAATCCCTATCATCATTATTATCATTGATGTTAACAACGAGATATGGTAAGACTAATTTTAGAATAGACTTTGATTATGATGAATATGAAGGAAATAGAATTTTAGTAGTAGTCCCGGAAGGAAGCACAGAGAACTGGGATGATTTATTGAAAGACCCAACATCCTCAGAAGTTTATAAAGAAATGAAGGATGAAATATTTAATTTAATTCATCAAAATAGATCTCTTGGTTCATATTATAAATTATATAAGACACCGGAATATTATAAAGCATATTTCTATTATGAGAACAATTTACTAAGAACATTTAATATCTTTAGAGATAATGACCCAAGTGTTAGTGATATACAGGGAAGTTTAACTGTATCCGATGTGGAATTTTTGGGTGATATAGTTGAAGACTTAAGACCACAAGACCAAGGATTTGTGGGTTCTTGGGCATATGGTTCTAATATCTCAGAGCAAACAATAAAGATAGAAGAGGATGGAACTGATGTTACAGTAACAGATACAGAAGGATTAACAACAACTGTTTCTAGTGATATCTCATTATATGTAAGATTACTTGGAGCATTTAGAACTATAAATTTCTATGGTGACTCTGCAACTTATTATGTTAAGAGGGGCACAAGTATAAATGATGGTTTATATAGTGATTCTTCTTTTACAACATTAGTAGATATTCCAGAAGCTACTGGTTCTACACCAGAACATTATACTTATACTTGGACGAATAATAATCAAACACCTTTTGATTTTAATACTAAGATATATACAAATCAAAACTTTGTAGTATTATCAACTCCAAATGTATATCAAGTTAAGTTTTATGATGGTGAAACATTACTTAGCACACAGAATGTTACATATAATATGACAGCAACAGAACCAACAGGTCCTTCAAAGACTGGTTATACATTTGATGATTGGTATACAAGTTCTGGTTTTACAACAATATTTGATTTTACAACACCTATTACAAGTAATACAAACATTTATGCTAAGTATGAAATTAACGAATATGAAGTTAAATTCTACTCAGTTGAAGGAACTCAATTTGGAACAACACAAATGGTTGAGTATGGAAGCTTAGCTACAGCTCCAACAACTAACCCAACAAGAGAGAACCATGAATTTATTGGTTGGGACTTTACTTTTACAACGCAAATCACAGCAAACACAAATATTTATGCTGTATGGGATATAGATAAATTTACAGTTAAGTTTTATGACTTCCAAGGAACAGGAAATACATTATTATATACAATGACTGATGTGCCTTATGATACATATATAAGTGCTCCTAGTATACCTAATCCTACAAGGGAGAGTCATAATTTTACCGGTTGGAATTTTAATTTTAGTACAACAAAGATAACAAGTAATACAGCAATATATGGTGCATGGCAAATTAAGACATACAATATTAAGTTCTACGATTATTTTGGAGGAACTCAAATTGGTTCTACCCAAGTAATAAATTGGGGAGAGAACGCTACAGCACCAACTAATCCAACAAGACCACACTATACGTTTGATAAATGGGATAAAGCTTTTACAAATATTAAAGCTGACACAAATGTATACGGTTTATGGAATAAAGCAATTTATAAGGTTAAGTTCTATACAGCTGCTGGAACTCAATATGGAGAAACACAAAGCATTCAATATTTAGATAAAGCAACACAGCCAACTAATCCAATAAAGACAGGATATACATTTACTAATTGGAGACTAGGTAGTGAATCAGGAAGTGTATTTAACTTTAACACCCCAATTACAGAAGATATTAACTTATATGCAACATTTACAGTTAACATATATACAGTAAAGTATTACCATGGAACAAATTTATTAAAGACACTTTCTATTGCATATAATACTAAAGTAAATGCATCTGATGTTCCTACAGCACCTATAGTAACAGGATATACATTTAGTAATTGGGATTTTGATGCGACTGTTTATACTATTACAGAGAATAAGAATATTAACGCAGTATATACAATTAACAAATATAACGTTAAGTTCTATGATTATTCTGGGGGAATACAAATTGGTTCTACACAGATTGTGGAATATGGTAAAGCAGCAACAGCACCTACAACTCCAACTAGAGAAGGTTATAATTGGGCAGGATGGGATAGAGCGTTTAATAATATTACAGGTCATTTAAACGTATATGGAACTTGGAATATTAAAACATTCTCTGTTAAGTTTTATAACTGGGAAGGTGGAACTCAAATTGGACAAACACAAATTATTAACTGGAATGAGGCAGCAACAGCACCTTCAACACCAACTAGAACAGGTTATAATTGGTTAGGTTGGGATAAAGCATTTACAAATGTTAAGTCTAATTTAGACGTATATGGAACTTGGGTAATTCAAACATTCACAGTTAAGTTTTATAATGCTTTAGATGAAGTGATTAAGACAGAGATAGTAAATTATAATGCAAATGCTACAGCTCCAACAACACCTACAAAAGAAGGACATACATTTACAGGTTGGGACACAGTCTTTACAAATGTAAAAGCTAACTTAAACGTTAAGCCAACGTATACAATAGATACTTATACAGTTAAGTTCTTTGTTGAAGGAACACAGGTTGGACAAACACAAACTATTAACTGGAATGAGGCTGCAATAGCTCCAGCAGACCCTAGTAAAGAAGGTTACAACTTTACTGGTTGGGATAAAGCATTTACAAATATTAAGAGTAATTTAGATATTAATGCAGTGTTTGCTATTAAGGAATTCCTAATTAAGTTCTTTATTGATGGAACTGAAGATACAAGCTTAAGACAAACAGTTAATTGGAACACAACAGCTATTCAACCAAGTAACCCAGTAAAGACTGGCTATACATTTACTAGTTGGAGAAGAAGTAATCCAGATGGAACAGTTTATGACTTTAGCACTAAGGTAACAACAAATGTTAATTTATATGCTAACTTCATAATCAATAAATATACAGTTAAGTTCTATGATTATGTTAATGGTTCAACAACACCGTTACATACTTATACAAATGTAGAGCATGGAACTATATTAACAGCTCCTGAAGACCCAACAATGAGTGGATATATCTTTAGTGGTTGGGATTATGATTTAAGCCAACCAATTACTGGAAACACTAATATTTATGGAACTTGGTCTATAGATACATATGTAGTAAAATTCTATGTAGATGGTGTATTAAGTTCAACACAAAACGTTGCTTATGGAGCTAAGGCTACTAAACCAGCAAATCCTTCAAAGACAGGATATACATTTAATAGTTGGAAGATAGGAAGCACTTCAGGTAGCACATTTGATTTTAATACATCAATTACACAAAACTATGATTTACACGCTAAGTTTGATATTATGACGTTCTCTGTTAAGTTCTATGATTACTCAGGAACAGGAATGACATTATTAAAAGATGAGACAGTAAATTATGGTAGTGATGCTATAGCTCCTACAATTCCAAGTAGGCCAGGATATACATTTAATAGTTGGGATAAAGCGTTTACAAATGTTACAAGTAATTTAAACGTTTATGGTCTATGGAATGAAGCTAAGTTTACGGTTAACTTCTATGATTATCAGGGTGGTTCAACAACACCTGTTCATACAATAACTAACGTAGCATATAATAGTTTAATTTCAGACCCTAGGATAACACCAACAAGACAATATTATATATTTAAGGGTTGGAACTTTAACTTTAGCACTACAAGAATTACTCAAGATACAAATATTTATGGAACTTGGAAATTAGAGAAATATATAGTAAGATTTATGAATGGTGTTAATGTATATAGCACAGTTAGTGTAACTAGGGGAAACAAAGTAACAAGACCAACAACAGACCCTACAAAGACAGGATATACGTTTGATAAATGGAGAAGAACAAGTGAAACAGGTCAAGAATTTGATTTTAACAACACTTATATTCATGGCCCAATGGATATTTACGCAAGTTACACAATTAACACATATACAGTTAAGTTCTACTCAGAAGGAGCTCTATATGAAACACAAACAGTTAATTATGGAGATAAAGCTATTAAGCCAACAACTGACCCAACAAAGTCAAATTATCAGTTTACAAGTTGGAGAATAGGAAGTGCCTCTGGAAGTGCTTATGATTTTAATACTGCAGTTTCAAGCAATTTAAACTTATATGCTAACTTCACAATTAACACATATACAGTTAAGTTCTGGGCAAGACCAGATTTAGTATATAGCACACAAACAATAGAGCATGGGGGAGATGCAACTAATCCAGGAACCCCAAATGTAGTAGTAACAGGTTATGATTTTGATGGTTGGGATGGAACGTATACAAATGTGACTTCTAATTTAGATATTCATGCTAAATGGAAGATTAAGACATACACAGTTAAGTTTTATAATTACTCAGGAGGAACATTACTTAGCACACAAACTATAGATTATGGTAATGATGCAACAGCTCCAACACAACCTACAAGAACAGGGTATAGTTGGGAAGGTTGGGATAAAGCTTATACTAATATAACACAAGATACTAACATTTATGGAACTTGGGAAATTAACAAATATACAGTTAAGTTCTATGATTATGTTGGGGGAAGCACAACTCCACTTAAGACACAATTAGTTCCATATCAAAGTAATGCCACTCCACCTACTAATCCAACAAGACAAGGTTATATCTTTAAAGGTTGGAGTGGAACTTATACTAATATAACACAAGATACTAACATTTATGGAACTTGGGCAGTAGCGTATGAAGTAATCTTAGATGGTAATGGTGGTAAATATGGAACTGCCGATACTAAGACATTATATGTAGAGTATAACACACCAATAACAACAATTACTAATAATTCAGCAAATATACCGACAAGGGAGCATTACATATTTGATAAGTATTATGGTACTCAAGAAGTAACTATTACAGTAATTACAGAAGACATAACTTTATATGCAAGCTATAAGTTTGACCCTATAAATGTTAGCATATTAGGCAGTGCAACATATAACAGCGCAACATACCAACCATTTGAATATAAAAGTGCTAGCGGAGTAACTTATTTTATCCCAGAAAGTATTACACCAGATTTAACAATCACTAATAATATACCTAGTAGAGAAACAGTTAACAAGTATTTTAAAGGAGATAGATATTCAGGAAAGATAACTAATAACTTTATTAGCTCTAACCAAGACCTATCTGAGAGACAAAATTCTTCAGAGATTACTTATTTAATTCAAGGTGATAATATAACAAATAGGATATTAACTATAGCTCACAGTTCTTCCCTTGTTTGGAAAGATACAGGAATGTTAGGACCTGATCAAGGTTATAATATAACAGTTAATTTATCAATAGGAAATAAAACAATAACTAAGACATACCCTGTAACTTGGAATAATACATTTACTTCTTATAATAGTCAAGGTAATCCTAACTTATTTGTAACTAATGTTTCAGAAATATTCCAAGTAGACTTATCAAATGAAACAGAAGCAATTTGGGATAGCGTGTTAAATGATTTAGGTAGTAAGAAACTAGGAAGTCCTACAGTTATAATTAAGAAAGAGATTAAAGGAAATAATAAAGTTATAAATGGGACTTATATTAATAATGATATTCAAAGTGTAAATGGTTATTCACAAGAGATGTTAGAAACTGGGTTTATAGAGGGTTCCGGGGATTTATACATACCAACAAGTTTTGGACTAAAGGTAACAGGTTATCTATATTTAAATACTAAGAATAAAGAGCCATTAACTAAAGTATTATACGAAGGAAATAATTTATCAGTTTAAAGAATAAAGTAAGGAGAAAGTTATAATGTCAAAAGAAACTCAATTTAATTTA
>Ga0116174_10005084_pt1 | contig 10181 bp, 10 predicted proteins | sample AD_UKC087_MetaG_FD_89801 | JGI IMG/M metagenome (GOLD analysis project Ga0116174, IMG submission 89801) | Active sludge microbial communities of municipal wastewater-treating anaerobic digesters from USA - AD_UKC087_MetaG | ecosystem: Engineered > Bioreactor > Anaerobic > Digestate | place: USA...
CGATAACTATACAATGGGTCCGGAGGATGCCCTCAAGGCAGTTAAATTGCTGCGCCCCAGGCGTGTGGTGCCAGTGCACTACAACACCTGGGAATTGATCGCCCAGGATCCGCAAGCCTGGAAAGTCCGCGTTGAAGCTGAATCTGACTCAAAAGTAATCGTTTTAAAACCGGGTGAGAGCCTGGTTTTGTGAGGATAAATGATTAAAGAAGCAGGCCTTGAATTGAAAAAGCGCCTTCCTCCGGGGCAGCACCTGACCGATCGTTTCCCGGTATTGCATTACGGTCCGATGCCGGGATTGCATCTGGAAAATTGGAGTTTCAGAGTTTGGGGCGAAGTGGAAAAACCTTTGCTGCTTACCTGGGAAGAGTTCGCCGCACTGCCGCGAACCAAGCTGCGCGTGGACATCCACTGTGTGACTACCTGGAGCAAGCTGGACACCAATTGGGAAGGCGTAAGCCTGAAAACTCTGCGTGACCTGGGCTTGGTGGTTCCAAAGCCAGACGCGCGCTTTGTGATCCAACACGCCGAGTTTGGCTATACTGCCAACCTGCCGCTCGAGGTAATGGACGGGGACAATTTCTTGTTGGCAACGCTTTATGAAGGGCAGCCGATCAGCCCGGAGCACGGCGCGCCTTTGCGCGGGGTCTGCGGAGCCATCCCGGGGCGGGAAGACCTGAAGGATATGTACTTCTGGAAGGGCGCCAAGTGGCTGCGGGGGCTGGAATTCTCGACAACCGATATTCCCGGTTTCTGGGAGCGGGCGGGTTATCACAACGAGGGCGACGTCTGGCGGGAACAACGTCACGCGAAGGGTTATTGATTGATGACAAAAAAACAGGACACAAGTCCTGTTTTTTTGTCTATGATCTGAGCTAAATTTTACGTGTTCGCCAAAGGTAAAAGCCCAGCCCAAGCCCTGCCAGCAGCACAACCCCGCCAACGATCGCAAGCACCGGCGAACGGCGGGCGGAATCGGGTACGACTACACCGGCAGAGGGAGCGGACTCTTGCGCGCCGAAATCGATGGTGGCATCTTCGCCAGCCTTGACTTCAAGTGCGTAATTGGTCGTGGTAGTGGCATTGAAGCCGTCCGGGATCGCGACGGAAACATTATATGAATCCTGCGGCAGGTCAGGGAAACAGCGTGGATCAATCTCATCCGGAATACCGGCAACGGTGGTGCCGGTAAGTGAAACCGAACCGCTGCGATTGCTCACGCTCACTTCACCGCCATACAGGTAATCCTCACCCTCAGTGCGCATGCCGTTGCCGTCCAGGTCGTGGAATAGCACCACGCAGATAGTGGCGGTGCCCGGAGAAGGCGTAGGGGAGGGAGTGACCATTTCCGGCGGGATGGTGGGTGTGGGCATGGCTGTCTGAGTGAGCACGACTGGTTCCACTCTGCCCAGGATGATATCCTGTCCCTCTAACAGGTTGCAGGTATCGTCCAGTCCGTTCAAACTTTTGATCGTCTCGATGGACACATTGGTCAGTAGTGAGATACTGGTACAGCTATCGCCAGGGCGTACTTTGAAAATAATTTCCCCGTTTGGGTTTGGTGTGGGTGTTTGGTAGGGAGTGCCCTGCGCGGATGCCGGCAGGCGCAGCATGCTGAGACTTGATCCCAGGACAAGCAGTAACATCAACAAGAGGGGCAGTGTCTTTGATTTTGGTTTCATTGTTACCTCATTTTTTGGATTATAACATTATCGGATTATTGTAATTTGCCCCCAGTCCTCCGATCGGACCGAAACTTTTGAGTAGAATTGAACCATGCCCAAGTATTGCTGGCTAATAGTTCTTAATCTTTTGGTATTGACAGCCTGCGCGGCACCAACACCTGTTCTTACGCCTGCCCCTGAAGTGCAACCGAGCCTGGTAATGTCGCCCAGCCCGACAATTGACTGGTTTCCCAGTACGCCAACTCCAACCCTTATTGCGACAGAAGTTGGGGGCTCACCAACACAAATCGCAGAAGTGCCAGTGAGTTGGCCATTAACCGTAGCGGATGACTTCAGCGATCAGAGCCATTGGCAGGAAACCAGCAGTGTTTCGGGAACGGTTGCTTATGAGACCAATGCGCTCTCACTGGCGCTGGCAGCGGGCAAGACGCCCATCATCAGCTTCAGCGATCACATCCTCCCGGGGGAGTTTTACCTGGAGATCACGATCGACGCACTGATGTGCAGCGACGCGGATCAATATGGCTTACTCCTTTGGCGCAACAGCGCTTCTGGAACATTTCGGATTTGGTTCAACTGCCAGGGTGAGGTCATGGTGGACCGGCAGTTGAGCGCAAATACCGGTCGGCTCTTGAATTGGCAGACAGCTCGCAAGTTACAGCCTGGCTCCCCAGCCAGCAACCGTATCGCAGTTTGGGCGGAAGCTGGGCAACTGAAGGTGTTCGCAAATGGCATTGAGCAATTCAACATGCAAACGCGCAGTGATCTGAACGGGGCACTTGGAGTGATTGCGCAGGGTTCTGGCAATAACGCGGCGACTTTTTCCATCTCCAATCTGGTCATTTATGCGCCATAACCGTGTTAATCGGGAAGACTCACACACCCGATTTACACCTGCCCGGCACATTATCATAGCTCTGCCTCCCTTCCTTCCCGGGAATTGATGAGCAAGCCCGTCGAAGGCATTGAGACGAATTCTACGCTGTCCTTGCGCAAGAAGGTGATTTGGAAACCTTGGACAAAAGCCTGAAAAGTTGGGTATAGGTCTGCAACAGTATTCGTCGTCATCGCGCTCCGGACAATCTGACCCCTGAACAGTATTATTGAACGTAATCACCCGGACTTGCTGCCTAAATCGTCTTATATGTATTGAACCCAAAAGAGAGACCGTTGAAAAACAAGGACTAAGATCTTCCACATAACAAACATGGATGAAATAATTAATCCAAAACGCATTCGAAAGACAATAAGCGCAGATGGGAAACCCAGGATACATCCAGAAAGACCAGCAATCCTTCTTCGGAGACTACCTTTTACAGCCAGATCGTACCCAAAAGCCGCTTTCTGCGTAAACTCAGTTCCCTGGTCGACCGGACTTATTACACCAAAAAGCTGACCAAACTCTATAAAGGCGAAGGACTGGCAGGAAGACCAGCAGGGAAGACGGGAGTGGTATAAGATCGAGCGGAAATTTGGGGAAGCCAAAATGCGGCATGGCTTAGGGCGCTGACGGTATATTGGATTGGAGAAGTATAGGGTTCAGGCATATCTCACAGCGATCGTCCTGAATTTGAAGCGGATGGTGGAGCTGATCAGCGGGGTGAGATTCAACAGTCCGGGTTATGGGACATGTCAGGCTGAGTGAGGGAGGATTGCCTATAAGTGTGCTCCTCCCGAATAAACTGTTTTTTTCAACAGCTTCAGATCAGCAGGACACTGGGTGAAACATTACCAATCCAAGGGATCAGATTTGCCATCTGACCTTTGTTCAGACAAGCGTGACTGTTTACACCTCTTGTGAGGCGATTGTTTACAGGTTCAGGCAGACACAGGGAATCTGCCCGTATTAAACCACATCTGCATTGAGACCACTGTGGTTATCCGCTTACATGGCAGATCTGGGCTTGTCATAATGATCCGGGGAAATATGTATGCGGGGGAAAAGTGTAAACAATCATCCTGCACAAACTGAAAATCGGGGAGATTGAGACCGGCAAGAACATAGCCTCGACACAATTTCAACCTTACCGATACCCTTCTGCCTGGAGGTTAAACAGATGGGCATAGGCGCCATTACGCGCCATCAACTCTGCATGGCTGCCAAGTTCGTGAATTTTTCCCTCCGAGAGCACCACGATTCTGTCCGCCATGCGGACGGTTGAAAAGCGATGGGAGATCAAAACCGAAATGCGCCCCGCCATCAGCTCTCGAAACCGCAGGAAGATCTCATATTCAGCTTCCGCATCCAACGCTGAAGTTGGCTCGTCCAGGATCAGCACCTCAGCTTTGCGCATGAAGGCACGCGCCAGGGCAATCTTCTGCCACTGCCCGCCTGAGAGTTCCTGGCCTCGTTCCCAGCGCCTTCCCAAAATAGTGTCATATCCCTGGGGCAGCTCTGCCACAACCTCGTCGGCTCCGCCGTGCTCAGCCGCGCTTTCAATCCGCTCCTGGTTATCCAGGTCATCAATTTGCCCAAAGCCGATGTTTTCCCGCACGCTGAACTGGTAACGCACATAATCCTGGAAGATAACCCCGAACCGCTGATGCAGGCTTTTGAGGTCATACTCTCGCAAGTCGACACCATCCAACAGAATCTCCCCTTCTGTGGGGTCGTAAAGCCGGGTGAGCAGCTTGATCAGCGTGGTTTTGCCAGCGCCATTCAAACCCACCAGCGCAATGCTTTGTCCGGGCGGAATGGTCAGGTCAATGTTTTGGAGGACTATCTTATCCGAACCAGGATATTTGAAAGACACATTGTGGAAATGGATGCCCGTCTGGATCGGCGCAGGAGCAATTTTGCCATTTTCCGGCAGAGTCAGCACCGGTTCGATCTTCAGATAGTCCATCAAGTTATCGAGATACAGATTGCTTTCATATAGGCGGTTGAAACTGTCGAGGAGTTGCTGTACCGCGTTTTGTGACTGCCGGAACACAGAAAGGAACATGGTCATATCGCCGAGTGTGATCGCTTTTGCCAGAGCTCGCAAGATAACCCACACGTAACTCCCGTAGTATGCCAGGTTGCTGAGTAGCCCCCAAAAGAAGCTTGCGATTGTGTTTTTTCGCGAGATTTCCCGATCTTCCTCAAAAAAAGTGGTGAACAGATGGCGATAGCGCGCCAAAAGCGGTTCACCCAGACCGAAAAGTTTGACCTCCTTAACGGTTTCGTTGCTGGTCAACAGGGTTTCAATATAGCTAAGCAGGCGCGATTCCGGGGCGCGTCTTGTAAGGGCTCTGAATGCCATCTCCGAGAAGCGCGAGCGTGAAATGAAGTTAGGAATAGCTGCCAGGATCACAACTACTGCCAGCCAGGGACTGAACCCGATCAGAAGTGCAACCAGCGAAACCAGTGTGATCGTTTGCTGAGCGATTTGTAGAATGGCGTTCATGATCGCCAGGGCGGAGCTGTCGGCTCGCCTTCGGGCGTTCTGCATGTTGTCATAAAAGACAGGATCCTCAAAAAACTGCAGGTCGAGGCTGATAGCCTTTTTAATGATCAAGGTGTTGATGTGATTGGTTAACTGTGAACTTAGGACGCTGTTGGAAAGAAACTTGATCGAATTCACGATGGTGCTCAACAGTAAAAGTCCAAACTCCATAGCCACGTACGGCAGCACCAAGCGCAGCCCTGTATTGACATCCACCGATTGATTGATTGCTCCGAGGATACTATCCACAATCATTTTCCCCACCCAAGACTGCGCTGCTGGCAAGAGGGCAGCGATCGGAGTCAGACCAAAACTGATCAGGGTGTTGCTGCGGCTGGCAGCCCAAACCAGGCGGAAAGCTTCCGGGGTGTTGCGCAATGTCTCAAGGTTTTCGCGGATGGCGCCTTTAAGCCCAGCCTTGGTTTTCTTTTTGTCAGAGGCTGACCGGCTAAAGTTGGGTGGGGGGAGATATTGCATAATTCATCCTGTTTCAAATTTCACTTCCAGCAAAAAACCGGTGATGAACCGGTTTTTTGCCTGGCATTAATACATCAAGGGCTGGGAGGTGTCACAAGCTGTTGCATAGCTGTCCCCAATTCAGCCAGGGCGCGCGAGAGCTCAACCGGTCCGCCTTGCGCTACCACCGCCTGTGCCTGAGCGATCAGAGCCTCAGCCGGGTTAGCGTCCTGCAGGAGTTCCAGTCTGCTCATTGCCCGGTTCAAATCGTGATTGCTGGCGTATGCCAACGCGATCTTTTCGCGGTAAACTGTTTTACCCGCCTCATCAAGCTCATGGGGCAGCGCCTCAGCGTTGACTGCCGGAGAGATAAACAGGGATATTACCAGCCCGATTGCCAGGCCCAACACCAGTCCGGTCAACAAGTACCAATGAGTCTGATTCGCCGGTTTTGTTTCCATCATGGCACCCTGGTCGCGTTCCACTGCAAATAAATTTCGGCATCAATGCTGTTTAGCAAGTCCGTCATCATTTTCAGATCTTCCTCTGGATATCCAATTCCCTGCGCGTATTGGATGCTGTTTCCAAGGAGTGTTATGGGGTCGCTGTCATCCAGCCTGTCCAGTTGTGTGAGAGCTTGCATCGAATCCGACTCAGTTTGGAAGTCCTCCGCGACCATTAATACCAGGTCGGTCTTGAAGTCCTCCCGCAAACTTCCGAGCGGCGCGTTGGATGGAGCCGCAGGGGGCATCATCATCCAACCAAAAGCCAGACCTGCTCCCACCCCGATCAGGATTACAAGAAAAAAGAATATGAAACGTCGTGTTTTCATCTGCCTCAGTTATGTTTTCGGCATCATCGGGATTTTCACCCCATGTTCTTTCGCAAATTTGATCGCTTCCGGGTAACCAGAATCTACGTGGCGAATTACGCCCATGCCTGGGTCGCCTAAAAGCACGCGCTTGAGGCGTTTGGCTGCTTCTGGCGTGCCATCTGCGACGATCACCTGCCCAGCATGCTGACTGAAGCCAATGCCCACGCCGCCGCCGTGATGGAAGCTGACCCAGGTCGCGCCGTTAGCCGTGTTGAGCAGCGCGTTGAGAATCGGCCAATCGCTGACAGCATCGGTGCCGTCGAGCATCGATTCTGTTTCGCGGTTGGGGGAAGCCACCGAACCGGCATCCAGATGGTCGCGACCGATCACGATCGGGGCTTTGAGCTTGCCGCTGGCGACCATCTCATTGAAAGCCAAACCAGCTAAATCGCGTTCGCCGTATCCGAGCCAGCAAATGCGTGAGGGCAGCCCTTGGAAGGGCACCTGTTCCCGCGCCATTTTCAGCCAGCGGTGCAGATGCGCGTCTTCCGGGAAGAGTTCGATCAATTTTTGGTCAGTCTTGTAGATATCTTCCGGGTCGCCAGAAAGCGCCACCCAGCGGAAAGGACCTTTGCCTTCGCAGAAAAGCGGTCGGATATAAGCTGGCACGAAGCCCGGGAAGTCGAAAGCGTTTTTCACGCCCTGGTCAAAGGCGCGCTGGCGGATGTTGTTGCCGTAATCGAAGACAACCGCGCCCTGCTTCTGCATACCCAGCATCGCCTCAACGTGCTTTGCCATGGTTTTGAGCGAAAGCTCGATGTATTTTTCGGGGTCGCTTTGGCGCAGCTGCTCTGCCGCCGCCAGGCTCATCCCGTCAGGGACGTATGAAAGCGGGTCATGCGCTGAGGTTTGGTCAGTGACCACATCCGGGATGACGCCGCGCAGCAACAGTTCGGTGTAGACGTCGGCAGCGTTGCCGATCAGCCCGATGGATTTTGGAACCTGCTTTTCGAGAGCCTCTTCCACCTGGGTCATGGCGTCTTCGAGATTGTCGGTGACGACGTTCACGTAGCCGATATCCAGGCGTTTTTGCGCGCGCTCAGGGTCCACCTCAACGATCAATCCAACGCCTTCATTCATGGTGATCGCCATTGGTTGGGCGCCGCCCATACCCCCCAGACCAGCGGTGAGCACAAACTTGCCTTTAAGCGAGGGCCAGCCCTGCTGATGGGCGAGCGAGCCAAGCGTTTCGTAGGTGCCCTGCAGGATGCCTTGGCTGCCAATGTAAATCCAGGAACCGGCGGTCATCTGACCGTACATGATCAAGCCCTTGGCTGCCAGTTCGTCGAAGTGAGCCTGAGTTGCCCAGTGGGGCACCAGGTTGGAGTTTGCGATCAGCACCCGGGGCGCGTCGGTGTGCGTTCGGAAGATGCCCACGGGCTTGCCTGATTGCACCAATAAGGTTTCGTCCTCCTCAAGGGTTCGCAGTGAGTCAAGGATGGCGTCGAACGCCTCCCAGGACCGGGCTGCCTGCCCGCGACCGCCGTAAACTACCAGGCGATCCGGTGCTTCAGCAACGGCAGGATCAAGATTGTTTTGGATCATGCGGTAAGCCGCTTCAATCAACCAGTTTTTGCAGGTAAGTTGAGTGCCTTTTGGCGCGTATATTTCTCTCGGACCGGACATTGGGTGAGCCTCCTGAGTGGTTTTGGCTAATTATAACAAAACCCGCCATCTGGCGGGCTTGTTGATTGTGGCATGTTCAAGGTTCATCATTACTTCGCTTTCAGGCGAACGTAGCTGAGTAATTCGGTAATAAAATCGCGATTTGCCAGGTCAACCGAAGTCTGATTTACAGGTCGGGTCGTGCCATTTTTCTTCGCAGCCATCCCTGAGAAAAGTTTTATCAAAGCGCGGTTAAAAAACCCCATTTTTTCGTAGTTTAAGCCGGAGAGAAAGTAGAAGAAATGCGCCGGGCGGCTTTCTCCTTTGCGGAAGTTGCTCTTAAAAACCAGCTCCTCGTAACCTTCATCAGGCGGTGTTGCGCCGGTGGCAAAGACGATCCAGGTCTTTTGCGAAGATTTCTCCATCCAGTTCTTGATCCTGCCAATGCCGGAAATCATGCCGGCATAAATTCCTGCGCCATAGACAACCAGAGTGTAATCATTGAGGTCTTCCAGCTTCATCCCTTTTATCGGACGGGATTCACATCCGAGATCTTCGGCAATCCATTCGGCGTAGCGTTTTGAAAAACCCGTTTTAGAGCGATAGAGGATGATGGTCTTTTTCATTTTTCACTTCACCAATTCAGTTTAACCCAAGTTTATATGAAAAGGCATTTTGTCAAATGTCTGTTTCAACGCTTTCGCGCGATGACCATGGCGTGTTCAGCGTGGCTGAGATATTTGGGCATCTCGCACAGATCCACCGCGAGATCAATCCAGGCGTTCTGGATTTCCTCCGGTTGAGTCATCAATTCATAATTGTGGGTGGAGGTGATTCCCTCCTGCCCGAAAAAGTGCAGGATCTCGACATCAAACTGCTGCATAAAGGGCAGGATCTTATCCTGGTCGATAAAGAACGCCCTGGTAAAGGCATCCCCACCCCACGAGATCTGCTTCCGCACCGCGTCCAGCCAGACTTTTTCGCCCGGATCGACGATCTGCGCCTGCGCTTCCCGGAGGAAGTATATGATTCCGGAGAACAACAGCAGGAAGGAGGCGTATAGGATTCCGCCCGGTTTGAGCATTGCCAGGGCGGAGTTGACTGCCTGAACGCGTTTGGCTTCGTTGAGCAGGTGGTAGAGCGGACCCATCAGGAAGACGTGATCGAATTCCTCATTCATGTGCTGTTCAATTTCCAGGGCGTCGCAAGCCAGCGCGCGCAGAGTGAGCCCACGTTCCGACGCCAGGCGCAGAGCAAAGTCAATATTGCCCTGGGAGAGGTCAGTCAGGAGAACCGGATTGCCTTTTTGCAGATAGTGTAGGGAGTAGCGGCCTGGTCCGCCACCGATATCGAGGATGGAGTCGCCCGGCTTGATGTAGCGGTCCATCATGCGGGTAGTAATGGCAAACTCGTACGGATGACGGTCGAGGCGATTCCATTCCTGTTGGGAGTTTCGGTCATAGAAGTTTCTGATGATGTCGTGTGAGTTTTCCATCTGAACACCTCGCAAGTGAGAGTAGGAAGATTATAACCGCATGCTTTTGGCAGAGTGCATCAATTATAGATGGAATAACGCGCAGGCTTGGGCTGTGTAGATATCGTAATCATCTGATAGCTGCACAGTCAACAGCGAAACGGGTAGGGTGGGTTGGCGTCACAAAGCATACACATGAGGGCACCAAGTTGGAGCCTGCCCATCGCATCACGAGCAAATCGATCCATCGTATTGTACGTAAGGAAGAATACTTTTTTGGTGGGTTGGCTATTTCGATTTCAAGACAGGCAAGTATTTGTGACGCCAACCCACCCTACACGCAAGAATCTCATTTCCCATGCGCGCACTACGTCCGACCTAAGAAATATTGGTTAAGTGTTAATACGCCCTTGACTGTCAGGAGATGTAATGCACAGGTCAGGTTCCGTTTCCGAACCTGACATCACGAATGTTGGCAAAGCCTTACCTTGGCTGTGTTTTCGTTGTCAGGTTGAACTGCGCAACCTGACTTCCTTCCTTCCGTAGGGTTGACGCCTGCGTCAACCATATCGTGAGGAGGAAAAGGCATACCCTGCTACGCGGGCACAGGTGCCTTTTCCCTACAGGGTCTCAACGCAAGCGGGTAACCATGACCTAAG
>Ga0116174_10005092_pt1 | contig 10176 bp, 6 predicted proteins | sample AD_UKC087_MetaG_FD_89801 | JGI IMG/M metagenome (GOLD analysis project Ga0116174, IMG submission 89801) | Active sludge microbial communities of municipal wastewater-treating anaerobic digesters from USA - AD_UKC087_MetaG | ecosystem: Engineered > Bioreactor > Anaerobic > Digestate | place: USA...
AGCTTATTCACAGCCTGATACTGCGCCAATGCTAGCTCAAATTGCTGGTCATTAAGATATGCGTTACCCAAAGCTAAATGACTGGCGCGCACGTAAGTGGTGCTATCGGTCGTTTTAGCGTGGTCAAGTGCTTGCTGGTAGCTCGTGATTGCCAAATCCAGTTGCTTTAGGGAAAGATGTGTACTGCCAATTAGCAAGGCCGCGATGGTTTTTTGTGCACTATCGCTAGCATTAAGCTGTGCAAGTTTAAAAGAATCCAGGGCGTTATTAAAATCATTGCTTGCGATGAATGCACGGCCTTGGCACAGCAACGTATCGACCTCTTTAGGATTCCCCTTTAGTGCGTTCTTTGCTGTAGCCAGTGCTTTAGCGTAATCGCCTTTTTGGAGCGCTTGCTGACAGCTTTCAGTCTCAGCAGAAAAAGCAGTAGAAATGTTTAAAAACAATAAGATAAAAATATAACTTAAAGTATAATTTAACTTCAATTTTGACCCAATCTTCATAATAAATATTTCTTTAACACCGCTTTCTAGACTAATCTTAGCGCGCTTGGTTCAACTTTCAGCAAAGCCAAAATTGACAGGCGAATACTTAACCCAGCAATTGCTGCAGGCCCGCTTCATCTAATATTGTTAAGCCCAGTTCTTGCGCTTTATCTAGCTTGCTACCTGCGTCACTGCCTGCCACCACAAAATCTGTTTTCTTCGAGACACTACCGCTGACTTTTCCACCAGCCTGCTCAATCAACGCTTTGGCGGCCTCACGCGATAACGTAGCAAGTGTGCCGGTTAACACAAAGGTTTTACCCGCTAACTGGCCTGTCGCCTGCTGTTTGCCATCGCTTTCAGGCCATGTTATGCCGGCATCTAATAGCGCCGCGATGACTTCTTGATTATGTGTTTCACTAAAAAAATTGGCAATGGATTCAGCAATCACCGGACCCACATCATTCACTGTTAACAATGCCTCAGTATCGGCCTGCATTAATGCTGGTAAATTACCAAAATGCTTGGCTAGATCTTTTGAAGTAGATTCACCGACATTACGCATGCCCAGCGCATAGATAAATCGTGCCAGTGTTGTTGTTTTACTGCGCTGCAAAGCATCGAGGATATTTTGTGCCGATTTAGCGGCCATGCGTTCCAGGCTACTTAGCGTTGCCAAATCGAGTACATAAATATCAGCCAGATTGTGCACTAAATTCGCCTCGACCAACTGATCCACCAGTTTCTCTCCCAAGCCTTCAATATCCATTGCACGACGTGAGGCAAAGTGAATAATGGCCTGTTTGCGCTGCGCCGGGCAAAATAGACCGCCCGTACAGCGTGCAACAGCCTCATCTGCCGGCTTTAAAATGTGCGAACCGCACTCTGGGCAAACATGCGGCATTTCAAAGCGGCGCGCATTGGCTGGCCGCTTTTCAAGCACCACGCTGACAACTTCTGGAATCACATCCCCTGCTCTACGCACGCTGACGGTGTCACCAATTTGCACATCTTTGCGCCGAATTTCATCTTCATTATGCAGAGTTGCGTTGGTGACCGTCACGCCGCCCACAAACACCGGCGACAACCTTGCCACCGGCGTAATTGCACCGGTGCGCCCTACTTGCACGGTGATATCTTCCACCACGGTAAGCGCCTCTTGCGCAGGAAATTTATGGGCGATTGCCCAACGCGGAGCGCGTGATACAAAGCCTAATTCATTTTGCTGACTGAATTGGTTGACCTTATACACCACACCATCAATATCAAACGGCAGTGCATCGCGCGCGAGCCCCATGCTTTTGTAATAGGCCAGCAGGCCTGCCAACCCTTGCACCACGCCGCGTTCAGCGCAAACAGGAAAACGTAATCGCGCTAAATAATCCATCGCCATACGATGATTTGTGATGCTTGGGATGCCCTCAGCCGCACCTAAGCCATAAGCAAAAAAACGCAGAGGTCTCGTTGCTGAAATTTTTGCATCCAGTTGGCGCAAACTACCCGCCGCCGCATTGCGTGGGTTTGCAAATTGCTTTTCTCCTTTGCGGAGTTGCGCCAAGTTTAATTTCTCAAAATCATGCTTAAACATTAGCACTTCGCCACGCACTTCTAACAATTGTGGCGGATGCGTGACATCAAGTCGCATGGGGATGGTGTGCATTGTGCGTAAATTATGCGAGACATCTTCACCCGTATAGCCATCGCCACGTGTCGCACCTTGCGTAAACACGCCGTGTTCGTAAGTCAGGGTAACGGCTAAACCGTCAAATTTAGGCTCTACCGCATATTCCACTAGCGGTTGCCCTAACGTGTCTCGAATGCGTTTATCAAAAGCTTCTACTTCATGCGTTTCAAAAGCATTGTTGAGTGACAGCATGGCTTGCCGATGCGTAATACTATTAAATGCATTTACTGCGGTGCCGCTTACGCGTTGCGTGGGAGAATCTGGCGTGATGAGTTGCGGAAATTGCTGCTCTAAATGTAGCAGTTCACGATAAAGCTTATCATATTCGCTATCCGGAACGGTGGGCGCATCCTGTACATAGTACTCATAATCGTACTGGGCAATTTTTTGGCGTAGTTCGTCTATTCGCTGTGCTGGCACCTCTAGCATACACATCTTTTAATTTATGAAGCGACTGAATGTGCTATGAAAACAATCTGATTGCATTATCAGAACCAGGAATAATGCCGCGCACCAGCATGGTGGCATGAATGACTTTAAGCTGCTGGCGAATTTTTTCTACCTGAATATCCCCTAACACCCGATTGTTGTCATCCACAAGGGTAGCATGCAAACTACTTTCCATTTGCCTGGCAATCTCTACCATTTGGTTAAACGCTTCAGCACAATGAAGTACGTGCGGAATATCCAGCTGGAAAGTAATACCTTTAATTACTGAGTTACGCAGCATGTCTTGACTGAAAGGAAAGTTATCTCGATTAAACATGATGAAAGCAACTTTACCAGCATCATTGTAAAACTTAAAACTCCCGTCGGCCGCAAGTTTAAAGCCTTGCGCCTCAGCCAACCCTTTCAGTTTAGTGCCAGTAAACGCCCCGCTTTCGCCGTGCACCAGATGAAAACCAATAGTTTTATCTACTTCAATACAAAACGTATCCAATGCTGTCGCCGTGGTGAGCGCGTCTCCGCTACTTTGCCACTCCACATGTGCATTCAAACCTTTGCCCAGTGTTTCTACTGCCTGCTGAAAGCGGTTTAGTACGTTACGAGAAACCGCACCAGCACGGTCGGCCAACTGTAAACTGCAGGCAATTTTAGCGATTAACTGCTTTTCGGGCGTCTCACTCAGTAAAAGCCAGCTAGGATTTGCATTCACACGCGTTGCAATGGTGTGCACAAAAATGGGTTTGTCATAGTCATTAAACAGCCCTGCTACCGTTTTAATGAGTAAACTTGCGGGGATTTCTTTGGCTAAATGCAATACGGCAGTTAAGTCCATCTGTGCTTGCAGCATGGCGGGTAAGCCCAAGGGCGGTTTTTCAATTTCGTTCGCAATGTTGGCAGTGGGTCGGCTTTTTTGCTCAGTGGCAGTATTGCCAACATTGGCAGATAGCGGCTTGCTGGTTTTTCCAAAAGCGTCATCAAAAATCGCTTTAATATCACTGCGCACAACCGGTTTTTCTGGCGCATTCACATTGCCTGCAGTTGAAGCCAAATTTGCGGCATTAAAAGTAGGCTCAACTTTGCGTGTTTGCGTGCCCTTTAACGCATTGGTTAATTCAGAGAAAGCTTCGTTAATCGACACGTCATCTGGCAACATTGGGTTCGCGATTGCATCTTCGGGTTGGCTCACGACGTTAGGAACAGGTTGAGCTTGGTATTGCGGTGTGGGTTGTGTGGTTAGATGCGGTTCTGAAACACTGGGGTCTGCAACATTTTTTTGGTGTTTAATAGCAAAATCATCAATGATGGTATCTTCAAAACCACTTTTGACTTGGTTTGAATCAATTTCCGGGTCATCAAGCAGGGCATCTTTTTGTAGCGCACTGAAGCCATTATCTACTTGCTGATTGAATTTTCGTTCTTGCCACCAGTTATACGCCAGCACTGCAACAATAATCAGTACGCCAATGACGATTAACAAAATATACAAATTACTCATTTAAGCTGACTTTCAAATAGTTGTTTTTTTATGACTTAACAGTAAAAATATTCAATTTAAGCATTGGCTACTTCTGCAATTTTTACAGCTTGCTCCATATCCACATCTACAATCCGTGAAACACCTGATTCTTGCATAGTAACACCAATCAATTGCTGCGCCATTTCCATGGTTATTTTATTATGACTTACATATAAAAACTGTGTTTTCTCTGACATTTTTTTCACCATCGTACAAAAACGTTCGGTGTTGCTGTCATCTAGTGGGGCATCCACTTCATCCATTAAACAAAATGGTGCTGGATTTAACCTAAACAAGGCAAACACCAAAGCTAGTGCTGTTAGCGCCTTTTCGCCACCAGAAAGTAAATGGATGGTACTGTTTTTCTTACCCGGCGGTTGCGCAAAAACCTGCATACCAGTGTCTAAAATCTCGTCTCCTAGCAACTCCAGACGCGCTTGGCCACCACCAAATAGGGTCATGAAAAGTTCGCTAAAATGGCGATTAGCTTCATCAAACGTGGCCTGCAGGCGCCCTCTTGTCTCCTTATCAATTTTGCGAATCGCATCTTCCAGTGTTTCGCTGGCGTCCGTTAAGTCTTTGCATTGGCTATCCAAATAAAGTTTTCGAGTCTGTTCAGCGTCCAACTCTTGAATAGCCGCTAAGTTAACCGCACCTAGTTCGGTAATTTGTCGATCTAATTGGTCGCGTCGTTTTTCCAAATCAATAACTTTTAATTTGCCGCCAGCGGTTTTACTCGCTAAAGTTTCCAAGTGCTCTGCGAGCTGAGTTTCACTCAACTGTGATGCAGATAATTCAGCTTGGCACAACTCAAAATGCAAACGTGTTTGTTGCTCGTCTAATCGGCCAGCCTCTAATTTATCACGTAGTGGATGCAACAATTGCTCATTCTGCATACGTAGCCGCTCTTGTTGCAGCAAGGCCTGCTCACATACGCTTAATTGATTACGCGCTTCTGCTAGCAATTGCTCTGCCTGTTGCTTACGGTTGAGCGCTACTTCCAAATTCAGTTTTAACGTGTCCATCTGCGTGACATTGAGGGTTACCTCAGCTTCGTCCTTACGCAATTTCAAACTCGCACTTTCTTCAGTCGCGTGCTTAATCTTAGAATTTAACTCGTTAATCTCATTTTGTTTAATTTTGATGTTAAAACATTTTTCTTGATAAGCGTGCTCCAGCGACTGCAATTGTCTGCGTGCTTGATTAAATGCCATTTCAGCCTGTACCTTATTGGCTTCTGCAGTGATTTTATCCTGCCGAATTTTATCCATACTTTGCGTAATTTCACTCACGATTGCTTCTTTTTCTGCACGTTCACCATTTAATTTTTGTAATTTTTCTTCTAATACCATGCAATCACTTTGCAAGCTTTTCTGCCGCAAAATAGTATTGGATTGTGTTTGTTTTAATTGTTGCAGTGTTAAATTGAGTTGATGCTGATTTTGCAAAGCGCTTTTAAGCAGCGCGTTGCTTTCGCGCTGTGCATCACGTAACTGATGTAATGCATGTTCTGTTTGTGTGACTTGTTCAAGTGTTTCTGCAACAAGTTGTTGCGCACGCGGTTTTTGTTTTTCTAAAGCTTCCAAGTGTGCCTGTCTCTCTAGCACGCCGTGCAACAATGACTGTGAGCCAAAGTATGTCACACTAAATTTGGTGTAAATATCACCTTGTTTAGACACTAAATATTCACCGTTGGATAGCCCGTTACGGGCAACCTCAATATTCTCTTCATCATCCAAGATATACACGCCCGCAAGCCAATCCTGTAGCGCACCGCGTTGCTTGGGCTCAATTTTTTCCACCAAAGCGTAGAGTGAATTTTCACGTTTAGCGAGGTCATTCTCTGCATTACTATCAAGAGCAATTGTGAGTGCGCCAGGTGGCCTGGTTTGAATATTCAGCGAAGCATGGGGAATCGCATTAAGTTTTGCACCCAGGACAGCTTCGAAGGCGGTTTCCCACCCTTCTTTAACGCGCACAGATTGCCAAAAGCGAACTTCATGGGACAAACCAACGCTATTTAGCCAGTTCTTCAACGTTGATTCACTTTGACTGTTTTGCAAACTTTGTTGAATTTTATTGAGCGAGGCAATTTCGGCTTCAAGATGGCTTAAATCTCGCTGTTTTTCAGCGTACAAATCACGCTGAGCCTTAATCTGCGCGCTCATTGCTTGCTCTTTTTCAAGCATCGAGGCAACTTGCACTTCTAATTTTGCAATTTCTGTTTCCGCTAAATTTAATGCAGATTGCTTTTCATCGATCACTTCTTCTGAAGTGATTTGAATGCTATTTAAACTTTGTGTTAATCGTGACAATTGACTCTGTGTTTCGCTAATAGCACGTGCGATATGGTCAAGATTCGTTTGTTCTAATCGCAAACGCTGTTCAGCATTTAATTGCGTCGTTTGACTTGTATTAAAAGTGATTAAGGCTTGCTGAAATTGCGCTGACAGTGCTGGCAAGCCATTTTTTACTTGGGAAACCGCTTGTTCAGCAGCCAATCCTTCAGAATTGGCAGTTTCAAGCGATTGTTCTGCATTCAAAAACAATTGGTTAAAATGCGCTAGTTGCACCACATTTTTTTCTAATGCCGTTGTCAGCTGCTGAAGCTGTTGCTGAATGCGTTCACGCGCATCTGCGGTATTTTTAACCTGATTTTCTAGATTTGAAACTTCAGCATTTATTTCGTAATAACTGGCCTGCGCCTGATTCACTGATTCATTGGCGGAAACATTAGCTTGCCGAGCAACTTCCAATGCGGATTCATTACTGCGCAAAGCAGCCATTTGTGCTTCAAGTTCATTGACAAATTTTTCTACGTTGCGCTGCGCTTTTTCCCATTGCGCACTTGCATCGCGTTTTTTTAATAACCAAACTTGTCCTTTGCTCACGTTTAAAGCGGCCTGTAATTGATGATATTGTTCAGCAACCACGGCTTGCGACTGCAGGCGAGCAATTTGCTTATCAAGCTCACGGAGAATATCTTCAACACGCGTTAAGTTTTCGCGCGTGTCACGCAAACGTAACTCTGTCTCCCGTCTGCGCTCTTTATACTTACTAATACCAGCTGCTTCTTCCAGAAAAATTCGCAATTCTTCCGGCTTAGCCTCAACAATACGATTAATCGTGTTTTGGCCGATAATTGCATAGGCGCGGCCACCTAAGCCGGTGCCTAAAAATAAATCAGCGACATCTCGGCGCCGCACAACAGTATTATTGATATAGTAAGTCGAGCCTTTATCACGCTCAATCACGCGTTTAACGGATATTTCGGCATATTGCGACCATTCGCCCGACGCGCCGCCTAAGCTATTGTCGAAGATCAACTCAACACTTGCGCGTGAAATAGGTTTGCGATTACCAGAGCCGTTAAAAATCACGGCATCCATGCTGTCCCCGCGCATTTCTTTAGCAGAAGACTCACCTAACACCCAGCGCACAGACTCCATGACATTAGATTTACCACAACCGTTAGGACCAACCACGCCAACACGTTGCCCATGTATGTGCAATGTGGTTGGGTCAACAAACGATTTAAAGCCAGCGAGTTTTAAGTGTGTTAAGCGCAAATTGAATTTTTAATTTTAGGTTTTCGTTAGAGCGTTATAATAACGTTTTTTTCACTAAGATGCCTTATGTCAATCACTACCACGAGCACTTCTTTAGGTGCCAAGCCTACCGCACAACCTACTAAGTCATTGGAAACTTTTGAAAATCCAAAACAATCGCGTGATTTTCACATTCACATGGAAATACCAGAATTTACATGTTTGTGCCCTAAAACAGGACAACCTGATTTTGCTGTCATTTATTTGGATTACATACCAGACACGTTATGTGTTGAACTGAAAAGTTTAAAACTATATATGTGGTCATTTAGAGATGAGGGCTGCTTTCATGAAGCAGTCACCAACCAGATATTGGATGATTTAGTAGCCGCAACACAGCCAAAATTTATGCGTGTGACGGCAAAATTTTATGTTCGCGGTGGCGTATTTACTAATGTGGTTGCTGAACACCGCAAACTTGGTTGGCAACCTTTGCCGCGTGTTGATTTAACCCAATTTGATGGCCAATCAAATATACGTGGCTAATGTATATGCAATGATTGATGAATTTATATAAATCTAGTAAAAATCATTGACAAGCAAGCTGCTCATCTTTAATATGGCGCCTCGCTGATTACTGATTAAGTAAGAGGCGAGAATGTAGGTAACTGGGGGTATAGCTCAGCTGGGAGAGCGCTTGCATGGCATGCAAGAGGTCAGCGGTTCGATCCCGCTTACCTCCACCAAATTTGGTAATAATTCATTGCAGAATATCGCGTGAAATGTAGTAAAATACGTTTAGTTATATCGGTTTAAATTCCAAGGTCCCCATCGTCTAGAGGCCTAGGACACCTCCCTTTCACGGAGGCGACCGGGGTTCGAATCCCCGTGGGGACGCCAGTTTATCCTGTAGTCATATGTACGACATCTACTACTGTGAAGTAAATATTCTGCTCAATTAAATCCATCACTCTGATTTTAGCTTACCACTCCTTGATTAAGCTTTATCTGCACAATTCACACCAACATAGCCAGCTTATAATTTAGCTTAGTTAATAAAAGGTAGCCATTCAACCTAAATGCTAACTTATGTCACATACCAGCTAGAGATTAAGCTTAATACCCCAGCACGATTAACGATAGGTCGTCTCGGCGTTTTTGATTTTCCTGAAGGTCGTTATGTATATACGGGCAGTGCGTTACGGAATATTGATGCGCGCATTGCCAGGCATTTGCGCTCGGATAAAAAATTAAAGTGGCATATTGATTACTTATTAGCCTCACCTGCGGCTTCTATTATCAAAGTGACGCAATTCACATCATCAGAATGCCAGGTCAATCAACGCACTCAGGGTGAGATTTTAGTCGCAGGGTTTGGATCAAGTGATTGCCGTACACATTGTGTTAGCCATCTCAAATATTTAGGAAAATGAGTAACGCACAAAACATTATTTTTCTGCAATGAAACGCCCGAGAGAAGAACAATGCCCTGCGATCCTTGTAAATAAAGGCTCGCAGGGCATTGAATAAGGTTGCGAATTAAATAAGCGCAAAAATAATATTTATTCACGCTTTTAACGGCATGATTTTGTTCCAAATTATCTAGTACGTTAGCCCGCCCCTACTCTTAATTTTAAGGCATGGTTGCGGTATAAACGATTGGCATAGATGCTTGATTTTCATTTGCGTGGAGTACGTTGGGGTTAATTTGGATGTTTTTTGCATTTTCATTACCCATCGCTGCTTTTGAGTTAACGCTTAATAATACTGCACCACTATTCCCTGCAACCTGTGTTGCTAGTCGACCATTGGCAACCGAACCTGCAGGACGATTTTTCTGGATTAAATTTAAGTCAGGGCCAACGCGCATAAAAAGTGTTTGGGGGATTTTAATCACAAAATAAAGACTGGCGGAAGAGCTAAGCGTGCCTTGACCTGTTGCGATATCAGACTCTGCCTTGGAGGCAATCGACACCAATAACAAAAAGATGACAATAAAAGACAAGATGGTTTTCATGTCTTATTTAACGGCCAGGGTTAGCCAAAATTTAGTCCTAAATAAAATTATTTGATACAGAAGTTTTACTTCGATGATAGCGCAACTGTTGCGCTTTAAACACAGACTAAAATCGGTGAGAATTGAACACAGTACTGAAGATTACCCTAATGATGATATAAAACTAGTGCCCAAATTCGTACATTAACGACCAAATTTTGACAATCTTTAGCCTGTATTTTGACTTTTTTTACGGGAAAATGTGCCAAATAATCTTAAATTCATTTAAATTCAATAAGTTAACATGCTTAAAATATTTTTAAAATAGCTGGTACAATTGTTGCTATATATACAATACGAACTAATAAGTTATATGAACTAATAAGTTACATTTAACCGTTCAACCATTTTATTAAGGAATACAAAATGAATACCCAAATTAAATTTATTCGCAATATTTGCTTAACCAGCTTGTTACTTATTCCTGCACTTTCAAATGC
>Ga0116174_10005111_pt1 | contig 10162 bp, 7 predicted proteins | sample AD_UKC087_MetaG_FD_89801 | JGI IMG/M metagenome (GOLD analysis project Ga0116174, IMG submission 89801) | Active sludge microbial communities of municipal wastewater-treating anaerobic digesters from USA - AD_UKC087_MetaG | ecosystem: Engineered > Bioreactor > Anaerobic > Digestate | place: USA...
ACTCAAGGGTGCGTGATTTACCCTCAAGGGTGCGTAAATTTTGCTAGGGGTGCGTAATTGTATCAAAATAGGTAATCAAAGCCATTAGAGCAAATCAATAAGTCATTTGACTTATTACAAAAAATAAAGGCTATTTCACAAATTCTTAGTAAAATCTAAGTTTTATAAGTGAAATAGTCTTTTTTGATTAAAACACGCCCCCTTTTGTAGTACTGAGAGTAAGAAACTAGCAAAGATTCGAACCTAAATAATTCCGCAAATAATAGGATTTGAATTAATAAAAAATTTTGTAAGTAACGGGGTTTGAACCATTTGTACAAAAATAAAAAAGTTTCGGTAGTGTAAAGTTTTATTTTGTTTGTGTTATTTTTTCATTCTATAGTATAATAACTATAGATTTTTGTAAAGAAGTTATGTTTTATGGAAAAATCTGATTATTCAATATATAAAGAAACACGAATATATTTAGTATTGTATGATACCTATTATATAAAATGACAATGAATGAGTAAGGAAGTTTTGTTTGAAAAACTATGTATAAATAATAGTTCATATCGTAGGCTAAGAGATTATGAACAAAATGTCGGAAGTCAAATTGTGGACCAATTATCAAATCATTATAGATTTGTCGTTCCAACAAATGATTGGATTGATGAATTAGAGATATTTACGAATAGAGTATATAATAAATACAAAGGAACAATTTATATGAAAAAAACCAAAAATTTAATCTATTTATTTAAGCGTTCTTGGAAAATAAGTAAAGGTCTTATTTTTATTGCAGCATTAAAAAGTATATTTTTTGGTTTACAACCATTAATCAATATTGTTGGTTTAGGAATAGTTATTGATAGTTTAATTACGAAACTGCCACTTAGCGATGTTATAAACTACATTCTTATATTTGTAGGTGTAAATTTAGCTTTTAGTATTATTGGAGACATTTTAGATTTAATTGATGTAATATTACAACGTAAAACAAGTGATGTAATGCAAATGGAATATATGGAAGATTGTGTAAACATAAATTATCATTATGTTCAGGATAAAAGTATACTTGATTTAAAAAAGAAATCTATGAGTGCACATCCGGCATTTTTTCTAAGGGATATAAGTAAATTTTCATCATATATAATCCAATTTGCTGGAATTGTTTTTATATTTTCTTTACTAAGTGTATATTTTTTGATTGCAATATTTATTACATCATTTTTTAATGTTGTTTTAGTATTTGCGAAAAGAAAGAAAGAATTCAATTTTAAAAATGAATGTGTGGAGGATGAGCAAAGAATAGAATACATATTTAATGTAATGACAGGATATCGATTTGCAAAAGAAATCAGGATTAATAATGCTGGAGCTTTATTAAAGGGAAAATATCATAATGTTATGAAAAATATACTTAGTAAGTTTAAAAGATTCTGTAATAAACTTACATTAATAAATACTACAAATACCATTATTACAGTAATTCAAACATTTATTATGTATGCATACTTTTCTTATCTGGTATTTGATAACAAGATTACAATAGCAGAATATACAGTTTTACTAGGAGCAACTGCACTTCTTACAAATATCTTAATTAGTTTCTTTGATAATATTGCTAGTATTAATCAAACTATAAAATATACAGATTTGTACCGAGAATATAAGAATGATATTAAAATGCGAAGCGGTATTAGTTTAAGTAACCAAAATAAAAAAATAGATATTGATATGGATAATTATATTGTTGTATTTGAAAATGTAAGTTTTGTCTATCCGAATACAAAAAAGATTGTTTTGGACAATCTTAATCTTGAAATAAGGAAAGGAGATAGAATCGGCTTAGTAGGACTTAACGGTTCCGGCAAAACTACTTTAATTAAATTATTAACTAGATTATATAATCCAACTAAAGGAAAAATTACTCTAAACGGAATAGATATTAAAGATATTCCTCTTAAACAATATTCTGATTACATAGGAATTGTATTACAAGATTTCTATTTGTTTGCATATACAATCAAAGAAAATATTGTTTTCAACAAACCATTTAATCAAGAAAAGTTTGAATTTAGTATTGAAAAAAGCGGGTTATTAAATTTTATCGATTCCTTAGAAAATAAAGAAGAAACATATCTCTATAAGGAAATAAGTAAGGATGGATTAGAGTTATCAGGCGGAAATGGGCAAAAATTAGCAATTGCAAGAGTGATGTATAAAGATTCAGATTTCTTAGTTTTTGATGAGCCAACTAGTTCTCTCGATCCGATTGCGGAATACGATATGTTTTGGCAATTATATAATATTGCAAAAGATAAAACATCATTATTTATTTCTCATCGTTTATCCAGCACAAAGTTCTGCGATAAGATTATTGTGTTAGATAATGGTAAAATGATTGAATATGGAACTCATGAGGAATTGATGGAGCGTAAAGGGCTTTATCATGAATTATTTTCGATTCAAGCAAATCAATATCTAAAGGAGGGAAGTTAAAGTGAGAAATCAACGAACTACTTTAGAAATGATTAAAATTATAATAAAATATGAACCAATATATTTAATATTAATGATTCCGCAAATTATTATAAATTCGATTTTACCTATATTTATTATATATTTTCCCAAACTAATTATTGATCGTTTAATTGCTGATGAGGTTAATTATAAAGAAATATTTAATATTGTAATAATTTATGGATTGATTTTACTTGTAATCAGAGTAATTCAAGTTTACTTGCAAAGTAGGGTGAGTTTAATTGGAGAAAGGTTCACACTAAAGTTAAAGAAAGAAATCGGAATTATATCATCTGAAGTAGATTTAGAAGATGTAGAAAAAACTAGTTTCAAAGATATAGTAATAATGGGTAGTAAAGCTTCAACAATTACCCAAACATTAGATCTAATCCAAATAATAATTACTAATATCCTTACTTTGCTAAGTTTAGTTTATATTATTGCACAATTAGACTTACTCTTTTTCATTACTATTTCTATTACTTTCATAGTTAAATCCTTATTTGTTTATTATGTTTATAGGAAAAACAAAAAAATAAGAACATCTGTATCTTCAAATACAAGAGTTCTTAATTATTTAAATAATACAGCATACAACCATGGTAGTGCAAAGGAACTTAGAACAAATAACCTTCAAGAATGGTTTTTGAAGAAGCTAAGTGACTGTCGAGATGAAATGGTAAAAATTCAATATAAGGATTTTACACGTTATGCACTGAATAATATTATAATGAAGATTATTATGGCAGTACAAACTATTATTGTATTATGGCTTCTAGCAATTCGTTATATTGATGGAGTCATCACAATTGCCGATTTTACTTTGTACTTTAGTTCAGTTGCAACTTTGACCCTTACATTAAATAATATCTCTGATAAGATTGGTGCTTATAAACAACAAATGTTGAACTTGCTAGATTATAATAAATTAAATGGATTTGTAAATAAACCAATAAAAACAAGAGATTTAAGTAAAGATATAGATTTGGATAATTTTAGTAATATAAGTATAAAGTTCAAAGATGTTTCATTTAAATATCCTTCAACAGATAAATATGTATTAAAAAATATAAATTTAACTATTGATGACCATGAAAAACTGGTAATAGTTGGTTTAAATGGAGCAGGTAAATCTACATTAATAAAGTTGCTATGTAAATTTTATAAACCAGTCGAAGGTGAAATTTATGTAAATGATATTAACATTTGGGATATTCCAAATGAAAAATATAATAAAATCATTGGTGCTGTCTTTCAAGATTATGCAAACTTATCGTTTATGTTAAAAGAAAATGTAAGTTTTAATGAAGATAGTAACATGGCATTAGTTGAAAATGTAATTACTAATGTCGGCTTATATAAATTTATTGAAAGTTTAGAAAATAAATACGATACATATTTGTATAAGAATTATAATTCATCGGGAATTGAATTATCTGGTGGACAGTCTCAAAAGTTAGCAATTACAAGAGCCATGTATAAAGAACCATCATTATTAATCCTAGATGAACCTACCGCATCATTAGATCCTAGAGCAGAAAATGAAATTTATACAAACTTTTATAATATCTCAAAAGAGAAAACTACAATTTTTATCTCTCATAGATTAACAGCTTCAACAATCGCAGATAAAATTTTAGTATTAAACGAGGGTGAGATTTTAGAATATGGCTCTCATAATGAATTGATGATAAAAGAAGGATTTTATGCAACAATGTATAAAAAACAAAGAGATGCTTATAAATATTAAACAGGAATGTTAATGTGATAAAAATTATTGTTGTTGATAGTGGAGTAAATATCAAACATAATGCTTTTAAGGATTATCATGTTAAAGGATATTCTTTATCTTTTAATAAAGAAGAAAACTTGGTAAGTTAATATTTGCTATAGAAAGTTGGGATACTTATATGAAACTTAATGAGGTATATGAATTTAGTTATAATTACCTAGTAGAGATTTCTAAAGATTATGTAACAAAGGAACAAATCAATGATTTTATATCCAATCCAGATACTAGAAATTGCTCGACATTTGAAGATGCTTTTGAGTTAGGAATGGCTATATTACAAAACTTCCGTAGTTTACGAAATGTAATAAAATTTGCGGAAAGAAAAGAAGATATTAAAAAAGAGATTCGCTTTCCTAATCTTGATGATATTTCCAAGTTAGACCCAGTTGAGTTAAGCAATGTTTTTATTAAAAAATACAATGCTAATGGAAAGTGTGATTGGGTCAATTATTGTAAAGGTATAGTTAGTATGGCTAAGTTTCTAAATGGCTTTAAGTCCTATGATGAGTTTAAAGCACTCTGCAATTTATTTGATACTAATGTAAAATCAAGGGCAGCCTTTGCCTTATATTTAAAGGAGAGGATACATAATATGGGATTTGCCATGGCATGTAATTGGCTCAAGGAATTAGGATATTCATCATATGCTAAACCAGATACTCATATGTTAGATATTTGCATTGCTCTAGGAGTAATTGAAGAGAAAAAACAATTATTAGATTGTTTTGAAGAAATGGATAGAATTGCAACCCTTGGAGGAGTTACTCCATATAAGTTGGATAAGGTTTGGTGGCTAATATGTTCAGGTAACTATTATAGGTACAAAATTCAATTACCAAAAACATATAAAGAAGATTTTATCACTAAACTTAAAAATAAAATTGAAAAATATTAGAGCAGAGGAGAGGTGTTTAAGGAGAAACAAGATGAAATATTTAAAATTGAATATTGTAAAATGAAAATAGAAAATATTTATGCATAATTAACGAGTAATAAATCATGTAAAGGGCACACATTTGTATTAAGAATGGCGTGCTCTTTTATGTTATGACTAAGTTTTTGATATAAATACAAGTCCATTACTTATTTGTAAAAATAGGACAAGCTCTTGCTTCACACATTAATTTTATATATTAGATGTAAATTCAAATAATATTCCCTTGCCTTCATAAAGAGATTAAAAATAAATTGTAACAAGTGTTTCCGCATTATCGGAGCACAAAGATTTTAGTTGGTTATAATATTATGAGAGTTGTCAAACCGGATATCACGCTACAATCTTACAAAAAAACACAAATTGTAGCGTAAGACACTACAAAAAGTTGACTTTTTAAAATTTGTAGCGTATATTATAGTTGATGGAATTAGAGGTGTTTTTATGATTGTGAGAGAAAAATACTTAAAACCCATAAGAGGTTTTTACAATAGCGATTTAATTAAAGTTATTACGGGTGTAAGAAGGTGTGGAAAGTCAGTCATTTTAGAATCAATAATTGATGAAATAAAGGCGAAAACTGACAACATCATTTATTTAAACTTTGAAAAAACCAGTGATTTTTTGAAAGCAAGCAATGTTAATCAGTTGGTTCAATATGTTAAAGACAATAGAAAAGAAGGGGTATGCTATTGTTTTTTTGATGAAATTCAAGAGCTTGCGAATTGGCAATTAGCAGTTAAGGATTTGCGTTTAGACAATTGTTCAGTTTTTATTACAGGTTCAAACTCAAAACTTTTGTCACAAGAATTTCTGACATTATTAAGTGGTCGATTTGTTTCTTTCAGGATAAGACCATTCGTATACAAAGAGATAAAAGAGTACGAAAAGAAGCACGACATTAATGTTAGTCTTTCCGATTATTTAATATGGGGCGGCTTTCCTGGTAGACTTGCCAATACTACATTAGAAGGAACAAAGGCCTATTTGTTTGATTTAGAAAGAACAATTGTTATCAATGATTTAATTAAGAGCTATAAAATCAAAAATGAAGTAGCTTTTAAAAAAGTTGTCAATTTTGTTTTGCGCAGTAACTCAAGAATATTCTCAATAAGATCCATCCACAAAGCCATGAAAAGTGATTTTCCTAATTTAGCAGTAACGACAGTTGCAAGATATATGGAATGCTTAAAAGAAGCATATATAATTGATGAGATAGCTCAATATTCAACAAAAACAAAAAGCGAGTTAAAATATTTTGGGAAAATTTATAATTGTGATGTTTGTTTAAATTCTTTAAAAGTTAGTAATAATATCTATGACTTAGATCATAATCTTGAAAACATTGTGTACAATGAACTGCTTTACATGGGATACGAACTAAAGGTCTTGATTAATAAAGACAAAGAAATTGATTTTTTAGCAACAAAAGACAATAAGACCTTTTTAATTCAAGTGGCATATAGCGTTGCTAATGAAAAGGCATATGAAAGAGAGATAAGTGTTTTTGATAATTTAGATAACCGCAATGAGAAAATATTGATAACTAATGATATTATAGATTATTCAACATCGCTTGTTAGGCATATCAAGTTAGAAGATTTTTTAATGATGGAAGAACTTTAATGTTAACATCCAATTTACTAAATATCCATTTTATAAATGAATATTGTAAAATAAAAAAAGATGCAAAGACTTGACTCTTGGGGTGCAAATTGATATAATAACGACATAAAAACACCCCAGGAGAGAGTTGGCTATGAACAATCAATATATGCAAATACAAGAGTTATTAGAACAAAGAGCGGAAATAACTGCAAGATTAAATTTGATTCCTTATGATGGATCTATTGAAATAAAAGATAGAGATGGTCAAAAATATATTTATATTAGAAAACGTGTTCTTGGGCGTAATACATCCACTTACGTTGGTCCATATTCAGATGACTTGTTTGCTTCAATAGCTAAACTATTAAAAGAAGCCAAAGGATATAAAAAACAGATTAGAAAAATAAATAATGAGCTAGCCAAATTAGGATATAATAGACAGGAGTTATTACCCAGAGTGCTATTGAATATCGATTTTGCTAGAGCTAATATGAAATCAAATATCTATGACCAAGCGATACTGGAAGGTATTGCTACTACATTTCCGGATACTGAAACCATTATAGAAAACGGGAAAGTTAAGGGAATGACCGCAACCGATGTGCAAAAGATATTAAATTTAAAACGCGCTTGGGAATTTATAATGGATAAAGATGTTGTAGCATCTAAATCGACTTATTCAATTTTATGTTATATAGCAGGACTTGTAAATGAAGGGTTTTATACTTATGGTGGTAGAATAAGACGTATTCCAGTGACAATTGGGGGAACAACCTATGTACCACCTCTACCAATTGAACTTGTTGTAAAAGAAAAAATAGAAGAAATATTAAATAAAAATGCAGAACCAGTTGATATTGCTATTGAACTTTGTTTGTATTGTATGAAAACGCAAATCTTCAATGATGGAAACAAAAGAGCATCAGTAATATTTGCTAACCATTTCTTAATTTCAAATGGCGCAGGGTTATTAGTTATTCCTGAAAACAAGGTGCCAGAATTTAAGAAATTAATTGTTGCATATTATGAAGATAAAGATAATGGTGCGATATTAGAATTCATGAAGAAATATTGTTGGAAGAAATTTTAGTGCGAGGTAAAAATCACAATCTTATTAAAAATCACCATACAATAAAAAGTGACATATTTGTTTTATTATCAAAGTTTTTTCCATAAAAAAGACCAAAATAAGTAAAAAAACCTAAATCAATTCAATCTTTTATAATTTAGAAACAAATTTCATAAGTTATGGAATAGATGGACAATCCAATAAAGAAGTATTATAATTTTAAATAGATACTTATGTTTTTTAGTGGGAAGTGCTATTGATTACCAACGATTGGTAAAGGAATTAAGATGTTTATAGTAAACTGAAATTGACCAGATTTTAAGGAAAACAGCGATTTGAAATTGACCACAAGATATTTTACAGAATCTGCTTTTAATACAACTTAAAAATCTCATCTGGATTGTATATTAACAAGGCTAAAGGTATATTTTTTACTAAAATGTTTAAACGAACTAACAAAACGATATGATGTTAGTTAGAAAAGAACAATACTATGATAAAGAAAGATGTATTTGTGAACTCTTTAGTAGGCAAAATTTTTATGACCACGAAAATGATAAAAATTATCTAAAGCTTAAAAAGCTATATGAGTATGCGAAGATACTTAATATATATACTGAGCTTAGGAATGTGTTTGAGGCCATAGGATGGAACTAAGAGTAATAAAAGCTAAGATTGACAAATATGCAAAAACGCATTTTCGTTAAAATTAGTCTGTTATTTCATATTGGAAACCCAAGTCTAATACTGATGTGTTAGACTTTTTTCATACCTAAAGGTAAGTGTTTAGTTTTTATTTTCAAAAGCAAATTAATTATGACCTCCTTGGTTATCCAAATTAGTTAATAAAAGTGAAGAACTATAAAAAGGACAATAGGATACATACAAACAAGGCATCTAAAAACAGCAAACACATCAAAAAAAACAAGACAAAAACATCAAAAATAATATAACAAAAACATCAAATATAGTTTGCTTTTTTCATTAATTATGATACAATGAACTAAAGCAGGTGAATTTATGTATAGGCATAGATTATTAGAAAAGACATTAAAAGACTATCTCGACACATTTAAAGCCGTAGCCCTGTTGGGACCGAAATTTTGTGGAAAGACGACATTAGCTGAGCAATTTGCAAAATCAAGTATTTACTTGGATCCACTGAATAAAAATGATTATAAGACAATGTTGCAGTTAAATAAAGATGAATTCTTATCTTCACCATATCCCAGATTAATTGATGAATGGCAACTTATTCCTGAAATTTGGGATGTTATCAGACATGAAGTTGATCATAAAAACGGAAGAGGCTTTTTCATATTGACCGGTTCTTCGGCAGCAAATTTAGATGCAACAACCCATTCTGGGGCTGGAAGAATTAGTCGTTTAACCCTACGCCCCATGAGTTTATATGAAACAGGAGTTTCCTCAGGCGAAGTATCTTTACATCAATTGTTTTCTAAACCGGTGATAATACATCAAAAATGTGGTGTATCGGTAGCGGATTATGCCAAGTGGATTGTTAAAGGTGGTTGGCCGGAGGGCATTAATGACACTGAACAACAATCCATTAGGCGGATGCGATCTTATGTTGATGCTTTAGTAAAAGAAGACATCAATAAAGTAACATCAAAAAAATACAATGAAAATAGAACAAGAAAAATCTTAGAGTCTCTGGCTAGATATACGGCATCAGAAACGACAAATAAAAAAATATTGTTTGACCTTTCCGCCCTTGAAACATTGACTGCTGAAAACACATTGCTTGACTACTTAGATGTTTTAAATAAGTTATATATCATTGAAGATTTGAAAGCGTGGAACCCCAATCTTAGAAGCAAAACCGTTATCAGAAGCACACCGGCAAGATTTTTTATCGATCCCTCAATTGGAGCAACGGTTCTTAAATTAACAAGTGCCAATCTATTAAAAGATTTTGAAACTTTTGGGTTATTCTTTGAAGCGCTGGTAATTCGGGATTTAAGAATCTATGCTGAGGTGTTGGGGGGAGAAGTCTACCGCTATAAGGATAAATCAGGATTAGAAATTGATGCGATTATTCAATTATATGATGGGCAATGGGGAGCTATTCAAATTAAAATGGGATCTCATTTGTTTGATGATGCAGCCGAGAAATTAAAAAAGTTTGCTGAAAAAATTGATTCCGATAAAATGAGAGAACCCTCTTTCTTAGCAATTATATCAGCTACTGAGTATGCATATCAAAGAGAAGATGGGGTCTATGTTATTCCAA
>Ga0116174_10005123_pt1 | contig 10151 bp, 7 predicted proteins | sample AD_UKC087_MetaG_FD_89801 | JGI IMG/M metagenome (GOLD analysis project Ga0116174, IMG submission 89801) | Active sludge microbial communities of municipal wastewater-treating anaerobic digesters from USA - AD_UKC087_MetaG | ecosystem: Engineered > Bioreactor > Anaerobic > Digestate | place: USA...
ATTATTGATATTGACGGCCTTGTTGTTCCTGGCAAATTTCCCCCTGACGTTGTGGGTACGCCAGATTTCATTGCTCCAGAGGTGATGCAGACATTAAAACTGGCCCTGACTGACAAGAATCGGAAACTTCCTTCTCGATTGACAGACCAGCATGCGCTTGCTGTTTTAATCTATATGTATCTGTTAAACAGGCATCCTTTGAGGGGCAGGAAAGTTCATGACTGTGACGATGCGGCTCGGGATGAAGAACTTTCGATGGGTGAAAAATCGCTGTTTATTGAGCATCCAAACGACAAGTCGAATGGTTACGATGTCAAGTGGGTCGAACGTAATGAGTCAAAATCAAGATTCAAGTATCAACTGCCATGGCGGGACTTAGACAAATTACCATATACAATCCTAGGACCTTATTTATCCGAGCTTGTTTTGAAAGCTTTTGTCGAAGGGCTGCATAACCCCACGTTACGCCCTTCTGCAGATGACTGGGAAACAGCTCTTGTCAAAACGGCTGATCTGTTGCAGCGTTGTTCGAACAAGAATTGCACTGAAAAATGGTTTGTTTTCGACAACACGCGGCAGCCGGTTTGTCCTTTCTGCAAAACCGCTTTCAAGGGTATTTTGCCTGTTCTTAATCTCTATTCAAAAAGAGGAAATAATCCGTATAAACCCGAAAATTACAGGGTAATGGTTTATGATGGGGTCCGACTCTACCCCTGGCATGTTAATCGCAATGTGTTCCCGAACGAAAAGTTAACTGCTGAGCAGAAAAAAGCGGTCGGGTATTTTCAATTTCATAATGGAAACTGGTATCTGAAAAATCAGGCAATTCCAGGTATGAAGGACCTTTCAAATGGTGGAAAAATTGTTGGTCCAGGTGAAATTTTACAACTGTCTGAAGGCCGACAGATACTACTGTCAGAGGAAGACGGTGGTCGTTTGATTCAGGTTCAGCTGGTTCAGTGCTGAAGAAAGGTCCAAATTATGCGACGTTTACCTGTTTACTTATTGGTTGATACCTCAGAGTCCATGGTAGGAACAGCAATAGAGTCCGTGCAATCAGGACTTGGAGTAATGATGACAGCTTTACGCAAAAACCCCTATGCGGTTGAAATGGGCGCCGTAAGCATCATTACATTTGATCGCGTGGCAAAGAAGGTTGCACCTCTAACTGAAGTGTATTCATTTCAGATTCCAACTTTGGAAGTTGCTCCGGGCACGGCACTGGGAGCCGGGTTGCGAATGCTGGATCAGGCGATGTCTACCGAACTGGTTAAGAACACACCTGAACAAAAAGGGGACTATAAACCATTGGTGTTTATCTTAACAGATGGACAGCCAACTGACGAATGGAAATCTGCTGCAGACCAACTCAAGCGTAACCACAAATCTACAATTCTCTATGCAATCGGGTGTGGTGATGATGTCGATTTTTCAGTTTTGCGTGATTTGACAACAGAATGCTATTCAATGTCACAGATGGATACAGAGACTTTTTCCAAATTATTTACCTGCATCTCTTCGAGTATACAGTCTGCCAGTGGAAGTCTTGGAGCGGGAAAGGGTGAAGATGGGGTTCAGAATCTGACAGAGTGGTCGGGGCCTTCATTAGAAAAAGTTGAAAAGGTTGAAAAAAGGGGATCCAGCAAAAAACGTCAGGTGCTAATTTCTGTCTTATGTCAGCAGCATAGGAAGCCATATCTTTTGCGTTATAGGCTGAATGACAACGCGGAATACGAGTGTGTCGCAGCACATAAGCTTAACCGCCTGTTTTCAAAGGAAGAAGCAGGCTCTCTGGAGTCTGTTCCTTCTACTGAATTACAGGGATGTGCGCCATGCCCTTATTGCGGTAATATTTCGTGCGTGTATTGCGCATGCGGAATTATGGGATGTTGGAATCCCCAGAATTCCCTTTTTAAATGTCCGTCTTGTGGCTATAACGGTAAAGTCGGCTTTGGGTCCTTCGATATAAATCAGTCAGCAGGGTGATTTTATGAACAAATGACCTGATTCTCTGATACCTATAAAACTGATACATAAAAAAGGAGATGTCAAGACGTTTTAGTTTGTTCAAAAACTGGTTGATGGTAGTATGAATAGCTAACTTAAATTATTGATTTTGCTGTCTTGACTTTGGGTTCACTATAGAATTAGAGAGAGAGCCGCCAAATGCCTCGTTTCATTTTGATGATCATCTTATCTTTCTCATTCTTTTTGCTGACCTGTTCTGCACAAGAAGTCGCCGTGCAAGAACAACCAACAAAAAAGGGTATTGTGGCAAACCAGATCCAGAATCGATTGGCTATTGAAAAGCCTTTGGGGAGCACAGAAGTAAAGAGAATTAATAAAACACATCAGCCCATTAAAGCTCAAGAACCAAAATTGTTAGATTCTAGTGAACCCTCAAAAATGGATGAAAACAAAAAACAAATTGCAAAATACATTATCATTACACTATTCCTTATTTCTGTTGTTACAGTTTGTCTTCATTTTAGTGGCAAGTTGATTCTTTACAATGATTACACTGACGCAGCAATGACCATTGCCAGTATTTTAGCACCATTAGCTGCTTTGCTTGTATGTGCATTTCTTGACCTCTCTTCAGATTCATCTATGATGATCTGTTTTTTGCTCTTTTTATCCATTTTCATTTTTGTTTTCAAAATGACCCATATAATCAACAATAATGTTGTTTTCACTGTTATGGCATTAACGACAAAATATACCATTTCTTTACTTTATGTTGTTTTATTTTTAATATTCTTTTGTTCAGGCTCCCAAAGAAAACCAGATGAATCATCTGTTGCATTTGAACTACGAAAGCAAAGAGAGCAAATACAAAATAAGGCCTGGCAAGTTGCAATAACGGCATTATTCATTGCTTTTGTTCACAATACTACGAAGATTAAGACATGGTCCCCATTGGCTGATTATTTCGTCTTGAATTTCAAAAGAATAAATGAATCTTCTAATTAGAATCCGCTTTTTGCCACACAGGCGAGGACGTTTTATTTATGAAAAGTGGCTTTAACAAAGGGAATTATTATTTTTCTTGTCGCTTGGGACAAAAAATGCTTGTTTTGAGTTTGATTCCATGCATTGCTCATTATGCTGCCACAGGAAATGTTATGTTATCAATATTCGGAGCTGGTCTTAACACTGATGCACTTCTTGTAGACTAATTTCCCTAGGCCAATATTCTTTCCTCCAAGTCATGGTATGCAAAGAAACTTCCATTTTAACTAATGATCTGTTATTGCTATATATATGCAAGGAGAATACATGAAAATCAGTCAGCATAAGCCAAAATTCCCAGGATTGACCGACGCGCAAGTTATCGAAAACAGACAGAAACATGGGGAAAACCTTCTTAAACCTGCCAAACGTGATCCTTGGTGGGTATTGTTTCTGGAAAAATTTGAAGATCCGGTCATTCGGTTATTGGGCATTGCTGCTATATTGGCTGTGGGAATCGGCCTATTTACAGGAGAGTATTATGAGGGCGTAGGGATCATCATTGCCATTTTGCTTGCTACAACCATTGCATTTCTCAATGAGTACAAAGCAAGCAAAGAATTCGACGTACTTAACCAAGTGAACAATGAAATTCCCGTAAAGGTCATCCGGAACAGCTGTTTCCAACAGATTCCAAAGAGGGATATAGTTTTTGGCGATATAGTTCTAGTTGAAACAGGAGAGGAAATTCCAGCAGATGGCAAAATCCTTGAATCGGTCTCATTGAAGGTCGATGAGTCAAAAATGACCGGGGAATCTGAAGAGGTTGAAAAGATCACGACTGCTCAAATCAATGCAAATGCTCCCGAGACGACTGTTCCTCGCGATGAAGTATGGCGAGGAACCTTTGTTAAAGAAGGTCATGGCATCCTTGAAATCATAGCAGTTGGGGAAAGCACCAAAATTGGGGAAGCCCAGGAGGCAATGAAAGATGACGAAGAAGAAACACCGCTGAACATACAGTTGAAAAAGCTGAGCGAAATTATCGGTGTTTTGGGATTCCTTTTTGCCGGAATCACTTTTCTAGCACTTATGGCAAGAGATCTTTTGTCTGCAAGCCCCATTATCATACTTAATCATGGACAATGGGCTTTTCTTATAATTGTCTTTATCAGCGTGACCATTGCCTTGATCAAAATCTGGCTGCCCATCGTATTTTCCGGAATTGAACTTCTTGGATTCAATAAACCCGAATGGCCATGGCTCGAAGAAGATGACGAAGAAGATGATTCGTCATCTGACCAGGCAGAGGCCAGCGCGCAAACTCCCGGCTGGAAAAAATGGATACAGGCAATTGGCGGTGGTGCTCTCATTTTTCTGATTGGTACAGGGATTATCATATTTACCGATAATCTCTCCTCATCGCCAAGCCTCTGGCTTCCATTAAATGTGTGGCGGGAATTCCTGGAATTCTTCATGATTGCTGTTACCATAATAGTGGTAGCAGTTCCAGAGGGTTTGGGAATGAGTGTAACCTTGAGCCTGGCTTACGCTATGAGAAAAATGACCGGAACAAATAACCTTGTTCGAAAAATGCATGCTTGTGAAACAATTGGCGCGGCAACTGTAATCTGTACAGACAAAACGGGAACTCTTACTCAAAATAAAATGCAGGTTTTTGAATGCGTGGTTTCCTCTTTTACCGGCGATAATGGCCAAGATACCGAGTCAAAAGGCATGAAATTGCTTGCAGAGGCGATCAGCGCAAACAGCACGGCTAATTTGAGCCGCAAAGAAGGGAACCAGTCTGTCGCAATTGGAAACGCCACTGAAGGCGCTCTTTTGATCTGGCTTGAAAATCAAAAATTGGATTACCTGGATTTTCGTGATTCCTTTCAACTGCAACGCCAATGGACTTTCACGACCGAAAGAAAGTTTATGGCCTCTCTTGGCCGATCTTCGGTTCTTGGAAAGGATGTTCTTTACGTGAAGGGCGCTCCTGAAATAATCCTTTCTCAATGTAGAAGCATGTTGTCGAATACCTCTCAAGCCACAGAAATTTCACCTGTTCATCGCGGTGAAATCGAAAAATCACTGAAATCCTTTCAGTCTAGAGGAATGAGAACCTTGGGATTTGCTTTGCTCGAGGATGCAAAAATGCCACTGGATAATTCTCTTGAAAACCTGGCTCATAGCTTAATCTGGCAAGGGTTTATCGCAATTTCCGATCCGATTCGGCCAGAGGTTCCTCAGTCTCTTCACGAGTGTTGTCAAGCTGGGATTTTAGTGAAAATCGTTACAGGGGACAATCCGGAAACTGCTCTTGAAATTGCACGACAGACCAAGCTATTTCTAAGTGAGCCACAGGGTTTCGAGCACATGACGGGGAGTCAGTTTCAGAGCTTGTCAGACGAAGATGCCAAAAAAGCGGCTCAAGAAATTCGTGTGTTGTCAAGAGCCCGGCCTTTGGATAAAATGAAGCTTGTTCAACTGCTCCAAGGTCTTGGCCATGTTGTCGCTGTTACAGGCGATGGCACGAATGACGCCCCTGCACTTCATAGCGCAAATGTAGGCCTGGCAATGGGCAAAGAGGGCACGGCCGTCGCGAAGGAAGCAAGCGATATTATTCTTCTTGACGACTCCTTTCCAAGCATTGTAAATGCCATTAAATGGGGAAGGGCTTTGTATGAGAACATTCAGCGTTTCATTCTTTTCCAAGCAACTGTTAATGTTGCAGCACTTGGAATCGCGCTGATTGGCCCCTTTATAGGTATAAAGTTTCCTCTCACGGTCATTCAGATGCTTTGGGTCAATCTCATCATGGATACCTTTGCTGCGTTGGCACTTGCAACAGAACCCCCTCACGCCAGTGTTATGCAGAAACCACCCCGCAATCCTCAGGATTTCATAGTTACCAAATCAATGGGACGAAACATTTTTACTGTCGGGATAATTTTTCTTGTTGTCTTCGTTATCTTTTTACAAGGCCTGCAAGCTGCCGGGCAAAATCTTGAATATGGCTTATCCTTGTTTTTTACCATTTTCATTCTTCTACAATTCTGGAATCTTTTCAATGCCCGCTGTCTGGGACAAACTCATTCAGCGTTTAAAGGCATTTTGGACAACAAGGGATTTGTTTTGATTGCATTGATAATGTTCTTCGGACAAATCCTCATTGTTCAGTTTGGAGGAAAGGCTTTTAGAACGGTATCACTCAGCTTGAATGACTGGTTATTAATAATAGCTTCAACTTCTTCAGTGCTCATTATTGGTGAATTATATCGATTTATTCGAAGGGTTCCTGCTCAAGCTGAACGGACAGACTAAGAGTAAAAACTGCAGAATATTTGCGGTCACGAAGATCTCTTAAGCAAACCCGATTGAAAACCATGTACATTTCATAAAGAACGCCAGTCGTGACCGGAAAAACGAGACGGGCGCGGGTGTTGCGCAAGCAAGGGTATCATGAATCAATAGAGCTGGATGTAAAGCGGTGGTCCGGGTTGGTTTCTAATTGTTTGGGCAAATCTGTTATAATGAAGTAAACCAGCCCAGGCGACGAACAAAACGCATATCTACTGCAAAGTTGACGTGCATTCCGCCTTTTTGGAGCTCAAGGCCCCCCGTCAGAAGACCAATCACATGGTATGTCCTTCGACAAAAGACTGGAGACCCACTGGATCCCGGAGCTGCTCCGGCATCAATTTGAAGAACATCGCGGTTTTCAAACTGACGAACCGAATTAATAATACCCTCACAATACGAAATTTCGCGGCCCAGATCTATTCCAAGAGGATAACCAATAATCCCAATCGGATCGCCCAGAGCTGAAACATGTTGGCAATCGGAAAGCACCATCCAGCAATGATGACCACGACGATCGGCCAACCAGAGAACCGCGACATCGCTGGCTGCATCCACAGCTACCAAAACCAATGTTCGAATATCCTGGCTTGGTTCCAGAATAATACCGATTCTGACCGCATTTTGGACGACATGGGCACACGTCAGGATAAATCCTCCGGGAGAAATGACAAAACCTGTTCCCGTGTAGACTTTTTCATCAGCATCATGAACGATAACCAAACCAACCATTGCCTGAAGATCGCGCGGAAGAGTCGGTTGAATAGCGCCAGCCCAATGAGATGGCAGTGGAATAGGCTCTTTTAAGGCTTCATTTGCGGATGAAGCGAGATTCGCCTGTTCACCTGCAATTACAGCTTTTAGCAATGCTGTATCACCCGCAAAATTGCTCAACATTGGCGCTAATCCGCCGCGCCAGCCAGCCCCAGGCACTGCTATACGCCAGTTTTTATGGTGCCTATAGATCTCAATCAGACTCAGAGCTTTTTCCCTGTCAAAATCAGCTGATGTAAAAGAAAAGCAGGCGGAACACCCGGTTTCCCCAAGAATTTCAACGGACCCGCGGGTAATGCATCCGGCATCGTTGACTCCATCGGCATCGACAAACCCAAGACAAAAGACGATCTGTTGAGTATTTGCGTCAATCTTAGGCAAATTAAGAGCAAATCGAACAACCGCATCGGAAGAAGCCATAGCCTGGATGCCCTTACAATAACTAATTGGGCGATGTAAACCCAGAACTTCATTTCCGTGAATAATTTTCCTGCTACCGTCTAAACATAGGCATAGAGGTCTGATCGATCTGGAGTCTGGCCCCTCAAGCCGGAGAGTCAATTCAAGCTGATCTGGCTTGCCCAAATCAGCCAAGCCAAGTCGTTCACCCCGAACCAGACACCGCTGTCTTACCATTGTGATTTAATGCCCCCCCCTCTTAGCTTCAGCGCTCGACAGTCTGGCTAAACATTATAAAGATGTAACGGTTGTTCTAAGCTTATAACCCGGAATAAGCATGAAACCATTTTAGAATACTCAATTCACTTGCTTCCGGCCACCCATCGAAAGCCAAAACCATAGTGTTTATCGCACTCTGCATGATTGAAAAAGTACAACTCATCTTTCGTAATAATGATTTGAGAATTCGTTTGGGTTATATGGGCAACAGCACAAAATTTGTTCCGAGAATCTGGGTTACTAAGCGGGATTATTATCTCGCTTCCCTGCGTATCTTTAATTGTTAATTTCCCGCCAACAGTTGTAAAGTCATCAGTTCCCTCGTAAATCATAGCAAAAACAACCACCAATTTGATTAGATCCGGGCGGTAGATATACATGTTCTCACCGTCAGCTGCCTGGCCAGTTCTATCATCTTTGTCGAGAAAAATATAAGGGGTTGAGTCGCGCGACCCAAAGGAGTTTCCCAATGGCTGAATAACTCCCCTCGACCCATCTTGAAGAAGAAACATACAGCCGAGATCTAGGTCGGCAGCTTCAGCTTGCGTGAAGCTAAAAAATCCCTTTTCAGGTTTGTTCCAGTTAAGATTAATATGAATCGGCTGCTTTCCACCTCCCTTGCGCAAATCTACTGTTGCTGAAGTGCCTCGTTTGTCTAAGGATACCTTGGAAATGTTTACCTTCGGTCTCTCAGGGGGGAGCGGGGTTGGAGCCGGAGCCGGTGGTTTGCTGGGTGCAGGCCGGCTATTATTACTGTCTGCCACCGTGCCACCGAAGTGGGCAACCAATGCATTGAGCCCGCCGGCGAACCCTTGTCCGTTTGCGGCAAATCGCCAGACATCCTTACTATATATCTCCGCTATCATAACTGCTTTCTCGTTTACAAAAGTTTGGCCAGTGAAAGCAAAACTGGCCTTAGGCTGACCGTCTGAAAAAATAACCAGTCGACTTGCACCTGTTGAAGACATGTTTCCAGTGCCATCAATAGTTGCAGTAAAAACCAGTCGTCGAATTGTTGTCGCAAGTTTCTGAAAATCAATTGTAAAACAGTCGCGAAAACCATTTCGAGAACCGCATTGTTCTATCCCCCCACATGGGCTTAGACGCTGGTTGTAAAAGATCATGTAACGTTCATCTGAAAGCTTTCCTGCATCATCAAGTCCAAAACAGCTGACATCAATAGATTGGCCGCTTCCGGGTGCAATGTCTATGCCTATCTCTATTTTTGAACCGGCCCCCAGATCTGAAAGCTTTGCTTTTTGTCCTTTAACAAATTCCATCATCCAGTCCCTCCTCTCTGTTGTTGGCTATCACGTGGAACACAAAACTGCCCCTGATATGGGGCAGTTTTGTGTTAATACAAAGTTACATATTCCAATAAGTTCTGATGAAAATGATGTCAGGCATTTACGCCAAAGCTGCGAGCGAGAGGCCCAAGTCCACCCTTGAATCCCTGCCCAATGGCTTTAAATTTCCATTCATTGCCAGCTCGGTAAAGTTCACCAAAAATCATTGCCGTCTCAACGCTGGCATCTTCTGAGAGGTCATAACGAGCGATTTCCTTATTGCCGTCCTGGTTCACAACGCGAACAAAAGCATTTGAAACCATGCCAAAATTCTGCTTGCGGGCTTCCGCTTCGTGAATGGTAACTGCAACTGCAATTCTATGAATTTCAGCAGGAACACGTGGTAATTCAATTTTTACCTGCTCAGCATCGTCACCGCCACCGACAGTGTTATCTCCCGTATGCTCTACGGAACCATCCGTCGACTTAAGGTTATTGTAGAAAATAAAGTCTGAATCATTACGGACTTTGCCATCTTCCTTCAGCAGAAAAACACTTGCATCGAGGTCAAAATCTTTCCCATCAGTAGCTCTGGCAGACCAACCGAGGCCCAATAAGACCTTAGTCATGCCTGCAGCCTCTTTGCTAAGATTAACATTTCCACCCTTTGATAAATTAATAGCCATAATTCCTCCCTGATATAAAATATTCAATGGGGACGACCCCATAGAGAATAATAAAAACTTAATTTCATATTTGCAACAAAATAATTGATGGGATTTGAAGCCCAAATGGGGTCACCACGCCAAACGGAAATTTACATGCACTAAGGAATTTGGGGTTTAGGGAGCAATGGAACAGAAAACTCGGTTAAGGATTATTCGTCACCTTCAATATCCCTTAATGGTCGAAGTTCTCCGCGCTTTATTGCCTCCGGCACCGCAAAAGAATAGCGTCCCAAGATATTGATATGTTCTGAAATCAATGGTGACAACCGAGAAACCTCATCCTCAACAACGGGATAACCATCCTGTCGAAGTTTTGAAAGAGCAGCATTCATGTAAATCGTGTTCCAGAGCACAATTGCATTAACAACCA
>Ga0116174_10005124_pt1 | contig 10151 bp, 8 predicted proteins | sample AD_UKC087_MetaG_FD_89801 | JGI IMG/M metagenome (GOLD analysis project Ga0116174, IMG submission 89801) | Active sludge microbial communities of municipal wastewater-treating anaerobic digesters from USA - AD_UKC087_MetaG | ecosystem: Engineered > Bioreactor > Anaerobic > Digestate | place: USA...
AGAGGCCGAGCGTGCGCCCGTCGAGCTCCTCGATCGGCACGCGGCTTACCAGCACCACCGAGCGGACGTAGCCGATTGAGGAGAGGCAGAAGCCGGGGAGGATGAACGCGCCGCGGACGTCCGCGTACGCGGCCGACGAGACCGGGCTCATGTCGAGCGCCCCCTCGCGCATCATGGCGTTCAGCGCGCTCGGGTACGCCGGGACGACCTTCACGCCGTCCAGCGGGCTTTTCGTCATCATGTGATGATAGAAGGGATAGCAGTTGAGGTAGTCGATATAGCCGAGCTTCATGAAGGCCCCCCTGTTCAGTAGGCCGCCGTGGCGCGCACGGGCGTCATCCCCGCGTTCTCGATGATCCTCCGCAGGCGCTCCTCGGAGCCGACGTCGTCGGTCGTCGCGCCCGCGGCGTGCACCACCTTCTCGTAGTGGTAGGTGGCGCCGATGTCGTCCACGCCGAAGTGGAGCATCACCTGCGCGAGCTTCTCGCCCAGGTACATCCACAGCCCCTTGAGGTGCGGGATGTTGTGCAGAAACACGCGCGCGGTCGCGTAGACGCGCACGTGGTCGAAGCCCGTGGCCCGCCCCTCCACCGCGAGCGCCGTGTTTTCGGCATGAAAGGGGAGCGGCACGAAGGTCTTGAAGCCCCCGGTCTCGTTCTGGAGATCGCGTATGCGCGACAGGTGGTCGGCGATGTGTGAAGGTTTTTCAACGTGATTGTAGAGCATGGTCGCGTTGGTCTTCAGGCCCGCGCGATGCGCCTCGCGCATAACGGAAAGCCAGCGATCGCCGGAGATCTTGCGCGGCGCGATGCGGCCGCGCACGCCGGGATCGAAGATTTCGGCCCCGCCCCCCGGAAGCGCGCCAAGGCCCGCGTCGATCATCGCGCGGAAGAGCTCGGGGACGCTCATGCCGGCGCGACGCGCGAAATAATCGTACTCGGTGGCGGTGAAGGCCACTATGAAGAGGTCCGGCTTAACCCGTTTGACGCGCCGGAGCATCTCCAGGAAATAATCGAGCGGGAGGGCCGGATTGAGCCCCCCCACGATGTGCACCTCGTCGATGCCGAAATCCGCGGCGCGGCGCACGCGCTGTTCAATTTCGTCGAGCGAAAGCGTGAAGGCGTCGGCGTCGCCCTCGTCGCGCGAATAGGCGCAGAGCGGGCAGCGCAGCTCGCACACGTTGGTGTAGTTGAGGTTCATGTTCACGCCGTAATATGCCTTATCGCCGTTTACGCGGCGCCGCACGAAATCGGCGATATGGCCGAGCTCCACGAGATCGGCCGTCGCGAGCATGGCCATGGCGTCTTTTTCGTCGACGGGCGTCTCCGACAGCACCTTTTCGGCGACGCGGCGGAGGACGGGGTTGTGTATCATGTCTATGTTCATCGCATGAACGCCGTTGAAAGCGACCTTACTTGAAAGCGACATTACCCAATGTCGCTTTCGCTTTCAATCTCCCCCCCATTCCGGAAAAAGATCGTGCCGTATTTCGAGCAGGTTAAGCACCTTCCCCACGGTGAAATCCACGACGTCGTCGATGGTGCGCGGGCGCGCGTAGAAGCCGGGCACCGGCGGCACGATGTCGGCCCCGGCGTCCCTGGCGCGGAGCATGTTCTCTATGTGCGAACGGGCGAGCGGCGTTTCGCGCGGGACGAGCACGAGCCGGCGACGCTCCTTGAGCGCGACGTCGGCGGCGCGGGTGATGAGCGAATCGGCGTAGCCCGAGGCGACGGCCGAAAGGGTTTTCATGGAGCACGGCGCGATGACCGCGGCGTCGAAGAGGAAGCTCCCGCTCGCGGGCGGGGCGAAGAGATTGTCGTTCGCGTATTCCGAAAGGCGCGAGAGGTCGAGCTCGGGCCGACGGCGCGCGATGAGGGCCGGGAGCGTACGCGCGCGCGCCTCCTCGCCTCCGATCTCGTACTCGATGATTCCCCACGCGGCGGCCGAAACGACGGCCCCTACGGCCCTCCCCGCGCCGAGCAGCTCCTCGATCAGGCGGATGCCCAGTATCGCGCCGCTCGCGCCGGTTATTCCGATTATGTACATGGAAGCAGTCTAGCCCTGATCGACGTACACATCGAGAAATGTGCCGATGAAGAGGACGGGCGCGACATAGCGGTTGAGCTCGAAGAAGCGCCCGATGGCCGACGCCGGGTCATCGCCCCGCGCAAGCCGCTGCTGCGCGGTGAAGATCACCGCGACGCAGGCCACGCCCACCCAGTATCCGATTCCGCGCCGCGCGAGAAATCCCGCGGTCGAAAGGGCCGCGACCGCCGCGGCGTAGGAGACGGCCGATGCCGCGAGCGTGCGCTCCACGCCGTAGCGGGCCGGAAACGAGTACAGCTTCTCCTCGCGGTCGAAGTCCACGTCCTGTATGGCGTAGACCAGGTCGAGGCCCGCGATCCACAGCATGATGGCCGCGCCGAGAATTATGGGCAGCGCGTCAAACTCGCCGGTAACGCCGATGTAACCGCCGATCGGCGCCGCCGCCTCGACGAGCCCGAGATAGTAGTGCGACGACGAGGTAAAGCGCTTGAAGTACGAATAGGTGGCGAGCATGGCCACGGCGACGAACGAAAGATAGAAGCAGAGCGTGTTGAGCATGTACGCCGCGAAGATGAGCACGAGCGAGGCGGCCGCGCCGTACACGAGCACTTCCGCCGGACCGGCGTCCCCGCGGGCAAGTATGCGGTCCTTCGTGCGCGGGTTGCGCCGATCGATCTCCATGTCGATAACGCGGTTGAACGACATGCCGGCCGTGCGCGCGGCGACGAGCGCGACCGTCACCCAGACCCAGTCCATAATGGAGCCGCCCCCGGCGAAGAGCAGGCCGAGGTAGGCAAAAGGCAGCGCGAACAGCGTCTGCTCGATCAATATCATCTCGGAGAATTTTTTAAAATCCATAGTCCTTCCACCGTTCGGTTACTCGTTTCTTCACTTCGTCGGACATCGTTATCTCGTCGGGCCAGTCGCGTCCCATGCCCTCCTCGCGCGTCTTTCGCGTGGCGTCGATCCCCATCTTTCCCCCGAAGTTCGCGTAGGGGGCGGAATGATCCAGCGCGTCGAGCGGCCCGCCCGAGAGGACGAGGTCGCGCTGCGGGTCCACGTTGTTGAGGAGCTTCCATACCACGGTGCTGTAGTCGCGCAGGTCGATATCGTGGTCGAATACGGCAATGAACTTGGTCGAGGCCATCTGTCCCATGCCCCACAGCGCGTGGATCACCTTGCGGGCCTGCCCGGCGTGCTCCTTTTTGATCGAAACGAGCGCGCAGTTGTGGAAGACACCTTCAAGCGGCAGCTCTATATCGACGATCTCCGGGGCGATGAGCCGCATGAGCGGCAGGAAGATCCGTTCCGTGGCCTTGGCCATGTAGCAGTCCTCCATGGGGGGCTTCCCGACGATCGTCGCCGGGTAGACGGCGTCGGCGCGCATCGTAATGCAGGTTATATGAAACACCGGGTATATGTCGGCCGGGGAGTAAAAGCCCGTGTGGTCGCCGAAGGGCCCCTCGATCCGCTCGTCGCCGGGATCGATGTACCCCTCCAGCACGAAATCGGACTCGGCCGGCACCAGGAGGTCCAGCGTCTTCGCCTTCACCAGCTCGACCGGCGCCGACTGCAGCCAGCCGGCGAAGAGCATCTCGTCTATATCGGGGGGAAGCGGCGCCGTGGCCGCGTAGGTCACCACGGGCGGCCCGCCGAGCGCCACGGCCGCCTCCATGCGCTCGCCGCGCTCCCTGTACTTGCGGTAGTGGCGCGCGCCGTCCTTGTTGTACTGCCAGTGCATGCCGGTCGAGGCGTCGCCGAATTTCTGCATGCGGTACATGCCGTAGTTCTGCGCCTTCGAGTCCGGGTCGCGCGTTATGACGATCGGAAGTGTGATGAAAGGGCCTCCGTCGTGCGGCCAGCAGGTGAGGATGGGGAGAGCGTCCAGCAGCGGACCCGCCGTGAGCACTTTCTCCTGGCAGGGTGCCTTTTTTACCTTCTTCGGCATGAAGCCCGCGAGCTCCTTGAGCGTAAAGAGCATGCGGAGCTTCTCCATCATACCGGCCGGAGGCTGCATCCTGACCAGCGATTCGATCCTCGCGCCGATTTCGTCGAAATCTTCGCAGTCCAGCGCCAGGTTCATTCTCCGGTAGCTTCCGAAGGCGTTAATGAGCAACGGATACGGCGACCCCTTCACCCTCTCGAAAAGGAGCGCGGGGCCGCCGCTCTTGCTCATGCGGTCGGCGATCTCGGTGATTTCGAAAACTGGATCGACCTCCACGGCGACCCGGCGGAGCTCGCCGAGATCCTCGAGCCGCGCGATGAACTGCCGAAGGTTTTTATATGGCATTGTGCGGTTTTCCGTTCAATTGTTTCCGGCGCGGCGCCGGAAGGGTTAAGCCTAGCCGGAGAGGGTATTTTTTCAACAAAATAATTGAGAAATCCCCCCCGCGGCACACGCCGATAGTATATGCATATACCGGAAAAACGGCGCGCGACCGGGCCGCAAACTTGGCGTTTCCCGGAAGCGGTGCTATATGGTACTTATGATCGCGACCATACTCGGCGGCATCGGCATTTTCCTTATCGGCATGATCCTCATGACCGACGGGCTCAAGTCGCTCGGCGGCGACACGCTCCGCCGCGTGCTCACCCGCTTCACCGGCGGAACGGTCTCCGGAATCGCCTCGGGCTTCATGGTCACCTCGCTCGTGCAGGCCTCGAGCGCCACCATACTCGCCACCATCGGTTTCGTTTCGGCGGGGCTCATCAGCTTCAGCCAGGTTATCGCCATCATCTTCGGCGCGAACCTCGGCACAACGACCACGGGCTGGCTGGTCTCGCTCCTGGGGTTCAAGCTGAGTATCGGGCTTCTCGCCATGCCGCTCGTCGGCATAGGGGCGCTCCTCATGCTACTCTCCCGGGGGAAGAAGGCGTCGTCGGGGATGGTGATGGCGGGGTTCGGCATGCTGTTCGTCGGGATAGCGACCCTTCAGGGCGGCATGCAGCACCTCGCCGCCAGGGTCGACGTGGCCGCTTTTCCGGATACGGCGCTCCTCGGCCGCCTGGTGCTCATCCTGATCGGCGCGGCCATGACGGTCATCATGCAGTCGTCCAGCGCCGCGCTCGTCACCACGCTCGCCGCGCTCCATTCCTCGGCCATCACCCTCGACCAGGGCGCCGCGCTGGTGATAGGCCAGAGCATCGGCAAGACCTCGACGGCCGTCATCGCCGCTATCGGCGCCTCGGTCCAGGCAAAGCGAGCGGCGCTCGTGCACATCATATTCAATGTGGTAACCGGCGGAATCGTGTACGCCATCTTCACCCCCTTCCTCGGCGCGATCCGATACGCCTGCGCCGCGACGGGAATCGAAGACACGGCAATGGTCCTCTCCGCGCATTACAGCGCACTCAACCTGTTCGGAATAATCATCATGTATCCGTTCATCGACCGGCTCGCGTGGTTCATCGAGCGCGCCATTCCCGAAAAGGGCTCGCGCCTCACGCGAAACCTGGACATGAGCGTCACCAATGTCCCCCCGGTGGCGATCGAAACCGCGCGGCGCACCGTCATCGGAATCGCCGCCGTTGTCATGGAATCGCTCAGGCGCATCCTTAACGCCCAGGCCTCGTTCCGGGACGTCGCCGACGACATCGAGGAGGCCGGCATGGCGCTCCGGGAGACCGGGCGCTTCCTGGCCCGCGTGCGCTCCCAGCCGGATTCGTCCGCCCTGCACAGGCTGCATCTCTCCATTCTCCATTCGGTCGATCACCTGGAGCGCCTGGTCGAAACCTGCCGCGAGGTGGACGAGATGCGCGAGGTCGCCCATCACGAGGAACTTCGCCGCATCGCCCTCGAGCAGCTCTCCCGCATCGACATGGTGGTGCGCTGGCTCCAGGGCCATACCGAGAGCGCGCCGCTTCGCGTGGTGGAGGCCATGTCGCAGTCCATCGCGGGCATCCGCCGCGCGCAGAGGGTCGAGCTTCTCGCCTCCACGGCGCGCGGCGAGCTCGAGCCGGAGGACGCCATGGGCCGCCTGGAGGCAATGCGCTGGCTCGACCGGCTCGCCTACCACGTCTGGCGAGCCATCTACCATCTCAGCGAGGAGCTCCGCGAGCAGGTCCCCCTTCCTCCAGGCACATCGCCGCCGGTCTGATCGAGCCGCCCGGCCCTACAGGTGCATGTCGCTGGCGGCCTCCGGCTGATACACTAACTCCTCTATTCGGAGGCGCTTCGTCCCAGAGGGCACGGGCCATTCCACCACATCACCCACCCGGTAGCCGAGGAGCGCCGCCCCCACGGGGGCCAGTATGGAGAGCCTGTTTTGGCTGATGTCGGCATCCGCTGGAAACACCAGCGAGAAAACGTGGTCGCGCTCCTCCTCGAGATCCCTGAAGCGCACCCTGGAATTCATGGTCACCACATCGCCGGGCACCCGCTTCGGGTCGACGATCCTCGCCCGCGAGAGCTCGTTTTTCAGTTTTGCCAGATGCTCCTGGTCCGTCCGATAAGCCGTCGATACGGCCTTCAACAGTCCGTCCAGCCTGTGCAGGTCGTGCCGTGTAACGATAATTTCCGCGTTATGCATGATTCCCTCCGCGCGTGTAGTTGTTCCCGGCACCGTTCGCGCGCGAATCAGCCCCCCTGTCCCCGAAAATAAAAAAACGCGCACGTTCCGCGTAGTGCGCGAAATCCCATAAATAGTGTCGTCTGCGTCTGCTTGTTGGGGCTCCGGGGAATCGGGCCCGGGGGTGGAAACGCGAATGGTTGCCGGTATCGTACAAGTATAGCCGATCGCGCGCCATATTCAACTTATTTTTTCCTCTAAGCGACATCATCGCGTTGCGCGACCGCGATTTTAGCTTTACTCCCCCGCCACGCACGCGTACCATGCGTCATTACCATCAACCGCGAAACAGCCCTGTATACGGATAATACCGATGCACCACCGCGCCATCGCACTTCTGCTGTCGATAGCACTGCCTCTCGCTCACTCCGCTCTCGCGGCGGAGGGGTCGGCCCCCTCCGCGCCAGCGCCGCCCCACTCGGCGGCACTCGAGTATACGAGCATATCCACCGACGGGTTCGACCAGTCGACATACGGATTAAAATCGACGATACAGTTATTCCGACCCGAAAGCACCGACATCTATACCCGCCTCGGAGCGGAATACATCTCCACCGACGAGCGCGGCAATTTCCCCGCCGACCTGTACAACCTGACCGTCTCCCTCGGGGCCAGGAACAGCGATATCATCGCCGAGGTGATGCTCAACTCCCGCGGCGACCGCCCGTTCAACAGCATGGACGAGGTCTCGGCGGGCCTGTTCGCTTTTTACCGTGTATGGCCGCGGCCGCACGGGGGGCTTTTCGCGGGCCTGGTGTACTTTCCGTTCGAACGCATCGTCCCCGAGGAGGTGCTTCCGGTAAGCGTTCCCATCCCGTTTCTCATGTACCTGCACGCCGCCCCGGATCTGTTCGTCATGGCGGGAATACCGACGATCGTCCGCTGGAACCCCGCGAAGTTTCTCTTTTTCGATTTCCAGTACCTGCCTTCCCGAAACATCACCGCATGGGCCGGAGCGAGGTCCGGCCGCGCGTTCAGGGTCGGGCCGGAGTTCGCGTGGCGCCAGCGTAACTACCTCATCGCCGGGCGCGAGGATAAAGACGAAAAGCTCTACCAGGACCACAAGCAGGTCGGGCTGAAACTCTCGTTCAGGCCGCTGTACGTGATTGAGATTTCCCTTTTCGGTGGCTATCTCTTCGACGCGCGTTGTTTCACCGGCGAGACATACGGCGACGTTAACGACGAGCGGAAGATCGACGACGGACCGATCGCAAACGCCGAGGCGAAGGCTCTTTTCTGAGGAGCGCTGAAAGCGCGCGCGGGATTTTTCGTTGCGCTCCCGCCGCTTATAACGGACACTCGTGATGATGACCTTCGACCAGCGCGTCCGCCGCGCCGCGGACGGTTCCCGCGCGAGGAACGAAGACACGAACGGAACATGGAATGTCATACAAGAAAACCATAGGCGCGCGGACATACGCGTTCACCTCGCTGAAGGACCTGCTGGCGAAGGCCTCTCCCGGGCGCTCGGGCGATCTGCTCGCCGGCATCGCCGCGGAAAGCGCCGAGGAACGCGCGGCCGCGCAGATGGCGCTCGCCGACGCGTACCTCTCGGACTTCCTGCGCGAGGAGATCGTCCCGTACGACGAGGACGAGGTCACGCGCCTCATCCTCGACGCGCACGACGAAACGGCCTTCGCCGAAATCTCCGCGCTCACCGTGGGCGAGTTCCGCAACTGGCTCCTGCTCGACGAGACCACGGGCGACACGCTCAAACGGGTCTCCCCCGGCATCCTGCCCGAGATGGCCGCGGCCGTCTCCAAGCTCATGCGCAACCAGGACCTCATCAGCGCGGCCGCGAAGATACGGAACGTCACCGCGTTCCGTAACACCATCGGCCTTCCGGGGAGGCTCTCGGTGCGCCTGCAGCCGAACGACCCGGTCGACGATCCGAGGTCGATTACCGCGCAGATTCTGGACGGCCTCTTCTACGGCTGCGGCGACGCGGTCATCGGCATCAACCCCGCCTCGGACAACTACGGCTCGGTGACGGAGCTCCTGCGCCTCCTCGACGGCGTCATCTCGCGTTTCTGCATACCGGCGCAGGGCTGCGTGCTCACCCACATCACCACGACGATAAAGGCCATCGAGAAGGGCGTGCCGGTGGACCTGGTCTTTCAGTCCATCGGCGGAACGCAGAAGCTGAACGAGAGCTTCGGAGTAAACGTGGCCGCGCTCCGCGAGGGATTCGAGGCGGGGGTGTCTCTCGGGCGCGGGAGCGTCGGCTCCAATTTCATGTATTTCGAGACGGGCCAGGGAAGCGCGCTCTCCGCCGGCGGGCACCACAACGCCGACCAGCAGACGCTGGAGGCCCGCGCCTACGGCCTGGCACGCGCCTTCAAGCCCCTGCTGGTCAATACCGTCGTCGGCTTCATCGGCCCCGAATATCTCTACGACGGCAAACAGATCATCCGCGCGGGCCTGGAGGACCATTTCTGCGGCAAGCTTCTCGGCCTTCCCATGGGCGCCGACATCTGCTACACCAACCACGCCGAGGCCGACCAGGACGACATGGACACGCTGCTCACGCTCCTCGGCGTTGCCGGCTGCAATTTCATCATGGGCGTGCCCGGGGCAGACGACATCATGCTGAACTACCAGAGCACCTCGTTCCACGACGCGCTGTACGTCCGCGCCGCGCTGGGCCTGCGCCCCGCTCCCGAGTTCGAGGACTGGCTCAAGCGTATTGGGCTTTTCGACGAGCGGCTCGTTCCGACGGAGCTTCGTCCCGGCAACAGAATGCTGGAGTGGGTGGAGGCGATTAAAGATTTCAAGATTAAAGATTGAAGATTAATGTTTTCAAAGAGAATCCGGATGAAATGATCCGGTCAAAACCATGACCATGGACGAGAAGAACAATAAAACTCAAACCATCATCACCAATACCTGGGATTCGCTGAAACGCTTTACCGGCGCGCGCATAGCCCTGGGGCGCTGCGGCGCGTCGCTGCCCACGGAAGAGCTCCTCCGCTTCCGCCTCGCTCACGCGCGCGCGAAAGACGCCGTGTACGCGGCGCTCGACTACGAGCGGCTCGGGACCGACGTCGAACGCATTACGGGTACGGACGCGCTCCTTCTCGAAAGCAGGGCCGCGGACCGCGCCGAGTATCTCAAGCGCCCCGACCTGGGGAGGAGTCTTTCGGAAGAATCGGCCGCTCTGCTCGCTTCCCGCGCGCCCGGCGCCGCGTGCGACATCGCCCCCGTGATCAGCGAAGGGCTCTCCGCCTTCGCGATCGAGCGGAACATCACGCCCTTCCTGGAGCTCTTGTATCCCGAGCTTCGCCGCGCGGGCCTCTCGGCGGCGCCGGCCTGCCTGGTGAGCCAGGGGCGCGTGGCGGTCGCCGACCAGGTCGGCTCCCTCCTCGGAGCCCGCATCGCGGTCATCTTTATCGGAGAGCGGCCGGGCCTGAGCTCCCCCGACAGCATGGGGATATACCTCACCTTCAATCCCCGGCCGGGGACCACGGACGAACGGCGCAACTGCATCTCGAACGTGCGCCCCGAGGGCATGTCGTACGGCGCGGCCGTCTCGAAGCT
>Ga0116174_10005134_pt1 | contig 10143 bp, 5 predicted proteins | sample AD_UKC087_MetaG_FD_89801 | JGI IMG/M metagenome (GOLD analysis project Ga0116174, IMG submission 89801) | Active sludge microbial communities of municipal wastewater-treating anaerobic digesters from USA - AD_UKC087_MetaG | ecosystem: Engineered > Bioreactor > Anaerobic > Digestate | place: USA...
CCCAGTCCGTTTTGATCAGAAAAAGTGATATCTGTAGAGTTTATCACTAGATCCGGACAAGGAGTTATCAGTGCTTTAATTTGTGCTAAATTATTCGCCTTGTCGAGCTCTTGTATTAGATTATTAGGATCAATTTGGACATTGATATCGTGCTGGCTAGGAGTTGCATACCAATCGATATCGATTGTTGATTTCCCGGCAGGCGGTATAGTATCAATCGTGACATTGCCAATTAAAGTTGTATTTGTAGACATGTTGCCATCGGATAATTCTATCGTTACGTTTTCCGCATTTGATACCCCAATATTACTAATGACTACCTCTATTGTCGCGTTCCCTTCAGATGTCTCTGAGATTGAAACGTTATTAGCATTCAGGGCCAAATCTGGTAAGATCATTGTGCCCAGATTGGCCATATTATTTGTCTCATTTTGTTCGCGAATATCATTGAGACGATCCACTACAACATACATATCATGACGGCCACTACTAACCCCGCTAACATCCCATACGGTCGAGATTGTCTGGTTGCTATTAGGAGATAAAGTAGATATCGTAGTAGCATTTATCAATGCCCCATTGATCCCTCCATCAAAGAGCTCAAATAAAATATTTGATGCGGGAATTACCCCCAAATTACGAACAGTTGTGTTGATCCTTAACGATCTCTGTTCGTAATAATATATAATATCCGACTCATTGATCTTTAAGTCTGGAAGTACCGTTGATTTGAAAGCCACATTATTGCTTTCATTCGTCTCTGTGATGTCGTTATTTGGATCTATTTCTATATATATATCATGAGATTGCTGCAGTGCAGGGATATTCCAAATCACGGAAACCGTTGCATTTTGTCCAGCAAACAGCAAAGGAATAGTCTGATTTGTACCGATTTGCGGGCCGTTAAGTCCATCAAAGAATGCAATATCAACTGAGGTTGCCTGTAGATCACCGATATTGTGTATTGTGGCGTTTATGGTGATTGGATCCCCCGGAAATGCAGTCGTATTTGAAAAGGCGATGTCTGCTGAATCCACTGCAACATCTGGCATAATCGGGTGAATCAAGTAGTATAGGTCGCTCTTACCCTCCTCAAATGTGTGATTAACCAATGTCATATTCCTTTTCACATAAGATGCCACAAGTTCGTCTTTCGAGTTTACAGCTGTCGATAGCTGCCATTCTGCTGCCGTATCGTTTGTTAGCTGTTTCTCGCTGCGCCAAATCATATTGCTTTCATCTCGAACCGCGTAATATATATCCTGACCTAATAATGATGCGCCTTGCCATACAACAATGGCATTATTGCGGGTATCGAAGGATAAGTCCATTTCATTTATGGTTGTACTCTCTGCTACTAACTCTGGACTCGACCAGCTGTTATCAAATTTCGAGGTATATATTCTATCCGCAGTTTCGTTTCGCTTGATCCATGTCAATACAATATCATTAGAGTTATCGAATTTGAGTCGTGGTCTGGTATCTTCGCTGCTATCACTTGTCAAAAGTTCTGGATTACTCCATTGGCTTCCGTTCCATACAGAATAGGATATTTCTTGATCCTCAGTTGTAGTACTATTGTTGTCTGTATCCACACTCCAGACACAAACCCCATTCGATTGCGAATAGGCAAGGTCGGGTCCAGTATTGGTCCTGACATTTTCTGCAATTGCCTTCGGATCAGTCCAATCAGAGCCATTCCAAACCGAGTAATATATGTCTCGGTCAGAATCTGTTGTCAAGTTATTGTCCCTATCAACCAGCCACGTTGCAGCCACAATATCATTTGCAGCCGTGGATAATGATAGATGATCTTCAAATACCGAGTTATCTGTCAGAGATATTGGAGCACACCATAACCCAGTTGTTTTATTTAATAAAGAATATTCTATCTCCACATCATCCAGAACTGAAAATATGGATGTATCTGCTGATATGGAGGTATTATTAAGTAAAGTCCACACCGCAATAGCATTACCATTTTTATCAAATTTCACCTTTGGGCTAAACTCTGGCAAGTAGTTTTCAGTTATTGGTGATGGAGTGCTCCACAGTCCGCTGTTCCAGGTGGAATAATAGATCTCAAATCCTTTTCCCTGTGGCTTATTGATATCATCGTAACACCACACCATAGCCATATTATCGGGGCCATCTATCGCAATCGAAGGCGAAGCATATGGGAATACATTTTCCACTAGAGGATTTTCTTGCACTGTTAGTGAATTTAATTCTAGCATGCCCATTCCCATCTTCCTTAAATTTGCTCCGCTACCAGTGAAATTAGCATATTTTGAAGTAGCGTAGTCTCTTGGTATAGGTTTCCACCCAGTTGTGTTCACAATTATTAGCTTGTTTTGGATATAGTTTGAATTAGGGTAAGACCATGGTAGGCCCAAGAGATGGAGCTCATATTCGTCCTGTTTACCGAAAAATGTGTACTTCAATGTCGCATATGCATCAATAGCCACTTGTTTAAAGATAGGCTCGGGTACCTGACCTGTTATACTTGGTTCACCCGTTATCGATGCCTCTAAAAATTTGCCATCTGCGTCTTTAGCATAACCTTCTATCGCCGTACTTAGCGTTATTTCACTAGATTTCCATGACAATCCTTTAATTGGTCCTATGCTACCCGCTGCGTCTTGGACAAAGTTTAAAACGCCTTCAATTCCAGGTATAAGATTTACACCTGCTACCACTCCAAATTCTCCTACATATGGGATTTGGATTGTAAGTGGAATTTTCTGCAAGGGGAGGCTCACCTCACCTGAAGCATGGAGAGCAGCTGATTCAAGCTCTAATTTCAGGTCTCGAAGAAATCTTAAGGCACCTTCTAGAGTTACGCCAATTGTTCCTTCTTGGTCTGCAACTGTTGCTGTTGCTTCCCCGCCTCCAAATATGTTTGCAAGCCCCAAATTATTTGCTTCAAATCCAAAATTAGAGCTTAAACCGAACTCATACACACCACCAAATATTGGAATCGCCTTAGGTATGGGAACGGGAGATTTTACTTCCAAAGGTGGTTCTGGAATATGTATTGTATGCTTAAGACCATATGTAACGACATTGCCTTGAGTATCAGTATTACAATTGCCCTGAATAGCCCAATTAATCCATTCAGGAAGACTTACAACCTGTGGCATGATAATATAAGGTTGTGAAGCCATATTGGCACCATCGAATGCGATAATTTCCAATTTTTTGGGAGATGGAAATCTGCCCATGTCGTATGCCATGCTCCATCCATCTGATCCATCATCATCTATTTTAAGTACATAATCCATGAGAAATCCTACAGATTTGACATCATTAGATGTCTTCACAGTATAAACATTGGTTAATGGCCAATTAGCCAAATAATAACCGGTATATTGAGGTATTACATCATATATTATAGGACCCTTTAAAGAATTACTTGCAGCATTATTAGTTTCGTCAGACTCTTTAATCATGTTATTAGGATCTATAACTATGCATAGACTATGCTCGCGGGAAGATGGATTCCAAATTAATGGCACTTTATTTATACCAGGAAGCAAGTTCGCATTTTGAGAATTGATCTGGTTTCTTCTTCCCGTTGAAAGATCTTCATCATAGAATTTCACATCTACAGATCTTGGTTGATTATCGTTCTCATAATGTATTAATGCTTCTGCGTTTATCTCAAGACCATTGGACACGGCCTTTGTTTGTAAAAATGTGATATCTTCAGTTGAAACATAAAAGTCAGGAAGAGAACTAACTGTAATAATTTTAGATTTTTTGTCTTGTTGAATGGAATTGCTGTCATAGACTATCGCTTCTATGTGGTAGTCTCCTGAAGCAGCATTTGCTGGGATAGTTAATTGCTGATTGGAATTTGTTATAGCATCCTTATGTAAGGTAATAGTTGAAGAGTGGCCATTAACATTTTGACCATAAATGTCATATAGATTTGTTTCAAGTCTCACAGATTGTGATTCTTGGTCTGTTGTAAGACCGATTATAGCATTTATGGTATTGCCTGGAGAGTATGCTTGCTTATCACTCGAAATCGAGACTATTTTAGCATTTCCTTTTGCACCGCTATTAATTATCAATTGTCCCCAATCGCATTCCACTGCCCAGCAAGATTTTGAGCCCTCATCAATAATAATCTTGACATGGTTGACTCCGGGAGAACCACCATTGGCACCGTTTATCCACGAAGGGTCTAGAATGAATGTGGTAGTGCTCCATTCACTATTAGCACCAGTTAAGATTCCTAAATAATGACCATTGAAATACACGGGATCAATTTCACATTTCCCCGAGCAAGCACCTCCACAATATTGATCTACATCCCAGATACTCAATGTGAGTTGTCCAGAAAAAATTTCTGCATCTATGGTATTAACCTTCATATCAAATTCAATATTATTTGGATAGAATAGGTATTTATCCAGATTGCCTCCGGAAGTAACTATAATTGTCTCTCCAGCTTTATTAACTTTTGATTCCGGCATCGGTATTTTCTTTTCGGAATAAGACAGTGTCTTGTTCACCGACTCAGGATCATCGCATCTGACATTGCTCAAATTATATTGATCCAAAATTGCACCAGAGTCACTTTGATCATCGCCAATAATTGAACTGCAAGACGCTACGATTGAGCATACCGCTAAACTTAGCAAGAACACTAAAGCCAATTTTATCTTCATCGGTTAACCCTCTTTTAGATAGTTAGGAGTTAATAGATATATAAATAAATTTTGGTAGTTTTTTGGGAAATTGCGAAGTTCGCTATTTGATCATGCCATTAATTATCCGAAAAGGATAGCGTATCATGCAATCATATGCTATAATAGATAAATATAGATCGAATATATTCCGACCTTCTCGGAATTTCGCGAATTCGGACGCGGTTGTATAAACACTTTTGCCAAAGAAGCGAGACGTTGAGATACGTGCAGCCTGGCGACATGCAATCCATCTAAGAAAAAATCAGTCAATTCTCTTATTTCCGAGACGGCCTCCGCGCTATAATCCGCTATCATAAACACCTGCTGAATCGCCTTCATATGCAATCATTTCCATTCAGATGAACTTGATCTCAGCATTCGCGAGAGAATTATGTAAACCGCAATATCTGCTTTAAACTAGCTGATCTCATTCCAAGTTGCCCCCTCCAGATGCTCCTGTATCTCCCTCACCGCTTCCCTCAGCACCCTCTGGTTATCATAATCCCGCACCATCGCCTCCAGCTCCGCCCGCGGCGCGCTCGAGAGCATCCGGACCTGCTCGGTCAGGAGGGGCACCGCCCGGACGATATTGTCCACGATGCTTACCGTGGCCTTCCTGGCGGTGCGGGAGAGGGGATTGAGGTCGATGGCTATCACCTTCTTTCCCATGGCCACCAGCGCCTCACAGCGGTCTCCATCCTCCAGGGGTATGAGCACCACATCAGCGTCGAATATCCCGCCCCTTGTGGCCAGGGCCCGGGCATGATCCAGGCCCGGAACGGTGGCATCGGGCCTCTCGCCTAAAACCTTTGCTGCTCCCTTCTCCCGCAAGAGGTCAGCGATCTTTTTGACCCTCTCTTCACTGCGGTGGAACAAATTGACCTCCAGAGGTATCTTCAGAGCGCCGGCCAGAGCCACCATCTCCTCTGCCGCCAGGGCGGCCACATTTCCGTTCACGCTGAGGGCGGGACGCTCCGCCAGGAGAAGCATGGCTGCCGCCGCCCGGATGGCCTGCAGCGCAGCAGGCGTGGTTTTCTCGCCTATTAAATAGTCGAAGCATTCGCCGCGACCCTGGGCGATCAGCCCCTGGGTGCTGGTATAGCCGCGCCTGACTCCTTCCGCCACCCGCTCCCGGGCAACGAGGGAGGCATAGCGGGGATGGGACACTGGAATATCAGTCAAGATTGGCACCTCTCTGCGATACCATAGTAGTCTGAACCTCTCCGAACTCTTTCAGGGCTTTCTCGCTCTCTCCGCCCCAGGCAAAGACGGCATCGCCCAGCATGATCATGCCGGCCCGGCCCCCTGCCGCCTCTACGGCTTCGATGGCCTCTAGCGCCCAGTCACTGGCCAGGCCCGACTCCAGGGTGAAGCGGCGGGAGAGAATCATGAAATTGGCGAAGGTGGGCTTATTGAGCAGCTCCTTTAGAGCCTGCTTTCCGGCCAGGTTGATCGCCTTCATGGCCCTTTCATCGGAGAGGATCTCCTTGGTGGATATGGGGCCGCGCACCACATAGCTTATGGGCATAGCAAGAACGGGGATTCGATCTATCCTGCCGGTGCCGGGAGCGCCGGGATAGAGCCGCACCACCAGGCCGCCGCAGTTCTGGGCTATGACATCCCCCAGGCCGGTGCGATGGATCACCTCCGCCTCATGGGCCACGGCGGCAGCCTGATTGGCGGTGAGGCCCAGATCTAAGCAGGAGTTGAGGGCATAAGCGGCTCCCAGGGCTCCCGCCCCGCTGGCTCCAAAGCCGGCTCCGGAAGGCATATCCAGCCTGGTCATGAGCCGCACCGGCCCCCGGTTCCCGGCCAGCCTCTCGGCCACGAATCTGGAAACGGGAGCATCACTTGCCTTTCCGTTCAGGAGTATCTCCGTCCTCTCTAGATCCGGGGCGGGCTCTGCGACTGTGGCCGCCCCCAGGGAGAGGCACAGACCTGCGCCTAAAGACCCAGAGAGATGAGGCCTGTCATGGCGATGGGCGGCAAAAAAGCCGGTGATATGTGAGGGCACCCAGGCCTTTGCTATCTTTGCTTCAGAGGTCATAGAGCCTCGACCAGAGCGTCTATTATCGCCTTTGCTATCAGGCTCTTCTTTCCATCCGCTTCGGTCCGCCGACCCCGGCGGTCGATGATGACAACCCGGTTGTCTTCAGTGCCCATGCCCCCCCGGGAGACGTCATTGGCCACCACCAGATCCAGATGAGCGCTCTGCATCGACTCCTCCGCCCTTCTGATCAGCTCCTCATCGCCGAGGCCCGTCTCCGCCTTGAAGCCGACGATCTTGAGGTCGGGGTAAGCCTCACGCACCTTTTTTATGATCTTGGGGGTAGGGGTGAGATGAAGGATCAGATCCTGGCCGGACTTGATCTTCTCCGCCTGCCGGTCCAGGGTATAGTCGGCCACGGCGGCCGCGCTGATCAGGGCATGGCAGCCCTTTTCCACTTCAGCCAGCACCGCATCCAGCATCTCTGCAGCGCTCTCGGCATAGACCTGGCGCACGGGCAGCTCCTGAACGAAGCGATGCACCAGGACTACCTCCGCTCCCCTGCGGCGGGCCTCCAAAGCCAGAGCCAGGCCCGTTTTTCCTGAAGCCCGGTTGGTGAGGATGCGGATGGGGTCAAGGGCCTCGACATTGGAGCCGCTGGTGATGACAATTCTCTTTCCTGCCAGGTCTCCCGGCCCAAGAAGCCTCTCCACCTCCCAGACTATGGAGGCGTTGTCTGCAATCTTGGCCTTGCCCTCCTCCAGGCGGGGATCAATTAGACAGACGCCCATCTGCCGCAAGGTTTCCAGGTTCTTCAGCACGGCAGGATGGCGGTACATGGCCTCGTGCATAGCCGGGACGACTGCCACCGGTTTGCCGCTGCCCAGAGCAGTGGTGGCAAATGTGGTCACCGCCGTGTCGTCGATGCCGCAGGCCATCTTGCCTATGGTATTGGCTGTGGCCGGGACCACTAGCAGGAGGTCCGCCGCCCCACCTACGCCGCAGAACTGGACATGCTCCACTTTTCCCGTGATCTCCCGGACCACGGGATTAGAGCTGGCGTACTCCAGGGCGTAATGATGCAGGATCTGCTCTGCGGCGCGGCTCATGACACAGTGCACGGCCGCACCCCGCCGGATCAGGTCGCGAATGAGGTCCACGGCCCGAACTGCGGCTATGCTGCCGGTCACCGCCACTACAATCGTCTTTCCCGCCAGGGTATGGCTCACTGAACCTGTGATGTCTGAGGGCATGATAGTCCTGCTGTCTTCTGCAGTTACTAAAAGATGGCTCTTTCCCCCCGCGGCTGGAGGGGGCCACCGCCTGCCCGGCCGGGCCCCGGAGGGGAAGCACAAACCTTATCTAACAAATCAATCGAGGGATTATGCCGTGCCGGGGTGGCCTAGCTGGTTAGGGCGCGAGACTCATAGGGTAAACACGATTATTGCGCGCTTCCTGAGGCATCTCGAAGTCGCGGGCTCGAATCCCGCCCCCGGCACCTTTTGACGCACCAGTCAGGTTTAACAGGATTAATGACGGGACGGCGATCAATGATCTTCTTTCAGAATCAAACCACTATCGCAAAAGATAGACTAACGCGTCTTTGCATTGACACTAGCTGTTATTTGCTGCACCACCAATATTTAGGGAAAGGCCAAAATTCAAGCAAAATTATTAATCCTTTAATGTCGGAAATACTACAGTTATTGCGATATGAGATCCCATCACTATTCTTATTAATCGAGCTTTTTTGGGCAATTACATGCTTTATGGATGCTATTTCATTTGTGAGGTTATTAGGGATCGAGTATAAAGATATATCTGCGATTTTAATGCTGCAAATCTAATAGATTGCAAGATCTCGATTTGTCAAGTTTAATCCGATAAAAATTTTTAGAAATTGAAAAGGGAGCTAGGCGGCACCCAAAAAGCAAAGATCTATTGAGATACCGACATCGGAGCCATCTCCCTTCTTACAGCCTCGATCTTGTTTCTATCATTATTGCGGCTGGATGCCGTCTCCGGGCCGGAGGCAGCGATATAGCTTGAGAGCCTGCCCTTATATCTATCATCCAAATCAATGCTGCTGAGTATCGGTTCCAGGACGCCCTCATTAGACCACCTCTTGAGCCTGGCCCGGACAGATAGATAAGATCCGTATTTGCGTGGAATCTCCGACCAGGGACAACCGGTCCTCAAGACATATCTTATTCCATCCAAAATTCTTCTGTCCTCGGTTCTGAGTTTGGCGTTATAGGGCTGGGGGGGAAGATATTGCTTGATATAGTCCCATTGCTCGTCACTCATCTCCGCGAAGTTATCCAATCCCCTTTCCAGATACTTATTGACAAGTTCGAGAACCATCTGGTGATCTTCTACTGGAAAACGGATTGAAACGGAAAGCTCCACCTTGCTCTCAAATATTCCCTGAGGAAAGACGCCGTCTCCCTGTTCCGATGCCAGGGAAAAGAGATTGGGATAGGCCTCATAGCGCCATCCCGCCAGTCCCTCTCCCTCATGCCCCAAAATTCTATAGCAGAACCAGTCATTGGCCTCGGGATGAGCATTGATCCTGTCCCCCAGAGATCTTACCATTATGGTCAGCAGCCTTTCCACATCTTTCATTGAATAAAACTCGATCCAGATTATTCCAGGCTCATTTTCCTGGCAGGAATTCCAGGTTTTAATCTTGTTCTTCCACAGCGATATGAGAAGGGGAGCTATGGCCTCGTCAACCTCGATATATTCCTGCTCCCCGGGATAATAAACAGTGGTCTGGTTATGATCAAAACTAATTTCTATTCCCCCCTTCATTTTAGTAAGCATGATATGCAGCTAATCTATTATTAGCCAACATATATCATATTCCTGCGATTTTGTCCTCCCTCCGCGAAATGAACTTTTTGATCTCCGGCCAAATGCTATTTTATACTGATAGGTCAATCTATAAAAGGCTTACTAAAATAAAGTTCATAACGTAGAATAATCTCAGAGATTTGGCCAATATAAAATTTTATAATTAATATATGCTTCGAAGCGGTTTTGCTGATGGTCTCTCTATGAGTTTTTAACATATCCACGAGTTCTCTGCACTTTAAATAAGAATGCTCTGCATGCTGCAATGCCCTCTGCCGGATTCTCCTTTTTAGGTTGAATTCGTCTATCGCCGAGGATGATTTCGTCTTTGCCGCAAGGCTTTCATATCCCCTCCTGGAAAAGATGAGATGTGAATGCTTTTGATGGGCTTCATGATCGGATAAGGCAGAAGCTGAAGGAGGAGGCCATCCTCAAGCCGACCGAGCCCCAGGAAAAGGCCATACCTTCTATCCTATTCGGTGAGAATGTGCTGCTCATTGCTCCCACCGGCACGGGAAAGACCGAGGCAGCCAGTCTGCCCATATTTCATCGAATCCTGAATAGCGAGCGCAAGGGCACCCTGGCCGTTTACATAACCCC
>Ga0116174_10005137_pt1 | contig 10137 bp, 7 predicted proteins | sample AD_UKC087_MetaG_FD_89801 | JGI IMG/M metagenome (GOLD analysis project Ga0116174, IMG submission 89801) | Active sludge microbial communities of municipal wastewater-treating anaerobic digesters from USA - AD_UKC087_MetaG | ecosystem: Engineered > Bioreactor > Anaerobic > Digestate | place: USA...
GCTGATGCTAAAGCTTGTTCCTGATTACCCACAAAGACATGGAATAAAGACGCCAGTAAGGATGTGTCGCGGTGGAATCGCTGTGGCTTTGGCAGGGCCATTGCTACATTGTTTTGTTCAAGACGATTAAGCAAGACTAATCCGTCTTGAAGCCGTCCAGTCCGAAGCATAAGGCGCGCTTCAATATAATCTTGTTCTTCCTGATAATCAAAACTTAAATCACGAGCTTTGGCCAGACTTTCAGAAGCTTTTAGTGGCTCGCCTTGGTTTAATTGATTTTCAGCAATTTGCGTCAGCAAACCAGCCACCTCATGCGGACTTTCATCGGCATCCATCAACTGCAACACCCGGCTTAGCAACTGGCTGGCATTACTGGGCCTTAAGGTATCCAGATAAACCTGGGCTTGGCCACGTAATGCCAGAGCCAAGCCGTAGTTATTATCCTGCTTTTGGTAAATTCTCTGTGCTGCCCGATAAGATTCCAGTGCCAACTCAAACAGGGCATCATTACGCTGCACCTCACCCAAAAGATAATTGCCGTAGGCGTAGTCGTTTAACAGTTTTTCAGGCAATTGCCCCACAAAATATCCCACACTCTGATGCAATCCCCGGCTCAAAAGATCACTGCCAACATCATCCAAAAGTTGCATTACCCTCGGATAATCTTCTGCCAACAACAGATGCGAAATCGCCTCTTGCCAGTCTTCATGGGCAATGAAGTAACTGGCTATCTTGCGATGAAGTTCTTTAGCCAGACCCGGCTTTTTCTGAAGCTGTTCACGTAAAAAGTTTTTAAAGATATGGTGAAAACGATAAACCCCAGGTTGAAGCTGCTCAAGGAACAGGCCTTCGCTGAAAAGCTCGTAGAGCTCGTCCTGAGTATCTGTTCGGTCCAACAGAAAATCACAGGTATCACTATCCAAAAACTTTAGAATCGAGGAATGAGCCAAAAAGGTTTGGCGTTTTGGATCTTGTTTGTCAAAAACTTCTTCAGCCAGGTAATCAAAAAGATAGCTGGCTGAAATTGGTTTTTCATCTTCCAACACCGAACTCAGTTGCCCTTCTGGATACGAGCGCAGATTATGCCAAACGGCTTGCAAAGCGACCGCCCAGCCTTCGGTTCGATTATGTAATTTTCGCACATCGTCTGGTTCCAAACTGAGATGGTAAGCTTTGTGGAACAAGTCCTCTACCTCGGTCACAGAAAAGCTTAAAGTGTCACGCCCAATTTCAAACAAACTCCCCTGAGCCTGCCAACGGCTTATCGACGGAAAGCTAAGCGGTATTCGACTGGCGATCAAAACATGCAAATGAGAAGGCAGATGGTTGATGAACCAGTCAATCAACTTCATGATTTCATCAGATTCTTCCACGCTCTGAAAATCATCAAGCACTAACAAGGCTTTGGTATGTAGTTCTTCACTCAGGGTATTCACCAGGGATATGATTGCTTCGCGCCCTTCAGCGTCCGAATCAAGCAAGAGGCGCAAAGCGGTTTGGCCATATTTATGCTCACCACGATTAAAAGCCGTAAAGAAATTGGCTAAGAAAAGTTTTGGGTCACGCTCGGCTGGTGAGATGGAATACCAAAATACCGGAATATCCAACTTTGAGATAAATCCCAAAATGGATGTCGTTTTGCCATAGCCCGTCCCCGCGCACACAATGCTAAGGGGATAACGCAAGGACTGGCTCAACGCTTCATCCAGGCGTTCACGTACTAAAACATTTCCCCTTTGAGCGGGAGGGGTTAATTGGCTAAGAATGACCCGGGTTAAAGGACTCATAGGCTAATTTTATCATTAGCCAGATAAGTTCTTCATTATATTGAGGCTAAAAGTCACTTTTTTTGAGCTATGGATCCTCAAATCCTTACTATTCCCGTGAAATGGTCACGAAAATAAATGGCCGACGACGGGTTTCATCAAAAAGCATTGATTTGGCCACGTTTTGAATTTCCTTTTGCAAATTATTACTCGGAAACTGCGCGAGTTTTTCAACGCGTTTTTTTAAGGTCTCAAACAACTCTACCGATTCATCCTGTGCGATAAAACCACGACTGATAATCTCCGTGTCTTTGTATTGCCCTGTTTTTTTATCGAGAATAAGGTTCAATAAAACGATACCATCCTGGCTTAAGAGTTCGCGTTCGCGCATAATATCACGGTCAACATCCCCCACACCAGTACCATCTACAAACACATACCCACCCGGGATCCGTCCACCCAGGCTCATTTTGCCATTTTTAAATTCAATAACCCGCCCATTCTCAACCAAGGCGATTTGGTCTTCCGTCATGCCCACGCTCAAAGCCAATTTTTTGTGTTGTTTAAGCATTCGCGTTTCACCATGAATCGGAATAAGATATTTAGGTTTCACAAGATGCAATAAAAGCTTGATTTCTTCCTGGCTGGCATGACCAGAAACATGAACCGGCGCTATTGCCTCATAAATAACATCAGCGCCCTGCTCCATGAGCCTGTTTACCGCTCGGTATACCAATTCTTCGTTCCCCGGAATTGGATGAGACGAGAGCACAACCGTATCACCTTCTTTGATATCAAAACGCCGATTGGTTCCATTGGCCAGCCGTCCTAAAATAGAAGTCGGTTCGCCCTGAGAGCCAGTGACCATGAGAACGACTTTTTCATCCTTCATATTCAGGGCATTCTCAACCGGCACCACGGTTTCTTCATTGTATTGAATATATCCCAAATCCTTCGCGATGCGAACGTTTTCGGTCATGCTCAATCCCACAAAAGCGACCTTTCTGCCATAGCGTTCCGCGGTATCAATCACTTGTTGCATCCGCGAAATAAGCGAAGCAAATGTCGCCACAATGATGCGGCCCTTTGCCTCATGAAACACATTGTTAAAAGCGGTATCAATCACTCGCTCACTGGGTGTCCATCCCGGCCTTTCAGCGTTGGTTGAATCTGCCAGTAGCGCTAAAGTGCCCCTGCGCGCGAATTCAGCCAATTTCGCGTAATCGGTAGGAAAGTTATCCACAGGGGTATGGTCAAACTTGTAATCACCTGTATGCACCACTAATCCAGCCGGCGTGTCAATGCCAAGCCCAACCGCGTCAGGCACAGAATGGGACACATGAAAAAAGTCAATGTTAAATGAGCCAATGCGCACGGTCTCCCCTGCTCGCACCTCAATCATCTTCGCGTCTTTTTTGAAATTCCGTGAGAGTTTGCTTTGAATCAACCCCAGGGTAAGCGGTGTTGAATAAATCGGCGCGTCAACGTCCTGCAAAAGATGCCCAATCGCGCCAACATGGTCCTCATGACCATGGGTAATCACAATGCCAACCACTTTGTCAGCGTTTTGGCGCACGTAATTAAAATCGGGAATAATGTAATCAATGCCAATCATATCGTTATCCGGAAACATCATTCCCGCGTCTACCACCAAAATTTGGTTTTTATATTCGTAAACAGTCATGTTTTTACCCACTTCGCCTAATCCACCAAGTGGGATGATTTTTAAAGTTTTGTTTGTCATCTCTTTATAAATTCAAGGTTTAAAGCTATCAATTAACTTAAAGTACCTTTTTATCCTCTTCCGTTAAATTATGTGAATTGAATCTCACTAATTTTTCCCAATCAATCGAACCATTTTCCTTGCAAAACTGTTCCGAAAACTCGATAGTTAGTTTATTTAAAAGAGCAGAGCGACTCTCAAAATATACTTGGTTTTTCTCTTGAGCTTTATAACCGATTGGTTCAATAATATCTGTATAAAGATTTTCATTGTCACTAATTAAATACCAAAAGCTTTGTCCAACGACTTTTAAATAATTAGACGTAAAAACAGTCCTAACCTTTCCGTAACATATTCCCAAGACAGGTTGGATATTGATATTAGCACTCGATTGTTTTAACCTTCTTACACAATCATTAAGATCTTGTGCCAATTTCTTATGCTGAGAACTATTTCCCCAGTTAGGTCCGGATTTTATCGATACTAAGTATCGAATATTGTTCTTACTAAACTCCAAATCCACCCCTTGTGAGGCCGATTTTATTCCACCAAAAATTTTATTAGCAATAAAAATCGCTAAATCTTCTAAAAAATAACCAAACATTGGCTCTTCAGACGAAGATAGAAATGCCTGCATTAGACTCTCTACCAAATCGGATGCAATTAAGAGATTTTTTGCTCTAAATAAATATGGGTTCTTTTTGCTAAGAATTTCTTTGAGCGAGATTTGCTCTAATTTGGTAAGTCGCCTTTGATGAAAACTGCTTATATTCTCATTCACATAGGCATTTAATTCATTAATAGATAAGTTATCATTCATCATCACCTTCTTCAACAGAATAATTTGCACTTTCTTCGGCAATCATTGGAATCATAATTTGAATACCTTCCAATTGAGAGTTGGATAATGCGACATACTCTTCCAAAATGTCAATTCCAGTATAGTTTCGACCTAATTGTGTTGCAGCTACCGCAGTTGTACCAGAACCAATAAATGGATCAAGTACAGTATCTCCTGGTTTCGTGAAAAGCTTAATAAACCAAGATGGCAGTGAAAGAGGGAATGTGGCACTATGTTTTTTGTTACCACACTCTGTTGCCATGTGTATAACGTTTGAGGGGTAAACCATATCACGGTCAAGCCAATTTGATACATTTTTTCCAAATCCACTTCCCACACGAGAATTATCTCTTAGCATATCAGTTTCACTCAAATTTTGAAGACGTTTCTGAGACCAATCACCAACTGGTACCTTAACAGCATCTTGATCCATGTAAAACTTTTTCTCTTTATTAAATTGCAGTAGTCTTTCCCAATTATCTCTAAATCTGTTGGGCCACTTTCCTGGATGAGAGTTCTTTTTGTGCCAGATAAATTCTTCTGTCCATAACCATCCTTGTTTTCTCAGATCTTGTATTAATTGCAAGACATAGGTATGCCTTTCGCCATCTACAACGCGCTCCTTAATATTAAGAATAAAAGTACCCGTTGGTTTTAATACACGCAATAATTCAGCAGACTTAGGCAAAAACCACTCAACATATTCATTTGGGTTTATACCTCCGTAAGTAGATTTCCTTTGATCTGCATATGGCGGGGATGTAAAAATCAAGTCAAAGCTATTGTCTGGGATGAATTTCAACACCTGTTCACAATCCCCTAAAAGTATTCTGTTAACGTAATGTGACTGCATCATTTCTAAGCTATCCTTATCTTTACATAAGTATTATACCAATTCCATATAGCACTGTTACACAAAGCTTTTTGTTAATAAAAAACTTAGATTGCATTGATTTTTTTCTAACACTCGAATCCTATGATAAGAGCAGAAAGATAAACTAATTGGAGGTAAATATGGCATACAGAATTACACGATACCCTTATTGGAGACGCGGCACAAACCTTGAACAGGTTATGAACCGCATGTTTGAAATGGAAAGCGAACCATTGCCCTCAGGCTTCCCGTTGGATGTGCTTGAAAGTGATACTGAATATACCATCAAAGCCAGCATCGCCGGTTTTGATCCTGAAAAGATTGAGATCACATACGACGACAACACCCTGAGTATCCGTGGTGAGATTTCAGAAGAAAACACCAGCGGTGAAGAAGGCAAATACCACATCCGCGAACGCAGTTTTGGCTCATTCTACCGGGGCATCAGCATGCCCGGCGTAATTGACCCTGAACAAATCAGTGCCGAAAGCGAAAATGGTGTTTTGATTATCCATCTTCCCAAGAAACCTGAAACACAACCCAAGAAGATCGAAGTCAGTATTCGAAAAACCATCGATCAAAAGAAATAGTTCTCGCACAAGCGTTTCTTAGCTCTGCCTAAGCTGCATAGCTAAACCTTTAGAAAACTCTAAACGTTTTACACCTTCACAAGACCGTCATTAATTGGCGGTCTTTCTTTTACACTGATATGCCTGACACGAATTGTCCAATCAAGCGTATAATTTATGCATGCCTTTCATCCACAAAATGGACCGCGTCGAAAATCTCATCATCGGTCGCCTTCAACGCGAGTACATTCTTCCTATACAAGGTCCTGCCCGCGTAAACCAACTTGGTGGTAATTTGCCATACACTGCCAGCGCTCTAGCCCTTTGGGGAGGCAAAGCTGGCTTGATCAGCCGTGTTAATACTGATTACCCTCTTGAATGGCTAAAACCCTATGAAATGATGGGGTTTGATCTGCAGGGAATTGTGACCACTGAAGAACGCTTTGACTCACGCTTCTTCGTTGTTTATAAACCTCCCAATATTAGCAGTTACGAAAATCCTCTAAGCCATTTCGCTGAGCGCCAAATCCCCTTCCCTGATGAACTCTTTAACTACACACCGGACACGCGCCGATATTGCAGCAAAACAGATTACATGCCCTACACCATTAGGGTAACCGATGTGCCACGCCCTTTCCTTGAAGCCAACGCCGCGCATATTTGTCCTATCGATTTTATCTCACATAAAATATTGCCCTCAGTGCTCAGAGGAGGCATGATTCAAACCCTCTCGATGCGCGCCACCGACTGTTACATGGACCCCGCATTTTGGGAAGAAATACGCAACCTCATCGTGGACCTTAGCATGTTCATGCTCAGCGAAAGCCAGGCACTCAAACTCTTCCAGGGTCGCAGTGTTGACCTTTGGGAAATTGCCCGCGTTCTCGCCGATTACGGCCCCGAATACATCATCATTAACGCCAAAGATGGTTCAAGCTGGGTTTTAGACCGCGTTGAAAACAAACGCTTCATTGTTCCAGCCTGGCCCATCACCATCGCTGACCCAACCGGTGGTCTAAACGCTTTTGATGGTGGTTTTCTTTATAACTATCGCAAAGATTATGATGTGGTACATGCCACGGTTTGTGGCAATTTGAGTGCCGCGTTCTGCATGGAAGGCAGTGGCCCAGAATTTCTCTTAGAAACCCTGCCGGCACTCCGAGACGCGCGCCTCTACGCGCTTTCACAACAGGTCATTTATCTTTAGATTTGTATTAAACGCATCGTTTCAAGTATTTCAAACCTACTTTGATTTCCCCACAAAGACTTTTTTCTAAACTAATCCTTAGTCAGCCGGAATAAGCTTAATCTCATACAAAACATCCCAATTCTTTCCGGTTACAAAAAGCCGTCCGGTTTCTTTATCCCAGGCAATCCCGTTCAGCACCTCACCCAGAATCGCTTTATTTGCTTCGGGTTCCAAACCTGAAAGATCAATTTGGGTGAGTACTTCTCCACTTCCCGGGTCGATGCGTAATATCAGGTCAGTCATATAAACATTCGCTAAAATGTTGCCATTAATATATTCAAGTTCATTCAGATTGCTCATCGGATTGCCATCAAGCGTTACATGTATTTCTTTAATCACCAAACCGCTCTTTGGATCCAGCCAATAAAGCGTGTTTGAACCATCCGACATAATCAGCGCGTTACCATCCGTGGTCAACCCCCAGCCTTCAGTGCTGTAGTTAAACTGGCTCATTTCACCCCAGTCATCCTTTTGAAAAACAAAAGCAGTGCCTTCTCTCCAGGTTAATAAGGTCAATTTATCATTTAACAAGGCCAAACCTTCGGCAAAATATTGCGCAGGCAACTTGGTGGCCCAAATCGTTTCACCTGTCTCCGGATTAGCTATGCGCATCCAGGATTCACCATATAAGCCACAACTCTCGTAGAACAAACCTTCATCAAAAAGCAATCCCTGGGTATAGCACTCTGGATCATGCGGAAAAACTTTAACGATTTCAAAACTTGCTTTTTGACCAAGAGCAGCCAATATTTCAGGCTCTTTTACGATTTTTCTGTGCGTTTTATCTAACAAACGCGGTAAGCCAATGGCCAAAAAGGCGATGATAAGCACAATGATAATTGCTATGAGTATCTTTCTGATTTTAGGTGTCATGGCACCATTTTACCACCCCCGCTCATAGTTCATTAAACCTATACCCCCAAAACAAACCTTGCAAGAATTTAACTGAATCCTAAAAGCATGCCACAGGCAATCAGCATGATAAAATGAAGCTATCCAAATATAAGGAGATAGTTATGACCACCCTACTCGACCGCTTTTTACGCTACACCCAAATAGACACCCAATCACAACACGACGTTGAAAGCTATCCCAGCACCGCCAAACAACTCAAGCTGGCGCGCCTCTTAGAAAGAGAAATGATTGAATTAGGCATGAGCGATGTTGAACTCGATCAATACGGCTATGTTACCGCCACCCTGCCAGGCAACACCGAAAAAGAATGTTCCGTTGTCGGGTTCATTGCCCACATGGACACCAGTCCAGACGCAAGCGGAGAAAACGTCAAACCACGCGTCATCGAAAACTATGATGGCAAGGACATCCTGCTCAATGAAGAACAAAACATCGTCCTATCTCCTGAAACTTTCCCTGATTTGCTTAAATATAGAGGCGAGAGCCTTGTCGTCACCGATGGCACTACTTTACTCGGTGCGGACGATAAAGCCGGCATCGCGGCCATCATGGATGCCATGCGTTACCTCATTGAGAATCCAGACATCAAACACGGCCACATTCGTGTCGCGTTTACACCCGATGAAGAGGTAGGCGCGGGCGTTAAGTTTTTTGATGTGAAAAAATTTGGCGCGGATTTTGCCTACACCATCGATGGTGGCGAAAAAGGCGAGTTGGAGTGGGAAAGCTTCAACGCCGCCAGTGCACGTCTGAAATTCAAAGGCATCAGCGTGCATCCCGGCACTGCCAAAGGCGTGATGCGCAACGCCAACTTAGTCGCGATGGAATTTCAATCGCTCTTACCCCAGTTCGACCGCCCCGAACACACCGAAAAACGCGAAGGTTTCATTCACCTCACCCAGATGTCCGGCCTGACCGAAGCCGCGCAACTCGATTACATCATTCGCGACCACGACAAAACGCTCTTTGAAGCCAAAAAGCAAATCGTGCGCGATGCCGCCACCTACCTGCAAACCAAATATGGCAATGATGTTCTGGAACTGGAAATCAAGGATCAATACTACAATATGGGCGAAGTGCTCAAAGAACACCCCGAAGTGCTTAATCTCGCTCGCGCCGCTTATCGCGCTTTGGATATTGAACCCAAGGAAATTCCCATCCGAGGTGGTACTGATGGCAGCCGCTTAAGTTTTATGGGGCTGCCCACACCCAATGTTTTTTACGGCGGACATAACGGACACGGACCTTTTGAATACCTCTCAGTCACCGGACTAAATAAATCCCGTGATGTGATTGTAAAGATAGCTGAGTTGCTGGCCAGCGATTAATATTTTCGATCTATATCCAAGCCAAAATACGCTCGTCCGAATCTTTAGAATGAGCTATTGTCAAGAAGCCTCGATGCAAATTTGAGGTTTCTTTGCTTTGAGTAGTTTTTCGCCGATTTTGTAAGTACAGGAAGATGATAAAATTACAACGAACAGCATATCATTGTAAATTCTAATCAAATGACAACGATTATTAGAAAGGCAACGCTATGAAAAACAAGCTTATTCTCATTATTCTCTTTGCGTTGATTTTCTTCGCTTTAATGCCACGCCCTGTAAAAGCAGACATGGCTCCTCCTTATATAGTCTCCATTATTGTTATTAATTCACCGTCAGACCTCCAGTTATCTGCACGCTATATAAAAAGTTCTGTCACTGAAACAAAAGTTCTCGAACGACGCGATGTTGCCTGGGAATCTGAGTTTCGTCTTATGGATTATTACTTTTGGCGTGACTATAAGCTCTATAGCAATGGCATGTTAATTGTCAAGTCAAAAGACTACAACTTTGAACTCTCTTTACCCGATGAAATCTTTTATAAGTTCGGTATGCTTTATACGCTTGATCTTGAATCCCAAACCCTTTCTGAAGGAAAGCCTGCCTGGCAAGCACCTGTTTCAATCAGTCTGCAGATAATCGTCACTTTACTCCTTGAAAGTATTGTGTTCTATCTCTTTGGCTATCGCCAAAAACGGAGTTGGATTATCTTCTTTATTGTAAACCTGATAACGCAAAGTGTCTTGTATATAGGTATTAGGCTTTTTGGAATTGCAGGCTATGGCATTATTTTCTTCTGGTATGGCGCAATTGCTGTTTTTATCATTGAATTGATTGCTTTTGCACTTGCACTAAAGGAACAAAACAAATGGAAA